>Ga0058701_10004464_pt1 | contig 11367 bp, 10 predicted proteins | sample AgamicOrMae_FD_97039 | JGI IMG/M metagenome (GOLD analysis project Ga0058701, IMG submission 97039) | Agave microbial communities from Guanajuato, Mexico - Or.Ma.e | ecosystem: Host-associated > Plants > Phyllosphere > Phylloplane/Leaf | place: Guanajuato, Mexico | collected 2012-06-04 | reverse complement strand
TTGTAATACAGGTCTGCAGGCTCTCTGAGCCAAACTTCGCTGTTTATACGGTACATCAGCAGTCGAAAGAACTGAACTAAAGCGTTTCAAAGCGTGGAACTGGGAAGTGAACGAGTATCTTTTCAGTTTAGTATGGTCACAATTTAAAAAATATCGCCCCTCTGGAAACATGAAATTTAATTATTTGGGCATTTTTCAAAGCTTAAAATTGCGTATTTTAATGGAAAAAATCCTTTTAATTTCTCTCAAGCTGAGTTTCACTCGAAATACTTTGGGCTGTTATGGGTTAATCTAAATTTTATACTTAGGCTTTCGGCCATTTTGGGTGCAGCTGCACATGATATATTTTACGAAGATGAATGATGTGACGTAATGCTTGTCGGACGACTCCGGCCAGAAATAAAACAATGAAAAAACGACCCGGTCACGCGATGCGGGGTCGTCCCTAAACACGATTAATGTAGCCACGAGATAAGGCAGCACGCTGAGAAAGGGTTTGCCGGCTTAGGGCCGGTCCCTGTCACCCTCATTTCGCGCGCGCCAGACACCGTCTGTCACCAACTCTGGAGACACCGTAATTTTGGAAGCAAGAGGTTGGAGATACCCCGCTACCGGTGGGTTCCCGGATTTAACTTGATACTTCTTGTAGTTTCCTTTTGCCTCTGTAATTCGCTGGGACAAGAGACACTAAATCTCTTCCTTGAGAGTAATTCATCTTACAACTAGACATCACGAGTGGATTTCCAGACAGGGATACCAGCTACTGTTCACAAAACCAACGAGATTTAAGCTTAGCGATAATTTCGTATTATCGTAAGCAGTTTTGGTGGGGGTCCCATGTCTATGTAAACAGCCCTAAGAGGTGGATATTTCATGGAAACTCATGGGAATATTGCACCCTTCAAAATGATATCGATTAGTGACGAATATTTTTTTAACGCTACGAATAAAAGCTTTGTCAGCAACTATTACGAGCGTTCGACTTGCACAGCCAAATAACACATTATCTCAAATGAGCTGTTTCAATTATTCGAGCGAAATTCACTCATTTTAACAAAAAACACACCCATTCAGAGCTCCGGAATGGTCAGGTTTATGTTTAAACGAGCGAATTTCACAAGAGGTTTACAGAGAAATAGTACAGTTTAGGACTGTCTCCTATTGACAAGTTTCAGTTTGCATTGATTAGACAACCCATTCGGCAGCAGTAACTGCTGCTGAGAAGTGAGCTGCATCAGGTTCAGCGATGATAGGCTATTTTGAATGCCCTCTAGTACGCTAAATTCATCTTAGCGTCATGAGTTAGTCTCGAACATGAGACACAGGCGATGTACCTGGAGTGTCGTACTGTAGCCTACATCCTTTATGTAACACACACTAATTTTTTAAGGTAGCAATTTTAACCTTTAAGTTCAACCTTTCGTCGTCAAATCGAGCGGAACGACAGCGGAGCGATGCAAGAGGCATCTAACCTAACTTAACCTATCATAACAAAGTCCCTTGCTTTTTAACAAGATTAGCTATAGTCACTTGTGCCTCGCTTCGCTATCGCTCCGCTCGGCTGTCGCCAAGCCTGATATGCCGCTTACTTCTCGGCGACCCTAAATCGGCCGCCGAGAAGTAAGCGGCATCAGGCTTGGCGACCTTTTGACGAGGAAACCCTAGGTTAAGTTAGGTTAGGTTATGTGGCTTGTGCCTCGTTCCGCTATCGCTCCGCTCGTCTTAACGTCGTAGGGGTTGAATCAAAAGGTTCAAAATGCAACCTTAAAAATTTAGAGTACATCATAAACCTTTATTGTTGGCAGTAGAGGTTTCGTGAATTGGCCTCTGCCTCGCTCTGCTACCGCTCCGCTCGTCATAGCAACAAAAGGTGGAGCATAAGAAGCGAAAAAATTCATCATACAAGTTAACAGTATGCCGGTATAGTCGCAAGCATCCCGGAGAAAAACAAATACTCAAACAGTCAACATCCACAGCCTCTAACCGTTTCTTCGTCGTAAACAAAACAACGAATAAAATGGCCCACTTCCCTTATTTAAAGATCCTACCGCACTCCGTCAGGTTATATGCATAAAGAGAGGGGAGAGGTCAGAACAAAGCTACACGGAGTCGCTGCGACTACAACTTCATAAAGCGCATAGCCTGGCTTTTATGAATTTCGAGTCCACGCAGATCACGATCTTGGCGCTGAAGTAGGTGCGAATGGAAACGATATATCAACAACGGGTTTCCTTCATAATCTATCAAACGCTCATAAATAACATCACTCAGTTCGCAAAACTCGGGAGCAACGTATTCTGAGGTTGCTGCTTGTACAAATGAGACTTTTTGCAGAAAGAATGCCTTATCTGGACTGCTATCATGCTTGCAGTCTCCGCTTTGCCAATTCTCCTGCAAGCTCGTCGTGATGATTAAGGAAAAACACATGGAATCAACTCGCAAGCAACTTGCGTTCGAGGAAATAGTCTTCCGTAGTAGGGGATGCAATATATTCTTCATGGCCAAAGGGAATACTTCCTCGTTTATTGCCTTCGGCATCAGTTCGCATCTGCTTGCGTCCATCTTTAAGTCCCCAACCAATCCTTGCCTCAGTCACGAAAAACTTCAACTAACTCCTTTCTTTCTTTGGTCCTGCAATAAAGCTGCCTGAAGCTTTTTGCCTTGGAAATAGGAATACGTCTGAAAAGTTACTTGAGAATTTAGAGCAAACATTTCCTAGTTTCTATAGTCTACTTTAAAGAGGCAATACCGAGAGTGGTGGTACGGTGGTTAGCCCACGCACCTCTCATTCGGGAGGCAGGGGTTCGATTCTCGCCCGAGGCCGGCCACCTTGGGAAGGTTTTTAAGTGGTTTCCCTCCCCCCCCCAGGTGAATACCGGGGTGGTACCTCTACAAATCGGCCACACCGTATACCTTCCTCCTACCCATCCTTCGCCTTCATCTCGCTATTCATCTATCACTCCCTTGCTCGCCTCACAGTCGCTAACAACCTCGCCGTTCCACAGCGACTATGAATAACCCGAACAAAGAAAAAGAGGTAATGCTTTAAAATCAACGAAAAGGAAGGGAGAAAAAAACACCGTAATATGATTTATAAAAAAGGAGCAGAGCTACAAAGCAAAAATGTTATTTTTAACCTCTTATTTTTAGGGAAAATTTACGGTTAGACAGAAATTTTGGCTGAGAAAGCAACCCTTTAAGACAAGCCTTTCCGTGTACCCTGCATATGTATCCTTCTTGTAAGAAGGAGTTTCGGTGTTCGATATTGTTAAAAATAGATAAGCGACTAATAACTTGTCTGTCTTTTGCAGGATGCGGCGAATCACCTTGGCCACCAGAGCCTGAGCAACCCCCACGCCCTCAACCATCACCACCACCAAATGCGGTTAGGGATGGAGATGCACCATCACCCCGCGTACCACCAGGCGTCGCACTACCACCACGCGGCCATGACAGCTCACCACGCCGCAGCGGCCGCCATGACACCGCACCACGGCGCCTTCTTCAAATACATGCGGCAACCCGCCCGACACGAAATGAGCTGTCAGTGGGTAGACCCGGACGCCCCTCCGCCACATAAACAGTGCGCAAAGACCTTTAATTCAATGCATGAAATTGTGACCCATTTAACAGTGGAACACGTGGGGGGACCTGAGTGCACGACGCACGCGTGTTTTTGGCAATCGTGCCCGAGGAACGGGAGGCCCTTCAAGGCCAAATATAAACTTGTGAATCACATAAGGGTGCATACGGGCGAAAAGCCCTTTCCGTGCCCGTTCCCCACCTGTGGAAAAGTGTTTGCAAGATCGGAAAACCTTAAAATACATAAAAGGACGCATACAGGTAAGCACAGCTCTTCTCACGACCAATTTTCCTTGTCAAGAAAAAAAAGGGTTGAAAATCCTTTTATTGATTTTTTTGTCATTTTTAGTAATATGCCGAGTTGAACCTTCGGAAAAGACTGAACATCGAATTTAAAGTCTCTCATAAAAGGCAAAATATTTTTTTTACTTTTTTTTTTAAATCACAGTGCTATGGCTAATATTACTTCAAGATTAAAAGCTTCTCCCAAAACGGGTTAATCTAATGTTCCTACATGTTTCGTCACATTTACTTTTTTCCGCTCCTTAAAATATTATAAATCCAATTTTTTCGTCACATTAAAGGATGTTGCTATCGACCCGACATGCACTTAATATAGGGAGATTGGAACGCACGTAACTAATATGATTCAATTTAAATGGGAGGTGACTTAACCGCACGGAACCCAACCTAATACATTTTAAATGGGGCTGTCGGGTCAATAGACACTCCCTTATTTTAACGCGTGTAACACTTTATCTTGTACAGAGACCTTAATCAACAGACCCATGTTTGGATTGCTCAGCTCAAGAGCAATCCAAAACACATAGTACATGCCATATTATCCTCATTATTTCTCGTGTTAAAAGCGATTGAATTTAACAATTCGCTGAATCCGAAAAAAAAACACGATAACCGCGCAACTTACACGTCACCGAATGCAGTGATCCTGTAAATCCATCGCATGTCTACGTTATTTTAGAATCTTTCCCAGCAAATCTTGGCTTTCCTACTTTTTCCCAAACAAGCTAAGCTTGTCCTGCCCCGTGAAACATGCAATTTTACTTGTTAATTTATTCGTTAACGCTGTCATAGATAGCTTGATAATCTCCTGAAAAGCGTTACAGCTTACAAAACCAACAATGATTACCGTATAACACGGGTTGAATAAGTACACGATTTCTCCACGCGTGTTGGAAAATGCTAAATCACGGCGTGCCGAACTGAATCGGAATTGGCCGAGCTATTAGTCACAGTAATTGGTATTAAAAGGGGGAAGTTTCGGTGTTTTGATGTGGCTGCGTAAATAGCCCCTGTTGGGCCGCCTTGACGGTTTACGGAGCGTCCCCCAACAGCGTATATAGCGACGTGTGCCGATTTGATAGAGAGAGAGGGCTGACCGCGAGCGGCAGCTGCTTTATTGTCAGAGAGAGAAAGACGGTGATAATAGGCGGATGACCAATAATAAATAGCCAGTAGTGGGTATATTCTTGGATGAGTTTCAAAAGAGTAAGAATCAAGGGGAGGATTTTTGGTTTTGGTGGAATGGGGAACTCTGGGGTGAAGTTGTCCAAGGGGATTTCTCAGGATGAGAGTATTTATGGTTTGTTTGCGTTTTGCTGGTCGATCTTCACAGATTCGTCGCTTGCGCATTTTTTTTTCCTTCTCATTTCGACTTTTATTTTTAAGCCTTTGTTTTTTTATCTCAAAATGTTTAGGAACAATGTGAAATTTTGTATTAGGTTACATAATATTGGCTTCCGGTTTTAATACTACATGAAAACAAAAATATAATGGTTTATATTTTTAATACCTAGAAGGAAAAAAGTCATCCAAATTTCACTACATAACGAAGATTTAACCAAAAATTGAAAACAAATTTTATTAAATACTAACCCGTGACAAATTCTTTCATTAAAAATAGCAACATCATAAAATAAAACAAAAAAGTGAGTTTGACGTCCAAAGTTTTTAATTGTGTTTTTTATGGTGCAAAAATTTTTACAAATATTTTATTTGAGACAAAAATATTTGGAAATCTTTCGTTAGAAAAATGCATATTTCGGCTGGGCAGCCATGCCAAAGTGAGTCACGGTGGGTAGACCTATTAGCAAAACTAGAGTGACAACATGCAGGCATTTTGTCACTTTAGTCTACATTAGGGTGATACGTTGAGAGCAGGAGGGTTGCAGGTCAACGGGGTGGAAGGGGAGGTGTGGGGAGGGGAGGGGCTCCCCATCTGGCGGCCCCCATGAACAACGTCAAGAGTGTGCCCAAGAGCTATGCTCTACATGCGTGGATAGCCTTACCAACACATTTTATACGGTTCAAAAGTAAGAGGTTCAAGAGAGGAGCCGGGAGTGGCTACAATCCCCGCATAGCTTTTTATAATGGGCAACTGTTAACGTCGGGGTGGGGACTGGATGGCACGGAATTTAAATTTGAAATCGCTGGGGGTGGACTCCGCATATGCTTGCTTTTGTCATTTCAGAAAGGGGTCTCTTTTTCATATTGGCTGAAAAAAAAGGAAGAAAAAACAAATCGCAAACTTAATTTAAAAATTAAGTTTGCGATTTTTTTTGTGACAAAAATCATGAATACCCCTGCATGAACTTATCCATCTGACAACGACGGTTTCTTGATAAAAAAAATCAGTTATTCCAATATTTGATTTACTTTTCTATAAAAATAAAGCAAAATATTGGATATTGTAAAAGATTAAACTAAAGAGGCATTTGTAAAATCATCGCAGCTTAAAGAAACGCAGTGAATATACATATACGCATTTGGCACTTCGGTGTACAAACAATATCATTTTTTTTTAAAAAAAAGCTCAGGTTTTGACCCAGATAACCTCAAACGCAACTGCATTCCAACATCTCTATCATTTGCATAAATATAATAGTCGCATAAACAATCAAGCGAAACAAAGCAAGAAAAAGGCTTGAATCCAAGGTGCTACGTCGTCTTAACAACATCGCCCAACTCCACATTGTATGGCTGACCGTCTTCTTTCTGTTCCCTTCTCCTCGTACATTTATTTATTTATATTTTTTTTCTTTATCACGAAAGATATCGCAGGTGGCTGGCCGTCGCCGTCACTCATAAAGCGCTGTCGCCCGCCGCAGCCAAAATTATTCGCGATCTTCCTCTTCTCTTCTCTCCCCTCTTCCTCTCGTGCTCCTTCTCTTTCTACCGGCGCGGCGGCGCGCCACACCACCATGAATATGCATGCAACTGCGGCCGCGGCGGGTGTACGGCCTGTCCGACTTTGAGCACCACGAATTGGTTTCTCCTTCATTTTTCATCCTTTATGTATCGCTGAGTTTCTTCTCTTTTTATTCGCGCGTTGAAGACTTCTGTTTATAATGAGGACGTGTGGGAGTTGAACAAAAAAATGGTTTTGTTCCCTCGTGCTAGACTGTTGACTGAAGTGCGTAAATACCTTAGGTAAACAAACTCTCTACCAGTTCCCTGCTTTGGCAAACTGCTTTGATAGACCGATTAGCTGAGTCCCACCTTCTTGCTGAACTATCCTCTTCACTGCGTAGCTAATCTAACAGTCTTGTAGGCGGTAGAAAGAAACTCTTCTTGAATGCTTTGAACTTCTCCACTCGAGCACCTTGACCAAACACCTTTCAAACTATCCTCCCGCAGAATGCCCTAGCCAGGATACCCTTCCCCAGATCATCCTCCCCGCGCACCATCCCAAGAACAGTACTCCCAGAAACACTTAACTTCGACACGATCACTCACAGTTACAAATAACTCGTGCGTTTCAGGTGACCAAAGCCTGTAAACCAGTGATGAGTGCATGGTAATGGAAGGTTCGTGGATTTCAAAAGAATGAGTCTGAATACAAAGTCTATCCTTGAGCGCTATTTGTCTCAAAACCGTCGAACACTGACCCTCACCAAAGCGATTCTAGTCTAGATGAAAATCGCCCTCAACAAAAGTTGTTTTTCACTCCTACAAAATTACGAATTATTCTTCTCAGCTTTAAAACCGAACCCTTCCCCCTCAAAAATAGCTTTCACTCCTAAGAAAATCTTTAACGTGCACATCACCAACGCCTTAACGTACTTTCGCGAACCACCCTCCTCGGAGCAAACTAACGAAAACCACATCCACAGTGACTCACACCTTACCCCAAAAAAAAACTTTATTCTAATGACCCCGAAATAATTACAGCCCTGCAGGTCACCACGCCCCCAAATGCCATCAAGCTAACAACCCCATAATGACGAGTTTATCTAACTTCTACGGGGTAGGTCCCAGAAGTCAACATAGCTACCTCATTAGTGGTCTTAACTGAGTCTTCATCTAAACGGACGCGGCGATCCCGAGCCGCCTCGTGGCGTGGCGCGTTGTGGGCACTGGCCGCAGCGGGCCGCAGGCGCTTTTGGCGCGCACGGGATCCCCAATCGCCTCGGGGGCCCCGCCCGTTCGAACCCTTTGTTTTTTAGGGATGCCTTCCTAAAATTAATGAGCAACAAAAGTGCCCCGTTAATTGATATGTGGCCACGTGCTATTTGTTTTACGAGTTGAATGACATCTCACTCTTCTGAAACGGTTTTAGAGGAAGCCTGCCTCTTTTACGCCATTTGCAGAGGGTAATTATGCTGTGAAGTCAAAAAGCTTAAGGAGGATGATACTGAGATGGTATACCAGGTTTAAAGGGCCGTTCTAAAAACGTCCTCAATAAGGGAGGGTCTTTATAGAAAAAAAGAGGAAAAGTCACTCTCCTGCATTTTTTAATAAAAGTCGTTTTCAAAGATAACACTAGTCTTCGGGGAAAGGTAGCCCATCTATACATAACGCCTTTCCTCGTGGCAGACTAAATGGCATCCTAGGGAACGCCGCGTTGAACACTCCCAATGCACTTCATACTCAGCGCTGGTAAGGAATTTAGTCCTCCTATTTTCCTCGAAATTATTCGCGTAAAACAATGCCACTCAAAGATATAGTCCTGCGTTTCTGATGGCACTACCCATCCCTTAATACACTGGCTTAGCATTCCTAGGAAAATTCTTCACAAGTGCAAAAGCAACTGATTCAAAATTTGCACGTGAATACTGTGCTTAGTGCAGGTAGATTTTTTTTCCAGTTAAAGCTTTTGTTAGGAGGCCAAGTGGAGTAGCACAGGACATTAAACCTAACTCGACCTCACCTATCGTCACCGAGCCTCATGCCGTCTAAAAACATACGCCTTGCTTCGCGTCACTGTTGTTCCGCTCTGCAAGTCACCAAGCCTGACGCCGCTCATTTTCCCGTAAGCAGCACCAGAGAGACCATTCAAGCCTTGGTTAATGCCATATGCCTCACTCCGCACGGCTTAACTACGGAAGGTGGAGCACATGAAGTATAAAGCAACCTTCAAAGTTTACTGAGTAGTCCACATAATGCTTAAGGCTAGTGTAATCGTTGCTCCCCAGTCTTTAAGCATGCGGAATCGCAAGGATCGATGTTAAGTCGCTCCTAATGACATCAGCACGCTTTTTACAGCTGCCATAAGTTAGAGTTAAGTCCATTTCAAATAAGGTCGTAATTAGTGTCTTCGATGAGCATATTAAAGCTATATTGGTACTCGCAGGTCATGTTCGCAAGATTCTCAAAGCTCCTATAATATTGACATCCTTCTCACCATCACTACGAGTCTGCATGCTAATAAAATCTGTCGCAAATAGTTAGATTAGACTATCGTATTGCTGCCATTTACATAGGATATATGGCTCACGTCGCGAACTTGATATGCTCTCTGACGTCGATTCTTTATTTTCAGGTCGATTTGTGGTAAGCTACCCTAACATCTTTTGTGCAATCGGCACTCTATAGGAAAAATAAGCATGACAGCCAAAAAATAGATAAATAAAAAAATAAAACAAAATTAAAAAAATATTTAAAAAACACTTCTTGTTTCAAAAAGCAGTATTTAGCTCTCGGATACTCAATTTTAGAATTAAAAAAGAACGAAAATTAAGTTTGCCAGAAGAATTTTCGATTGCGGCAAATGGTTTTAATTGCTTTCATAATGCAGGGGAATCTCTCTCAAGTGACGAAGAGAGGAGTTACATGCCTCCACCCTGACTCAAGTTCAGGTTGATACGTTAATAGGAAAGGTTAAGTAAATGAAGATATGGCAAGATTAGCTTCGGCTAAGGAACATTCTGGATTTCTTTAAAAATATACATCATATTCACGCTAGACTAAAAAATATTACTTTGAAGGAAACCAAAGTCCCTGATATTTAACGCTAACTTTAGCCTATAGCCTGTATCAAAAATCAACCCTTGTTTGTAAGTTTACGGCATCCCCCTACCCGCGCCTAAAAAAAAGAAAAGAACGTTTAAGGTAGTCCCGTAGTTTTAGGTATTAAGAAAAAACAGGGGTAGAGCGCAACAGAGTTGTTTTTTAAGATACACCCGACCAACAGCCATCTCGATGGAAAGCTCTCGACGAGACGTTTTCAAGGCTAAGGTCGATGATATGCATAACAAAATAAAAAAAATAACCACATTTCGCTCTTCCCTGTTTTATTTTTATACCCGAAATCAAATATAGGACTACCTAAAAGAGTGTTAGTTTCTAATGTGAAGTACTGTATAGCTTATAAAGGCGTTTATTCGCACGCTCACGTAACGTATCCATCTGCCGCACTTCTTTCCGCACTAATTTGATTCGTCATATCAGACAAGTCGAGAAGGTCTCGTAAACCTTTTGTATCAGCAGACAAATGAAAGGACAAACGTAAGACTAATTCAAGTTGTGCCTCACAATAATATGACCCTAATAAAAGCTAGGGTCTCTCTCGCACCAGCTGGGTTCGGCTGGTCTCGGCTGGGTTCGGCTAGGCTCGGCTAGGGCATTGTGACGCTAGGCCAGACAACAATGCGACTTCGCCAGCCGAAGACGTCGGCCCTCGAGTCTGCTGCCGACATCTCGGAAACCATTTTTCCCCCTGTTACTATTTTCCCGCCTTGATCGAAATTTCGTCTCCTCTCCTTTTCCTTCCTCTTGCTGTTACTTTTCGATCGAGCGCTGGGACTGTAGAAAATCGTGTAGATCACGGAAACTGTGTCGGAGTGCTTTCACGTTAATTTAATTGCGAATTTGAAGGTTGCATTTTTCGTCTCCTCTGCCGAGCGGAACGAGGCACTGGGCACTTCACCTAACCCTCCGTCCATGCTGCCTTCTTTTATGTGGCAATGACTGTCGCTGAGAAGCAGGGTTGGGATTTGCCACTGGCAAGCCAAGCGGAGCGAAACCGAAGCGAGACATAAGGCACCTACCCTGATTTATGCTTTTGAATTTCGATAATCCTCAATGAAACGAAAATTTTTAGAACGGTAGGACGCTTAGTAGGTATGAAGTAGAACCTTTTCTATTGTTAAGTAACAGTCTAAAAAATATATTAATATAGGAATGAAGTCTACAAAACATAATTACTAGTACATCTAGTTCATTTTGTTCCTTCGCTATTAATTGGGTAAGAGGTTTTGTTGGATTGTGTTCCGTTGAATTTGGCAACGTTAAGTACATTCGCGCTAACTTACGTAAAGGTAAGGTTAGGTGTTATCACAGGGGAAAAAATGTAGTTTAGGCAAATCTGTTAAAATTTATTTTGTAAACATGGATGAATGGAATAGATTTCAACAATTCTGAACAAGGCAAATTTCGATGAATTCTCGATCTATAGACAGATGGGAAATGACTTCTGCTGACCTGTCAGTTCCGTCATGAATTCCTAACCGTCCGCCTCGCCCCATTTCTATCAAAAGATCATTC
>Ga0058701_10004463_pt1 | contig 11369 bp, 6 predicted proteins | sample AgamicOrMae_FD_97039 | JGI IMG/M metagenome (GOLD analysis project Ga0058701, IMG submission 97039) | Agave microbial communities from Guanajuato, Mexico - Or.Ma.e | ecosystem: Host-associated > Plants > Phyllosphere > Phylloplane/Leaf | place: Guanajuato, Mexico | collected 2012-06-04 | reverse complement strand
TGTCACAATTTAAAAAATATCACCCCTCTGGAAACCTAAAATTTAATAATTTAGGCATTTCCCAATGCTTGAAACTGCATAATTTAATGGAAAAAAAATCGTTTGAATTTCTCTTAAGCTAAATTTTCCTCCAAATACTTCGGACTGTTATGGGTTAAGTTCGCTCCCGTCTTTTCTGAGCGGCGGCGAACGTTGTTAAACTCGAGAGGGGCGGAGCCAATACAGTAGTAGCTCCTCTTCAACCTAATCTCGTTTTACCTAAATTTAGTAAGGTAGACGTTTTTGCCGTGGTCGTCTTCCGGTAGGTTGGGTCCGGTCGGAAGGTCGGGTCCGGAAGGTCGCCATCTGTGAACTGAACGGACTCGAAACTCGCGACCACATAATGACCCGTTCAATTACGTCACAGATAGCGGAGTTGGGGGTGACAGGCACCTTTGTCCATCGAAAAGTCAAGTGAGGCCTAATCGGAGGATAACAATAGCCCCTGCAATTAGGGCCGCGCGGCTCGGCGTCGGCCGGCCGGTGCCGCTGCCGGCTCGGCTGGGCTCGGTCGCCGTGGCCGTCGAGCTGGTGCTGTCAATTTGACCCTCCGGCCGGCGCGGAAACCACCGCCCTCAGCAAGGCACGCACCTCGCTTATTAGCTATCAGCCGATAGACCTAAACATTCAATACTGCCAAATCGTATCGGACAGATGGACGGCGCGGCGGGTCGTTTATAGAGCGGCTTCTGCAATTTCATTTCGCCGAGTTTGAGTGACGCGGTCCGGAGCGGCGCCTGGACACGTTCGAAAACAGCACCCGAGGATGTTTTAGCTCTGTCTTACACATGGAGCTCTCATAAAAGAGAAAGACAGAGTAACCTTGAAGTCGTGTTTTCGAACGCAGCCCTGGCTGATCCGCACCCTCATTTTCGTGTCTTACCCCGCGAGTTCGAGAAATACAGTATTTGCGGAGGTTATGAGGTACGTTTTTAAGACGATTTTAGTCTGCAATATTGTGTAAATACTATTATAGACAAAAAAGGTTAGTTCTATTCGCACGCCCATGTTAGTATAGGGGAGACTTGAACGCACGGAAACCAACCTAATGCATATTAAATGAGAGGTCGCTTGAGCGCACAGAAACCAGCCTATAATACATTTTAAATCAGTTCTATTTGCACGCCTATTAACCCACTAACGCCCAGCGATACCGTTCGGAAACGGAAAAAAATTAAGAGCATCTTTTTTTTAGTTCAGTATTGTAAAATTTAGAAAATATCAGCCCTATGGAAACCTTGAAATTTAATAATTTAGGTATTTTCAAAAGCTTTACGTAAATTAATGGTGAAAGTACTTTGAAATTCTTTTTCGCTAAATTTCACTCCAAATACTTTGGGCTGTCATGGGTTAATACAAGGCAGAATTGGACGCTTTTAAACCAACCTAATGCATAGTGGTGACTTGAGTGCACGGAAACCAACCTTAATACATTTTTAATGCAGCAACGTGTGAATAATAGTCTCTTCCAAAAAACGAAAGTCTCCCATTGCCTGCAACCAACTAGACGCCGGTGTGTTGCAGTTGCCTACCTTCGTTCGAAATTTTACATTCATTTTATAGATATGTTCATTGCGAGTATTATTATTACAGAAGTATGAACGCAAAGCACAGTAAGAGATTATACCGTTTGCATTAAAGGTCTTAAAGTTCGTGAGAAGTGCTGGTGAATCCTAAATATGTTAATATAAAACTTATGTGCGAGTGGTAAACCTCAGTTAACAATAAGTTGGGCCTTGTCCCCCGCCACACCCGACGGGATTGGTTGAAAATATAAAACCTGTTAAGTTTACCCCCTCATGAATCTTTCATCAGATAGTATACTACTTACTCCTTATTTTCACGCCAATCATATTTTTAATTCGTGGGAACAGCGAGTCCTCCCACAAGTCACCGAATTTCCGCGTCGCCTAAAAAAATCAGCGGGCCAGATTAGCAATCGGAAAGTCATGCAAAGACAGCATTTCTGTTTGTGTCCAGACTTAACTCGATAACAATCTTTGTTAACCCTTTTGTTGGCCTTCGCCGCCCTCCGCCCTTCGCGCCCTCCGCCGCCCACAATGATTGATTGCGCTAATCTCATTGTAGCTTTTTTCGCGCGTTTTTCTTGTCCGGCGATTCAGATTAAAAAGCTGTGTCCAGATCTCGAGTCCATTTTCGCGGGGAAATTGATTGGAAAAAGACGTGTTTGGATCGAATGATGATCCATCAAATGCCACTGACACTGAGAATCCCGTTTTGAGTGCGATTCACTGGCAGACGCCTTTTTACGGAGGGAGAGAATTCCTTTTTTTTGCGGTAAAGTTTGGTGGACGAGCACACACTCAAACATAACTTAATCTTTCCGGCGGATAATATGTTACCCGGATTTTACTCTGAATCAGTGACACTCTGGGAATCAGTGAAAATTCACTGAATTTAAGTCTATACAGTACCACTGAAAAAATTCGGTGATGTTATACTGACTGAAATTCAGAGAATTTTCACTGATTCTCGGAGACTGTATTCAGATTTAGTGTTCACTGTTCGAAACGAAATCGCCTTGTTAGGTTTTATATTGTGCGGTCTGCCGCGACCATGTGTACTGGTAAATGGAGCCCAGTCACAAGTGCATTGTTACCCATTCTGATTTACAAACTCGACGTAAACATAACAGTATGTGGCACTTGAAGGGCAACGCCCGTTAGTTTGGCGTACGTACGGGCGAAACCAAAAGTAGCGACGAAATAAATACCGGTTCATGAAAAGAGCGTATGGTGTGAAAAGCATCCAAAGGCTATTAATATTATGGTTCAGAATTGATCCCAACAATTTTTATTTTCTAAATTTATTTGACGCATACGTAAAACTGCTTTTAAATTTTCCGAATTGTTCTCTTGTCAACTTTTGAATATAAGGTCGTGGCAATTCATACGCCATTGCAAATATAGGGAGACTTGAACCAACCTATTGCATTTTAAATCGGGGTGACTTGAACGCGCGGAACCCAACCTAATACATTTTATATGGAGCAGCGTGTGAATACCCACTCCGTAAATATAAATATGCTTTTTCGGAAAAAAAATCGGTTCCTTTTTTTAGTTTAAATTTTCTCAAATGTTTGTTTTCGAACGAGCCATAATTTGCGTATTTAGGTGATTCATTATAGGCGAAATGAAAATTGCCATAGTTATCATAATATGTCGGTTACAATGAATATATTAAGTGTTCATTCGCACGCTGACTCCGTTTCCAAGGACATTGAGCTTTCTTGACGTGCGTTTAAATCTCTTCATATGAATGCATCCTTTATTGCGTTGGCTCACCACTGAGCGGTACACCCATTAAAATAGCTCCAAAATCTTGAAATCCGAAGGAAGATTTGATCCATTTTATCCCGATGGCCTTTTTGGTCCACGCAAATGTTTATTCTTTGACAGAAATCTCTGCTTTTATTTATCCTTTGAAGCGAAAATGTGACCTTAACTTCACCTAAATTTAATTTGTCAGTTTTAAAGAACCATTTTACAGAGTTTTAATTAAGCGTTTTGCTAATCTTTTGAAATTAAAATTTCTGCGCGGTGAGCATCAATCGGTTAAGAGTAACGACTGACAGTTTCTGTGTGCGAGCTTCTTTTCTTTACCTCCCATAAAAAGCGGCCCTCGAGCGTAACTTTTTGAGTTCATGGAAACCCTCGAAGAAAAAACTCCCAGCTGGAGACCTTTTTTTATCTTCCCTCTGCGATTGTCCTCGCTTTTCAAGAAGTTTAGCGACTTAGCTATAAGATAATCTGGGAAAAAAGAATTGTCGAGGATTTGATTGAGATTACAAGGGATGCCGCTACTTTTACTCATTAAGAAGACGATTGATCGGTCTTTCGAGCACGCGTCCGAAAAGTGGTTCAAAGTAAGATGTTATTTGAGGAGAGGAAGAGAGAAACATTACGTGAATAGATCTACCTTTTTGTTGTTGTTTTTTTAAAGGGTTTTGAAGATACTGTTTTTTAGGCGAACTCGTAATATTTATTACTATACCTTTGAGTAATGTGTAATGAATGTAAAGTCCGAGAAAAATTTGGTTTAGACCTATTCGGACATTAGATCATGAATTCTTATTCCTGTGACACGCATTAAAAATAACAAAAGGGTGACTAATGCAAAGGATTTGTGTGCTTGACGTCCATTTATTTCAATCAAATGGTAAACAAAACTTGCAACGAGCAGTCGTGCTCAGATTTTTTTCTCTGTTTCATGTGTCGATTTCATATATTTGAATTATTATTTTAATAAATATAAAACCGCTTTAATTATGTATGAATCTTATGAAACTTAACTCGATACCGTGTATTTTTAAGCCAATTTCGAATCGTCAAAAGTCAATACGCTTTCTCTAAACCATCTTTTTAAAGTGTCTATTGAACCGACTGCCCCATTTTAACTGTATTAGGTTGGGTTCCGTGCGTTCAAGTCACCTGCCATTTAAAATGCATTAGATTGGTTTTCGTGCGTTCAATTTTTGCTATTTTAATGCATGTCAGGTCAATCGCAACACCCTTTTTGGAATTTTTAGGGACATTAGTTTATTTTGTGTATCAAGTAATTTTGAAAAAAAAGTTTGATTAAAGGTAGAAATTAATTTAGGCTAATTTAGTTTAAGTTAGGTTAGGGACCAAGTCGGAAAAGACGCATAAAATCTTTATTCTTATTAGCTTCAAACGTTCCACAATATCATTCCAAAACGCGGACAGCAATGAACATATATAATGGAAACACTGTCATTCCGTCAAGGAACGGTCGAAAAAGTTCGATTTAGGCTAATTTACCGTAGCTCCAGATGCCGGTCGATTTGCAGGATCCCCCCTCCCCTTCTCCTGACAGCTTTCACAGCAAATGTCGCATGGGCCCCGTTGAATGCGCCACTTAAGGGTCGAATGGTCAATGTTTTCTTTCGGAAATGGAGCCCTGACAGATGACAATCGCAGTGACGTGTCGGGCCATCGGGCCGCGGGGATCTTTGCTCTCCGTTAACACCACCTTGGCACTCAAAGAGAAGCGACTAGTGTGCTTGAGACCGAGAGATTCGCGGATCGACGATTTTTTCCCCAAGTATTTTCGACGTCGTCTTCTAGTTTGATCTTTCATTAACCCACTACCGCCCAGCGATGCCGTTCGGAAACTGAAAAAAATATTTTAGAGGATCTTTTCAGTTAAGTATTGTCACTATTTAAAACACCCCTCTGGAAGCCTAAAATTTAATAATGTATGCATTTTCCTAAACTTAAAATAGCGTATTTTTATGGGGGGAAAATCCGGTCTCTCTTAAGCTAAATTTCACTTGAAATACTTTGGGCTGTTATGGGTTAACTTACGAGGATTAACGGCATGTTACTGCGTAGGATAGGTTAGGTCACTTGTGCTTCGCTACCGCTTTGCAGGCTCGTAACTGTGAGGTTAACTTAGGTTAAGCAATATCGCTAATCGTTATTTTCTGAACCAGGGTAGAACATTGAAAAAAATGGTTGATCGCAGGCCGATGTTAACCCAAAACACCCTAAAATATTTGGAGTGAAATTTAGATTGAGAAATTGGAAGGATTTTTTCCACTAAAATACGCAATTATAAGCTTTTGAAAAAGCCTAAATGATTAATTCAGTTTTCCAGGGGGTTGATATTTTTTGAATTGTGACAATTCTGACTGAAAAGATCCTCTGAGATATTTTTTTTCCGTTTCCGAACGGCATCGTTGGGCGGTAGTGGGTTAATACTATTCATCGGGTATACGGTACTTTTTCACAATAGCTGATTTTTAAATTGCCATTGTACAAGAGAAGAACTGTACATTCAGACAAAAAAATTAAGGTCTTTGTGTGCCGGCTGAGATTTTTGATAATTTGGTCTCATCGAAAAGTTACGTAAAATACCTCAAATAAAAAATTAGTAAAAATATAACGAAAAATCCCCTCTCCAAGGAGCCGAACCGAATAATTCTCACGCCGGAATTCCCCGAACGTCTCATCCCGGCTCGGCTCGGCCCGTCTCGGCCTGTCTCGGCCGGCTCGGTCGTACCGCGTAACTTTTACCGCCCCCAACTCCCGTGTTCTGTTTTCGGGAGACGTGTGTATGTATACAATCCCGATTGTGCGCGCTCCAGTGGCCCGACCCGATCTGATCGCTCGCCAGATTAGCCGAGTAGCACAGGAGCCTTAGACGATTTTGCAGCGGCATCTCTTTATGTCACACCGCTAGTTTTTTCTAAAAAGAGACACTCGCGTTTTTTTCAAAAGCCCCGTGCGTCGTTGGGACAATGCCTATTACATTAGTGACACTGCACTGGAATGGAGGGCGGTTCCTGGAAAACGTCTTCTTCTCTTTCGCGTGATCTCCTTGATATGCCGGCATTTATTTACGGTATTCTTTCTTGTCCGCCAAAATCAACAAACAATAAGACTTTGTTTAAATTATGTCAAGAACAGTGAGGCAGAGTTAGCTAAAGTTACAGTTTGCGTTAGCACCGGGTGTGATCCAACATGCTTCACTCTTTCTTCCGGGAGACCAACGCTATGTCACCTCGTAGGTTAGGTTCGGTTAAATTCGGTTCGGTTTGGTTATAATCTTTGGTTCGGTTAGGTTCGGTTCGGTTCACCCACATCTCGTTTACCTTGTGCCCCGCTACGATGACGCTCTTCCCAGCTTGGCGATACGAAAGCACGGTAAAAACAAAACCCCAGTTTTGCATTCCCCCATTGGGGAATGCCATATCTGTTTTGGGTAACTAAAACGGAGATAGTGCGTATTTTTGTGTTTTTTCAAGATCTATGTTCAGCTATATCATTCAAAAGGTCTTGCAGAGACCGTTCGAATGATATGGCTGAACATAGGGCTATCTTGAAAAGTTACAAAAATACGCTCTACTGCCTTACTTTTCGAGATAGACCTATGTTCAGCCACATCAATGGAAAGCACTCAGCGAGACCCTTTGAATGATATGGCTGTAAATAGGCTTATCTTGAAAAAAAAAAGGTACCGCCCCCGTTTTGGCCTCACACTCAAAACAGGTAAACCAAACCCCAAAACGGAATTTGTTTTTTACTGTAAGGCAGAACTCATAAGAGGTTGGAGAATTCGACCTTTCAAATTAACAGTGCGTGTTAGATCATCACATGTTATAAACAAAAGGATAAAATTTTGGTATCGAAGCGTCTTCGGCCATTTCCGGTGGGAAAGATTTTCATTGTAAACAGATCTTCGTCCTCCGAAAAGACTGAGATACACGAAGGCAATGCGTCTGGATCACCATGTGCGTTTTACTGCTCTCGCTGAGACCCTATACCCCTGTATATGACTTATTTACCCCTTTGTTACGGCCCGTGTTACTCACCGCCAAACCCTGTATACATTTTGTTCCGTGGACATCCTGTATATCTGATAAACATCGCTGTTAGCTTGAAAGTGGAGCTTTAACTTGCCAGGAACACACTTTGAAAGAGCCAAACAGTTTGGCAAGAACTGTTTCAACAATCTTCCCGTTCGTGCGCACGAATCAGCATAGGTAGGCAACCCACAAGGCAGCAGTGCAATGTGTGTTGCCTGAAAACAAGTTGATCGGCGTGGTGGGCATCACCCTAGGCAGGCTCCTCCGTTTGCCAACCCAAGTGGAGTTTCAGGAGAGTGAAGGGCGAGGTACCCATACCAGCTCAAAGCATTTGGCGTGAAATTTAGCTTAAGAGAAATTTGAAGGATTTTATCCATTGAAATGCGGAATTTTAATTTTTGGGAAATGCCTAACAAATGAAATTTGAAATTTCCAGGGGGGTGATATTTTTTGAATTGTGACAATACTGAACTGAAAAGACCCTCTAATTTTTTTCTGCTTCCAAACGACATCGCTGGGCGGTAGTGCGTTAACCAAACCTATCTGGTGGTAAATTGTCGAATAGACAAAGATTGCGAACACGAGAGGAAGAAATTGCTACATTTCAAATTGAAAGTGAGTACAGTACTGCGTGGCTGTAATCCTTTCCATCGAACCTGAGCTGTAAGTAACCCCGCTAAGGGATTTAAATCGTCGCGTCGTAAAACCCTATTAAGCCATCAGAGAAAAGAGCAATCGACAATATCCCCCCCTCCTCCAAGCAGCGGGAAATTTAAACCCCTCGCACACGGGACGACTGTAATTGTGAAAATGTGTTGGTCACATGTTTGATTTTGTTCCTAATGCAAATAGGCTTAATCCGAGTCGGGGGTGAGACAACACTGCCTCCGCCTGTCAACAAAACAATCGCACTACTTCTTTCCTTCTCCCACAACTTAATGCTTTTAAATCCAGTCTTTTCTTTTGTAACATAGGAGTTCCGATGAATCAAGCATGACAGAAATAGTACATTAAATGAACTTGCGATATTCGAGTTTTGAAATTTCATGTATAGATGAAGAAATGTTTCCGCACACTAGGCTGCGTTCGAAAACACTACTCGAAGGGCATTCTTTCTCTCTTATGAGAGCTCCTTGGGTAAGGAAGAGATAAGTGTCCTCGGGTGCCTTTTTCGAACGCATACTGCAAGTATCGTCCGACTTAGAGTATGTATTATTTCGTTCATCACTATCTAAAAACTTAACGTTTCTCGAAAATAGCCGAAAAAATCGAAATAACTTTGAGCAAGGATTGGCTTATTTGCGCTGCGGGATATTGATCATTACCATCATAGCTTGGCCTCTTGAATTTCTGAGTTATAATAATAAAGGTCAGGTCTAATCGCGCGCTTGTGTTCAAAGGGACACTTGAAAGTATTGAAACCAACCTAATGCATTTTAAATGGGAAGTGACTTGAACGCACGGAAACCAACCTAATACATTTCAAATGGGGCAGCGTGTGAATAGTATCGAATATTGAATAACAGTATTATCATAAAAATATTTTTTGTCACGAAAATGGTACAAAATTATCAATTAACCTACTACCGTCCAGCGATGCCGTTCGGAAACAGAAATAATATTTAAGAGGTTCTTTTCAGTTCAGTATTGTCAAAATTAAAAAAAAATCGCCCTTATGAAAAACTGGAATTTAATAATTTAGACATTTTTCAAAGCTTGAGAACGCGTATTTTAATGGAAAAATCCTTCCAATCTCTCTTAAGTTAAATTTCACTCCAAATACTTTGGGCGGTTATTGGCGGTAGAGAAATTCGCGTGCTAAAAATCGAATTTTGAAGATTTGTTCATCCTCATTCATGCAGCAAACTTTTGGTATAATCGGCATTTTATGTTATGGGTTCCTCATAATGTAAAGTGGGGTTAGTTGAAGCAGCTGCAAAGATCGAAGAGTTATTCAAGGTAAGGTGATACTAATTTAGGTCAAGGTAACTCACTGAAAAGCGGAGTTTTGATTCAATTCAAGTGGCAAATTAAGTAACATAAGAAAAGTAGAATGAAGGCAGTCATCCAAAGAGTCTTTCCCGTCTCGTGTGATTGGAGCTCCCCCTAATGCTGACCTCCCCCGCCCATCAGTCACGTGGTACCTGTTCGTCTCGAGTTCACGGCGATGAAATCTCCCATCTTTTCGCGAATTCGCTCCTTTGAAATGGAACCATTAGCACTCGATGGTATCAGCATGGGAAATCGTCGGTTCCCCACCCCTGCCCCCTACATCTGCGCCGTGCAGTCTCTGAATACATTCTACTCTGTCGATTTCAAGGTGGAATTTTCCGCCCCTTGTGTTCCACCTTGAGTCGCAAGCCGAGCGGAGCTACAAATAACTCCCGACGATAAAACCTAAAATTAAAGTCAAGCTCTTGTCACGACAGTCCAAACTATTTTAACCCATTACCACCCCGCGATGCCGCTCGGATACAGGAAATATTTTACAGGATCTTTCCAGTTCAGTATTGGCTCAATTTAAAAAATATCACCCCCCCCCATGAAACCTGAAATTTAATAATTTAGGCATTCAGTTCAGTATTGACTCAATTTAAAAAATATCATCCCTCTGGAAACCTGAAATTCAATAATTCAGGCATTCAGTTCAGTATTGGCTCAATTTAAAAATATCATCCCTCTGGAAACCTGAACTTTAATAATTTAGCCATTTTTCAGAGCTTAAAATGTCGCATTTTGATGGAAACAATCCTTCCAATTTCTCTCAAGCAAAATTTCACTCGAAATACTTTGGGCTGTAATGGGTTTACTTAGGTTTTTATTCTCTGACGAAAGGTCGTACACAGGTTGAAAATTCCACCTTGGGGTTTACGGTACATGATTGGATGTGGGTAGCACCTGCTGAGGGAATGTCTGCGCGTTGCGTCACCGGTGCAACGACGGTGTCTCGCCGTGAGAATTGCCTTGAAGGCGGACTCTGTTAAAGCGTTTTCGGCCCCTTTGTGTCGGGATTATCCCCGGTGCAACAGCCGGCGCAACAGCGCAGCGCCCGACGATCCTCAGTTGTCACCCGCCGTCGCCCCGCTTCAGGGAAGCGCCTCATAGCCCCCCTTCTGCTACCGGTATTATCTTTAAGCAAGCTGATACTCCTCCAACGGATACCCCAAGGGGAACTGGTACTTTCTTCCGATGGGGTATACCCTCAGTTGCAATTCTATGCCCCTGGGTCCGAAATCTCGTTGCGCCACATGCCGATACCTCCATACAGGTCATAGCTGAAAAACACAGTGCTGTAAGGTCAGAACTGAGAAACCTAGTGCTGTGAAAAACTTTCGGGCCCAAAATTTTAGTGGTTTTAGAATTTCTACGCCTACGGGCTCATTTCGGTGTAATAAGAGGTAACATCGTGGTGGAAGTCTGTACACCGGTTATAAGGATATCAGCCGGACATCAGAGGTACGATAAACGGATATCGAGAGAAAATTGACCAAATTTCTAGTAAATATCTAACAGATTTCGGCAGAATATTGAAAAATATCAGCTGGATATACCTAAATATCAGCCAGATATCAGTGGGTAGAAAGTAATAAACTTGAAAATTTGCTGGAAACAATCATGTTTCGACCGAATACAACAGCCGGATATCAAGGATATCAACCAGATATCAAGTTTCTTATCGTTTGTCTTATCGTTTGTACACCGGATATCATGAGTTATCCCATGCGGTGTATATTTCATGTTGGAAGCCTACTTTAGTATGTAAAGTTTGTACTTGGTAGAAAAATGCTGGAAAATTTATCCGTGAGCGTAGAAAATGGAATTCTAAAAGAACTGAAATTTTCAGGCGGAAAGTGACGACCTTAAGGGGGATCATACAGCTTACAGCGATTTTAAAAGCCTATTTAAAAAATAAAATATTTTGAGAGTAAATCGCCAAATGTTGATTCATTAACGAAAAGGGTCTCATTAAGCACTAACC
>Ga0058701_10004462_pt1 | contig 11369 bp, 10 predicted proteins | sample AgamicOrMae_FD_97039 | JGI IMG/M metagenome (GOLD analysis project Ga0058701, IMG submission 97039) | Agave microbial communities from Guanajuato, Mexico - Or.Ma.e | ecosystem: Host-associated > Plants > Phyllosphere > Phylloplane/Leaf | place: Guanajuato, Mexico | collected 2012-06-04 | reverse complement strand
TGTCTCCGAGTCCATTGTTTACGTTTGAAAAAGCTCGCCTACCTCTGCTGCTACCGCAACTGCAAAGGCGGCGCACCGCAGTTTTCGCACATTTTCAACATTTTTTGGGGGAGGTGAAAGTGCATCTGGGGAGCTGCGGTTTTCGCCTTTCGTATCTACAATACATCAAGAGTGTTCATGATTTTTTTTCATCAAAATCCGTGTGTCTAGCCTTGATAGGTTCCCTTGCGAGTGACCGATATTTCCTTTCCATTTTCAGCAGCGTCGTCGTCTGCAATGGTCTTTCTCCCTTTAAGTCAGCCCGCATTTCCCTGGATGACACTCTAAAGATCGACTCATCCAGTTTTGGAGGACCTTTCTAATTGTCTGATTCAATGACGTAAGCCTTTGAGGCGCGCAGAGGATTTTGATTGGCGCTGACGTTCTCGTCTGGACCAATCACGACGCAGCACCCTCGTCGCTTCCGCGCACTTTCCTAAGCCTTATTCGTTTTCTCGAAAAAGGATATAAATAAGAAAATGCCCGAAATTCTTAGATCGCAACCCATTAAGCTAACCGTAAGCTCCTCTTTGTAAGACGATATATCCAAAGTCGCTTGCATAAGGTCATTAAGGCGGGCGGCCTAAAACGTTATGGGAAAAGTGCCTTTAGAGCGATAGCCATGTTTTCAAATGATAATAACTTGTGAAGGAGAAGGGCTCCAAGGGTCTCAAGAACGTCTGCGTTCGGTACCTTCCCTGTCCTCGACTTTGAAATATAACAAAACGTTGTTTTTCCCCCTTTCTTCTGTTGATTTTTTTTTCTCCTGGACTCCGTCTCTGCAATCCACATTCTCTGCTCTTGGATGCGACGTTCCATTGTGCTCTAGCATTGCTGGCGAAACGTTGCAGTCAACTGGAACATAACGTTGACTTGACCTGACCAACAGACGAATAGGCTATCATGTTGCTTGACATTTCTTCTACTAAATTATCTTAGAAGGAATCTAATCTTACCAACATAATCTCTTATAGCGAAACTTATGTTAACCAAAGCCTCCCAGACCGTCATTATCAAAACTTTTCCGACAAATCTCCTAATCTCATCTATCTTGACGTATCATAACGCCACTGAAGCCACTGACCAAGTCATGCGGTACTTTTCACTTTACAAAAGACGCCTTCCATATGGAAGCACCATAACCTGTCCTGTAACAGAATATCGTCTATATAGATCTTCGGGTCTGTTCTTGCACACACGGTGCCTAGCGATATCCTGAAAAATATTTCCTGACTCAATATCCTCACAATTCTTCTTTTCTTCAAGCAAAACCCTCCCGTACTTAGGATCACTTCTTTTCTTACAAAGATAAACCCACATACAATTATTCGCAAGATTCCTTCATTGTATAATTTTCAAAGCTAATTTTCCCATGGTATTCCAACAGACTGCATTAATATATTCCTTAACTTTTGCCCGATCTTCGGATTTTCCTGATAGGTGGACACCCTATAGGCTACAACACTCCACCATGATCCCGTTTCAAGCATCAATTTCCAGTAGGATTGGACTAAGGTAACCGTGAACAACAAAGCTGTCCGGAGTCGCTCGTGGATTTAAATCCAGCGCCGCACACAAAGGCTCCGACCAGATGATCACCTTGGATGCGGGGAGGCGTGATGCCTGCAGCGAATCCCTCCCCACAATATTTATGTTTGCATTGAGGTGTGTAGACACATTGCGCCAATGCAATACAAACAACACAAGATTATCAAATCACGTCCCTGAAACTAAAGACGGAATGAAACCAAACATCGCCCACACCAAGGAGGAGCGCAAGCCCCTCATGTCTCCAGAACCAAAATATGTGTCGCATGGCCTGTTTGCCTAACCTGCCGGCGAAGGACTCTGTTAGACGTAAACATCACAATCTAAGTTTGAAAGATGGAGTTTTCCTTCTCATACGTCCCACCCTCTGTCGCCGAGCGGAGCGACAACGGGGCAAGTCACAAGGCATGTAATCTTGCAAAACCTTGGTTAACATAGCCTATTAGTTGTCAAGTCTAAAACCGCTTATCTCTCGGCGGCAGTAAATGTCATTGAGAAGAGGGGTTTGGTAATAGTTCAGAAGATAGGTTGGGAATCGAGGCCCAACGAGGGTGCACCAATCTTGCATAAAATAGGTCAACCTAAGAGTATAGGTTGTTTTGGTCCAGTTTCTTAATATTGTGATAAAAAAAAACTCAAGTAGGAAAGAAACAAAAGGGTTCAGAAATGTGAAAACTTTCTAATTTACAGCGCAGTAACGATGTGGTCAAAAAGTTACGAACTATTCTAGTGCCCGCATCGTGGTTAATCCTCCACACTCAGTACCGATTCCCAGCGTCCGCGCAAGCTTAGATATGGCTCCCGTAACAAAGCTCTGGTAAAGTAAGTCGGCAACTGCTGTTGCGTCTGATGCAACCACCACTTGCGTACATATGTGCTTTTCGGCGAGAGCTTAAACAAAGTTTTCCATCGCAACCACAATTTCAAGTGAATTCTGAACAAGAGCCCCAAACGCCCACAAGACTAACCACAAATCCTCTTTAAAGATAGCGACTGTCCACGAGACGTACACCGCTGCTGTGTTTGACATGTCAGGTAACTAAGTTCGACAAGCCTGGCCTAATCCAACACCTAAAATAAAAGTTAATCCAACAAGACTTGAGGCCTGAGGTTTGACCTCATGTTGGCCACGGAGTTGAAGTGACGTAGACCGTTTTTATTCTCACAATAAAACCGCGGCTGTTGCCGTACAGGAGCTATTGACAGGTGCGAATGGGGTCCGAACGTAGCCATTGGATGACGCCTCAATAGCTTCTTTTTTTGTCGTTAGCGACGTGGTTTTACTGTGAAAATAGGATTTGCATGACAGAATTGCAGATGGCCTCTGGTCAGCAAACAGACCAGGCATTTGCAATTGCACGTGACAGGAACCGTGAAACGTAAAAATGGAACACTTGCGTCTCCGTGAGATTCTCACTGATCAGCGGGCAACAATGAAGTTATGTTTCCGATCTTGAATCTTCCTAAAATACCATCCCATAGAACGTCTGGGTCTAGGACGAGAATGAAAAAGTCGTTTCCAACTTCCAGATTGTAGGAAACTGACATATTGAAATACTGAGGACATTAAGTTCCGCCAATATTGCGAATATCTCTGTTGGAATTCGTGAATGAAAGATCACCGCACTAGGAATTCACTCTCAGCCGAGTACGTATTCTGCAACCCTGCTTCGTTAAGAGAATATTATACTTGGGCCCATGCGCATCTTATCCTTTGGGCTATGCATGATGGAAAGGAAAATAAGCCTGGAAAATGCGCTTTCCTAATTCACGGAGTGTCCTCAAGAGAATGGAATGCAGCTGGAGCTGGAATGCGAGAGGCTGGGAGCCGTCGCTTTCAAAGTCCCACATTCCAAAAGTATGGATGGCTCGCCCTAAACAAACAAGTCCGCTTCGATTTTTTTTATTATTATTTTTTGCCCCGCAAGAATCAACGCCCGAGAAGTTAATTAGCAGCATCAATTAATTAGATGAGATACAATGATTTGTGGATGGACAACAACTCCGGAACGTTCTCTTCAAGCCCAGACCCTAAAGCCGCCGGAGAGAGGAACTTGTTGGTTATACAGAATCTTGTATAGGGAACACAAGCAAAACTAACATTCTAAGATGAACGTCAAACGCCTTTACAAAGCGATGTTCGAGCTCAGGTATAAGGTAGGATTATGCGAACAAAATAGGGTGAAGAAGAGGAATAGGAATGCGGGATTGAAGACTTAGAGAGCCCTCTCAAGTGACTCTACTTCATAAATTAATTTAAGTTGAACCAGGGTAGAAAACGAAAGGGGTAAAAAGTGCAAATGGAGTGTAGTTTACTGAGATTCGGTTTGTTTGAATTATTACAGCGTCCCTGGTCGGCCGCACACTACCAGAATGTGATCAGATACTGATGAATTCTGTCAAAACCTGAATCATACCCAGAATCAGGGTTTGTCCGTTCCTGCTTCAGCTCTTGCCTGATAAATCTCGCTTGAGTCTCATCGTGATAAATTCTATTCAGAATATTTTAGACCCAATAATACTACGGAAAATATTGATACGTTTTCTCTGCATATATGTAGCCCTTATGGCACGTCAACGAGGTTAAGACGCATCTTCCCTGCAAACGATCCCTAACCTTAAGTCAAAACTCCAGCCAACCTGACATGCGCTATTGATGAAAGGAATCTATGTGTTCATCAAAATCCTTACGTATATCACATGTTTACAAGGTTATGAAAAAGTTCTAAATCATATCCTGATAATATCCGTCAGATCCTGATAGGTTTATTCATGGGGATTACCTCAAGGCAAAAGCAAACCACGAAACGCCTGTGAGAGATGACTATTCCTCTTGCGAATCGTTTGCGTTCGGAGGTCCCACGGCAAAAGCTTTCAAAAGGTCGCATAAAATATGATCAACCTACCAAATCAATCTTGCGACGAGAATCATGGACAATACCTTCACCTTTTTCAATCAATGAAAGCAGCACTTAAAGTGAAGAAACTGAAGGAGACTAATGAAAAGTGTCAAATGGCCAGCAACAGGTGTTCAATCACTTCACCCTCAATGACCAGTGCGGCTTCCCAATAGGAAAATGTTTTGGGGAATCCGAGATTGTGTCGCTCTCTCGAGATTACGTTGGATTTTCCTTCCAGCCGAAACTAAACTGGCAGGAGCTTGCATCATTGATTACAAAGTCTGCCTTATTCCATTTCAACTCGTTTCCAAGCCACCCATGATATTGCGGTCGCTAACGCTGCTCCACGGTATGACAAGAAATTATTCTCGAGTTGGTTTTGGTGAACTAGACGTGGCAAAGATGAGGACATAATCTTATGAAAGGCAAAAAGCTAAGGAGGGTCTGATCACCTTTCGTCATTTTCTGTTTTAATGACGATATTTTCTGCCTCGTCGTTCATCTCTCGGTCAACCTTCAATTAACTATAAAATAGGATTAATGATATGCAACCGCGTGGCAGGTTAGTTCGATGACTTCAAGCTTCGCTCGACGACCAAAGGTTAAACACAAAGGGTAGACATGCCACAGCTGAGATTGAAAGTTTGGAAACCAGACTAGCTATAAGAACTGGCGGTTTATTGGTAATCATATACGATTATATACGATCAACACCTCCATATATGGAGGTGTTGAAATCTAGTCTCTTGTTTTCCAGGTTCATGAATGAAATAAAACATTCCCGGCACTGATGACGCCAAATAAAGTGACAGGACAACCAGAATAAACGGTCTTCAAGGAGTGGGAGTATATTTACCTTACCGCGGGCGCGGGCACTAGCGGCACCAAGCGGACGAAAGTAGAAAATTCCAAACTAAACAATTAGAATGGGTAGAAAGTCCACTAACGTAAGTAGCTTTTAACTTCTATCGTCTGCTGGGTCACTTTATTTCCTATTTGGTTACATGGTATACTGATCCATCTCCCACCAGAATGCCGCATTGGGTGGAAACGGAACTCTTTAAAATATATTACGTATTATTTACGATTGATTTTTAAATTTCTGTATTTGTATTACCGAAATCCATACTACCTACACCTTTTTTTTACAAATACAACTTAATCACAGAAAAATCTAAAGCACACTCATCCGTAAATGCCGCCTGAATTAGCATTAGTCAATACCCATTTTTCTCGCCTACTTTGGCATCTTTTACTTTCAGACACTTGATGCCACTGACTCCGCCAGGTGAATAAGTGATTGATTGCATCGATTACCGCGTAAACAAAGTGACCAGACGATCGCTGCAATTCCAAACCGATTAACTTCAGATGTCGAAACTTTGGAGAGGAAGCTTTTGAAGAGAGTTGTTGAGGTATGGTTGAGCTATTCGTAGCAACAGGTAGGTATTAACTGGTTCGAACTTGACCGAGTCAATAAGCGACAAACCAACGGGAATATGGCTCGTCCGGATTCAATTAGCGCCGACAAAGACAGAGATGAGATCAATGTTCTCGGGAGCGATCAGTTTGCAGGGCGTTTATGTGATAGACGACCAAACGGCCGCCACCACAACTGCACAACTAAAGAAGCAACTTTAAAGGTTTTCAAGTGTAAGCGGGGAGCAAAAAAGGCTGGAAGGTTTAAGTTCAAACAATGACTGAAAAATGAACTCTCCACCTTTGGAGTTACGTCGCAAAGCTGAGCGGAGCGAAGAACAAGGCGTGCAACCTTACTTAACCTAATCTGTTGGTCAACGAAAAAACATAATGTTATCGCCTACTTCACGGCTACATTTACTGCCACCAAGAAGAAAGATGCACCCAGCTAAAAGAAAGCCGATCGGAGCTTGATGAGGACAGTCATATGGCACGTAACCTAAGTAAAGTGACGTAGCTTAGGCTAATTGAACCTAAGTTAACTTAACATCTCATTTATTAAGTCAAAAATTCTCATCATGGGACTAAAAATTGAACTACGAGGTTGCGAAAACAAGGTTGAACAGAAAATCAACCTTCCATACTGACGTGTTCATGATTACCCGGCAACTTAATCTCGTGGGCCGTTGAATCTGGTTTTGCCCATAATGAAATCAGCATCCGCATAATGCTGCAATAACGTTGATTTATCGGGAAGTATACGCTACATCGACGGACCGTGAAACGTTCTGCGCTAACACATGCAAGCGCCATCAAGGCAACGTTTACACATGTTTTTAATGATTATGCAGAGAGGAAACTTACCTTCCACTACATCCCCTAACACAAAATTAGAGTTTTAAAGTGTATCTCTCGAAAAATGCACACTTCCAAAATAGCCCTTGCCACTTTACAAAGTATCAAAAATGTCCCAAGATTATTTTACTTTCGTTGAAACCATGTTCATGAACTTGATCGTAAAAGCCGAGAAGTAAGCGCCATTATGTTTGGCTACCGTTACGTTAACTAGTTAACTACACGCTGAGGACTTAAAGAGCAAAACCAAATTTCTGAAATGTTCTTACTCCAAAAATTAGAGTATTACGAATCCCAAAATAATTTGATTACTCGCACCTATTTATAGTTAAAAGCAACGCTTGTTTAAAGTGAAAATTATTCTGAATAACAATCGCTTGGTGAGGGCCTCTTCCTGGTAGTTTTGAGATAAACATCGTTCTGGTCTGGCCACTGTTTAGGTATTCGCCTATTATCAGCCCTATTTCAAAAAGTTCTCGTCTTAGACCTTCTAATTCTAATTGATATGGTCCATTGCTGGTCTATCTGAGAAATGAAGAGGTAAAACAATGTCCTTTTAAAGCTTCTCATTTCCTGAGAAATGAGCCAAACATTATCCAACCAAACCAGCTTTAGGGATCTTGGAACAAATGTCTCTACCTAAAGATGAGTAATAACTAACAGTATATAGAGTACAGGAGGAGAATTCTCTTCTAAATTAGCGCATCTTTTTGGCTTGAGCTTGGCCATAATATGCGTGCCTACCTCATCATATTGCTCGACAAAATTCCATGAAGCAACTTTGCGAAAGAAAATCATTTTTTTTGATCCGAGTCTTTAAAAAACACTGCTTTTGTACTAAATTTAAAGCTCCAAACATTTGGAATGAAAATCGGACAGAACAGTGCGAATACCCCAAAAGTGATTTTCACTTGAGTTCGAAGGTAATCGGTGAATGAATTGTAGTTTGAGCGATTTTTCAAGTCCTTGGAATGTACCATGTGTCCCGGTTCGCACGGCTTGGCGATTAAAGGCAAAACTCAGGATGAAGAAAATATTTATCCAAGAATTCCATTGACAGATACAGTGATATTATTAGTTACAAAACAAGTTACAAAATCTACTGTTATCTACTTGAAAACACTTAAAACCGTTCATCCAGAAACTTTCCCCTTCTTTATCTCACGAATAGAAAGGGATCGTGGAAGTCACATAATTTGATGTTTGAAGTAGTATTCCAGTGATTGGCAATGGAGCCTGGAAGCAAAAAGCAGAGAGGCTGTTTCTGTTTACAAGATTCGAGTCCTTTCGATTAAATCGGGCAGCAAGAATTAAAGAGGCCCAAATACTCGCTTCCATCCGATCAACAACCACTTCACCTGATAATCGTACTTCCTCGACTTTTGTACTTTCGTTATCGTCTCAACTTGGCTCTCGCCCTGCGTCTCCAGGAAAAAAAATGAACTCATTTTGGGCACGTTTTCAAAATTCATCCCGGATCGATTCCAGCGAGGAGGTGAGCTAAAACATTCTTTTATACTACACAGAATTCTCGTTCTAGAAACTGGACCACCAAGCTATCAGTTTTACAGGTTGGATTCTACGCGTATACCTCTCACTTCTGGTGGCGGTATGCTGCTGCCACCGAGAAAGTAGAATAAGGTTTGGTGACCGAGGAAGGTATTGCGCAGCTAGGCACAGTTTACACTCTGGTAAGAAAACCTAGCCTACGCGGTCGTATACCATAATAATCACTATGATGTAATTCACAGTAAATACCAGCTCCTGTTTAAGATAGTTCCCACACCCGTTTTAGGTATGACGTTGAAAAAGGGGGAGAAAGTAACTTGGTTATAATTGAGATAACCCTATCGACAAACGTATCTCTGTAAGGCCTCGTCGAAAGCTCTCCATTAATATAGTTACTCCTTGGAATATTTTTAAAAATAACCAAATTAAGCTCTTTCCTTGTTTTGCCTTCATACCTAAAACAGGAGTTAATGTTCACTGTGTTACAAACGTCATTAACAGGCGGAAGAGGAGGATCAAATTGGAGAGCAACCTTTGAAACTAAGATCACACAAAAACAGAACAATCATCGAATCAAAGGAATAATCTTACTTTGATGCCGGATTTACCTCTTCAGAGAGATGAAGAGAGGAGTGCTCTCAGGACGAGAGATTTCCTCTTCAGTAGAGAGCAATAATCAAATGAAGAGGATGACACTCAACATATGGGATGAATTAGGAACACGCGAATCTCTGATAATTTTGGGTTAACAAAACAAGGTAAACATTTAGTTTTCGCATCATTACATAACCGTATTCGTTCCAGTCCTTTTTCATAAACAAAATGGCTTCGTTCGGCTTAAGGAATTAGGTCGAGCGATAAGGATCGCTTCAAATGTCTGAGGCATGCTCTCCAGGACACGACGAATCCATTTCTCACAAGCAACCCCACAGTCACTGAACTCAAGTGTGAAGTATACAGGTTTGAACTATACTTAAAATTGATTTTAAAAAAGCACATACTTGCTTTCCTTTATGTGATTTTTTTTTAGGTTTACGCTATGTTTGAGTGATTAAAATTTTCTTCGAAACAAAACCTCAGCTCTTTTCAAGGTAAAAAGCAAAAAGAAAACAAAGATAGTGAGGGTGTCACCGACCAAAAAAACGACAATAACTATCTTTTAAACGCTTGTTTTAGCGATTTTTTTCCGCAAAATTTGCCTTTTGCGTGTTTTTGAGCTCGTGAACTCGTCTGCAAGCAGGATTTTAAGACTTCATATTAATGATTATATAGACCCCTTCTAACACGCACACGATATTGCAAGGGTTTTGAAGCATTTTTTTATGGGTGTTGCTATTGAACCGACATGCATTACTACAGGTAGACTTGAACGCACGGAGCCGAACCTAATACACGCCTGTTAAATGGGAGGTGACGAATGCATGGAACCCAATTAAACCTAATACATTTTATATGGGCAGTCGGGTCAATAGATACTCCCTTTCCTTATACCCGTCGCGCGGATCGAGCCGGTCGCGAGTCTATTACCTTAAATGGCGATCATCAAATATATGGATTATTCCCTCAGAGATGCCATAACGATCAACTACCCCAATTTCTGCTTGTTTCCTTCTAATAGAACCTCACAATACAACTGCGGATTTAAAAACACCTGTGAAGATGACATACTCTGTCAATGAAAACCCTATTAAAGGGGTGCTGAGAATACGAGAAAGATCAGGTACTTCTGAAAGTGACAAAAGCGACGACCAAGGGGTAATACCTTGGTGGAAATCTGTACACCGGATATCAAGGATATCAGCCGGATATCAGAGGGTGTCAAGCGAAAATTTACCAAATTTCAAATAAATATCTGACAGATTTCAGCAGAATATTAAAAAATGTCTGTTGTATATATACCTGAATATTATCCAGATATCAGTGGACAGTAGTCAGAAAGTTTAAAAAAAACAACAACTTAAAATCGCTAAAAACAGCCAATTTTTTTTAGCAAATCCAACAGCCGGATATCAAGGATACCAATCGGATATCAAGGTTTTTTGTACACCGGATAACATGAGTTGTCACCCCTTGGCGACGACCACAAAAGAAGAAAGGTTTTATACACGTGCTTTAATTTTTTTTTGTGCAGCTACTGTAAATCAACACCTACATGCTGATTTAAGACGATTAAATATCAGGATATCCTCGTGTTCTGCTTAAGGGATTGGTGGTCAAAGAGCACCTGGCTAAATGGTGCAGTCGCCGTGTGGGGCCGCTAGATATGGGCTGTGATTTGCGAATTATTAGCTGAATGCGGAAGAATTTTCACTCATTGTTGATTATCTGATTGGAAAATTTGGACAAAATATTCGCTACAGATACGTAGAGAAGTATGCAAATGTCCACTGCAAATACGAAGATTAGCCGCAGATGCCAATACTTCTTGCAGCCGCTGCGAATTTCTAGCTGCTTAATGCTATTTTCGCCATGAACGAATATGTTTTTTGTCCCATATCCAGCAAATATTTTGTTTACACTGGTTGCGAATTAATCGCTACCACGTCGAATTATCTCTCTCCGTATGGCCATTTCAATAAGCAGCTTTAGAGAGGACGTCATGCTGGGGCTTAATTCCAGTGACCCGTTCCTATCAAAGAACACCCTATCCCTACGCAAACTACGAATGTTTCGCCAAAGCACTTACGTCAAAAATATTCAGTTGGAATCGGACTTTTCACTGTTTCTTGGATTAGCAGGAGAGGTTGAAGCTGCAGGAAACGGAAATCTCAATAGTCGAATAATGGGAGAATATAGTATTTTGGAGGGGGAGGGGGGGAAATGTTGTGTTGCAATCCACAGCAAAAGTAGTAACCATTCAAATGTCTCCGTGTTCAGGCACCTAACACTTTTTTGACTACTTTAAGACTAATAAGAATTCATTTGAAGTGTATGCAGTGGCGATTTTTCATGAACCGTAGCCAAAATTGAATCAAAACCCAGACAGCAAACGTATGTCTGAAGATAAGCTTGAGCACGTCTTGCAAGATATCTTGCAAGATATCTAGTCAAAATGTCTTGAAGACGTCTTTAAAATATCTTCGCTGGAATAGCAAGTCC
>Ga0058701_10004461_pt1 | contig 11373 bp, 4 predicted proteins | sample AgamicOrMae_FD_97039 | JGI IMG/M metagenome (GOLD analysis project Ga0058701, IMG submission 97039) | Agave microbial communities from Guanajuato, Mexico - Or.Ma.e | ecosystem: Host-associated > Plants > Phyllosphere > Phylloplane/Leaf | place: Guanajuato, Mexico | collected 2012-06-04 | reverse complement strand
TGATCGCGCTTGTGTTTCTGTGGTTTCCTATTCCTCTTGTGTTTTATAGCCCATTTATATAAAGCCAATGGGGGGACGGACATGGAAGTATTGGGCCTCTTCAGGCCCTGTTTTTTATTTCTTGTGAGCTACTTTGGCTGATGTTATTTCATTCAAATGTGTGCGTCATGCCTGGAGGTTAATTCCACCTTGCTAATGCTCTCGTTTTTCTCTCAGACTGTAAACAGTTTAAGACTTCCTCAATCTTATCGTAAATACAGCCTACACATTTCGAAACTATCGGATCTCAATCGTTTGTCTCAAAATAAGCTCGACATAAGCTTGAGTGAAGCGACGCACAAGGCGCAGGGCACGTGACATAGCTTTAAGAGGAGTTGGGTTCATCAAATGAATGTCAATCCACACGGTTGTATTTCGTTAATCTTGTGACGAAAGATTAAACCAGCGTAACATGTAAATAGGCCTACTAGAGGCTCAGAATTCTTTCTTTGAAATTCACTGAGGTAATCTGATTACTGATTACAGTAGAAACTCTACAGACGACGTGACTATTACGCCACTCTGATGAACGGCCAGCATCATCCTTTGGGGCTCAAGGATAGTAGGCCGATTTTGGAGATCGGAGATAGTTATGAAATACAACCAACAATATCATAGCGAGATTATACCAAGTTTGAAAAAAAAAATATTGATCTTGAAAGAATTCTTCAGCGAAAATCGCCTTCCTGACGCACATACACGCGCAAAATTATCGATAAGCCTATGAGACGACATCGGTGGCCTAAGAGACGTTTTATCTCGTAATGAGATACTGATGAAGTAAAATCTAAGTGATGCTTTTGGTGCAGATTACGCAACACTGCACGTAACGGCTCCTCTCCAGACCGCTACTTTATTCAGAAATGGAAAATTTCAAGAGCCATCCGAGGTTTCCTAGAATTAGAAGCGACACAGAAAAAATGACGAAAAACGAGTATATTGTACCACCGGTATGATAGCGAAACACTCGGCGCTACGGTTTCAAGTACTCATACTTAAAAAATAATAATTTAAAAGTGGGCACTGAAGAGAGCTTCTACATTTCTTCTCCATCAAGAGGTTTGAGCATGTGACCCCAATATTAGACCTTTGCGTTTGAGACACTCAACCAGTAAGCCATGTAAAAAAATCACTAACACTTTACATACTCTTTCGAACGTAAAAGACATTCAGATTTTTTGAATCCAACCCGAAAATTATGGCAAAGTTGAAGCATTTTTTCAGCCAAACGTCTTGATTTTTTTTTAAACTATTTTTTTGGAAAGGTAGACTCAAAGCCGTTGATCACTTAAAAATCGGGCGTTTCGCGCCGATTTTTTTTTCTTTTTGTTACTTCTGGAGATCTCTGTGCAAGTTCTGAAGAATGGGCCCACAAACGTGTGTTCTTTCCTGAAAATAAAAATATAGCCCCTCATGTTTGCATGGTTTCAAATTAAACTTAACGAAGTTGAGACATATTTGGTTAGAAAGATTCAATAGATCAAGAAGAGGTGGTGTACGCTGCAACTCTAGTTATTTAATCACATTTCCTTGAAAAACTCAAAAGGACGACGACTAAGATTTGCTGCCAGGGAACGATTTCACGTCGATTTTATATATTGAAAGTTACTTTCCGACCAATACGTCAAGAGAGTCGTCATTATACGTAGCCTACATACGTATTACAAACAAGACTCATAAGTGAAACTATAAAGCTTTTCTTCGAAAGAAGGCGCGGAAAGCAGAAAAAAAGGCACTTGATCTATTTTACAATAAACCACGTTCAGATTAAACTTACGTTTCAGTTTTGGCTAATTTAGTCAAATATGAGAAAAATAAATAGTTATACCCGACCTTAACCATAACGCAACGCAACCTAACCTAATCTATTCGACAAATTTCAAGAAAGATTGAAAAGAGAAAATACACGATATTTAAAAAGATTCGAAGGTTGATAAGAGACACATACGCAAACACGCACAAATAAGCTATAACGATATAAACGGACAAGAAGTTCAAAACTGTGCAGACAAAAATTCAAGAACTTGGGAAGAAAAATAAGAAATGGGAAGTTTGAGTAATTTTGTATCGAGTTTATTTTTTTTTTCTTTAGGTGGTTTGATATACCGGATTCTCCGAAGAAAAAAATAAATAAAAAAGGAGGAGGATGTGCGCGGGAGCAGTGTTCATTTCTTCCGGGAACTTTTGAGTTAGTTTAGTGCGCGCTATAAGTTTTTCAATGACTTATGATCTTCATCGGTATGGGACAAACCGCGTTTCCTTGTGAGAAAAAATCCTGAGGAGCTGAAAGCATCCTCGTGAGCAGCGCGCATTTGTTGGTCGAGTGCTTGTGACTTGAAAACATTTTGCAAGGCTTACAGATACACGGAAGAAATGACTTTGTTGCCCCAACAAACAGGTTTGTTCATTTAGCTTCACAAAGTCAGAGTTGTTGAGGTGACAATATCAAATATTACAACAATATAAATTATGACCAAATTACAGTAGTTGTCACCGTAGCAAGGGACATTGTCTCAACAATAATTCTGATTTGCTGAGGCTTCATTATAAACACGTTTTGTTGAGGCAACAAAGTCATTTTCTCCGTGTAGGCTATTCTCTCCGAGCACGTTCGTTCATATATTTTTTTTGTGACTTGTTCTCTTAAAATGTTATGTAAGTTACGCTTCCATAGTTCCCCTATTGGCAGGAGCGGATCATCTCTGGCAACCTGGTCTCTCCCCTTCCCCCCTCCCTTCCCCCTCCCTCCCCACCACAAGGAGATAAGATTAGAAACCAATCAATCCTTCTACCTGACGGTCCATGCTAACAGTGCCCCCCGTCACTGTCCCATAAATCTAAAGCCACAGTTTTAACCGCTTGACGAACAATTTAACAACCTAGAACTGCATCATGTTAGCTCCTGGTTTACGATCACTTTTGTTCGAGCTTTTTTGCTAATCAGTAACCGCTTTGATGGTACCTTTTTTTTCGTCTGTTATACTCTTTCGGTTTTTTTTCTACTGCCTTCTGTCCCACTGTAGTTGGACCTCTTTCGTTCCAATCGACTAACACAGTAAAAACTAACCCCTGTTTTAGGTATGGAGGTAAAACAGGAGAAGAGCGTGATTTGGTTATTTTTAAAAAGACACCCTTATGAATAACCACATCAATCGAGAGCTATCGACGAGACCTTTTCATTGATATGATTGTTGATAGGTTTATCTCCTAAAATAACCAAATTACGCTATACCCCTGTTTCACCTTCATACCCAAAACAGGTGTGCGGGGGTACCTAGAACAGGGGTTAGTTTTTACTTTGAACCAACCCGTAGGTCCGGTTCCTACTTTTTGGAGAAAATATACGTCGCCGAGACGTCAGCAACATCATTGCCGATAATAGGTTAGGTAAGGTAAAGTTATGTACGGTGCCAAGCAACGAATGTTAGAACACAGGTACAAAATGCAATCTTTGAACTTGACAGTGATCGTGAAAACCCGGAAGCGTTTCTTTTAAGGTGATGACAGGTACTTTCTTGCAATTCTCTTCCCGAAATTTGTCCTACGTCGCAGGTACGTGACGGTATCGGATATCGAAGCATGAGAGATGACACTTCCTATTGAATTTCACTTTCCCCTTCCCAGCCAATCACTGGCTGCAGAACGCCTTCGAAGACAATTATTACCATGTTACCTAAAACCAAACCTCAGTTTGAAAAAAGCTCATCCTAACCTAGCTCCACTTTTAACACCACTTTCTCCTAACAGAGAAATCTCTCAACCCAATCTCACTTTTCGGGACATTTTACCCTTTTTGTCAATCCAACGAGGCGAATTTTTCAGTAGATCTCAAGTTTTTTTCCTTCAAAAAAATCTTCATTCTTCTTCGAAATGACACTACGGAAGCTTTTTCCTTCGAAAAATAAGAAGCCAAACTCACAATCAGCTCATAGTTTGTTGAAAAACTATTTTAGGGGCATAATCTTTTAAAAACTAACCCCAGTTTCAGGTAGTCCTATACCGGTTCTGACTGTAAAAAAATTGAGCCGAGGAACGCGTGATTGAGCTATTTGTGAAAATGCACTCATCTATGACTTAAACCGTATCACTGGAGAGCTTTCAGTGATAATGTTTCATTGAAATGGTTATTATGATAAATCAGCCCACAAAAATAACCAAATCCTTCGTTTTATTCCTGTACTCAAAAGTCAAAAAAGGCGTGGGACTGCCGAAAACAAGGGTCTCTTTTCGAAGTGTACCCCCTGCGTCAACCTAACCTCACTATTCAAAAAGCCTTATCGAAGTCCAACTTTTCAAAACATCAGTCAGTGATCTCAATCTCAGGAGAAAAAAAACATTGTTGACGGTTTGAATTACTGGTCAACCTGTACTCAATGTACTCAAAATCTTAATAATTGTGAAGTCCCGAAAGCAACCCTTCAGCCGCCTTCCCTTGCTTTTTCCCCAGCATTTTTTTTTTTTTTTTTAGCAAGCGCAAATCGGAAAGTAACTGCGAATCGAAAAATGATCACAAAAGTCAAGTTCAGAGCGCGAAAATCTCACGGTCAAACAGGTCCGAAGAAGTTCGCAGACGATTGGAAAACAAATAATAACGGATTGCCATGTCCAGCGTGATATGTTCGGCTCGGTCGTTAAAGCTAACATTGTTCTTATCTTGAGTAGATCCTCTCAGGCAACCTGAGGCCGACTACGTAAGAATGCCAACTACTCATGTCGCCGTTCTCTTAGAACGAAAGAATACCCAGAACATTCACAGCTCAATAAGACTCAAAATTTCAAATGATAGGCATTTTCTACATCTTGTGCTCCATCTTTCATCACAGTATTAACGACAAACGCAAAGGTTGATTAGGCGCATTGTGTCTCGCTTCACTCGTTAGGATTTCGACAAGTCTGATGAGGCTTACTTCGCAGCTGCAGTAACGACCCCCAGAAAAGTAAGCCCGCTCAGGCGATGTTAAGTTTAGGTTACATGTGCCTTGCACTGCGATCAATCCGCTCGTAGGCAGTGAAAGATAGAAGACCAGAAATGGAAATGCAATGTTCAATATTTAAAATTAAGTGTACATAGATTTTTTTCCTTTCTGTTAGTTTTGATGCGCGTCTCCAATTCGCATCGCGGCATCCACGCGCACGACTCTGGCGGCTGCCTCACAAGGCGCACCACAACTCGCTTACTCTGCACTCCGGAACTGTTTCGTGACTTGAGATACCTCATCAGCAAATATCCTTTTTACGAGATGCCCATAACCAGACAACGTCCTTTGGATCTTTGAGGTTAGGAGCACGGGAGCAGCGTCACGCTCTTTGAGGTTAGGAGTACAATCGATTGGGCGAGATTTGACAGATACATTTTTTCAAAGGAGTACAACCACGAAATACTGTTTTGGGAGCGGTTCAAGGAATTACTGCGAGGTGTGCGTGTATCTTTTGATATCGGTAGTCAAGACAAAAAATCCATTATCTCGACAGCTGAAACATTCGTAGGTATTTCTTCGTGGTACAGTAACGTTCTTTGTTAAGGATGTTCAAGGCTCATATGAATGTCATTGAAAGGAAACGAAGGTTTGCCGAATACACATCCGAATAGAGTCGCAATAAAAATAACTTTGCGATTTAAATCAGGCGCTGCGAATGGACGTATTTGCGTTCACCTTCGGAGAGAATATGATTAGAAGACGAATAGAAGATTTATCAATCAACTAAACAAAGTTCGCATACGGTAGCAAAACAACAGAATTCTTGAAAATCACCGTCTAAAAATTTCAAAGGTTGTACATACTTTACTTGTCTTCTACCTTTCCTTTACCAGCTGACTTGAGCAAGGCATAGGGAGTCTAATCTATCATCAAGTCCTCCTACTAGCAATGGCTCTTACTCCTCAGCGACCTAAAGCGCCGCCGGAAATGAGTAGCTTCAAACGCGTTGGCAGCAAATAGCAAAGCGAGGCGCAGGGCACCTAAATCACGCGGGTACGTGCAATTCATTCTATAAATAAGTACATGAAAGGTTTAACTAGGGTTCACAAACAGGTATAAAGTGCAACCTTCAAATCTAATATCGCAGCATCACTTCTCTTTTCACTTCACAAAAACTTGGAGCATAGACTCAGTAAACTAGCATTTCAATCTTTATTACCGGCCGGAACATTCCTTTCCGTCTCATCTTCTCGTCTGAAAGATCGTCGTCCAAAGAGACACTTTCGTAGGAAAGCCAAGCGCTTCCGGCGTGTGGCGAAAGGTAGAGAGATATACCCGTTGACAGACGGGTACCTCTGTTTAATGGTTCCTTTAAGAGCCAATTAAGTTGTAAATGTGAAGTCGTCGAAAGACTCATCTTATTCGGACCTGCGGAAGGCGCTCACGACGACGACACGACTCGCACGCGTTTACTTATGATAATTAATTAGGGTCAGTATGGACACAGTAGCGCCATCTTTTCGGACGGCCTCTTTTTAAGCGGCGGCTTAAAGGTTTCTAATGGACGTTTTCACCATAAATTTTAAAGGTTGCTTTTCCTGCCTCTTGCTTGTGCTCCACCTTCTGTCACCCACCGATACCCGAGAGGCACAGTACCCACAGAAATGTTTTCTGAAAATGCCAAGAATTTTTTTCTTGATTTAATGACAATCTTTTTTTTGCCGTAAGATTTTTTTGGCACAAGAATTTTTTGATTGCAATAAGAAAAAAAATTCTTGTGCAAGGGGGCAAAAAAAAATCTTGCGGCCGGAAAAAAAGTCGCCAATCAAGATTTTTTTTCTTTTTTTTTGGCATCAGAAATCGCTTGACATAAATATCTTTACGAGGGAACTGCCACCAAAAAGTAAGCCGCATCCGGCTTGAACGGAGTGACAGTGTACGCACCTAACCTAAGTAAACAAAGCTTGGCTATGACAGGTTAGGTTTTATGACTAACGCCTTGCTCCGCTAGGCGATAAAGGAAAGCATTAAGGCCCTATCACACTATGCATTGCAGTTGACTTTGCCACCAGCATCGGGCAGCCAATCAGAACGCAGAACGTTGTCTCTGACCTTGATGCCCTGGATCCTGATTGGCTGCTCGATACTAATGGCAGTGTCAGTGTCAACGACAATGCATATTGTGAAATGGTGATTGCATTCTTCAATATAGAATTATAACTTCTGGACCCAAAGTTTTGAGACCACCAGCATTGATAGTGTTTGCGGCCAACAAGTTTGAACTTCCCGCTACTGACGGTTGTCGACTGTCGTCTGTCGGTTGTCGACTGTCGGCCATGAAGGCGCCCGTTTTATCAGAGCACGGGGACTTTAGGCCTTATTTCGTCTCGCCTTACCGTTGCATTGTTCCCAACGCGCCTCGTAATAAGAAGCTGTTCCCGTGTCATTACATTAGCGGAATAGGCTTCATTCAGTATAACCATTGCCTGCCAGACAGCTACTGAGAAAACATTTGGAACCTTATTGTTTACTCCACTAATAATCTAATTGACCCAACATAACCTTTTTTAAACATCTTGAAGACGAGTGATGCAAAACGTCGGCCAGAGTTTCATTTTGGCGACTAACAAACTGTTTGATTTCTTCCTATAAAAAAAGGTAGATATTCAGCTAGGGTTTGCCGTCAGAGTACAATTTTATCTGCAGACAACTTTACTATCTCTCCTGTCATATCCACGATATCCAATCGATCAACTAGCTTTGACACTAGTTTGCTGTTTGATCGTAATATCTTCATTGTGAATTAGTGAAATCAAGGCACGGTTAGGCTGATCAAATCGTTCAATACATCAGTGATCGAATAATATTGGCAAATGAGTGCATATTGATTGGCATAGCATTTTCCACTGATATTCATATTTTCACTTCATATTTACAACGATGATTCTCAAACAACTGAAGCGTGCATTCTACCAATCGCAACGTTTTAAAGTCTACAGCACCTCAAAATTTAATGGTTCACCGCTGAGATTTGAACTTCAGCGAGTACCTAAAAAAATGGGGATTACGAAAAAGTCAATTACAGGCTACTCTGACTTATTAGCTAAGCAGCAATTCCAGCTCACATTTATTCCAAAATTCGTGCTAATAAAAAATTACAAAAAGATCACGGGAATATTACGCGACTATTACGCGACTATCACAAAGATCTTGGGCGTCGAATAAAAATCTAATTTCCGGTGCGTCGCGTGGCGCGTAATGCAGGTTTTGGCAAAGCGCTTGATATTAATCGTCATTGTTCTTTTCCCAGGAGATGCCATTATGACTCATCATATTTCTTTCTCTGCGAGTTGAGATGATACATGTCAGTCAAGTTGAATCATCCGTCCAACGCATTGTTCGTTTTGCTATTTCATCAAAGGGACTTTTATTTGGGTTTCTGTTTTCAATCGGATCAGGTAGGCTACTGTACACGAGTGGTCTCTCACATATATGCGAGCATATATGCCTTGCGTTACTAACTTATTATTTAATAATATGATAACTTAAGGTACACAAAAACGAACGAAGGAAATCTAGCTGATCGTTAAAACCGCAGTCAGGTGAAGCGAGGAATTAGGTAGCATCAACCTCAGTGACAATAAAGCGGAGCGATAGCGAAGCGAGGCACTAGGCACGCACAGTAAAACAACGAATCCCCTGTTGGAGGGAATACTATACATGCTTTGGGTATATGAAAATAAAACGGGGAAAATGCGTAATTTGGTAATTTTTGAACATAGACCTATGTTCAACCACATCAATGGAAAGCTCTCGCCGGAGACCTTTTGAATGATATGGTTGAACATAGGCCTATCTTAAAAATAACCAAAATACGTACCGCCCCCGTTTTGGTTTCACACCCAAAACAGGAATAGCATTCCCCATAACGGGATTTTATTTTTACTGTGCGTCACTAAATCTAACCCAACCTAAACTTCCGCGGGTGTAAGTCGTTTAATCTCATAAAATGGAAGATTAAAACAGGGTGGAACACATAAACCAGAGAAAATGCCACCATTAAAATTTAGAGTGGACTGCGGCTATTTTACCAAAATGAGCACTGATTACTCAGTGATACTTAGTGACTCAAATAAAATGGACAGAGCCAAAGGTGGCCGCCCGGGTTGGGGTCTCGATGATTCACCTGGCCGACCCGGGCCGGGCAAGGGAGTCAGGACGGCGGCGGTGCGGGAGGCCTGGCCAGAGCCCGTCCAGACGTTCACACGGAGCTACCCAGGTCCCAGGTGTTTTAAGGGTCAATGGCGGCGTTTAGCACGTACACGGTAAACAGAGATCGGTGTACCAACTACTCCCTGCTTTGCTTACTCGTCCCTCGCAGCCTCCTTTCAAACCGTTTAGGGAAACTGCGGCTGGAAAAATAAGGGGTTAGCCCTCTGTTCACGGAGCAAAGACTGTGCACTGCAAAACGTAGTTCTGGTTAAGAAAGTTGTAATAAAATAGATCTAAAATGTACATTTTAGACTAAAGAATGCCGGTACTCATCTGATGCAGACTGGTCAAGGTTATTTTCATCTATTAAGGTCATTTACAAATTTTCTAAAGCTTGGAATTTATTAATTCTGATCAAATAAGTTGTTCGAACGGCAAAAATCAAATTCAAGCATTTCGCGACGTGTAACAATATTAAGTGTTGCTGAAATCATCTTATGAAAAGAGAAAAGTTAAGAGTGTTTTTCTAGATCGCTTTTGAAATAAACGGGTTATATACACATTTTTCCTTGGACTTGTTTACGATGATTTTTAATATGATTTATCTGTTGTGCTTCAGCTTGTGTTTTGGAAAATCCGCTATTTTTGTGGTGTTTTCATTACGACGCAAAGTTTAGGCAATTTTCTATTACTTAAAATAGGTGAGGTTGCTAAGTTCTAAGAAACTTTGCGTACTCAATAAGATTTAAATCTTTCTCAGTATTTTATGTTCATAGATAGGAATACGTACGAATAAGCGATATGCTCTATTGAAATAAGTCTTCACAATATACCTCAAACAAGGAAAATTGATTTTGTTGATCATTTTGCGTGGTTAGAAATACGATTTTGGAAATCTGCGATTGAAAGTCTTGACAGAAAGAGACAATGAATATGACGACCTTTTTTTTCGAAAATATTATTTTGCATGATTGAAAAAATAAATATTTTGCGTAATGGTGACCATCGTGTCACTCTTACGTAACAGTCTACTTAGAGTGGGAGACGATTTTGATCTTGATAGCCCACAAGCTGAATGAATGTTTCAAGTGACCATTTTTAACTGTCCATAAAAATAAGTTTGCAGTACAAAGTTACTATTTTTTTTAACAAAGAGGTCTAATAAAGACACATTTCTAGAAGAGATGGCTTAGTGTACAGTTTAACTACTCTCAAATCTAAATTAAAAAAATCGTCGGGGCAAGCCAACCATCTTAATAACAGAACTCTATAATTCCTGTGGAATGAGTACAATATGCAACAAGCAAAAGAAGGCGACTTTGGCGGCGCGTTTGAAAATAATTGGGCCACACGGAAGCGCCGGTGTCGGCCCACCTATTAGCCCGAACTGAAAGAGGCCGAAACCCCCATAAAGCAAATACAGTACCTGTATGCTTTGCCCACACTCAGGGAGGCATCACAGACAATTTAGTAACAGACCGAGACAGATTGACGACCTGCAAATTTTATTGCTAACGATTTTCCGAATGTCGCGAATCTGTCTACAGAGGGCGCCGCACCGCCCGCCCTTTGAGACCCTTGGCCGAACGGGGCGCCCTCATAAACAAAGTGAGGGCCTGTGAACCAAGTGCTACCTGCGGTGCATCGACACAGGCTGCTGTGTTTCATCCTTTCGGTCCTGGGATTCTTTGTAGGGCCCCTACAGGTTTTTTCCCCCCAGGATCTCATTCTCTAAGTTTTAAAAATATTACCCCGTTAGTTTTAAACCTTTCTTCGTCAGACGAGAAACGCGAGACACAGAGCACCTAACCTAACCTAGCCTAAAGTCGATAACAAAGCCTTGCTCCTCAACGGCAGCAGCCTGCTGAAGAAGGCAACACCACGTTTGGTGACGTAAGGTTCAGCTCAACAGTTGGAAATGCAACTTATCAGATAAGTGGATAGTGGATATTGAATGGGACGGATACTGTGCGAAAGTCTTTAAAGCAAAGAAGCTAGATTTTAAAGCTCAGGTTTTAAAAATAAAATGGCGAGTGGACCTGATGGGCTACCAGTTGCCATGATAAAAAAGTAAAACATGAAATAGCTGAACCGCTAAGCCTTATCATCAATAGATCAATAGAATTAGAAAAATGTCCGGAAAATTTAAAAGATACAAGAGTTGTAGCCATTCAGAAACAAAAGGACAGCCACAAATTAAATG
>Ga0058701_10004460_pt1 | contig 11376 bp, 6 predicted proteins | sample AgamicOrMae_FD_97039 | JGI IMG/M metagenome (GOLD analysis project Ga0058701, IMG submission 97039) | Agave microbial communities from Guanajuato, Mexico - Or.Ma.e | ecosystem: Host-associated > Plants > Phyllosphere > Phylloplane/Leaf | place: Guanajuato, Mexico | collected 2012-06-04 | reverse complement strand
TTCGATAGCGCCAAAAACCACAAGCGCCAACGCCGCAAGCGCCAGTCCGTAACCGCCAAGCGAGAAAAGTCGCAAACGCCAAAGTTCGTATAGGTTAGGTTAGGTCAGGTTAGTAAGGTGAAGTTAGGTTAGGTTAAGATAGGTTAGGATTAGTATTGCGGTTAAGAACTTTGGCGTTTGCGACTTTTCTCGTTTAGCGGTTACGGATTGGCGCTTGTGGCGTTGGCGCTTGTGGTTTTTGGCGTTTATGATAGCTACCCTTACGAATCACCATATTTTCCGTGAGTGACTACATCCGTATAGGCTATTCTGGTGGATTACCTATTTTCCTATTTTCTATATTTAGCTCAAACACTCGATTTACCTCTCGTCTCTCACCAAAAACGCGTTTACCGTGTTTCCCTATAGCTTCATTTTCCATTTTTTGTCGTTAGTATTTTACAGGTTAACCAAAATAATCACCGTATTTGTTGACTTAAAGCAACCTATCTTATCTGATTTCAGGTTGTGTCAAAACAGTATTTTCCCCCGTTTTTCGTTTTAATGACATCCGTGTCAGTATCTTTTAACGGATTGTCTACTTCCCTGACAGTGGAAATGCAGCCAATCCAGCCATATTCCCTCTTAGATATATTAGTTCATGTTTGTTGCCGTAGCGTAGATGTTAGCGTGCGGAGTTATGAATCATGTGGTCTGGGGTCCGATTCTCACTCGGCGTGGATTTTTGACCTTGTTTGGCGTGCGTATAGCAGCTGCTTCCGCCAGTTTTTGGATGAATAGCCTTACCGTTTTTAACATGAACGAATAGCAAAAGACTTTCTTTGAGTGTGTTCATCCAATTTACCTTTCGACGGATCGCAGTTACTTTTCGTACACGTTTCGGGCGTTAAATATCGCTGAAGGGGTAACCGGGGCGTGACGGAAGTTTTAATAAAGAAGCTGAAACGCACGTCAAAGGTACGCTTTCAGTTCACCCACTGGTAGCGTGAAGAAGTAAAATTAGATCCTGGTTAAATAAACAAGTGAATATTGTGAAATTCCTCCGTCCATGTTGCAACCATCAATTCGTTGACGTCAATTGGCGTGCTAAGCTGATAAAATCCCTTTAAAAAAACGAAAAAGAAAAGCTGCTTCGTACGACTACGTCTCCAATATTGTTTTTAATCCACTCTTAATCCCGGAGACACTTTTATTCGACAGAACACGATTCGGTCTCTCTCTTTCTTATTCGACAGAACATGATTTTGTCTCCCTCTTACCCTGAGAGACTCTCTCCACTAATTCGTTAACGCTTTCACCCCTGCTCATGGACGGAGCATATTAAATTCTTAAGGAAGTATTTTTCGATTGCTCTGTGCAGACTTTTATTATCTCGACTTCTTCTCTCTGTCCCTCTAAAGACCGTCAACGACGTCTCTCTCTTTCCCCCCTTTTTTTACGTAGTAGTTCATATTACTCCGCTGTTCTTTCTACGTTTATCATCATTCTGTCAACACCAGTGAAAACTCTCAAAGAGCAATGCACTATTTTCGATGGTAGACTAAGGTGCTTTCGACTTCAGTTCACACTGCTGGAAGTGCTTAAAATTCTCAAATTCACTAAACGCAAATTAGTTCAAATCCACCACATGAGGTAAATTTCTTATGGTAAATTAGTGAGAATCCACTAAAAATCAAAGGGAAACTGGTCCCTAAATTCTATATGTAACTCATTTTTGACACATTTTCACTGTCATATTGTGAATAGTGCTTTCTTACATCTATCTAATCTGAAATAGTGAAAAGTTACTTTTTCCCCTACAAAATTGTTCCACTGATTTCATTCAGTGGAGCAATTTTGTAGGGGAAACAGTGATTTTTCACTTCATCCCGGTGCTTCAGGTGTTTTAGATTTAGATTGTAGATTCAATGAAAATGATTAACTTGATTTTATCATTTATTCCTTGTCTGAATGTGTGAAATAATCGATTGTCGTTTATTTTAAGTCTTTCTGCGCTTACAGTGAACAATTACTATTACAATTATTTGATAGTTCATAGAAAAAACTAACCCTCTTTTTAGGTAGTCACACATCTGTTTTGGGTATGAGGGTGAAAGAGGGGGGGGAGCTTAATTAGGCTATTTTTGGAGATAAACCTATCCAACCATATCAATGAAAAGGTCTCGTCGAGAGCTCTCCATTGATATGGTTATTCATAGGTGTAATTTTATAAATAGCCAAATTACGCTTTTGCCCTGTTTTACCTCCATACCTAAAACACGTTTTGTTTCTGTCTAAATGTGTGATGGATGGGGCTTGTTGGTATGTCCCGGTAGCATACATTAACAGTACAGTAACAGCATTAGGTCGAAATTCAGCACGTGCATATTCTTGTTATCTTCTGTTTTTGGCGTTCTTGAAAATAGAAAGGAAAACGCGAAGGAAGTGAAATGTTGGAGCGTAGACGGAAAGATCATCTTGTGTGAAGTTCACATGAGCGAAATTCGGCGCTGGATTGCCGAGAGGAAGTTGGGAAGTAAGTTGCGAATTTCGCATTCAGAAGCCTGATAAAGGGAAGAAGAAGACACCGAAATAGACCTCTTTTGGAAACAAAGCTCACTCGTATCAAACGACAGCGAAGTTTGTGTTTTAGTTAAACTAGGTGCTACATGACTTGTCAAGGCAAAGTTTGAGCTTGCTGGCGTTCATGACGAATTCGCACACCTGCAACGCAACGTCGGAACGCCCCAGGCGATCGGCCACGCTTAGCAGCCTTCTACATATACTGACATGCCAAAAAAAGAATCTAAGGACACGCTATAACAGTATTCACGATACAATTTTTGGCTTTAAACCTTCAAACTCATTGCCGATTTCTATTTGCGATCGCTTTCAGTTATAGGATCTCAATAAAATTGTATTGCGGTCGCTAAAAATGAAAACGAATGATTTTTAGGTGCATTGGAGAAATTTGTGATGGTGTGGTCACCATTCTGGCTAATTATCTTTTTCCAGTGATGCGCCTCTCGGCGCCAGCTGCACCCTTTTAATTGACATTACCTTTTTAATTTTATTTGCTTGAAACTGTTTGCATCCGGCCGCGCTCCCGGCTCCAGCTGTTCCTTCGACGCCACTCAGTCACCGCATGAGAGGAATACAGTCTGTATTCCTGTCATGGTCACCGCACAACGATGTGATGTAAATGATATGGTACTCTTATAATCACATACGCTTGTGCATTCGCGAGTAATCAGCTGGAACTCGTGTCTAGAAGAGAGTACCATGTAGTGGAAACCGCATATATGCAGGATTTTTTATTGTCGTGGGTTGGTTAACCAATGTGTTTCACTTTCGAAGCCCATTACTGCTCGGACGTATTGGTCTGAATTGCTTCGATTAAGTTGCCTGTATGTCCCATGATCATTTGTCCCGCTAGAATGTTCCGCTGAAAGGCTGTCAGGCCTGCCCATCGGATTCGGTTCTATTCACACCCGCTTCACTCAGATTCCTGTTCGTAGTGTCCATTCCTGTCCTGTAAGTATCTGCCAGAACTTTAAAGCCGCCTTAAATGTAGCTTGTTTCACTAGGAATGTATCTTGGGTGCCCATCCCCTTGTGCATTGATAGTCCAATTCACTTCCTGTCCCATTTCCTTCCTGTCCCATGTCATATTCACGTGTTGTCCCATTCACGTCTTGTCCCATTCACGTCCTGCCCCATTCACGTCTTGTCCCATCGACGTCATGTCCCATTCACGTTCTGTCCCATTCACGTTCTGTCCCATTCACTTCCAGCCCCATTCACACCCTGTTCCATGCACGTCCTGTCCCACTTACGTCTCGTCATATTCATGTCCTGTCCCATTCACGCGCTGTCGCATGTACTTTCCTGGCCCACTCACGTCGTTTCCCAATCACAGCCTTGTCCCATTTACAGCTGGACACATTGAATTCCTTTCTTGCTGAGATCCAAAACTACAAACCCATCCCAATGAGAGCTTTTCCCATTCACAACGTGCCCCATCGCAGTTAACGTGTCCCGTTTCGGAGCACTCGTTCCTTCCAGGTGAAGTCAGTGACGGATCAGCGCTATCTCTGTAAAGAAGAGCGGTTCCGTCCGGAAATGAGGGCCAAGTAGACTGAAATAAAACACGACCGTCCTCCCCTCCCAAAATTCTTCCGTAAAAGTAGTAAATTGAAAAGACTGGAGTTGAGTTAAAAGGGGAAAAACGGTCGGCACCTGCGCGCGACCGCCCACCGCTTCTGTGCGTCCCGTCCCGCTGCCGCGACCAAAAATGCAGTGACCGACCGCGGATGCGGCGACGGCGGCGCGGCGGCTGGCGGTTGGGGCGCGTCATTTGTCACGGCCGAGAGGCAGGCGAGCCGTTCTTGCCAAAAGCAGCAGCACGCCAAATTATGCCAAGTTTCCTGGCTTTTATCTAAACTAGGATTTCACTTTTTATTTGCGATGAATTATGGAGGGGATCTTAAAGTCGACGAAAGATATTCACTAGCAGTTGCTCTTATCTTGTTAAACTTGCGGATAATAGTCAAAACGTGAGGAAAAAGAAGCACAAGAACAACACCAAAGAATGTTCCCTTATGCAGGAAAAAAAAATATATACTTTTTTCCAGCCAAAAAGTTTATAGCGCAGCACAGTTTGTTTCAGCGACTAAACGTTTAGTTTGTGTTACAAAACAATTGTTTATTGTTCCATTTTTAACAAATAATCTTACTGTGGTGACAAAACACATAATATTCTGAATTCTTTTTATTGAAGAATAAACTTTTCGTTCCAGCAACTAAACGTTTTGTCACTGTTGCAAAATTGTTGAATCGTTCTATTTTTTAAAAAAATAACACTACTAGGGTAATAAAACCTTTTCAGTGAAGTATACTCATGCGAACTGAAAAGAATGCTCTTGGTAAAGGATCAATGTTTGGGTTAAGTGTAAGTCGTCTTTCTTCAGTTTTGAAGGGCGCAGTCTTCACGGTTACACGGAAAAAAATGGTTTTGTTACGGCAACAAAATTAGGGACAAGAAACAATTTTTTTGTTGTTGCAACCAAAAAATTTGCTGCAGCAACCAAACGTTTTGTTGATAGAACTAAACATTTTGTTGTTGTAACAAAATATTTTTGTTGTCTCTATTTTAACAAAAATGATTTAGTTGGTATAACAAAACCTTTTATACCGTGTAGTGCTAAGCCTTTCACCGCCAAACCAAATGGAGCGAGACCCATGGCAATTAACCTTACATGAGTGAACCTCACCTCAAAGCGCCAGGGCCTGTAATATCTGTTGTTTGCATTCGTATATTTCCAACCTTTTTTCCCCCCTTAAATTCAAGTCATTTATTGAAGTTGATCTTAAGATGTTGAAGTAATATTGAATACTAGTTCGATAACAATTTGTTGGGTGTTTCCACCTTGTTAGAGTATTTATTGACAGTCGATTGACTTTGATCGTTATGTCCTGACATGGGACACCAATCAAGGGTGGGTTTCGGTTCTTGTTGACCGCTGCCATTTCATACACACTTCCAGTTTTGGAGGTTGAATTTCCAACCTTTGTTGTCCACCGCGGTTCAATGTTATTACGTTATGAGGATCAACGACCTATATTCTTGGTGGTCAGGTTAAGTTTCTTGCTCTGATCAAAAGAGGGCCTTTAATTCTCACTAGCCTTTCGCTCCGCTCAGCTTGATGAAGAGGCGTAACATACAAAACCTAAAATACAATATTTTTACAGTAAAAGTAAGTTTTATTCCCACGGTATGTTCACGAAACGCTCCAATGCATTAAGCAGTGTTCTTCAAATAACCCTCTCTTTTGTATAATCTATTCTTCCCTGGCTGTGGCACATTTGCTTTAACGACATTTTGGTCAATACTCCACCTGATATAGTCGATTCTATTTAGAGGTAGTTTTAGTCACCTGCACATTCAGTCTCCTTTTTTTTTAACCAGCGCAAATTGGTTTCAAGGGAATTAAAAATAAATAGGTGAGAACGTTTCGCCTACAGACTTTCTGTGAGGCGTGACTTTTGTAATTCTTTGAGGGAAATTCACTCTTTCGGAAATTTTTACGATCATAACAGATTTACTTGCAATGAGACTTTTCAAAGAGAAGTACTTTAAAGTTCAAACTGGTTATATGTTTAGACATAAATACCCTATTTTTTTGCCAACAAGAAAGTCTACAAAAAAACAGTGATGTCTTTTTGACGATGATTTGAGAATAAAATACCGTATAACGGTTTTGTTTTGTTGGATATTTAAATACTTTGGTATTAAAATTTTAACCTAGTTTTCATCGCAGGATTAAAAATCTACGACCGCATATGATAACTAGTTTAAGTTTTACCTCAATTCAACACTTAAAATCTTGTGAAAGGGGGAAAATGAAGCAATAATTCAACAATCTACGAATCCTACCAGATGTAATGGTACCTTTCGGTGCATACAGGTATTGCACGGGTCACTAGCGCAGCTTTGTTTAATTTTAGTTACAATTTCAGACCTTTTATTTTTCTGTGGTCTGCTGCCAATCGGAACAATCTCGTTGAACGATGCGGAAACCCAAAACTGATAGTAAAGCAAGTTTCACAAAACCACTGAAAACATGCGGTTTCCAATTACGTCAAAACTGTCACTGAGCAAAGAAGTAACTGAAGCCACGGTGCGGGGCCATTAACTTCGCCAAACGGGGCGTCATAAATAAAGAGAGGCATGCTAGAGAAGGGTTATTCTTGAGGGGAGGTGGGAGAGGGTAGGTCAAGAGCGTTCCCAAGGCTGGAGGACGTAAATACAATGAGGCGGTTTATCTGGTGTAGATTAAAATTTGAGTGCGCTCTCTCTCCGGCCGCTGGAACTACAATAACAAATGGCGCTAAAGGGCTAACAATACTCTCGAATAAATTGTAGCTGTATGGAACCTGGAATAAATTGGGATATTTTCTCTTAGATATTTCTCCTTTTGTTTAAAGGTGACTGTGCGTGTTGAGAATGTTATTTTTATTCGGAGAATGCTCTCAAATTGGGAATCCGCCCATAAGTCGATCAAAATAATGTTTTAGAAATTTTTGGGTAGATTTTTTTCTACGTATTTCCTGAAATTCCTGAAAAGAGAAGGAAAAAATAGCAACGTCATAGACCGACGCTCTGAAAAAAAGGGCAAAAAACCTTTTTTTGCATTTTTGACTCCATTAATACGTTTTGAAGTATCTTAAAAACGCAAGAAACGTATTGATTTGTGACCCTTCCAGGTAACCAATTTAGAAATTGCCAGAAAATTTGCAAATCGTCAGTTAGACGCTTCAAGCGACTTACTGGCAAAAAGTCTAGTCCAACATCTTCTTACTTCTTGAAAAAAAATGCAAATATTTGCACTTCTCAGAGGGTATTAGTCAAGAAAGACATTCTTCACGGAAAAAAATGGTTTTGTTAGGGCAACAAAATAAGGGACAACAAATTATTTTTTTGTTGCTTCAACCAAACATTTTGCTGCAGCAACCAAACGTTTTGTTGATGTAACTAAAAATTTTGTTGTTGTAACAAAATATTTTTGCTATCCCTATTTTAACAAGTGACTTTGTTGGTGTAACAAAACCTTTTTTTCCGTGTGGTAACCTAACCATTAAACATTCGTTCAACTTGACCTTCACATAACCCAACTTTAGCAGCAGATTACCTGATCCGATCTTTTTGCCCGACCTGCGAGACCGAAAACGTCTTTCCACAAGACGCTCAACTCGAATTCAAAAAGATGTTTTCCGTGGCGCTCAGTCTTGGCCCAGTTTGGATTGCTCTCTGGGGAGATTGCATTTGAGCGGAAGTGCGTTAAGACAAATTGAGAGTTAGTCAAAGAATTGTGCGGGCAGGTGCTTTATCATAATAAGAAAGTTGGCGGGAAAGAGAGAGGGATGAGTTTGTGATTATCTGCGTGATACCTGCGTGGACTACTGTCGTAAATCAACGAGGCCTTTCAACAAGTTGCACCCTCACCAAAAACTACCCATGCGTCATGTTTCCCAGAATCACCCCTAGTTTAAAAATATCGGAGGATACCCACATGTAACCAGGCCTTGATACCTTCTTAACTATTTGTAGGACCTGGAGGCAATGTGCAAACCTACTGGTATTCCTAAGTTATCTCGTTGATAAGCTAGTTCAGCGATCTTCTCTACAGCAATTTGAACTAGACTTAATTTTTCTTCTAAATTTATTAATTTTATTTGACGAAATCAAAACGCCCAAGTGTATTGCCAGCATGCATTACTGTGATATATATTTTTGTTCAGACGATTTTTATTAGTTAGTTTTTTGTTTTGGTCAGTTAGATGTTTGGTTTGGAGATGCATTGAGGAAGGTTTTGGGTCAGTGAGGCCCAGTCAATTTTTGACCCGGTTTAAGGCCGCAAAATGATGAAAAATCAAGTCTGACATTTTAATATTTAAAAAAATATGTTATATTTTTCTGCAAATTCAAAGTCACGATTATGCAATGTTGCGGATTTTGTGATGTAACGACGATGTTGTTAATTATTGCAATAATATTTCAAACTGACTTCCGATATTTTTAAATCCAACGAAAAATATATTCCTCAGTATTAAATGCTGATTTCGTTTAGTTTCACGCTACAATGCTATTGATATTCAAACGAAATTAGCAGCCAAAGATTATACCCCTTTAAAATTTGTAGATTTTTTCTAAGATAAGTTAAGGTACAATTTCAAAGGAGCACCTTTCATTTGCTATCACTGCTATGCGATAAAAATAATGGGTTCTTCACAGAGCACTTTTCTCCTGTCAGAAAAAAATCAAATCAAAATGATCCATTCTCTCGGAATCATTTACAATTTTATTATCTCTTAAATCGTGAATTATATTTAAGAAAGCATTAGCCTCTAAGTCAAACTTCTTTGAATGCAAGGGCAGTTTTTCTCAAAACATCCGCTATCTTGCCACAGGGTACCACGAATGGATATACCGGTTCAAAAACCACATTCGCTGCAGGTAGTCTTCGTTTTTTCCCGAGCTGTCTTATGTTTCATTTAAATATATTTCGTTGCTCACCCCCTCCCCCAAGCAGGGACTATCCTTAAGTTAGGACCATCTGTCATGGCGATGTTCGTATTGCGCATTTGACTTGCAAACACGCCATTGTATTGACCTTAGTTGTTGGGAAAGAATAGATCTCAACAAAACTAGAGGATTCGGGACCCGACCGTTCTAATTAAGAGTCATCAGTGATGCAGATCACGTCGGTCCGCCAACCTGCTCCCCCCTCCCCTCCCCCCCAGTCCCACCAACCAGCGGACAAAGTACGCCGCGTCTTGTCTGTCAATTCACCTGTTTGCCCACCGTCTTTGGTAATCAAGTCATGTTCTACTCCGCAAGACATCTTCCGTGTGCCAGGGTGGCTTAACTTAGCCCCGGGTTAACTAAGCTTGCCTTAACCGAGATTGCCTGTGTTACACGTGACTAACTTGCCCAAACCACCTCTCTGACGAAAATGGTCCTTTTCAAAGAAATCTCCTCAATAAAATTGGCTCGTTTTTTTTTGTGTTTTTACAAGTTTCGATATTTTTGTTGTTTTTCATTTTTGTTATTTGTATTTTAGCGGCGTTATTCCATTCACGTAAGCCAAATACTCTCACAGAAATGATTTCTGATGCCAAGAATTTTTTTCCTGATCTTGTGACCAAGCAATTTTTTTCTTGACATAAGTTTGTTATTTTCTCTTTCTTATACTTGCAAAAAGATTTTTTTCTTTCGGCAAGAAAAAATTCTTGTGCCAATAAAGGAAATGTTCAGTTACTTTATCAAGAAAAATGTCTTGGCATCAGAAAATATATCTATGAGTTTGTTAAGACTTGAAAAGAAGAATGAAATTCTTTATCCTAAGGAACAGTTATTCTGGCGGAGCAATGTGGTTTAATCGTTCTGAAAGCAAAAAATGGGGAATCGGAATTTATTTTTAAAAAACAAAATAAAATAAAAAATCGTTGAGATGAGAAAATCGGTATTTCAGTGGATACAGTCACTTCTATTTGATGCCTTGAAGGTTACAGCAGTCGAACCCTAATCAATCAAGACCAACGATTCCAATTATGTTGTTAAACATGTACTTTTTATAGCACAATAAAAGATGCTGCGTTTAGAGTCAGTAACACACTAACAAAGTTAGATTTTGATCGCCTACCCGGGTACCGACTTCTTTATCCGCTCCACGTGTAACTCAATTTCTTACCCGCTCTGCGAGTTACCAACCTTGCTATACGGACGATCGGATGGAATCGAATGAGTTGGTCTTGAAGCAATGCTGAAAATGGCGCGGGATTTAAAACGTTCCAGTTTTATTTATTTTTTTAATTTCTAAGGTTGGTTACAATGGTTTTAGAACGTCATTTTTGTCTTACTGCCCCAATGTAATAATTAGGCCTACGAATGTAATACCAAATCCCAGAATTTGGTATTACATACCATTTCCGGAAATTTTGTTCACGAAACAAAATTTCTGAGCGCATTAAAAAAGATATTTAAAAAAAATCTTCATAGGCTTCTCAATGTATCTTTACATTAATGAAAGACAAAAGTAGCTATGAGATGTGCATAACCTAAAATAAGTTGATTTTTGACGCCTCGCCGCTTTATGAGATTGGGGAAAAGAACGCGGGTGTTCTTTAGAAAGAGAAGCACTGTGTTAAAGGAAAGCAACAGAGTGGGATGACAACTACAAACGCCTATCCCTCTCGTTCAGATTTCACTTTGCTCATCTCTTAGAAATCCTGAAGGTAAGAGGCGCTGAAATTGCAGCGCTCATCTCTTGTTCAAGAAACAAGATTTCTTGAGATAGTTTCGTTTAGAGCCACTTGAAAAGTTAAAGACGTGGAAGCACCCTCAAAGGAATCAAAAAAAGTTTCCTTTTTTTATCTGCAGAATAAACTACGACAATCACGTCGACGTGACAACGTTCGACGTTTTCAGGGCGGACGTGATTTCGCGCTCATGATTCGAGATGTATGTCGATCTTTTTTCCTTGATTCTCCCCCAAAAATTACAGCGAAGAAACTCTGCTTGCTTTGTGGAAATGTTCTTCTTCCACGTACTCGACTCGGAGACCGGAACACGTTGTTCTGAAAAGAACGGTTACTTACACAGTGAGCCTGTAAACTAAAAATTTTGAAGGTTGCATTATTTACTCTGAGTTTTATCTTTCGTCGCCATGAATGGATCGACCGTTGAGTGATGCAGAAGGCACTTGGCCTTGTTCAACCTAACCTAACCAAACCCAACCTAACCGTACCTAACCTAACCGTGCCTAACCTAACCGTGCCTGACCTAACCATACCTAACCTAACCGTACCTAACCAAACCCTACCTAACGTAACCGCA
>Ga0058701_10004459_pt1 | contig 11376 bp, 9 predicted proteins | sample AgamicOrMae_FD_97039 | JGI IMG/M metagenome (GOLD analysis project Ga0058701, IMG submission 97039) | Agave microbial communities from Guanajuato, Mexico - Or.Ma.e | ecosystem: Host-associated > Plants > Phyllosphere > Phylloplane/Leaf | place: Guanajuato, Mexico | collected 2012-06-04 | reverse complement strand
TTTATACATACACACACACATATGTATGTATATGACACTCATAAGTTGGAAGCAACAGGAAGCATTAAGGGGTGGTTAGGAGAAGTTATAAGCAGTTGAAAGTGGTTGCATTTGGCACGTGGTATTTAAATGTAGTTAAAAACAGTTCGGAGCCGTTGAAAGCAGTTGCAGTTAGCCAAATGCTCAAACGAACAGACACTAAGTGTGGTATTTGTCGGAGAAGATAGTAAGAAAGGCCATGGGGAAACAGTACAGTGGCTGGGTTTCCCATACTACATTAACATGCAAAATACGTGAATTCTCATTGGAATTAGGCTCATATATTTTAAAGTGGTCTTTGGTCTTTATCTTCTTGCCTTGGTACGAGCATTTTCTCTCACCCTGGTATGAGTTTTGATGAGGTTTTTTTTTAACAATCTCACCCTTAATGTATGTATTTGTAGATTTGGAAATATCAAATTGTGAAAGAAAATTGGATCTTATCATACAAAGCTTCATTGTTTTTATGGGGAGCAAAATCAGCGATGGAATTTAAAATCAATCTGTTATCGTAATCTGCCCATAAAGTATAATCTATCACTTACATCGAATATATGACACATGACATTGTGTAATGGCTTATAATTGTTTAGAAAAGATGCAAAGACATTAAGGAACGCGGTTAGTGATCAAAATGATGTTACAAGATATTTAGTATTAACTTTGCAGAGATAATATGTTGATGTTTTAGATTTACTCTTATGAAATGATTTTCATTGTAGATGCCATATGACTTTTTAATGAAACTTCACTTGTCCGTTAAGAAAATATCCACACCTTTTTTACATCATGTAAGAAAAGAAAACTGGGTGTTAGGGCCGAACACGTACCAATGCATGGCACATATTAGGCTTGTTCATGTCTCTATTCCACATTTATGGTATTAAAAACCAAAAAAAATAATCGTGGTAAGTTATAAAAATTACGGAAAATATTCTCATAAAGGCTTGCCCCCATATTTGGGAATCCACCAATAAAAACGCTTGTGAACACCAATGTAATTGTTGTCTTGAATAGCTTTATAAAGATCTTCTAAATTTGGAAATAACATATATAAGAGAGATTAGAAAAGAAGTTCTAGAGAGAGACATTAAGAGAGAAAATGGCGAATAGAGAAGACAAGAAGGTTGTAGATCATAGGGAAGAACAATCCTTGGGATCATACCTAACATTGGAAAAAGTTGCTGCCGCGAAACAATTCATTGAAAACCACTATAAATCCCAAAAGAAGGATAATCAAGATCGTAAACAACGGTACCCTCCTCTTTTTCATCGTCATAATTGTTCATTTTTAATGTTTTATGATTAAATGTTTTTCCAGATGTTATTTTAATTAAATTCTAATTAAATTCTATTTTTTGAAAGTTTTCATAATATCGTGAGATCTTGCTTAAGCTTCAATAGATTAGTATCCACAATATTTTGATTGTTTGATTGTTAGTAAATAACGTTTTATGGGCATCACATCTTTATAGTGTGGATTCTTAATCTCTAAAATTATATGTTTTATGTGTATCAAATTTTCTAAAGCTTCTGTAACGTTGTAAGTTCTTGCTTAATTCTCTTGCTTCCTAGCATATTATCTCATCATTGCAACCTTGTGCATAGAAATACATAAATATAGAGAGAGAATCTTACTAATGTAATCAATTGATGTTATGTCAACATGGACTAAACTTAGTGGTCAAATAAAATGCACCAATACATTAAAGTGTGCTTTAATTTCATTTCCTTGCTAGTTGCCCCCATTGTAGAATAAGAATACCAGTCTCTGTGGTCCATCAAAATTCAATGATGAAAATATAGTCATCTGCATGTACTAGTACTCTAACTTATTCAGTTATATAGGCATTAAGATATTCACTTTTTAAATAGCTAAAAAAGTTAATTTCATACAATATATTTTGCTTGGATTCTAATATATTAAAGCAAAATATACATATAATTGTCTTCTACTTTCTTTTACTGAATACAAGACATGAAGCTCTTATGAAATTTAGGGTATAAAGAAACCAACTTTTACAATTAGTTGTTACATAATTACTAGCACACTCCATAAGATGAAATTCTTAATGCAAGGATTTAAAATTTAATTTGGGCTAATATGTAGCTTAATTAGGTAATCTCAAACTCTAGTACTTTCTTTTCAAATTCTCATCAAGAAGATATTTTTCCAAGAAAAGTGAATTTGCATATCACATTTTCATTCCTTGGTGCAAGATAAATCATTTTTAATAGAAAAGGCCAACTAAATTGTCTAATGTCAAAAAATGTGTGTAAATGTTGATAGAAACAAAGGAATGTTAAGCTCGACATTTAGACTTTAGTTTCTCTTAGTCTTTGCTATCAAAAAATCACATTGTGATCCAAATTCTTGAAATAGTTTTAGTGGCAGAAAATGTCAATTGGCTTTATTAATTGATGAAATATGTCGATTGAACTGTCACATCAACGATAAATATTGACCAAATAAAGGAATGTTAAGCAAAATATGGATTTCAACTTTTTTTAACGTTTCTTATTGAGTAGCCAAGTTTCGATCTAATGCATTGAAATTGCATTTTGCTTTTAAATTTGGCTAGCCACATCATCAAAGGAGAAAATGAAGAAAATCAACGTACCATGTTATTAGAATGAAAATTACTTTTCTTCATTAAGGTGAAAGTGATTTTTCTTGAAAAGTAATATTCTATCCTTGACTACATAGAATAACGAAAAATTAGAAACTCGCTTTTCAAAAAAAGCTAATTCCTCCCTAACTAAACACTGCCTTAGTGAGACATGGTTTTATTGTCAATACTAATGTCGCACAATTTGTATTGCAGACGGGTAATACTAGAGCAACAGTTGGCTTCTCTAGGAATTTCAGGGGAGGAGCAAAATAATCTACTCAAGGAGTTGGAACGGAAAGAGACTGAGTATATCCGCCTTAGAAGGCACAAAATCTCTGTTGATGATTTTGAACTGCTTACCATTATTGGTCAAGGAGCCTTTGGATTGGTACATATGTTTTGTTTCAAATTTTTTTTAAGGTTGAATATTAGGGTGTTGGAGAATAGCAAAAGGGCTAGCAAAGTTCAACTTAGAAAGTTCTATTGACTTCAACAAATTTTAAAAACTAAAATTATTAGCACCCAAGTTTGAATTCTGTAAGTTATGTTAAACTTTTATGCTTCATAGATTGATCTAAGAGAAGTTTGGTGCCTCAATGTTTGTACTTTACACTGACTACCAGGTTAGATTATGTCGCGAGAAGAAATCAGGCAATATTTATGCAATGAAGAAATTGAAAAAGTCAGAAATGCTTAGTCGAGGGCAGGTAACAACAATTGTCATACTTTGAAACCTGCTTAATTAGTTTCCATCGTCATTTATAAAACGAGTTCTTTTTTCTTTATTCCCCCTTGGGGCGTTCTTTGGGGTTATGGATGGGGGAGGGAGAAAATCAATTATGCATCACCGAAGAAAATAAGAAAAAATTGTTCTTTTGTCTTATTTATGTGAGATTTGACTTCTTACTTCTTAGACTGTTTAGAAAATGTCATCATTTGAAAAACTCTTTTATATTGTTAACTAAAACTATAAAAATCGAGTATAGCGAACCATAATTATGAGTAATTTTCTTCTTTTAATTTGTTTATTTTTTCCAAAAAAACAGTACGCAGATTCTAATGAGTGATGTCACTATGACCTGTAGATTTAACTTTGCCAATAGAACATATAAATATAAAAATATATGAATTTTGATACGTTATTAGAATAGTGTGTGAAATATATTTGATAATATAAATCTAAAGCAACAAATTATAGTTCTTTATTTCTAGCATAGTCTCATTCATGTAGCTAACTCAACCTCTAAAACCCTTTGAACTAACATCCAATTATCAAATGAATTCACTGACAAGAAAAAAAACTCTTGCTTTTTAAAAATTTATTATGTAATGGTCACAAATCATTTTATTATTACAGTAGCGTATATTCATATCCTAATGAAGATAACAAGTAAATTTTGTAGGTGGAACACGTGAAATCGGAGAGGAATTTGCTAGCAGAAGTGGAAAGTCATTACATAGTGAAGCTTTATTATTCATTCCAAGATGCAGACTACTTATACTTGATAATGGAGTACCTTCCTGGTGGTGACATGATGACTTTGCTCATGAAAGAAGAGACTTTGACCGAGCATGTTGCTCGCTTTTATGTTGCTCAAAGTGTTTTGGCTATTGAATCCATTCATAAACATAACTACATCCACAGGTTTGTTGCACAACTAACTCTGAGGCTCTGTTTAACATAAGAAAATTAGGTGAAAAAAAATTAAGAAAAAAATGAGAAGGAAAAAGATCGACAATAATTTTCAAAAAAAATTTCCTTGTTTTCACCAAGGAAATAACAGAAGGCCGGAAAGTTAAAAATAATAAGCCAAACTTAATTTAAAAACAAAATAAAAATAAAATCCTCCATTTCTTTAATCCATATCTTTCAACCCTATTTGCAACCAACCTATCTTTCTCTCTCTCCCCCTCCCCATCATTATGCGATAGGAAGATCCATAGCAAAGGCTGAGCCAACGAGCCAACGAATGCATCTGGGCATTTAGATTCGATGACAATGGGCTTTGATGAACATTCAGGGATCTGAAAGCAATCGTGGGAGAGGTTCATGGTGGAGCCAAACATGTATCTTTCTTTTTGTTGTGTCGTTGCCCATGTATTCTAATCATGGCTACGCAATTTGTGCTCTATAAGGGGTAAAGATGGATGTGTGGTTGAGCAGTTAATGGGCGAGAAGGGACCAGAAAAAGGAAAAAAATGTGTGACCCAAAGATGAGTGTTAAGTTAGAGACATCTGGGAGCTTGATGTATGGTTCTCACCTCAATGGGTTGCTTCACACGAAATTTTCCTTCATTTTCCTCCATATGTTGGAAGAAAAATTTTGCTTATTAAATTTGTCTAATTTTCTCACTTGTTTTCCGATACACTTTCTTTCTTTCCTTTTTTCTTTAACACAAACAAGGGAAAGAAATTTATTTTTCTAACTTTTTTCTTTCCTACTAATTTTCCTTGGTCCAAATTGAGCCTTAGTATTATTTTTTCCCCTCGTATTTTTAGGACAAGTTGCACATGATTCATTGGATGGGGGGGAGAGGATAAATGCGGCTTTTAGGCAAAAAATGTCAAGTTTGTAGAACTTGAACCACAACCTCCTCCGTGGAAATAGCCATTGATTTGACATATCATGAGCACAAATCTTGAATACTGAAAGCCAAGCCAAATTTCAAACTAGGCAAATGGTTCTCATTTTTATTTATCAAAGTTGGGGACTAGTTGTTGTTAAAAAAAAGGATTTTAAATTATGACAGAAAACTAGTTTAGCGTTATATTTCAAAGCTTGACAAGGCAAAATCCTACCAAAAATGCCAACCCCTTCCCTCCCCCTCCCTTGGCATCTAGCCTTTGCTTGTACTTCACCCAAAAAACCCCATATAAAGGATCACCAAAGTGAAGAGTTAAAACCCTAACCTTGAAAAAATTAGAGCAGGTCTATTTCATTTGAGTTCTAATTCCACAATCTTGGGCATATACTTGCAATCACTCACCTCTAGTGCAACTCAATCAAATCCACATGGCTCTTGGTGACTCATAACTAATATGATCTTGTCCTTTTAGATATCTAAAGAAATTTGTTATTTCTCACTACCTTAGAAGGATTTTGGAATTTAACTAGTGTTCTTTTAAGACAAATTTTTCATTATAAGTGGAATAGGACTATTGACAGCTTTTAATTTAATTGATACCAAATATTAGGTACCCTTTCTACATGAGAGACGTGAAATCAAATCCTGTTATCCACTCTTCTCCTAGTTGTGGGAGACTTGTGAGGGCACAACCAAACCTCTAGATATGACTATTGTGTGCTTCATACAAGAGGTGTTGGTTCAAAATCTAATCAGAGGTACTTGTGATCTTAACGTTTCCTAAGATGCACCAAATATAACTTACAATTTATTCTGCTATTCCTTATATTACATCAAAACTTATGAGGCATCTTATAAGCATATGGCTACCTAACAGGCAGAGTTTGCAATATTAGTGCTTAGTCAAAGAGGAAAATTAAATCCAAGTTGGTCTTATAATTGTGATTGGTTAAATATGTTTTTGACTCCATATGTGTGTTTCTCATATGTGACCAACTAAACATATATCCTTACAGAGATATAAAACCAGACAACCTATTGCTAGACAAGAATGGGCACATGAGGCTATCTGACTTTGGCCTTTGCAAGCCACTTGATTGTAGAAACATTTCTCCCATCAATGAAGATGAGCCCATAGGTGAGGAAGATCTTAAGGAATCTGTGGAATCTTGTGGACCAGAGACAAATTGCAAAGTTCGTCGATGGAGAAATTCTGCTGAACAATTACAACATTGGCAAATCAATAGAAGGAAATTGGTACTCTATAGCCCTTTGAGAATTTGCTTCTCTAATGTGTTTGGTATGAATGAAAATTATTATTTTAAGGCTTGTTTCCAAACTTGCTATGTTTATAAATAATAAACAAGAAAATAATTTCTCAAGAAGATCATTTTTAATTGCATCAAAGAGAACTACTCTCTACTTGAGAATGGAGAAGGTTATATTTTTATGGAGAAAAAGTTACCTAATTAATATGGTACTCGACTTGTTGATGGTAGGCATTTTCTACAGTGGGCACACCAGATTACATGGCTCCAGAAGTCCTGCAAAATAAGGGTTATGGCAGGGAATGTGATTGGTACTCAATAGTCTTTCCACCCATTTCTTATTATTATGCATCTATTATGCATCTATATGTTGTCATTCTGTATTAAATAGATAGTTTTATATTTTTGTTATATGTGGAAATTAGTGATATTGTAAAAATGAATGCTAGATAGGATTTAAGGTACTGATGCAGACGTGAGAACCACTACTGTGAAGATGAGAACTAATGATGATGTTGTAACGTTATATTATCCAGTTAACTACTATAAAACAACTATTTTTACACACAATCAACTCTAAATACTACTAACTTATAGCTTCCACTAGTAAAAGAGCTAATTGTTATTTAAATAAAGTGAAATTACCGATGAACTACTATTGTCAAGTCATTAGTGGAATATGTACTATACTAGCAAAAATAGGAAAATATTTTGCATGTCCAACACCCATGTATGATAACCAAAACAATGGTAGTTTAATTCGTGTGAGATTGGGAGGTTCGCCTCCACCACTCATCTTTGATTTTTGGGGGTAGCAAGTTTCATTTGGAAATTGATGGAACTCAAATACCATTTACGAGTGACCTGATTAAAATCACCCCCTCCCTTAGAAACTTGGTTATAGCTCATCTTGGCTAGCCCTATACAAAGCTCAAGAGGAGTGGACTTAGAACCATTGAAAAACAAAAATAAAAAAGACGTTATGCAAGATGATGAGGAGTTATACAATGAAGTTGAGGATTTCTAAATTTTCTTTTGTTGTCAATGCATTTTGATTTTAGGCTAGCCTCTATCTCTTGTGATCCATTTAAACTAATTGTGTATAAAATAAAGTTAAATAATATCCTGCAGGTGGTCACTGGGTGCAATCATGTATGAGATGCTTATTGGATATCCTCCATTTTATTCTCATGATCCTTTAACTACTTGCAGAAAGGTTTAGTCATACTCTCGTCTTCATTTCTTGGTATTTCACTTCACATTTATAGATGAGCTCATGGCCCTGTGTACTTAAAATCACATGTACAGAGAGGTTCAGAAGCTTATGCTAGTAATATTACAAGTAGTACAATACAGTGGTTCACATGCATGAAAATAAGATCTACAGTCGAAGGAATACAGGTTAACTGTGTTGATGAATATACATAAGGTTAATGAAGTATTCACGGCATACATGAAGCAAGGATGGAAGCTAGAGTCAGAGACCTTGAAATGGGCGTGAACGTATGGCTGATTTTAAGGGACTCAACATGGAAAAACCATACATTTGAGGGAAGCTAAACTAACTAAAGGATACAAATACACCACCAAGAGTTAATCTAAGGCCCTTCACCTTCACTTAAATACAGAAACACTACTTAAGTAAGGGTTAATACTCACTTAATCACCACATAAACTGGCTTAGCTTAGGATAAGCAAGTAACAGTTTAAACAACAAGGAGCTTCACTCAACTTTACTTTCATTCATTAACGTGCATCTTACAAAATGGGCTACCTAGGGGCTTTATACACGTCCCCCTTAGGCTAGCCAACCTCCATAAGGTTTTCTTCTAGCTAAGGAAAGGTTTAGTAAGCTAATTATTATAACGCATAATTACTTAAGCTAATTACAAGAGTTAAGCTTAGTAAAGCACAAAATATAGACTAAGGTTAGTCTAAATACACTTAATTAGCTTAAGGATGTTCATATCCACATGGACGAGAGAGAGACACGGCTAGAGGGGCTTCTTTACGGCTTGCCAATTAGAGAACCATTGGTGCACTCCTTTGTTGCTAAGCAAGCTTCTTAGTGATTGAACAACCACCTAGGCATTACTAAATTCTTCTCCAACTTAGTAGGCATTCAAGCAAGCAAGGTAGAAGCACTAAGAAACCCACTTAGGAGGGAAAGTGGCCGTATGCAGTAAAGGTCCACATGGAGCCATTTTTTATTGAAACTTATACTGCCGTTTTCTCCCACTTGCGTATGTGCTAAGCTGCTTTCCTTATATAGAGAACGACGTTGAGATGTCTATTTTGTCCAGCATTTGGAATTTTCAGATTTGAATATCGTTAACGCACTTAACGATGCTAAAACTTTAAACTGCATAGATTAGATACTAATTTGGGGTAGTTTATAAAATGAAGCTGTTTGTTGGCCTTAAGCTGAGTTAATCCAAATCTTTTCTATATGGACTGCTACTAAACTTCCTTGGATAACTTCCTGTGCAAATATATTAGTAATTTACTAACCAAAAGTTTTGAAAATTAATTGCACAAAATCGTGTTGCTTCAGGGAGTGCACCACGGTGGGTCGTGTTCACCACAGCCATGGTGACCTCTATTCGTGCCCCTTTTTTTACTTGTAGAATCAGATCTTCTTGATTTTTATGGGTCGTGAGGGTGTATAACGGATGGATCCCCATCTTTCTCCCCTTGTTAAGAACAATTTGTCCTCAAATTTGTGGTACTTAATCTTAACGTTTGATTTGTACTTTGGATAATTCAGACACCAAAATTAACCATTTGAAGAATTCATTTAGGATTAATAGGGATTCCCACCCAGTTTGGAAGATGGTTTTCCATTCTCTAAAAGTTCTTAACTCATGATAAGATGCTTTTCAAGATGGTTTGTTAAAACTAAGAAAAGAGCTCATTTTGAGTGAGTTCTTTTGAGGGCTTGTTTAGAGAAGTTTGCAAGGGCGTAAGGAAGCCAGGATAAGAGTGATTTCTTATTTGGAGGGAAAGGAATCGTCCTTGGGTTCTTCTTCAATTGTTTAGAAGCCGATTAAAGCTCTTTTCACCATTGGCAAATCACCATTGTCAGCTTGCTCTGTAACTTCTTCTAAGCTCTCCTTTTCTTTTTCTTCTTCTAACTGTACTCCTTTTTCCCCTTGATTTTTCTCTTCTTTCGTGGCTGTCACTTATCCAAAGTGATAACTTTTTTATTTAGATAATCAGATGATAAGTGTCCAAATTCTTGACACTTAAAACATCTAATTTTGCCAAGAGTGTCGGATTTGAGTTAGGAAGGTGGGCTAATTTATGGAGTTTGCATTTTTGGTGGGGTCTGAGAGGGTACAACCATGGGGTTGGGTGGAAGATTTGAACTCCCCTTGTTAAAGATTTGTTCAGAGGGTAAAGACTGAAAGAATTCATGTTGAAAAGATTTGTATTTTTTTTGCTTTTCCATCTTATGGGTTAGAAGACAAACTTTATTGAAAATGGAATATCGTTGAAGCTCAACCATGTTAGAATACTTAGGTTCAAGTCCGCCCAAGTACCTTATGATTTTTTACACTTTAGACTCGTGTATGTCACACTAGTAAGGATCTTTTTAAACTCTTGAATATACTCTTCCACACTCATACTTCCTTGAAAAAGATCGTGAAGTTGTGAGTAACAATCTTGAAGGTAAAAGGAGAGCAGAAGCTTGATTTCAGCTTAGCTTTCATTTTCTCCCATGTTCTGATTTTATCTTTATAGTCTCTAGTCCCTTTGCAACACAAATTGGTCCACCATAGAGATGCATATTTCCTCAGCCTAAGAGCTACAAGTTTCACCTTTATATCTTCTGGCACCACTTTGTACTCAAAAATATGTTCAACTGTGTGTAGCCATTCTAAGAACTCGTTCGAATCAAGTTTTCCTTTGAATTCTAAAATATCAACTCTAAAATCATTAGAGTTGGGTATGGGATGCCATTTTCTCCTTGGTAACCTTCTGGGTTTAGCTTCATCTTCAAACTCACAGTGTTGTCTTTTAACCTCTCTCATCTCACCGTGGTTTGATCTGGATGGACTTGTCAAGGCCTTCTGTTTCATTTTCATAGACTTGCCGAGTTGTCTTTGTAGATACTCATTTTGTCGCCTAAGATCTTTATTAGCATTTGACATATAATCATTCTGTTGCTTAAGTTCTTGATTTAAAGATAAAATAGTTTGATAACTCTTTATAAGAGCTTCAACTTTCTCCTCCAAGGACACACTAGAACTCATGCTGAATTTGTTATTTGGATATCAACATTGTGTTTTAGATTATTATTTTTTTGTGGGGTATTGGAGGTGTGTGGGGAATGAATTTAGGCTAGGATGAAACACAACTCTAATTTCAAACTAATGTATTCACGACCTAAATAAAGGAACGATGTAAGCTAGAGTTAGAGACCTTAAAATGGGCTTGAACGTGTGGTTGAGTTTAAGCGACTCAACATGGAAAAACTCTGCATTTGAATGAAGCTAAGCTAACACAAGGATACAGATACACCACCAAGAGTTAATCTAGGACCCTTAACCTTCACTTAAGATATAGAAATACTACTTAAGTAAGGATTAAGACTCACTTGATCACCACCTAAACTGACCTAGCTTAGGATAAGCAAGTAAGAGTTTAAACAACAAGGAGGTTCGCTCAACTTTACTTTATTCATTAACTTGTGTCTCACAAAATGGGCTGCATAGGATTTATACACCTCCCCCTTAGGCTGGCTAACCTCCATAAGGTTTTCTTCTAGCTAAGGAAAGGTTTAGTAAGCTAATTATTACAAGGTACAATTACTTAAGCTAATTACGAGAGTTAAGCTTAGTAAAGCACAAAATATAAACTAAACTTAG
>Ga0058701_10004458_pt1 | contig 11377 bp, 3 predicted proteins | sample AgamicOrMae_FD_97039 | JGI IMG/M metagenome (GOLD analysis project Ga0058701, IMG submission 97039) | Agave microbial communities from Guanajuato, Mexico - Or.Ma.e | ecosystem: Host-associated > Plants > Phyllosphere > Phylloplane/Leaf | place: Guanajuato, Mexico | collected 2012-06-04 | reverse complement strand
GACGATTACCCTCGCCGGTACTCATTCTATCGTGAGGACGGACTTGAACACCTAAAAGAGGCTGAATTCATGATCACTGGAGCTCCTACATGGACTTCTAGCCAGGACGATGATGCCATCTTATTTCGTACAAATATACAACGGTGGATGTGCCTGGAAAATCCATACCCCACATGGACGCCCTCTCCCGCACCTGCAAGCTTCCGTCAATGCCAAGTATAGTATACAGGTCACTTCCGGTATCGTCTATACAGTACTCCCCATACGATCAGCTGAGGCCTTGTAAGGATCTCAATCGACCTAGCGTGAAGGCAACTGCTATTCCTCACAGCGATAACGCAAGCACAGGAAGTTAAATGCGCTTCCGCTCTCCTTGTCAGTCAAGGGTGGGATATTCATGAGGAGGTAAGGATGAAAATGCGAGCTGTGGCAAGGAAAATAAGAAAAAAATAAAAAAAGATCATCCCTGCAGGTATATTTCCCGTGTGTTAAATCAGTGTCTATTTATTTACGCCAAAGAAATTAAAAGGATATACCCAGGTTCAGATCTATCGGACCTCAAATCGCCGGGCACCTTGGTTGGGTTCCGGAAGAAATCAAAGGATCCAACGTACAAACGTCAATTGATTGGCTCCATGCTGCATGCTGTAGCCTTTATTTGGAGCGTAAAAATTGATAACCCCTGAAGGGGAGACGGGGTAGGTAAAGGGACACCCGGCTGAAACAATACCAGCGGCTTCGTCACATACACACGAAGGGAAGTCAGGACGGTGAGACAAAGCAGTTCGGTGACGACTAGTCACCGAACTACGTCGCAGATCCAAGACATGGGTACTGAGAAAATCAAAACAAAGAAATTACTCTTGAAATCGACAAATTCGCAAACGGGGTGCTCAAGCGGGATGCACTTGACCGACTTGTTCAAATAATAAGAAATCCGCGTCGTAGCGACAAAAGAGACCTCAAGAGCAAAATAAGCACCATGAATATCATGACTATTAAGTGGGGTCAGGTCATGACAAAGTCCAAATGATCGACGAAAATTAAAAAAACTCCTCGGCAGCCGTAGAAAAACTATTCTCTAACATGCGAAAAAAGCAGGCTCACGGAGTATCTTCGAATTACTGAATGTTTGCATAAATTTTGAGGTATTGCCGTCCGCACTCAGGTGATCCACGAATCTTTAAGGTTATGTAATCCTTGCGACATTACTTCTCGTGGATGCCGTCTGTTGCCGTCTTTCCAACTTGAAAAGTTCTGCGCGCCACTTTTGGGGCTCCTGAACGAGATATTTGGTTGAGAATAAAAATGAAAAGAAGCAAATTGCCGAGTTAGAACGCAACGAACCACCGCCATTTTGTTGTCTACTGCCTGTTGCTTAGAAGCGAATCGTGCGGATTATTTGATTACGAAGTACTGTTTTCATAATTATCTTGGCTTGAAAAATAATACGGCAAGGCAAATAGGCTGTAGAATAGCATCACAAGTAAAAAAGGTGGTCTGAAATATGCGAAATAATGCATACGTAACGTCGGTTCCAAACTTTGACAGGTTAGCGCGGCGTAAACTTTCAATTAAATCATTTGGAAATGGATCATGTCAGGCTGCAAGCAAGTTTTTACCATGTACTGACCAGCAATGGCGTGGCCGATGGGAGCCAAATACAGAGTAATATCGGGGAAAGTTATTTTCTCTGTAGCGAAACAACCCTGACATGAGAGTAAAAGAATACATACCATGCGACTGCAGGAGGCCTCGGGCCAAGGAACGCACAACAGGACATTTAGTATAATTAGAAATCAAGTGTCGATATTGTTAAAGGGCCCAGGTTAATGCCGATATAATAAGCCGCTAAATCAGGAAGGAACAAGGAGCAATAACGGTGAAAATAATACCAATGACTTTAACGCGATCGTCCGAAACGCGACAGTAAACTATGTTATGCAGGTCTACCTTTACGTGCTCCGCATTTGTTTTGTTCTTTGTGGGTTATATCCGTTAGTTAGGAGTTTCGTCCTACAAACGAAGCGTGTTTACGAGGATATCTTCATGAAAACAGAACTCACATGTCAGTCGAACAACTAGTAATCTTCAACCCCGAGAAATGTCTAAATTCACCCCAACCCCCAGGTGGGTCATTTTGACCCATATTCATCTTTGTGTTGCTGCCAGCAGGCCTGTAGTTGCACGAGCACCAAATGCCCCCGTGACTTTTTTTTTATTTGAAGAGGTGAACATACCCCTAAAACAGCTTATCAGTATCTGATTTTTCGGAAAAATACACTTGAACCATGAACCCACGCGCGGGTCAAAATGACCCACAAGCCTTTTTATCGGGTAAATCGTATTTTTCGGTAACTTTTAGGCGAGAGCTGCTCGCTTATGTTACAGAAACAATGTCAGAAGCGATCAGCGTTATTGGTTGGCACAACAAGCAGTACTCCATGCCACTGCTGCGCGCGCGGGGAGGGGTAGGGAGAGGGGAGTGAGTCGCATTGCGCGCAGTGACAAGTTGCTTTGTGTCGAGCGGCAGAGCGTCGCGCGATATTTGCGAGTATCTTTTTGTGTAAGTGGCCTATTGTTTTACATCAAAATGCCTCGAAGGCGAGGCTTGACGAATGCTCAAATCGAGGGGTTACTAAATATATATCACCTACTCGATCGGATAGTTGAGGTTAGTGATTTGGATGATTCGAGCGGCGAGTCAGGGGACGATGATAATGTTCCACCCGGCGGGAATGATTCAAGTGATTCGGAGTAATATTTAAGTTACCTTGGAGCCAAAATATATGTTATGAGATCAAAGTGACGAACACTTACCTGCGAGTAGGAACGGCGCTGAAGAAAAGCTTGTTTCACTATTTTTACAGCCTAATAAATATTTTTTAACAGTGTATGCAACAAATCTTTTGTACCCTTCTTCCCGATGCAGTTTCTATAACATAACTAGCCAATTTTCAAATCGACACAAAATCATCTAAAGACTACGTGTTCCCAAATAATAATAATTAACAATTAAAATTGTTTTTCACAGTGTACTATGTATTTACGTGCTTTAATAGTGCTTGGACAGTAACAAAATGTCCTACTCCCTTACCCTGATGCATTATTTCATACAAAACCGTTCCAAATTCCTGATTAGACACAAAATCAACCCAAAATTGTCATCCCCCCCCCAAAAAAAACAAACATTTTTACAGTGCACCATAAACTTATGTACTTAAAAATTGCTTGGACACTCATACGTCGTTCTGTTCTCCTAAAACACCGATCCAGCCAGAAAACTTGCAAAAAAAAACAAATACCGTAAAAATGGTATGTGGGTCATTTTGACCCACGCAGGGGGTTCTAGGGGTGCGGCAAAGTCCGGGGGTTCGAGTGTTAATTCGTATAGCGCGGGGGTAAAGGTTTGTCCTACGCGATTAAGGTCACACGACTTAATGAGAGGAACCTCTCTTTCTCGACGAACTGAACTGATGACGGCTGCGTCTGCGTTTCCTATCAGCGTCCCAACGACAACCCATTCCCGTTCTAAATTTGGGTTTTAGATAATCATCTTTATGGCAACAGCCGCTTCTGGAGATTTCGCAACGCCACTGTGGTTTTTGTAACAGTTGTGGTTATCAGGAAAGTGCCCCGAATGGGCAACTCATGGACTTCGTAGTTCCTTACAGAACATCTCGCGCAAACTCCTTGATGACAGCATGTATTTTAGTCCGAAGACATGATGTTGACCAATATCCGATGGCGCATCAAGTCCGCTTTTATTCATGTCAGAGTGCACGATAATTAACCCTAGAGCAAAAAAGTGAGTCATCACTTCACAAATCGGTGCGGAAATCAAAGGTCTGATGTAAAATATTCGCACACGCAGGAAAAAGTTAAGTTGTTCCATAGCCAATCTACGTGACTAAGTGTTTCTTGCTCTGGGCCCAAATCATTTCGCTCCAGAGCTAAAGCGTTTTAGCTGGGTAGATAAAGTTTTTTTGTCTGACAGGATTGGCCCCTGCTGCGAATGTTTTTTGGTATTCTTAAAAAAATTGATAAATATTCAAATAAATAAACATTCAAAAAAATCATTCATATACTATAAACGTGCATCAATATTTGTGGTGTGTGTTTAAAAAGTTGCCATTTGAACAAGGAACACTCGTTAATGCACTTCTTTCGAAGAACGAATATCAATTAGCCGCGGTAGCCTTGGTGCAAGATGCATCTTATTGTACCGACTGCAATAAGACATTGACTGGAACTGGTGCGGAAGGATATAGATAACAGCGGAATGACCAGACCCAGCTGTCACGTTTGCGATTGATTTGGACTTTTGTCGTGTAACAAAAGTCAATTGACCTTTCAAAAAAAGTGATCAAAATATTTATCAACAACGTGTATTTCAGAAGAGCAGTAAAGAGCAATAACGTGGGATCTACATCCCAACACCAGATTCGTGTGGACTGCTCACTCGACAGCAGGGCAGGACACCAGTCAGCCAGAGCCAGCAGGGAGAACGCTGGAAGGTGCTGTACTTCGAAGCGCTGCCACAGTAACGCTGCGCTGCGAAGAGTGGACGAATGTATGAGGGTGGGGGAAGCGTCAGAAAGAATGAGTCAGGCGGACCGCCTAGAGAAACTGTGGTGTAACAGAGAGTGGCCAACTCTAAGGGTCCTTTTGAATTCCACGGATCTGATTGGTTGGGATCCAGGTTTTACCTTCGCTGATTGGTTGGGATCCAAAACTTGATGTGGTCACGTGGTACAGTTGGCCACTCTCTGTTACAATACAGTCTCTCTAGGACCGCCTGTTGTGTCGCAAGCGGCCTGTGTGTTGTGATTTTCGAACAAAAATCACGTATACGTTTCACGTATTAGTCCTCTTTATGACAAAATGGTCACTGGCCACTCCTACCTATTATGATTTATGCACGGCGTAGGAGACGCACTCGCGCAACATAATACTTGACAGCCCCTGGAAGAAGTTAACACAAAGGATTGAGTACATTCCTAACAATATATTACGGGACTTCAGTTTCCAACTGCTACATGATTCAGGCTGTCACGCTGAGCTTAACATCGCTCCATAAGTCGACATTTTACTCTTCTCCGGTTTAGTCATTAGCTTCAAAGGTACTATCATCCTATGAATACCCTTGGAGAAGATTGATTTTGCTCTAATTATTAATAATGAATAGGATGCCTCCTTTCATCGCAGGGAAAACAAGGAAGCTTGCGCTACTCGAACTGAGATCAGTATGGCACGGGTCCCTTGTGCCAAGGGCCCCTAGGATCAGTCACTTAGGTCAGAAACACATTGGTCATCTAACTCTGAATCACTTAAAATCATAATCATACATGCGACTATTCATAGCATCCGAGATAGCAACAATGTTTTGCCCAGACACTACATCATAATCCACTTATAAAACGTAATTTCCAATCCGTACGTATTTTTTAAGCATCAAACTACTCTAGTCGGTGCAGTGTTCATTATACACTCAAATCAAACGCGTTCAACAGAATTTTATACGTTGACGATGCAAAAAAGGCGGAAAATTTATCTTCACAGACGAGTTAAGTAGCTGTTGGTGGCATTTCTGAATCTCTGATACCCTAAGCTACATGAGCTGAGTGCGGGTGCAGCCCGGGCCCACTTCTATCTAGTAATTACTCGAAAATTGCGACCACTTGTATCTTTTCTTTCGACATGTCTACCGTGATTTTGATTTACTCGTACGGGTAGTGCATGAAGCCCCGGTCCTGTAGAGTACCTGCACGCAGCGTAGAAATGTTGTTCCCATCGTTATCATCCATATTTAGAGTTTTAGTCTTCACAAAAACATTGAATTCTGCACATTAGATATGCAGAAAAAAATTGTGGAACTGTACATGTATAAATTAAGAAATGAGCAAATTCAAGTGGCATTTTGAGCCCAAACTAAGAGCAAACTTACTATGGGTATGATGTAAGCAAACAGCGAAGAAGTGACTTTTCGACACTTTCAGGTGCCAGGTCTTCAACAGGCTGCTCATTCTGCATCAATGATTTCGTTGTGGTCTCAGACGTTAAGTGGTCCTCTGATCGGGAGGTCAGTAGTGTGGCATTGCGCATGAGCATTTCCGAGAGCCTGCTCCAGACTGGAAGCTTCGGTGTTATTTCCTGATGAGTCAGGTGGCGCAATATCCCCTCCCTGCGAACAGCATAGAGAATGCTTGAATCTTCCTCGGTCTTTGAAGGGTTATTGATTATGATCAATAATGAAAATTCTTGGTCAGACGTATGCAGCTGTTTACTAGACATGGTTGTGGTTCTAGCACAGCGTACCTTTGTAAAAGAAAATACGTTTCAGAGTTTAAATCGACTCTCTGCCAAGATCACCTCCTGAAATAAGATAAGGTGTATAGAACCCTCAACGGCGATCTTTCGTGCGGCCAAGATAGTGGTACTCTTCGCCCTCAAGAGCCGTCCTTTCTATTTATTATACAGTCTTCATGGATTTCAACACGAGAATGTATCAGTAATTATCCTTTTCACCGCTGTTGAGCATAACCACACGCCTAAAAAATTACAGAGCGATCGTACCACCCCCATATAGGTTTCATGATAAATCTGTAACGGAGGTTATCCTTGTGACGTTACACTACAAAGAAATTAAAACCAAAGAAAAAAGACTCACAACAATGTTTTGCTCTGCTTCGTAAACCGCACCTCACTCATGATATTTGACTGCGATTTAGATCACTTAAAATGTTGCGTTGGTAAAATCGTCTACTTTTCGGGGGTGGGAAAACGGAACCATCCAGACTATTCTCGCCACATTTAGATGCATGTGTAATGTTAAGGGTAACGGTTGTATTGCTGCTTTGTTTCCTGTGCATCTCGCCTCAGTCAGACCACAGTAATATTCTTAGTCAATTAAATTGCTGGTCATTGTTATAAAGCGTACGTCAGGTCGGAAGCACAGATGCCACATTTATTCCTTAATTGGCGGCGGCGTGGTGAACTTTGCCAAACTCTAGTTTTGAATTGGTCGTGAACGGCCTCAATTCATCGGGTCTAAAAGTGAATACCCGAATCCTCAGTGAAAGCAGCGAAAAGCCTTAAAATGACATGAATCTGTATAATCAAAGTTGACGACTTCGATGAAAAGGAACGAGGGCGTGGCAGGAGAATTAACGGCAGGGCTTTGAAAGGGTGAAGCTATGATGCCGGATCTGAGGAGCAGCGATAGTACCATATTTTAATCTTTTGATACCGGATAATCGCTTTTGAAAGGCACGATCTTTCAATCGCATTGACTCATTAATTGTTTTTTCACCTTTCAATGAAGTGCTTGTAGTGTTTGCCAACGAGTTATGTGCTATTCGCGGCATTTACTGCTTATTATCCGCTTAGGTATTGTTAGAACTCGGTATGAGTTGAGGCCTTAACAGCAAAATTGTTTGAAGTGATTGAGCTCACATTACAGGCCTGTTAATATTCCAATGTAAGTATTCCAACTGACTTTCGGCTGTTTCGGAGGAAGCCCTTCCGTTTGATATTCAACTTACTTCACATGTTCAAAACGTTCATATTCCAAAAGTTCTATCGCAAGAAACCGCGCAAGGGTGGGACGAAAGTGTAGAGAGGTGGGTGTGGGACGCTGGAGCTGGATTCGCGTTGGCGGCCGAAAGGTGTTTATTGTCAGTGAACCGAGTGTATTATCGGTTTTCCTCTATTTATAGGAAGGAGTCCGTCCAGTTATTTTAGGCTGGGCTGATCGATAGCGTTTTATTAATAAACGTTTACCGCCTTTAATATTTTTCCGTGCTCGCTGATAGACAAGGCTCTCGTGGGCAGGAGAAGCCTCCCCCCCTTCCCAGCTCCAGCATGTAAAAATACTTCTCGATATTATGTTGCCATTATTTCAAGCAATATTGAGCTTACGTGAAGTTCATTGATCGATGGCTACAAATTCATCATTTCGAAAATTATTTTCAATGATTATGCAACTGAAATCCAAGAAATGTCTTACATAATGGGGAATTTCGTCTTTTCCAGAGTAAACTTTTTGTCACAAGAGCGAAGACTTCGTAAGAAGAATACGCAAGTTGTACTAGTGTTCCAACTGAAGAGGGAATGAAAAGCTCTGCCCTGAAACGCGCATTACGTGAATGTATACTGGTTGCCGAGCTCTGCTTGTGGAGTCTGGATTCCTGCTTCATATTTTATTACATGGCACGCTTGCTAATGGATTTCATAGTCTATAGTCTCCATATTGATTTTCTTGAAATCTGTCGTCACGGAGCTACAGATTTTTTCAAGCAATGGTTCATCTGTCTGAGGCATAAATTATTCAATTAATTTTTGATGAGGGAAAGCCTTTTGAAGTTGACTTTATTTTTAGTCAAGTGCCCAGAAGCATTTCTCTCAAAATAACAACACTGAATTCTAAGAGGTGAACAATCTTTTCTCTACAATGTCACGAATTTCAACCTTTTTTTCTTTTCTTGCCCTTAGTATTAGTAAAAAGCGACAGCACTCATTTCATTTTAAGTGAGTTACATTAAACAAACATTTATCTCTGCAACATGTGACTAACTGTAATATTGAGGGAAGTTTGTAATCACCTGGAGAGAAGTATAACTCACTCATGAAATAAAACACACCCTCACTTTGACGTACTTTTTTGGCCAGAAATATTTTTAAATATACCTTCTCAAAGCAGAGAACTCTGAAACGTTAAAATACCAAACGAAGTTCTTGCAGAATCATTTTAAAGAAAGCAATCTTAACGTTTCAAGGTTTTTAATATCACTTATGTAACTTCCGGACAAACCTTTCCCGAAAATCTGATAAAAACAAAATTTTCTTGTTTTCCAAAAAAATGCTCGTTTTTTATCCGCCTTCAGTAAGCGTTCACATTTGCGAACCGTTTATTCACCCTGCAGAGAAACACCTCCGGAAAGAAATCCAACTTCAGTGTTCTACTGAAGACCTAATTCACACTGCAGTACTCGCAATCCAGAGCCCATTCTATTCCTAAAAACATGTGATTTTAGAATGGTTGTTGTGCTAGCCAACAAAACTAAGCCATTAATCAAAAGAATGTGTCAAGTACACTCCCGATTTCATGAATAGCTTTTATGGCATAACACATCCAACATTCACTCATCAGCAACCCATTCAAAAGACGCGAAAAGAACAAAAGTCGGAAGAGTCTGTAAAATATGGTTTATTCATTATCTGTGCGGGGAGAAACTTTCAAGACATACTAGCTCCTTTCCCAGAATTGAACAAGGGGAGTATTTACTACAACTATGACCGCCCCCGATTTTCTTGAAACCTTCAGGACTTTAAGATAGCGGTATGGAAAGATAGCCAAACACTGGACTTGCTGCCAAAAGCAAATTTTACTGCGTAAAAAATAACGTTAAAATTGAACGCAAATAACTTTTAGCGGTAGACCCAATAATACAGGCAGTCCTTTGGTGAAAAGTAAAGTTCTTTGGAGATGAACTTTGAAGGTTTCTCCGATAACGGTTTTCGAGCTATGGCCACTGTACTGATTTTATAAATTTAAGCAACACCAAAACAATACAGAGAATTGTATCGTGGTATCTCTATGCTCATCCAAATTTCTCATACTCGTGTTGCTAACTTTTTCATATGTGTACAACTTGTCGGTCTCTGATGAGTGCTGCCATCTAGTGGTGGAATACATAGTCTGTAAGCTATCGGCTCGTAATTAGACGTTGCTTCCAAAGTCTGTTTTTTCTAAATTGCATGCAATATTGTCAACACACTAAAAAATCGGAAAAACGATATCTCTGTGGAAATAGAGATTGTAAATGCTAGAAGTTAAGGTCACCCCTGGCGCCTCCAATCATAAGATGCCTTTGGGTCACTTGGTTCAGTCTTGGCTTCTCTGTCTACAGTCAACAGCCTTGTTGCTGTTGGTAGATTGGATCATTAGCGTTGCCCAAATAGCCGGCTGACGTCAACCTGAGGTTTGCGTTTGCTTGGTAGCTGTTGACCTCCCGACGTACCTACGGATGCTGAAGATACTGGCAAGCTAGATACAGAAGGTGACTGTGAAAAGCCGATTGGACCAGATAACTGAGGGCGAGACTGCTCTAGGTTTGCAACCTTGTTAGTAAGGGTCAAAATCCCTCGACCTAGCTGGTCAACAGTCTTAGCCATGAAACCAAGGTTCTGGTTTAGAATCTCATTCTGTTTGGCTTGGAGAGCATAATGATGTATCGTAGCCTGCTCGAACGGTGACATTTTTGAGAACTGTGCTCTAGTTAGCCCGAAGACTGCGAGACCGGATGCATCAAGATTTATGAATGCTGGCAAGGGTTTCATTCCAGTCTTGCTCATCTTTTCCTTATCTGCACTATCGTGCTGTCGTAATGGCTTACTTGTAGCTTTTTCAACCAGAGGTGTGCTTGAGTCAGTTGAGGTAGACGACTTGCTTGAGCTTGTGCTTCCTTTCCTGGTTCGCTTTGAAATGGGTATAGAAACTTGGGTTTCTGACCTTGGAGGTTCATGCACTATGGCACGAGTCTTGGTTGAGCCGCGTGTTTTAGGGCCGTCTTTGATCGTTTCTGATGTCTTTGGGTTGTCTGCAGGAACTGCACTCTGCTTTTTGCTGGCTGTGCGTGGTTGGGATTTGGCTTTTGTAGTTGGCTTTTTGAAGCTAGACACATCACTAATAGAAGATGCATCTATCGGTATTGCATCATATCTTGCTGTAGGGCTGACGGGATGGCCCTTGGACCTTGGTGGAGGTGGCGCATCATAATCATCATCCGAAGTAAGTGTTGGGTCTTCACCCTGGTGCTGTGTATACTCGATCATTCCTACTAGGTAGGAGAACCTATCTTCTTCGGTCATCGAGAAAAGCTTGACTATCTCATCTCTATAGTAGTGCTCATCAATTGCACCTGTCTTAGGGTCAATCATTGGAGTTCTCCTGATATGAGAGGTCAAGACATTGGCCAGCTGGAAGTTCTGTTCCACGGAGTGGCTAAGTCCTTCCGTCAGTCTTTTTATGGTCTGGTCTATGCTTTTAAGGCCAGCCGAAGTTCCAGCCTCTGAGTCAAGTATCGAATGCATAGCCATATCTAATGCGTTGATTCACATGTTGAGGCTGGCTCGGTGACAGGGCTGGGGCAGGCTGGGCCTGAGATGGCTGAGCCTGCTGGTGTGGCGACTGAACCTGTGAACTCACAATGTCAGACCAATGGGGTTCTTGACAATTTTTCATGAATTACAGTTTTACAAAGATCAATTAAAATGAAAAACAATGGTGAAAACCGCACTTCCATGCGATCTCGCAATCGCTCAAAAAATAACTTCAAAGGTGCTCTATCTTGTCGGTTTCCATTTCAAAACACTG
>Ga0058701_10004457_pt1 | contig 11380 bp, 7 predicted proteins | sample AgamicOrMae_FD_97039 | JGI IMG/M metagenome (GOLD analysis project Ga0058701, IMG submission 97039) | Agave microbial communities from Guanajuato, Mexico - Or.Ma.e | ecosystem: Host-associated > Plants > Phyllosphere > Phylloplane/Leaf | place: Guanajuato, Mexico | collected 2012-06-04 | reverse complement strand
GCTCTTATGGGAGGACTCTCCGGTTATAGGTGGCTCCATCTAGCGAAGTATTTTGGAACTAGCCGGGGTTTTAGGGGGAGGGGGACATGCGTGCGCACCCGGTAGCAGCAGGGTGGGGAGTAATTCGGAGAATTCTTCCCAGATCCTTCCCACCCCGCTGCTTCCCGGGTGCGCGCGCACGTTCCACTCCCCCTAAAACCCTTGTTAGTTCCAAAATACTTCGCTAGATGGAGCCACCTATAACCGGAGAGTCCAATACACGGGAGTGTCATGGCCCTGGTAGCAGCAGGGTGGGGAGTAATTCGGAGAATTCTTCCCAGATTCTTCCCACCCCGCTGCTTCCCAGGTGCGCGCGCACGTTCCCCTCCCCCCTAAAACCCTGGCTAGTTCCAAAATACTTCGCTAGATGGAGCCACCTATAACCGGAGAGTCCAATACACGGGAGTGTTATGGCCCTGGTTACGGGCCTTGTGTCTCACAAGAGGCGGGAAATTTAAATTCAAATTTACATTACTCCTTTTACGTTGTCTCGTCTCACCTTGTACGATTCCAGCTCTTGTAAAAGTCTTACTGTCAGACTGGTAGTTTCCTCGCTTGATTTTAGCCTTTCTTCCCAGTGAGACAGAAATTCATCGAATTTGTAACTCTTATTTCGGAATATGATCCACTCCTCAGAGGACATTTCGTCCAAACCTACAGTCAGAGGTAACACGATTATTTTGCAAGTTCCATAGCTAGAAAGAAACTTCGAGAAATGTACGCACTCTTCCTGAACTCTTCGTAGAGGGACCAGAGTCTCTCGTGATGCTTGAGATCGGCTTCTATCTTTTCGCAAACTTCGTAAACAGGAACGTCCAGATTGAAGAGAGTACACTCCTCTCTGAAAATAAATTCACGGTTTAGAAACACGCGTTTTTGTCTCATCGCGATGTGTAACTAACTATTTTGCATTGGATTTAAAGAAGAAAAATAATTGTGTGGTGTGCTTTTTGTGCGTTTAAAGAAACAGGGAAACGTTGGGTAGCTGTCATAAGCGCCAAAAACCACGAGCGCCAACGCCGTAAGCGCCAATCCGTAACCGCCAAACGAGAAAAGTCGCAAACGCCAAAGGTCTTAACCGCAATACTAACCTAACCTAACTTAACCTAACTCAACCTAACCTAACTTAGCCTATCCTAACTTAACCTAACCTGACCCAACCTAACCTATACGAACTTTGGCGTTTGCGACTTTTGGCGCTATCGAATGCCCCCCGGAAACGTTATCTAATTAATGACAACTCTGCTTAAGAGTAAGAAGTGTTTTGTCAACGTACATTAATTTGTCCCTCTTAACCAAAAGATCGTTCCACTCTTGTCGCTTTTCCCGCAAGAATTCGAGACTCCTCATCAGAAGCTGAGGTCCGCCATCTTGTAGGCTCGTCTCTCTTGGTTTCAGCTGCTCCCAGCGCAGTCCGAAATTTTCGAGCTCCTCGTTGAAGTTGGTAGCCTGACTGCTCAAATTACTCTTAATGCCTTCGACCTGGAACGCAAAATGAAAAGCTACACAAACCTGCAAAAACTCACAGAGGTGAATGAATGTGGCAGATTGCGCACCTGCTGATCTAAGAGTAGTTGATGGTTGTCCAAAAGAGTCCTAAAATTATCCCACGTATTCCCGATATGCCCAACCTGGTCCATTCTTTCTTTTGTCCATACCGATAACGTCTTATTTTTGCGTTCCGCCTCTTCTAAAACCAGCAGCATCTGAAAGAAAACGAATCGTTTCAAGCAGTTGCTTACAAGGGGAGTACTGCAACTGTCCGCCCCAGATTTTCTTGATTTTTTTCAGGACTGCTAGATAGCAGTATGGAAAGATACCCAAGCACCAAACTTGCTGCCAAAATTCATTTCTACTACCTTAAAAATAGCGTTCAATTTTGAACAATTATTTAACCAATAATCATTCGTTGTAGAACACCTAAAAGTAAGGTCAAAGTCTGAAATTTTGAGGATTTTGCGATATTTTCAGCCGTTTCCACGATATTTGGCAATTTTTCGTGTTTTTACATTTTTTGTTAAATTTTCAACGCTCTTTTTATGGCAGAAAAAATGCATTCCGTCAGCAAGTTTTGGGCTTGGGTACCTCTTTCACAACTATCTTAAAGTCCTGAAAGTTACAAGAAAATCGGAGGCGGCAAGTTAAGTAAGTAGTTGAAAGCCCAGACCTTAGCGCTCCAGAATAAAATGATCATGACCGTCCAAAAACTTAGGAGTCAACGTATACATTACACGGAGCGAGTTACGAGCCCTTGAGGATTTTCGGAAATGATGCAACCCGCTCGACACGGGTGCCATGTGTGTTGCCTACTAGGGGTTGAAAACCAAGGTATTCAGCCCGTTATAGGCCACGCCTTGACTATTCCAAGGCTGAGAAGGATTTGCACCAGTGAAACGAAGGTACTATCAGCCTAAAAAGTATTGTCCAGTTCAGGTCGTGCAACAAGGCGGTGGCCAATGTATTGCCCTACTAAGCGGAGCCTTCTGATGCGACCAGAACTGGACAATACCTTCTGGACTGATAGTACCGTTATATGGTGTAGTTCACCTGAGGTGCTGTGGCTGCCACTCGCGCGTGCTCCGCCTTAGCTTCCCGGATTTCATCGACTGAAGTCGGTTGCCGAACTAGTTTTTCGCTCGCTTCAGTCGTGAACTTGTTAATCGAGGCCACGTCTTGCAGAATTGAAGCTTGGAGAGAGCTCACAAGAGTGTCCCAGTATCTCCCATTGTGAAGTTCGATCTCAGCACGAACTGGAGCCAGACTCACTGTAAAGCATTCAAGCTTCTCGTCCGCACTGAAATTGAAGAGGATGTAAGACAATGCTTGCTCGACCGACCGTCACGATATCGCTGCTTTACCTTGGAAGTTTAGCTATTTGTTGTCCCAAGTTCTTGGATGTCCTGAAGTTGCTGTCCCAGTCCTCCCAGGTCTTGAGATGCTGCAAGGCCAAGTCGTCGAGGCGGGCCGACCCGAGGGCCACCCACGGCAACCAACGTTGTCGGAGAATTTCCAACTGCCCGAAGATCTCTTCAGCTTTTACGAACACTCTGGCAAAACGATGAGCATTTCTGCAAACAATTTTTATCAGTGACTGTTAGGAAAAAAAAAACTGTCGTTTTTTTTGTGATTCCCGCAAGAATTTATGGTCTTAGTTTAGTATTAAATTGAGATCTTTGGGTGACGTTTTCAGCAGGATGGGCGTTTTCTTCTTACCAGAGCTCCTGTTAAGAGACTATTAAAAAAGGGAGTGTCTGTTAACCCCACTGCCCCATTTGAAATGTATTATGTTTGGTTAGGTGCGTTCAAGTTTCCCCATATTAATGCATGTCGGGTCAATAGCAACACCCCTAAAAGCATTCAATTTAATGGCTGTAAAACCAACCTGTCTATCATCACAGGAAAAATGGAAGGTTCAGTGCTGTCTGAAACTCCCCTGAAACTTGTCGGAATGGAAATAAACCGCTTTAGCTGACTGTAATACTTCATGCGAAGATCTTCAATCGGTGGCCTGAACTGTAGCTTGTGTTGCCTGCAAATCAGGAAAGTTGTTGTAACTTGAATCATATCTTAACTAGAGCCCTGAAAAGTAGAGAGACGCGATTGTTTACCCCTGCCGAAGGAGCCGCCATGATAGGCCCAACCTATTCCTTACGGGAAAACGGGGCTCTTCATGGCGGCCATGGGTTTCATTTGCGCCTCTCAACTTTCCAGAGCTCTGGTCTTAACTATAGAGATTATATAACACTGTAAAATCGGAGGTTTGAAATTTCCATCTCTCGTTATTTATATTTGAAACCTTACCTGTAGACTAGTTCAACGTGGATTTCCTGCAAATGTTGATGGAGACTCTGCAATCCTAGTTGGTATTGGTGTTCCAACGCCTTGTATAGTTGGTAGTCCCAATGCATTCGCCACGATTTCATGTTGCTGAACTGGAAAAAAATAGCGGCGTCTCGAATTCGCTGTATATTTTTTAACGAAGTATTGGTAATTTTATAAAACGGCGTAAGGTATTTACGGGGGGCTACTGGCCTAACTTTGCTAAAGTCCGATTTTCGACCGTAAGGTAAATGGTGTGATAGTGACATGAAAATCTAGAATGGGACATTTATGAGAGGGGCCTTTCACATTACGAACACACTACCGCCCAGCGATGCCGTTCGGTAACAGAAAAAATATTTTTGAGGATCTTTTCAGTTCAGTATTGTCGCAATTAAAAAAATATCACCCCCATGAAAACCTGAAATTTAATTATTTAGGCATTTTCCAAGGCTTAAAATTGGGTATTTCAATGGAAAAAAATCCTTTCGATTTCTCCTTAAACTAAATTTCACTCCAAATACTTTGGGCTGTTAAGAGTTATCGGTATATGTACCTCTTGCTCCACAGTACTCATGATTGTTCGTATATCTTTCAGTGCCTCTTTCCATTGCTGTTGTTGACGAAGGAGGTTGGTACTCATCAGCGTTGTCACCTGAAAAACGTTCCGATCAGCTGATTATCCTCTCATTTTTGTTCACGCTCAAAATCCTACCTTGTTGGTGACCAGTAAATGGTAATTGCCTAAGCGGCTGTTTTCCTGTCCGAGTCGATCTACCACCGTTTGCAGGCGAGCGATGTAGGCGTCGACTGCTGCTAAGTCATTCCAGGTGACTCCTGACTGCTCCTGGACCAGGCGCGCAAGCTCCAACGCAGCCGCGAGCATCATCGGCCGCTGCGAAGCGATCATACGGTCGCCGATGGTGTTGTGGAAATTCGCCACCTGGACAATCAAACAGACTTTCGATCTTTCGATACTTGCCGATGTCGGCTTGAGGATTAGAAGACAGGGGTCAGAGCATACAGGGCGACACACTACAAAAACGCGGGAAAGTTCTTGCGCGAATATGAAGTATGATAATGACCTGCGATGAACGAATACCATATGCGATCGTTTTCGACCATCGAAAACGAATGTGAAATACCGATGAATCGGAAACCATCAATTGAAAGTTTCATGAGTGATCTATGCAACCTTACGCAACTTTACCGCCCGAAGGCGTCTGAGAGAAAAACTTTTTTTGATACTCTGTAACTAGCAAAAACGAGTTAAAAGAGTTATAAAAAAATAATACAAATCTTAAAATATTAGATTCTTTTGATTTTGAGCAAAAGGCAAAAACTGATAATACGTAAAAACATTTTTTTTTAAAAAGACTGCAAAAACGTTTTGCGATCTCAAAGCTTCAGCATATGCCAAAAGTGGACCAAACTTAAAAGGAAACGGCAAATAGTTATAGACAGAGCTGTCCTTAATTGATAGCATGCGGAGCAAAAATACAAAAATTAATTATATTATAACGAATCATCAGATTCGGTAACTATAAGATTCAATTCAGCCTTTATAGTCGCAAAAACTGTCGTAAAACACACAAAGTTAAAAAGAAAGCAACATTAAAAAAAAGAAGAAGAAAAAACGACAAAGAAGAGAGAAAAAAAGACAATTGACCAAAATACCGACAATCGACAACAAGCGACAATCAAGTTGATACCCGTCATCGCAATCAACTGTATGCAAACGCGTAATCGATTGAAAAAACAATCGGGATCGTTTTCGATTAATCTGACGATCGCACGGCCCAGGATCGTGGCTGACAACGAATCTATCGAACGGAATCTAAGTCTTTCTCACCTGTTCGAGTGACTTGGCTTGTTTCATAAACTTCTGGGCCAGCGCCGCCGATTCCTGTATAGTAACAGGAATATTATGGCCGAGAAGAGTCAACTGATGAACTTCTCGAACGAGATTCACGAGCGCTGGGTTGTAGTTCACTCTCATTAGACGGCCGTGCTCGAAGTACACTACCGGCTCATCAGTATTTAAACTGGGAGTGAAACAAAATAGAAAATAAAACTAGCAACTGCTGCTTAATCGTATCATGATTTGAGATAAGTTTGCGATATACTACCGTAAAGATCTCCGAGATATGGCAGAACGGGTTTCCTGAACCCAAGCCTCCAGTTGCGCCGAACGATATTCCTGTAAATCGTGTTGTAATTGCCTGATCGATTTTTGTAGATCTGGATTCCCACTCAAATCATGAAGAATTTTCGCACTCGTCTCGGCGATGTCTGTGATCTGATCCACACAAAAGAATGCAACGTGAAGTGCTTCTTGTAGATTTACCCGCCTGTTCTGCCAGGGCCGTCGCGCAAGAATGGAGGCGGTATGGGGCGACTGCCCGAACCTCGGTGAAGCCTAAAGCGCGGGGTTAGGTGGATTTGGACTGAACGTTGAATTTTTCATACCTTGCTCTCGAGTTGTCGAGCCCAGTAAATATTCGCGACCAGAGGAGGCATGACGAGATTGTTGCTGTACTGAGCTTTCAACGCTTCTGTTTGACCCGAGCCAAATTTATTAGTGACATCTTGAACGTAATCCAGCATAAGACTTAAGAGACTTTCTCTCTCAGCGACCAAAGTTCGGCAAACATTTTCGCGTTGGATTAGTTCCTGGTACCGTTTGAATTCCTGCAGAAGCTGCAAAGAAATAGACGAACTTGTTAGCAAAACACAAATGAGGCCAGGTGATTAACTGCTCGTAAAATAAATTTAATCAACCTGAAGAGAGTTGGCGCTGACATTTCGTAACTGAGTTTTTAATTTGACAGCTATCCGTTCTTCTGTTGGCAATAAACTTCGCTCGAATTGTTGTGTTGCTGATCGCCATAGTGGTTCTGTGTACGGATTCACTTGGAGGGGGTTCAAACCTGGGGACCAAAGCTTGTGTAAATTAACGGCTTTCGTAGGTTAGGTTTGGATAGGTAAGGCTTTGTGAGTGGTCGATTTGGACATGCAAAGTAAACCTAGGGGGACCAACTCATAGTTCCTAAGGTAGCTCATCCTCTAAAAAACATTGTCAAACGTCAGGTCGTGTTCGGGGTTTTATTATGATATAATTACAGTCGGACACAAGTCGATTCCGGTGTAGAAGGATTATTGTAGGTACCCCTGTGCTTCATGTACCCGCGCACACACAACCTCTGCAGAGTACTTGTACCCGGGTACACGGCCCCTGCGAGGGTTCGTGTACGCCCCTCCGTAGGGTATATACACCATCCCTGGCAGCGGCCATGTTCTTAAGGTTAGGTTTAGGTTAGCGCATAGTGCAACCCCTGTCTGGCATAGCGTAACCCCTTGGGAGGGGGGTACAATGGCAGGGACGTACTCATAGGGGGGCAGCGTGTGAATAATCGCTTCGCTCTCTTTTTAGCCGCCTTACGTTACCTGAAAACGGCTGAAAAGAGTCACCAGTCCGGAGTTCATCTTGCTCCTTTTTTGATAGCAGACGCGAGAGCTCTCGATGAATGCGTCTCAAATTCAAAATCTAAAAAGAACAAAGATTGTATTAACTTTTACTTCACCGCTCTCATTTTTTTTTCAAAGTGAACATAGACTTACTTCGTGTAATCTGATCGAGAAGTTTCTCATATGGCTCGGCACGTAAGGTTTCCCTGACCACGCATGCAAAGAATGGTTTGGCCAATACAACGAAGTCAGAGACTCCGATGTCTTAATCCACTTTTCACATTCTTTCGCTGCCTTCAAATGAAAAAAAAAATATTTATCAATACCCCCACATAATTATTGTCTTTGTGAGCTTACCCCATTGATCCACAACCTTTTTGTTGAGACAGCATTTTTTTGTCGAAAAAGCTTTACCTGTGAAAGTTTTTCCTCGACTTCATTATACGGTCCTTCCCATAAGGATACATTTTTTAGCTTTGTCTGCTCGTACCTCAGCACCGTATTTCCTTGAAAAGACAGAAATTCATAAATTGTGATCTTCGTCAAATCCTAAACCAAATTCGTTTTTCTTACCGATCACGTCCATAAGAAGCTCCATCCTGTTTTGCGGGTAGCGATATTCGTCTAATTTCCACAAGTCGTCCAAAGCGTTGTGCGCCCCTTCCAACGTTTCCTCCAGAGATGTCATGGATTCCAGTGAGCTGCGGAATAGGATAGGATCTCCATAGAGCCCCTGCAGACTCGAGGATAGGCACACGCACGACATCTGTACGATGCGTGTTGCCTGTAGCGAGTTTGTAAGGGGTTCTATGGTTACGTCTTACGAAATATTTTACTGAAACTTCTCTAGACTTGAAATCGTGAGAGAATAGACTTTAGATACCTTCTTTTCTTATTTTTTTGGTGTAAACAAATGCGCTCTTATTGTTGAAAAATGGATTTTCCCCCCTTGAGTTCCTTCCACCCTAAGCCTTCTATTCCACTATGAGGAGTAACTCGACTTACAACCGTGTAGGTTAACCTTGGTTAGGTTGAATAAGGTTATGTACGATCTAGTGCCTTAGGCCTCCCTCTCCGTAGAGGTTCCTTGGACATTGCATCGCTACTTCTTCGTAAGCCTGTTGACAGCAAGCTTTACTTTTCTCGGCAGACTACATCCGCCGAGAAACTAGTGGCACCAGACTTGTGACCGTTGCCGTAGGTTGCGTGCCCTGTGCTCCGCTCGTTGGTCAAAAAGGAAGGAAGATCAAACACAAGAGATAGAAAATTCAATCTTTCAGACGTAGAGGATGTTTTTTTTTTGTTTGTTTTTTCGTGCAACCGAAGGTATATTTTATTGGTTTGGGTGTATGGGCTTATACCGGCAGACGTTCCTATCCTTGGACTCACTCCCCTTAAGGGATTGAGCCCAAATCGATGTTGCTAACCTGAATTCGGACGCTAAAGGTTGGAGAATCTCAAGGAACGCCTTTGCTCTGCTTCTATCTTCTTTCCGAGAGCTGTGCTGCTCTGATATCCAGTATTCCACCTCATCTTCCAGTGTTAAGATAACTGCAAAAGCGTGATTACAGATAGACTAACTAGGTTCGCCATTCGAGCAGTCTATTACTCTCGGTCAGTGTAAAGCGAGAGCAAATAGTAATTTTAACATCAATGGTCACATTTCAATAAACTGGGCTACCTATATCGTTTCCAGAACCCTTCAAAGTTGCACCGACTTTCTTACCAGCTGCTTGTTGGTTCCGTTTGTCACCGTCGACGAGCGTGCTGGGTTTTTCTTTGCTTAGAATGGTTCTTAAATTATTTTGGAGTTGGCCGATGAGATCCTGAAGTTTTGGATCGACGTAATCAGCTTGGTTTTCGCCCTACGACAAGAAATTGCCTTTTTTACTTTTCGGCAAAGTTATTCTATCCGGAAACTCCACAGAATTAGGAAAACCCACACCCACAGATGGTCATTTGCATTCGTAAATCCAGAATGCAGAATCTCGTCGTAAATGATCATAGAATGTGCGATTTGTACACATACATTCATGCGTTCAGGCACGACATTTACCCATTAACGCCCAGTGATGCCGTTCGGAAAAGAAAAATTTGTTTCAGAGGATTTTTTCAGTTCAGTACTGTCAAACTTTAAAAAATATCACGCCTTTGGAAACCTGAAATTTAATAATTTAGACATTTTCCAAAGCTTAAAATTGCGTACTTTGATGGGGGAAATCCTTTCAATTTCTCTTAAGCTAAATTTCACTCCAAATACTTTGGGCGGTCATGGGTTGATAAATTAGTTTGTAATTATTTTTTAATGTTCATTTTACGGGTTCCGTGTCAAAAAAATCTAGTTTTCAGATTGCTTTTTTTTGTCGACTGTGCGGCCATAAAATGAACGTTGATGTTGCAAGAGATGCCCTCTAATCGAAATTTTCAAACGGTCTTCTAGGTTCACTGGAGCCTATTGGAATGGAACTCGGAACTTTGATCGGGGCCTTCGTAATGAGGGGAGATACCGGTTGCACTTAAGAATACATCGAAGGACCTTGTTTGAAGGTATAAGCTCTTTCCAGCATAATTTCTGGTGACGGATAGTAAGGCTGCTCGGATCCATAGGACTTTGATGTGAGTCGCAAACTTTGCTATGGAGTTTATCGGACGGCTGGAATTCAACGAATCTTGTCTAACGCCTTATTGTCCTAAGGCTCTGTGGTTATGAATTACTCCAGCCATAGGTACAAGACCTATAAACTCGAACTACGAGTGTAATGTCAATACATCCTCATAGAGCTCATGCAGGGACACATTTCTATGGCTTCAGCCGCTTTTCTGCGCTTATAAAATCTTCCGAAGACATTTTTTTAGCTGTATTGCAGAATCTACTTTTTTTCTTCTATCTCGAGGATTTTTGCACTTATATCCTTTTCAAACTTTTTAAAAGGCTTTATATTTAGTAAAAAAGAAGAAATAATTCTTAAGGCACGTCATGGACGTTTACTTTTAATTAAGTCCCTGATGAAGCACCAGACATGCTGAGTCTGTCCAAAAACTATTCAAAAAGTGTTTTGCGTGTCCTTGTGTCCGGCGACTAGCTCTCTGTCCCAAACTCTGCTCAGTTCGTCATATTATTCGAATACCGGTACAATGCGTTTATAACGAACCCGCTTATATCGAAATTCCGACTATTACAATTATTGTTTGCGGTACCTAGGTCCACGCTTAAATAATAATAATAATAAAAAGTCGCCTTTTACCGGTACATTATTTTTCGGTTCCTTTGAATTCGTTTTTTACCGCGTTTTACTGTATGTTTTGTATTGCGTGGGCCGTCGCACTTACCTTGAAGAGCGCTGGGGCATATATCTTTTGTACTGTGTGGTACAAAGTTGACAGAGGTGAATCAACTACAGAGGAGACGAAGATGTTGCTGTGTAAGTTCTCATAGGTTATAACTTCCGGTCGCAGCTTAAAGAAGACCAGTAATGTGTGGTTCCCAGTCCCGGAAGGTAGCTGTTTGTTATAAAGTGCTGTTATGGCTACTGTACAGAAAATACTGATAATATGAACCTTCCATACGATACCATAACTCAGACCCGGGGCAAAAGTGGGACACATCTCCAGCAGAGTTCGTCTTGACCCACTTTTCAGCCCGCCGGTTCGGAATACGGTACCTGTTGGTACGTTCAATACCGGTAGGTACGCCTACCAAAGTCTGTTTACCTTGGTGTCAAGCGTCAAAGATGATTTGTCAATCGCCACAGAGAGTGTAAAACACTGCGCGTCATCTAAAAACTGGTTGACGGCTTTATTTTCGTTGAATGTTTTTATTTCTTCCTGAGAAAATGATCTCCCGAAGTAGTTACCTGGAAAAGGCAAGCCACCCAACGCTTTTCACATAATTCCAAAAAAATATCCTCAATCGTTTCAGTAATCTTTGTGCCCATGAAAACAAAAAAGTTCTGTGTCAATCATTTTTTTTTCAATTGGGGAGGGGGTAGGGAGGAGGTTGAAATATTCTACGAAATATATTTTTTGTGTGTGTTTTTGCCTCCGGCTTAAAAGG
>Ga0058701_10004456_pt1 | contig 11381 bp, 6 predicted proteins | sample AgamicOrMae_FD_97039 | JGI IMG/M metagenome (GOLD analysis project Ga0058701, IMG submission 97039) | Agave microbial communities from Guanajuato, Mexico - Or.Ma.e | ecosystem: Host-associated > Plants > Phyllosphere > Phylloplane/Leaf | place: Guanajuato, Mexico | collected 2012-06-04 | reverse complement strand
TTATAGAGCTGAAATGCTCGGTTAACGGCGAATGGATTTTTCTTGATCGCATTACCCTCCAATTTCAACGATATTCGTTGATAGTAGTCAAATGGGAGCAACATGTACCGGTATGTCACACCCGAGGGGGGTCCTCAGTTCTCACCTCTTGTGACTTTAGAATCAAATATCAAAGTTGTTTTCATAACGGGGATCGACTGAATTCTTACTGAAAATCCCTCTCGTGGGCTCGGATCCTTTCTCGATTTTTCCGTGTTTGTGATGAAATGATTATGGTTTTTCACACGGCCAAAACCTTGGCCAGGCCTTGAAAGTTAGCCTCATCGGCTCTCTTCAGCTAAGGCTCTGTACCCACCATAACACAGACATTGAAATGACTTATTAGAGCAACGTGGCTCAAGTTCAAATCAGAACAAAGAAATACACGAATTGTCGTGACGACAAAATCGGCTGATCGTAACCATTGGTCCAGCGCATCATCAAAAATAGTACTAAATCAGCAATCTAATCACCGTTTAAGCTTCGTCATGCACTAATATCATCGGAGCCCAGTACTTCGTTAGTATCCACGAAACCATGAAGATCATATTCCTTATGTTAACCGCGGCAGGATTTTGTGCGGGTCTTCCGGCCGCGAGGCGATATGGGTTCAACGAGGACACAGCCTACCGCGCACCGCCCAGTCTGGGGGGGTTCGGACCGAGGTTTGGGGGCGGAGGCCACGGGCTTGTTGAGCATGCAAACTGGTGCCCGCTGCGCGCACGAGAGGCGCTGCATCCCGTGCCCCGACTGCCCCCCATGAGCAAAATTCAAGGACCAGGATTCTTCAAATATCCCCAGGACGATGACGAAGGTACCCTGAGATACGGCCGATCACAACGGGATGGCTCAAATTTGAGACACGTGAGTGGTTCTCCAATCGAATCGCTGTTTCAGAACGGCGTCGATTTTCGGTAGTGCGTGTAGAAGTTTGTTTATAATGGAAATTTTGGTGCCTTTAAGTGCTAAGGTGTAGCAATTTCAATTTTATTGCCAAGGTTTTTTTTCCGAAACACGGAGTTGGTAGAAATAGACGTATGTGTTAGGCGTTAGCTGTTTTGGGTACAAAACTAGGACGTGGACGTACATCACTTAGTTAGGCTAGTTTGTGATACGCCCATCAATCAATATCTACCGCCTGATAACTTTCATTCTACTGGGTGTTTCAAATATTGATGCAGCCGTTAATCAGCTAACAATAAGACAGGTGGACAAAGCTGCAGTTAAGTCCAAAATATGAAAATGTACGGTAATAACATGTCATTTGGCGTCTAGACGCAAGACGTGTAAGATTTTCAATTACTTCTCATCACATTTTATTAAAGTTATTTTAAAAAAAACTTTTTCAGGTTACTGTGATTTTGAAATTAGACCCTTTTGGTCGGAACGTTATTTTAAAGAAAATATTACACTTTTTTTGGCAAAATACTTTCTATTAATGGGGGGGGGGAGGTAGGCAGCGAATATTTTTTGTAGGATAGTCGCCCGCTGTTTTTTTTTTCGTTTGCTTATTTTTAGATACTGTATTGTCAAATATTATCTAGTTTTTGGGTCTTATTTTTTTAAGTATATTCTAATGTCAAGTTTTATTATTTTTACTTTTTTTCAAACCAGTCTGTGAGGAAGAATTTCGAGCACTCACATTGTCAGTCAAAGAAATTCTTGTACATTTTCATTGGCTCTGTCTTTGCTGTAAAGCCACATCAATAAATATCCTTACTGAAATAGCTGTAGTAAAAAAGCCGATTTAAATTATGTGCTTCACCCGTATTCTGATGATTTAAATCACTTAAAATCATTTTCAATTCGCTGGAATCTAGGGAAGCTATGATTCCACCAAAGACACCATCATAAACAAGCACAACTTGCTCTCATTAAAAGGATGTCCGGGCCGAACTGCCCATCCTTAATACAGATATCCGTTTTTTCCAACTGTCTGTGCTTTCACAAGTATCCGTACGAGTATCCATGAGATATCCATACGGATTTCAGTAGGCACTGATCATTGGACACGGATATCCCACGGACAGTTCAACCTACTGGGTGGTGCTAAATGCAAACTCAATCAAAAGTGCACGTGCCGCTCGAATAAATCGCTTACGAATTTCATTGCGGTTTCGCAGATCAATGACTTTGCCGACGACGCGGACAATACAGAGTTGGACGATGGCGGTGTCGACGTCGGGGGCGAGTTGTGGCCCCGTCCGACGCCGAAAAAACCCGAATCGACGATCCATGTCGAAAACCCGAACAATGAAAACGGTTGCAGTCACCACAAGGCAGCTTCATTCGCCAAAGAGGCCACTGCAGCTGCAGCTAGCGCAGCTACGGCTGCAGCTGTCGCAGCTAAGGCCGCTGCGAAAGCCACAGCAGCCGCCGCCTGTAATGAGGGAACTCTGGATGACATCCAAGGCGATGCGCAGATTGAAGAATCGAATGAAGAAAATTCAAGTAGTCCTTTGGAGTTTAGGGTAGTATACCCGGGCAAAGAAAACCAAGATGAGGAAAACCTTTTCCAAGGAGCTTCGGAGAGTGTCGCGAAATTTCCGGGAGCCTTGGATTATGGAATGAATTTCCTGGGTGGAAAGAAAATTCCGGATGATGAGAGGGATTCCCTAGGTCAAAGCAACTTCCAGAGAACTTTAGGTGACAGAGTATGGAATAACCAAGATGTGAATTTTCAGGACAGTGGAATCTACCAGGATATTCACGGTTCTGAGGTAGATGGTAAGAATCGTGTGAATAGTCGAGACACTTCTAATAGTGGAGGGAATCCGGAAAACAATGATACAGATATGTATCCTGACTATAATTCTGGGAACAAAGTCAGTTCTGAGAAAAGTCGTCCCTTTCCAGACGACTCGAACTCAGGAGTTAATGCCCCGAAACTGAATTCTAAAACCCTTGGGGATAGCGGATCATATCCGCGGGAAAACCTTGGAGTGAATTCTCACGGAATTTTGGGTGAACGGAATATTCAGGCTTCGACTAAGGTTGCACCTACTCAAGGTGGAAGAAACACCCAGGGTACGGTTGGCAATGTTCCAGGTACCAGTACACCAAGTGGACGCAATTCTCAGACGAAAACCAACAGCTCTCAAGTTCGCGCTGATATATATAAAACTGGGGTGAGTTCTCAAAGCTCTTCTGCAAAAAGTTCTAACAGCAGTATGTCGAATTCTCAAGTTCCCACGAAAGGGAGTTCTCAGGGCAATGCTGGCCGGATGACTTCTACCACTGATAACGGGAAATATTCGCAAATCAGCGAAAATTCTCAGAAAAGCGGAGCGAATTTCAGAGAAACTTCGAGTAGCGGCTTGAATCCCAACAATGACAAGGTTCTAGTAAAGCATGACGGCAGTTCGGAAAAGGTTACCAAAATTTCTACCTCAAAAAATCTGAACCGACAGAATAACTCGTCAGAGAATGACGATTAGTATCAGTGAATCCGTCTTCAGCGCTAAAAATTCGCAGGCTGGTTGACGGAGTGATCGAAGTAAGTCGCTCGTTGCTTTTGGTTTTCAGAGTCTGTGGAAAAGTTCGAAGTCCTTTTTTTAGGCATTTTAAACCGCTTTGTTTTCAGAGATCTTTCAGAAGTTCTGTCGTTTTGAACGGCTCAACAATGCCGAAACTGTACATTGCCACCAATATTGCTCAAATTTTATGGAATGCTGCCAAAATATTGTTAAAAATTTGTTTGAAAATAAATTCATTCTTTTGTAATAAGTGTTGTTGATTTTGATTTTAGACGGATAGAATGGTCCGTGAAAGTTGCCTCAAACCATTCTCTTTTTGACGGTCAGCTTGATGCAAAGATAATCACTAATAACAGAACGAGAGAGAAGATTTTGAGTCAGAGTTATTTCATTCACACTATCAGATATATCATGCTGCAGAAATTATTTTACCGATAAAAACTAAAGTAAATGGTTAACCAAAAAATAATCATGGGCCGTGGAATATTTTCAGCTTTTATTTGGCTCGCATGCGTAATTTTAGAGGATAGTTTTTAAGTAAAAAAATGTTTTTTTTTGTTTGTTTTCTAGAGGTATTTGGTACCGGTATTGCACTTTTACGTGTACCTACTTAGATAGAACGATAACATTAGCGTTGAACACTTGGTCCTGCTACGAGTGACAGCGAAAGAACACTAAGCAGCAGATGAAAATGGAAATATCGCTGATAACTCTTTCTTAACTCCCTCCGTAGACTAGTTCTTCATTTCTTTTAAACCACAACCCCCGGTTCCATCCCCTTTAGTTTAGGGTAAGACTTTAAGACGGTACTTATAGCTGATTATAATCCCGTTCACAGTCTTGACGCTTTCTTAAAATTCGAGTGTGGTGAGACAAAAGCGTTGCGAAGATAAGCATTTGCATAAAAAGTGATAAGATTTCATTTCTTTTTTTTTTTCTGTAATAACACGATGCCAATCTTTCAAGTGCGCGTGTTTTGCTTCACAAAATGAGAAACGTTTCAATTTGAGTGAACATTAATTTAACAAAACTCAGAACATTTTTTTTATGAGCTCTTTAAGGTTCTTTTTTTTCCCTTAGAAGGTTGTTGCGGTTTCGTTGAAAACAATGAATGTTAATGTTTTAGACATCGTCTGATATTATTTTTACAATTGATTCGATTGAATAAGAGAAAAACACATTGTTTAAAATAATTGTTTACATCCGACAAGAAATAAAATTATTATAAAGGTATCATTCTTCGCAAACGCAAGGGTACAATTTCCTGTTTGCCCCCGGGATGCGTTGATATTACTTCAGAATAATATTTAAATAAACCCATAAAATCAGTAATTAGCCGTTATGAACAAAAAGTGGAAGTTTAGAAATCAGACGTTTTTTGAGTTGTAATCCTTAAAGTGCTTACGAAGATAGTAGAGAAATCTCAAACCATTGAATATCAGTGCAAATTCTCGGAACATATAATCTAATCGCATTTATTGAACAAATTTCGACGGAAAAGGGAAGCACGGGAAGTAGAGCAAAGTGTTGAGGCGCATAAAAGAAGAGGGCGGGGGGAGAATGCTTGGTCAGCAGGCGACCCGAGGCGAGGCGAGGCTTCGAGTGGTCACTGGCGACTCGCCACTTCGTCAAGTGATCGCGATGGCGGCTCTTCGACGAGTTGCTCCGCTCGTGGGGCTCCTGCTCCTGGCCGCGATCACCGCCGGGGGAATCATCCCCAAGAAGGAAACCTGCATCCAGGGACCGAACGGAGCTACCGTCTGCGGCGAGGTGGCCAAGATCAACACCCTCGACGACGTCGAGTCTGAAACGGCAGGCGCCGGAAATACCGATCGCGGAGAGCGAGCTGTTATCGGCACCCGGGTCTGCATCAGCGACGAAGCCCAACAAGTCGTCTGCGGGCCGGTCGTCGAGAGCACCGTAGCCCTCGAACTCGAACCCCAAACACGGTATGAGCCGGCACCAGCACTTCCAGTGGTGCCGCTACCCAAGCCCCCATACATCCCTTCTCCACCCGCAGCAGTGCCACCCTATGTCCCTCCGCCCCCCGCAGCTTATCTCCCTCCTCCTCCCCCGCCGGTACCCCCAGTAGCGCCGCCTCCACTACCGCTGCCCCCAGTTGTGCCGCCTCCCCCAGTTGTTCCTACGGGATACAAACCTGCGCCCCCGCCCCCACCGGCCGCCGTTCCAACTTACCACCCCAAGCCCCCAGCGCCTCCCCCACCTCCTCCAGTCCCGCCTCCACCTGCCGGAGTTTACCCGCCGCCCCCATTGAACTACAAACCGCTCATACCACCGACAACCTACCCTCAGACACCTCTCCGTCAAATCAGAGTGGATGTCTTGTACCGTGACGACCATGAGCATGACGACGCTGAAGGTAATGCTGTCGGGCCCAAGCCAGCTGCCCCATCTAACCGAAACGAAGAGGTGCAAAGCACCTCTAACACCGACTCTGCTACTCGCCCTCAAGAGTACCATCAAACCGACGAAGCCCAATCGAGGGTTGATCCTCTTCAGTCAATTCTACCAACGGTGTCCAATGTCGCCTCTTCTCTGAAAGTACCCATCCCGGTCACTTTGAAGTGCGACCTCTCGGCCGTGGAACCTCTGCCAGGATTCACCCTTCCCTCGGGAGCCTTACCATCCATGGATCTCAACGCCATTTTGGCCCCATTCAACCCGCTCGCGAAACCGAAGCCGGACACGCCGCCCCCGAAGCCGCCTACACCAGCGCCCCCATTACCAGCCCCCGCGCGGTCTGCACCCCGGAGCTCGCAGGATTTGCACCTGTTGGAGATAGCCGCAGCTGATGCACGCAACCGCCAGGTCAGCGTTAACATGGACTCGACCGGCGTGGCTCAGCAACGGGAAAGGGAGGCAAAGGTGAGTTGATCCTTTTCTTTTTCGAAAATTCGGCCGTTCGAATTTCGAAGTTTTTCAGCCGAATTCATTGTTTTGGCTCGATAGCATTTTACGCAGCTTTGTTATTCACAGAAAAAGGTTGACATCTACTTTGTTAGCGTAGCGGCTTGGTTTTTATGAGTCTTTTTCCACAAACATTTTATATCATACCCGTTTAATGTCAAACTTAATAGGGTGTTGCTATTGACCCGACATGCATTTATAAAGGGAGGACTTGAACGCTCGTAACTAACCTAATGCTTTTTTGAATGGGAGGTGACTTGAACGCACGGAACCCAACCTAATACATTTGATTCGGGGCAGTCGGGTCAATACTCACCCCCAGCTCAATAACATTTGCTGTACTTACACTCGTTACATACATGCATAAAAGTTAAAACCTTTGTTCTTCGTGAAAGAGTTTTTAAAAATATCTAATCAACCTTAATTACTCTTCCTCCAACCATCGATTTTTTTCTTTTAAGAGGTTCATTTCGAGTGCCGATAAATTTGTTACAGAAATGAAACTATTATTGGAATAGCCATAGACGTCTTTCTTTGCACGGTAAAATAAGACTACAATAATAAAAAAATCGGCACATCCGTAAAACAGATAGAAAATAAGTCTAAAAGGAAAAGTAGCGATATCAAATAAAAATGGTTCATCAGCATTCGTAATAAAAACGTAAAATTTCCAAGATTTTGAAAGGGTCAGCGAAGTAAAACTGTTCTACTAGTTTTTGTGTTGGATGATGTAACTTTGTGATCGTTAAATATTCATCATTTGGGTAAAAAGCTCGGATTTTTTTTTTTATTTAGATGGCCAACCTGATGCAGAGGCTGGACGCTCGTAGGGCGGAAAACGAGCGAATGATGAGCGAGATCGGTAACGGCCTCTACGAGAAGAGGCAACTGGAACATGAACTGAGCGAACTTCAGCGGCAAGGAGCTCCATCCAGCGGATATTCCGCGAACGGTGCCAACCTCTCCCCGGGATCAGGAGCAACGATCCACTCGCAGCATGGTGGCACCATCGAGCTGAACACACCGTCCGTCAGGATGACCTCGGAGGTGAGTTCATATTCACCAGATAGAACGCGGATAAAGAGTGCCTGTTGCGCTAGCCCCAACTGCTTTGAAGATCAAGCAGGTTAACACTATCACCGGTATCGTAATTGTTCAGAGCAAACAATTTCAATTTAAAAGGTCTTGATGAGAGCTTTATGACTTTGGATAAGTTTATCTAAAACTAACAAGAATACGATAGAAAAAATGTCATAACTTTATAAAAAACACGCAAGGCTACCCAAATCATTAAAAAATATTTTAAAAAATGGAGGAGTATCTCTCTCAAAACGAATATGCCACATTTAAATAATTTGAGAAGTGCTCTTTTTTAAAGCAAGGACAAGAAATTGTGCGAAAACGCAGCACGTAGGCTATTGGTTCTTTGATAACTCGCAAAATCGATAAAATCTAGAAAATCAATTTAGTTAATGTACGGCTTTCAACGATGAAAAAAAAAGGCGTTAAAGAATACCACGGAATTTTAGCTGTGAACATCGTTGAATCGAAATGACCAATACTGATGTCGATATATTTAAAGTCTGTATAAACTATAATAACTAATATTTTGGTCATAGTAAAAAATAGCAAAACTGATAGGAAACGATAAGTTTTTTAAAAGTAATTTTCTTTTGATGAATATAGGTTTACACTCCTCCGGCAAAATTTAACTGTCGTCTAACTACAGTAAAACCCGCTTAAGACGCCCGTTTAAGATACGCATTGTCTTTATTCCCTTGAGCCCTGTCGGTATTTAATGAAACCCGGATAAGATACGAACCCGCTTAAGATACGAAGGTATCTCAGTCCCTTGAATCGTATCTTAACCGGGTTTCGCTGTATCAGGTAATCATTAATCCTAATGTGACCATTTACCGAGACTTTGTCGTTGTATCATTTGTTCATGTTCAGATTTTATGCATTTGAAGCGATTCAATTCAATACCGGTATACTGTACGCGAGAAGACACTTAGACAAATAAAAAGTTATATGTACTACGGAATTGGGGGAGGGGTAGATTTCTGAAGACACTTAGGTAGTTTACAGTTGTAAACATATGGGGTGAAATATAGCACTGAATACGCAGAATTCCAGCGATCGAGTGAATGATGCTCTCGGTAAAATTTCCCTCTAGTTAGCACTGCACGTCATTCGTAATCTTTGAAGGTCTACAAAATCATTGTTGCAATTCAAAGGCAACAAATCTCTTCCTTCTGTTTACGAAGTAAAATGACGCATTTTTTAAATATTTACGTGAAGATTCTGATCCGTTGATTGGGTCAGCAAGAAAGACTTTTCATGTAAGGGGTACTAGAATCCGGAACTGCTTCTTTTACATCTTCTCAAATATTATTAAGATTTCCTCACGATGAGTACAACAATAATGCTCTGATGTGTGTGACTTATCAGTTCCAATTACCGGTACGTGCACAACCGAAAAATAACTGACCCTTAAAACTTTGATATCTGAATTCGTCATGACCTAGAATCCCTGTCTAGCATATAATATATAAACAATTGAGAAGAACATCCGTAGCCAGACTATAACGAGGAAATGCATTTAAAAAAAAAACAAAAACAGAGGTTAACTAAATGAATGAGTTCATAAATTGATGGAGTTATTTTACTTCGTCATCTTTTTTGAAAAATCAAAACCTAAAGATAGCCTTTTGACGATTTAGCTCGTGATATTGAGAAATAGAAAATTGCTTGTTCAACAAATATTCGCTGATAACTCGTGCAGCCCGATGTTAATTTTCATCACATTTCGAGAACTGATTTGACTATTTTGCACACATAGCACGGATAAGTGAAATAGCTGAGTCGTGCAAGCGCGTTATCGAATAGACGGAAAATTCAGAGGTCATGTTTCAAAACACTTCTAAAATTTTGTGCTCTCTTTTTCTTTTTCAGACTGGTCGATCTGCGGCAACGGTAAAGAGCTAATAATTTTAATTTATTTGCGTGAAGGAAATGCAATCATTGTTAAATATAAGTGCGCGCATGCTGCCATTGTGTTGTCTTATGTGTATTGTCCACGCTTAAGCTTTTTTACATTAATAAATGCCTTTTGTACGTTTGTAAACCCATCATTTCATTTCACCAAGGCATAGTCAACGTTATTGCTTTTAATTCAATCACTTCACATGGAAATCGTGTGGAATTTTAATCTACTAACATGGGCGGGAAGTGGTATATTATTAAGGTAAGACATTAAGGAATTGGAGCGTAAGTGAAGACATGCCCTAAGCCTCGAATCGAGAACGTCTCTAAGCGAGACAGTCGGAGCAGTACAGTTGTATTTCTCATTTCCCGATAATTTAGGTAGAGAGGTGTTTATTTTTCAGGGAATCCTTTTATAACTCCGAGGTTATAACAAAAAAAAAAAAAAAACTTTGTCAGTCGATGTAAAATTTCAAGACCCACCTTGATCCAATTTGATTCTACTGTACCTCTCTCTAACATCACAAAATATTTTTATTATTTTTATTTTAGTAAGTATTAAAAAAATAATCTTCAAATATGTTTTTTAGGGGCTACGGTTCGTCTTTTCAAAACGCTTTCCGTTGTTTTTGCATGAGTATCCGCATTGATATCCGGGTTTTATGGATATCCGCGAGGATATTCATGATAGTGCGGATAATTCAAAAAGGATATTCGTGGTTTCTGTTCCAAGAATATATCTGTGGGTAAGCACGGATATAGGTGACAGCACGGATAATGCGACTCATATGTTTCCGAGGATATATTGTCAATGGTATTCATCGTTCCAAGAATATCCATGCGGATATACTCGGAATGGATATACTCGATCGAACCTCAAATTAACCTGTAATGGCCTAAAATGCCTGTAATGACCAAGTCGCGAGATTATTTTGATTTCCCCCTTTGCTTGTACAATACAAGACTACGGTACGTTAACTTGTAAGCCAACTAGGTAAGTGACAAAGGGTCCTATGAACCAACCAAACGTTTTCTATTTTGAATAGAATTCATAGATCGAATAGTCATGGCCAACGAAGAATACTTAACTGGATGAATCATCAAATATCACAAATATTTTGTTGCTAAACGCGAGCACGACAGTTTGATAATCAAGTCGTTTGAACCGCATGCCCTTGTACCGATTCAAATCTTGTGCGTTGAGTTGATCAACAATATACCCAGCGGCTTTACGTCATAGGGGTAGGTAACCGAGATTATTTGAGTTAGGACCCTAAATGGAATATCTCAGAGACTGGTAGATAGGAATACGACCGGAATACGACTTAATGTCAGCAAAATACTCTTCAGTTAATTGCAAAATGAGGATGGAAGGAAACATGTTTTAGGTAGGCCCCAGTCTGTTTTGGATAACCCGAAACATGTTTTTGTTGACCATGCACCTGTGTTTGGTGAAGGTAAAACTGGCGTGACCCTTATTTTGGCTTGGTTTCAAGACAGGCCTAAGACCTTCGAAATAACGTAAGGGCTCGGCGAAGTCAAGTCACCCTTTACGTCTTCATACCAAAAGCAGATACTTGGCAACATTTTTATTTATTTATTGATTATTTTCAGTCACAACTTTTAATAGTAGTGCTTCCGCATTCCTCGCGTGCTTTTGAATTAGTTGACCACTAAAAAACATCCGAACCAAAAAGTACTGCTCCTCGAATTAATATGTTTAAATTTCTAGGATTTTCTCGGTGAGTTACTCTAGTAGTGGACGTGTGCTCGAAATTCAACGCTAAAATATGACTAGTAGAACTCAGATATTACACCAAGTGAGAATAGCCCTGGTCGAACTGTCCGTGCGGATATCCGCTTGGATATCCGTAAAATTAAGGATGTCCGTGCAACCACAGATATCCGTTTTAAACCGCGCTCCTATATCCGTAGCACCGATATCCGCACGGA
>Ga0058701_10004454_pt1 | contig 11381 bp, 3 predicted proteins | sample AgamicOrMae_FD_97039 | JGI IMG/M metagenome (GOLD analysis project Ga0058701, IMG submission 97039) | Agave microbial communities from Guanajuato, Mexico - Or.Ma.e | ecosystem: Host-associated > Plants > Phyllosphere > Phylloplane/Leaf | place: Guanajuato, Mexico | collected 2012-06-04 | reverse complement strand
GCCAACGCCGCAAGCGCCAATCCGTAACCGCAAAACGAGAAAAGTCGCAAACGCCAAAGTTCATAACCGCTATACAAACCTAACCTAACTTAACCTAACCTAACTTAACCAAACCTAACCTAACTTAACGTAACTTAACCAAACCTAACCCAACTTAACCTAACCTACAAAATGATAGATCCACTTATCATTTGGCGGTTACGAACTTTGGCGTTTGCAGCGCTGGCGTTTGCGGTTTTTGGCGCTATCGAATGCCCTCCCGTATTTTTAACAGTGCCCCCAAGATCGGTTAACCACGTCATCAAGAACAAACCCTCTTACACAGGATCCCACTTATGCACGATAAAACTCATCTTAACTGGCGCAAGTTTGGAAGTTGTTAGTGCAGGCCGTGACCACCAAAATAGCGCCGAATTCAATCTCCAACTCCGATTTCGCGCGCAATATCTCGCTGTTGAAGTACGTTTGATGGCATGTGGGTTGATGTTCTCCAGTCGCCCCAGGCGGTTCCAAGCCCTTTCTCTATCCATGTTTTGAGGTGAACTCAAGCCGTGTGTAACATGTTCTCGTCTTCATGATTTCGTAGAATAGATAGCATTCACTTCCGGTTTGAGCGGCAACTAAACCCTACTGAAATATTGATGTCATTTTCATTCGGGCGTTTCCGAGCCAGGATGGAATGGATCTTGAAAACGCGTTGCTGGCCGAAGTGATGGGAAGGATTGTTGCTTAAGATTTCGATGCTTGCGCCACAGTGGGACGAATACAGGATGGTTCGTCGGATACCGTAAGGTTTTCGAAGGAATATGTAGAGGTTATTAGGGGCGAGTTTGAGTACGCGCGTAATTTTCTAACCTCCCGAGTGCAGTTGCATTTTCATCACGTCTGTTTTCCAGCATCTTCCCCCAAAACTATCAACATGAAGGTCAATTTTAACTGACATAAAACTAGCTTGAGTAGATCGGATCCATTCTAACCAAATCTCTTCTGTTCTAACCAAATTTTGACTAAGTTAACCCAGCTCTATATAAATTTACCTAGCATAGCCTGATTTGACTTAAGCATCTAAAAATAACCTTACTCAACCGAAGTTAGATAAACTTCACCCATGATCGATTTTAGACTCACTGCTTTCAAGAACGTACTTTTTCATAACCTACCGTACCCCATTCAATCTTGCTCCAACTCTACCTTTCTACATCATGAAACTTAATAAAAAACAGCAACAAAAATTAATTTTAAACTTTTCTTTTTCTCGGAGACAAATATATTTTACGTTCGCTCCTCCGTTAGCGTTTCTCTATTCGAAACATGATAGAAAACATCAAAGATATTCATCCCATTTCCGTGGACAGAGATGCGGTCAGCGCACAAATACGCCTTTTACTCTAACAGGCTGGCCTGAGATCATCTCTTAGCCACATAAATCTTTTGAAATACCTTCATTCGTATTAGCTAATCAAGCTTTTCGCTTCTTCTGATCCAATCTGATATGATGCTGCGAATCGGGTCCAGAAGTGATGCTACGCGTTCACCCCAACGAATGCGAGCCATTATCGCGGGCGCCCTTCGATTAATTGACTATGCTGATTTGGAATTAGAAGCTGCCATAAATCTGGGAGGGATGGGAACTGGTTCAAGGTGAGTAGAATATTTACTGACTGACGCCTGCATACAAAAGTAATTCTGCCTCGACTTTATCCTGCTCTGCTCGCCTATACCGCATTTCCATAAATAGGCTCTGGGGAACTATAGACGTGTGCGTTTGTGGGGCCAAACGGTTCTGACGTGAAAGGTTTTTGACTCGGAAATGGTGTTTTTTATGTTTAATTCTTACGGTTTAGCGTTACTTTGCATTAGCTGATCTAAACTAACCTGAACGTAAACCTATACTCACCTAACCTTACAGAAATTAGCCTGGAACTAAAGTAAGCTATTAACAAAGCTAAATGATCCAACTAAACAAGCTTAACCCAACCTAAATCAGGAAGTTTACGGTTCAAGAATTTTATGTCTTCATAATTTTTCACCCGAACACTGATCTACTTTATATTTTTCTAAACAATATGGCCAATCTTTTTTAGTCATTGTTCCCCCTGTTTTAAGAAGATAAAATGTGCGTACTGACGATAGTTTCCACGCTTTATTAATTAATGTATTAATGTCATGCTTTCGCTGAGCTTTTACGTGAGCATTACTTAATTATGAAACCCAAAGAAAAATGACAAACAGCCTTTTTACATGACCTAGTCAGGAAGTAATGTTTTTCCTAGCCAGGAAACTTTTCAAGGAGCACACACCGTACGATTTTGATCAAGGAAATTCCCTGACAAACTATTTTGATTGTTATTTTAAAAGTTTCCTCTTAATCGATTGTTGATAACTCCTAAATTATTTAACCTCGCAGTCTATCAAAGGAGCCTTTGTAAGGAAGTGGACGAATTTCGAGTTTCAATGATCAGTGGAAGCACAGTTAATATTCGAGCGGTGTTCGCGGGGCGGCTTGATAGATTTTAGCGCAAGGTTTAATCTCCTGATCGGGAGCACTTGTTCCCGGAAGTTTTCTCGGAAATCAGGCTTTTCACGCGGAAAAAGATTCATTTGTCATCTCCAGTCTCCGACATCTGTCCCGAGTCCCACGGATGTGTTATGTTCTCAGTACCCTGTTCCTGAAGTCAAGCTTTTACGATCTCCTACAACCGTTGTCCATACATTACTGCCTCAACCAAATAGGGCCATTTTACATGACGGTGCGATGTTAGAACACCACCTTTATGTGGGTGTGTTTTGAAACATCTCTTTTGTCGGTCAGAGATCAGATACTTTTTATTTCGGTCCTAACCTCAAAATTTCGGAACTTTTTCGGGTTGGTATAAAATTTGTTTCTAAAAATCAAATTATTTTCTTTAAGTAGGGTGTTTTAGATCGGTACCTAAAAGCAATAATCTTGCAGTCTGAGAGGACTTTTTCTCGCCCATCCAGTTCGGAAAGACGTTTCCTTAACCCATAACAGCCCAAAGTATTTGGAGCTAAATTCAGCTTAAGAGAAATGGAAAGGATTTTTCCATTAAAATACGCAATTTCAAGCTTTGGAAAATGCCTAAATAATTAAATTTGAGGTTTCCAGAGGGGGGATATTTTTTAAATTGTGACAATACTGAACTGAAAAGATCCTCTAAAATATTTTTGGTCTGTTGCCGAACGGCATCGCTGGGCGGTCGAGGGTTTTAAGGAGTCCCAGTGGGTATGGTCCAGTAGACAGAAATTTATTAAACTGGTCAAAGCCTTAATGTTTACAATAGTCTTCTTAATCTCAATCAATCTTTGTAAGTACACGAAATTTCAAAGAAACCATGAGTTTGGTTTCTTTTGTATCTGCTATAGAGGAGTGCCTTAGTGCAAGTTTTAACGACCGACTAAGAGAAGTGGTTATTGTAACTGTCTTATTTGCATTAAGTTTGGGCGAACTTGAGCAAACAATACTTATGTGCCTCGGAATAGTCACGTAACAACTACAAAAATGTTCGTTACAGGAGGAATTATGCATAGTGGGCCGCAAAAGCCATGACCCCTGCCTCCATGTATTTCTTATGGAAGCAAGGGTCATGACTTTTGTGACCCACTGTACGTTGAAAGCGTTGTTGCAAACGCATTCAAGCTGAATATATCCCCGGAAATTCCCCAATAATGGGTTGCTGTTACCTCTGATACCTGCTCATTCTTTAAATTAAAACTTCGTGAAAGAGAATCTGTTTGCCGAGTGAAAAGAAATCGAGTGGAAAATTGTGTCTGTCATGCTATAATACTAAACAGAAATGATTTCTGACGCCTAGAAAATGTTTTCCTGATTTGAAGACACCTTATTTTCTTGCCACAAGATTTTTTTTTATCTTGCCTCTTTTTTTTATTTTTTTTTTCTGCAAGAGAAAAATTCTTGTGCCAAGAAAAGTTTTGTCTCTACGTAGCCTATATCAAGAAAATATTTTCTTGGCGTAAGAATGTGAGTGAGGTTCATCCTCTTGCCAAATAAAACGCATTCAGTATCAAAGATTTTATTTCCCACCTCTTCTGCTTTGTGTGGTTTCATTCTTTCATAGCATCACATAAATATTAACCGCTTAGTCAGTCTATTCAACTACGTAGTTTAACCTTGCTTTAACCCACGGGTCTTGCTCATTGCTCCGCATGGCACGAAAGACCAAGCAGAGGAAGCAGGAAATGCAATAACATTTACAATTTACAGTTACAATATCGATCGGAGAAAATGTCGAACATTCCAAGAAAAACAGATCATCAAAGTTGCCCCACGCATTTTCAATCTACGGGAATGTAAACTTCCTGTTGCTGTAGGCATTTTACTGTAGTCTTGGCTAAGGCCGTTTTCTCAAGCTGTAAGCCTAGCTCGGTGGGCAATCTCTCCGAGCCAGAGCCATTCTTTTAAAATTTTTATTTTTTTTAAGAACGTGTTAGTCTGAAACAACTACTTCTATAAACTGTGTTGGTACTTTTTGCGACTTGCTACTCTCTCCACGGAAAAAAAGATTCAGTTGCCTCTACAAAATGTTTGTTTATATAGCCTCGGAAAACTTAAAATTCTTGTGACAATGTCAATTGTTACAACAAGAAATTGAATGGTTATCACGACATTTACAGTTGTCGCCGTAACAAGTGAAATCGTCTCCACAACGATTCTGGTTTGTTGTGGCTATATTAACAAAACGTTTTGTTGAGGCAACAAAATCATTTTCTCCGTGATTTACAGAAAAATGGAGTCGACAGGGCAGCCAGTCGGGATGCCCCCCCCCCCCCCAAAGAAAAAGAAAGACAAGTTTTTGACAAAATCTCGCTTCCCAGAAAGTGATCTTGATTTATTTTAGTCCAATAGCTCGAATACAGTAGGGGCCTTGCTGTGTTCGATTCTTAACTTTTATAGAGTACCCCTACTCTTAGGGATGAAGGAAGAAAAATCAAATACTTTCTTTATGCTTCTGGCAGTCACAATTTTATATGTAGCGCAGATTTTGAGGTTATTCAAGGCAGGTCCCAATCCTACTGTCGGACTCACAATCAGTCGCGGTCTGCTGACGGATAAATATTCCCCGATGTTCCCCCTTATTCCGGAGATATTCCTTTGAGTGCACAGCGAACATACCAAGAACCCAAATACTGTTTCCTATCGGAAACGTTTTGATTTTGACGGGTTTTTGTAGTTCCCGTTCAGGAAGTTCTTCTCATTGCTTTCTTTGGGGAAAAAATGGCATCTGAGTGCACCGAAATTTACGTATCTAAGTCAGAAAAAATGGTATTCTGGCTGAGAAAGTCGGGGAAATTTGCAAAAATGAAACCTCATTTTTGTAGGGAAAATAAAGAAGTCTCACCAGGAAAATATAGAAAGAAGTCGTTTAGAAATTTTATTTTTTCCAAGCACAGGCCTACCGGCCTGCTTATTTTCAAGAATCTTAAAGCACGTCACTTTTTTGTTTAACAAAAAATGGTTTCTTAAAACCGATTTTTTTTTGGCGGAGATATAGGTTTACTCAAATTAATCAAATAAAAACATTTTTTGCCGTATTTTTTTTAATTTTTTGATCAGTAATTATCTAAAGTGAGACTTAGTAAACGATCTTTCTTCTCAAGTCAGCGTTTTAAAGCCAGACTGAAGAAAGAATTCTAGATGTCTGTCCACTGTGTAAAGTGGTACTGTACCGAGACTAGAAATATGGCTTCCGACCTTTGCTGGGTAGGTATTATCGAGACCGGCCCCCAAGAAGTAATGGAGAGGGGGGAAGAGGAAAAATTGCCGTGACGATAGTGCTAACACCCCAGAACCCCCTTAATGTAGCCTCGTAATACCTTTCAAGTTTGGGAGTCACCCGGGGAGTTTGTCAATTTGCAGAGGGTATCCAGGTGTTAAGAGAAGTACACCTAGTTAGTTTCGCGCTGCTGATTCTCCTTGTATATCAAAGGACTTTCGCTTAATCCTGAATCTTTCCGTGCCTCGCCTGCAAAGTTTCGGCCTACACCGTATTATATTTCTTATACCGGGTGTTTCAAGACTAAGGTCCCCAACTGGCTGTTCTGACAGGGAATAATATAAATAAAGCATCACACGAAAAAACAACTTAGCAATGGCAGCTAGCGGGTTAATTGATATAGCAAGTGCTATTAGTTTTATCAGTCGTTACTAACGTTTTTGCAGACATTGCTAACGTTAGCTGTACCTACTAATAAGTTAGCAAGGGCTACAAATTGGAGAACTTTGTTAAGCAGCAACCATTGCTAACATCTTAGCAGCTACATCTAACGTTAGCAACAACTGCTAAAAAGTTAGTAATTTCTGCTAACATCATTTGTACCCGCTATATCAATTTCCGCGTTAGCTGCCACTGCTATTTTTACCCGCGTGCAGCTGTTAATACAACTCGTACCCTTTTTTCCATATTGTTCTGAATTTAAGTAAAAGTCGAAATTAATTTTTACTCATTTTCCCCCATAGTTCGCACAGAATATGTTTAAAAAGCTTACATCTGTCACAAGAATCATCCCCCCCACCAATGTCAGAATCGGAGAATCTCTAGAAAAGAGAGTTATCCTCACGTTGGGAATAAATCCTTTGGATTAATGAGTAAGCCAATTATTCAACCATGCAAGGGTAGGTTTCTTCTTCCTTATTAAAGTTGTTTCCGCAGTAAAAAAAGAAAAAAAAAGTCGCAGGTGGTGGTTTACGACCGCTAACCATGCACGAGCGGAACGACAAAATGAGATCACGTCGCATACGGATGCCCCCCTGTCCCTTCCCACCCGCTCCAGCCCCAGTCCCGGCCACATTCGCAGATAAGTATGCAGGGGCAGTCGTCACCCGCGACAGAACAGGCGACGAAAGGTCACGTGGTGTAGGGACCTTCCCTGAACAGGTGCATCGTACACCCCGGATCGAGTGCTTGGCTCTGGAAATCGCGGCTACTGGCTTTAGCGACGTTCCCCATTTTAAAAGTTGTATTACCGTTTTCTTCGACAATCTGAGTGGAGCAATACTGTAGCAAGACAGGGCACCTTAACGAATAACGTATGCTTTTTGACAAGCCTCAGTGTTTTGCTTCGGCGACAGCGTCTGCCACTGAGAAGCCCAAACAGTCGAGTGGTGCCACAGCGAAGCGAGGTACAGCGCTTTTTATGTAACATAATTTAATTTGAACTAGGGTGTCCAGCGATCAGGGAAAATCAGGGGATCATGGAAAAGTCAGAAAATTTTACTTTCTGGAAAATATCAGGGGAAAATAAGGAAATTTGCCTAAAAGTTCTGGAATTTTCCAGCAAACATCGAATGAATGGATCAAAAAAAGCATAAAAAATGAATGTAATGTAAAAATATTGTCTAATGCATTGTTTGTGTGTTCCATTGAAAAGTCTATTAACTAAGGGAGAAATATATAAATCAAACCGGCAAAAACAGGGAAAAATTTGGGACTTTGGGCCTGGAAAATTTGTGGACACCGGACTTAATGTGACCTAAATTGGCGTGACCTACCTAGCCTAATTTAACTTAACATTAACTGAGTTCAGCCTCAATTTATTTAGTATGATATTATTACCCGAATTTTATAAAGCATTGCTTAATTTAACATAAATCCAATTAAGCCAAACTTACTTTTACCTAACTTCAATTATGAACCCAATTTACGTTAACTTGACCGAACCTTATTTCACCTAACCTTTGCGCAATGATAGATAACGGCGAGGGTGGAATATGCAAACCTTAAGAGCTGTTAGTGAAGTGACAGAAGGTCACGTGACGTAGGGAACCTCCCTATAAACAGGTGCATTACAGTTTGGAGTTGGCAACTTCATCATTTCTGGAAAGCGACGCGGCCGCGCGGCTTTAGCCTACTTTAGGGAAATGGCAAAACGTCATGTCATCAGTCGTGGGGGGGGGAGGCGCAGGGCAGGGCTGGATCGGAGAAAGAGGGCTGCGAGAATAAAATAATCGGCAAAGTTCTGCCGAAAAGGAAACCCGAACAAAGGACCGACAAACGAACTCCTAACGCTGCCCCAAGACGAAAATTCTGTTTGCTGCCGGACAACTGTCTTAAGAAACGAAAGAGAGAATTCTTTCAGTCAATCGTAATTCCCATCTCATAAACTAAACATGCAGAGTTCATGCATTTGAACAGCATATCTCCTCACTCTTCTTTATCTTAGATCGATGAATCTATGTTTAAATCCCAAGAGTTTATGGCTTTAAATGTTGTAAAATCTTTTTCTTTCTTTTTTTCAGTTAATTTTACCGTTAGACTTTTTGCATAAACTCTAAATTTGAATCAGTGAATGTCTCTGACTTTCGGTGAAAGTTCACCGAACTTCAGTCAATATAGCACCACTGATTTTTTCCGTGGTGTTATATTGACTGAGATTCAGTGAATTTTCACGGAATCTCAGAGACACTCACTGATTCAAATTTAGAGTGCAACCTCTTGCCCTTATTCGAAGTCGGGTTTTCTTAAGACGCTGACACTGGACAAATTCACGAAATTGTGTTTAACCCTTTGCTGCCAGGCCGAACGGAACGCACTGCAGCGCAGTAAGTGCAGTGTTAGTTCGATCCTCAGTACTGTTCCTTTTGCTAAACAAGTCCGGTGATTATACAAATACATAGCCTTTAATTTACCGCACCAACGCTTTCGACCTTCCCCGCTTATGCTAATCATGTTTTATTCAGACGAATTTTCCCGCACTCAACTGCATCATCAAACCTGTTCTTCCTAGGTTTTCCAATTTTTTTATTTTTTTATATTTTTTTAATGTGACCCCAGACTTCATTTGGGGTGGAAGCAATTGCATATAAGGAGAGTTAAAAAATTCAGTCCTAAGATCTTCACTGTACGTAAATGTGAATCGGTGAAAGTCTAGGATTCAGTGAAAATTCCAAGTGAATTCCAAACTGAATTTCAGTCAATACGGAACCACTGAATTTTTTCGCTGGTGCTGTAATGGCTGAAGTTCAGTGAATTTTCACTGAATATCAGAGACACTCACTGATTTAAATTTAGAGTGTACGTTTGGCTTGCTAACTTCTATAAGTATCCAAGCAACCTAAAAAAAGCAACTAAATTAAAAACCATATACCAACAACCTTTTTTTGATACAAAAAAGAAAATGGCTTCATATAGACGATGAAGCATTGTTAGTAATTAAACGCCCGCTTTTCAACGAGGGTAAGTGTGCGAGATAATCCACGCCACCGTCCAAAAACAGGCGTAAAACAAGCGACAGGTTTTCCAGCTTTTATTTTCATTTAACGAGATTTCGCTTGTAATTGCTTTCAAACCGTGTGAATCGCGGGCATAAGTTGCTCTGAAAAAATGGCTGAAAGCCGAGCTGAAAGCGATGGCCTTCGGCTACCTGTTTGTTCGTGTCGCGGACGCGGCGTGGCTCTTGCACGGGAATCAAATCTGGCAGCCGTTTAGAAACTTTGAGAGTGACTGTACTTTAATTCCGAAAGTTACTCGGCTCCTTTTGAAATCATTTACCTGTCAAAAAGCCAGTCGCTAATTTTCGGTCCAATTGCCAAACTTTTGGCGGATTACGGACGTTTTGCGAAGGAGAGTTACATTAAATGGTCTGGGAGAAAAATGAACCTCATTCTTGGCAAGAAAGGGCTACTGTGGGTATTTATTTTCTCATCGATTTGAAAGTTTGAGAAATGAAAGAAGAAAGATTGGAAGACATAATCTCTACCTTTTTTAAATCACGAATCGGGCTAATATGCTTTTGGTACATGCTGTTTTCATACGGAAACAGCCAGCGGCCTGTGTTAACTCAGTCTTGGCTTAAATTGGTTGATATTGCCCGATTATTGTTATTTATTCTGTCCGATTTTCGTTCAGGAGGTCTGTAAGTGTAATGTGAAGCTATTGCTACATTTTACGCTTTTCAAAACGAAAATCGGACGAAAAATAACATAAAAAGGCTGGGGACAATGGGTAGAACTAGTTGATTCACGGTTGCCGAGTTGTGAATTAGTTTTGAAAAATAGAAAATGTATTATAAGCCATAATTTCTAAACGTTATTCTTCTTACTCCGATAAACAGAATTTCTAGAGCCGCAGGTTCGATTAACAAACTTAATTGTCCTCTCAAGCCACAAAAATACTCGTTATTTTGTAAGCAACATTTTTTTTAACGACTAAAGCTGATGCAACTGTTTCGTGTTAAGCGAGGATGTGCTTTTTTGTAAGCAAGTATGCTGGAAAAAAGAGTTGATCTCCATGGTGGAGGAAATGCAGCTTCTCTCTCTCTCAAGGACAAAGGCTCTCTGAAATGTGGTTCGTTTACTCTTAAGGCCTGTTTTCGCATCGTTACGAGCTAACCCTTTGCGGGATTTACAAAGTGATGTAGGCTTAATGGACCATTATCTCTACCTAAACGTGCCTCGAAATTTATCGCTTTTCGTTTGGTCAACAATCAAGTGGACATTGGGCCATTTTGAGACCAGAAGTTGAGCCCTAAGGTAAAGTCCTCCCCTAAAAATGACGACGCTAAAACCTAATTTAGATCAAATGGACATAATTAAAAATCAATTAATCAGTCCGTAGCCTTTGAAGACCCTTGGAGCGAAATTGACTCATTGAGTCAAAATCCTTATTTCCTAGAAGACATGTCCAAAAAAATGAATAAAAAAAATAATAATATAAAACAATTCGAACTAGGACAAATAAGCTCATGCAATGAATGAATGAAATATCTCACAGATATTTAGTTTTATCTCTTTACGCCTGTTAGCGAGCAAAAGTAACAATGGATTTTATATTTACGGGTAGTGTTTTCAAAATTTTAAGGTTTTCGAGCGTTGATGAAGAACCCTTCAGGCAGGAGTGAGGTATACCTAGAGAGCAAGTGATGTTGCTAGAAACTTTTTGATATAGTTTAATATGTGTGTATATGACTATTTTATGACCATTTTTACCATCAAGCATAACCTATAGCATGTTAGGTATGTTTTGGAACGCTCTCGACTCGAGCAATTCAAAAAAGGATCGATCACTTATCCTCATCGTTTGAAAAATTAACCGCGTTTCGAAAAAAATTGAATCGCCAGATCTGGCAACCCTGGTTTTAGCCTCGGCAGAAATGTCAGCGAAAACCCGCACTGCAAGCAGTGGGCTGAAATGCGATAACTGCATTTGCCGAAATCGCTTGCTCTCGCTTGACCTTTTGGAAGGTTGGAAGGTATTCAAGGACGGGAATTTGGCTGGGACATGTGCTGCTTACTGGATCGAAAGACGAGATGAGCGGGGGGGGGGGGGGCCCACTCGCGGCCGCGATTGAATTTTGACACTGGAATAAGGTTAGGGGGTTTCAACCACACCCAGAAGCTGACCTAT
>Ga0058701_10004453_pt1 | contig 11382 bp, 8 predicted proteins | sample AgamicOrMae_FD_97039 | JGI IMG/M metagenome (GOLD analysis project Ga0058701, IMG submission 97039) | Agave microbial communities from Guanajuato, Mexico - Or.Ma.e | ecosystem: Host-associated > Plants > Phyllosphere > Phylloplane/Leaf | place: Guanajuato, Mexico | collected 2012-06-04 | reverse complement strand
TTTTATAGCTTCTAAAAAGCAATTAGCTTCGATTTCCCAGTGATTTGTTGGTTAGTTTCTTGTTTCAGCTTTATCAGGCTCAACTCATTAGCAGGATAAATTATTCCAGAGCCGGAATTTTACATTGTATCCTAACAAAGTAGCTGATAAGAAAGTTGCAAGTCCTGGTAATCTCTCGTGAATTGCGTCCTTGATAATAAAAGCGACAAAGTAAACATAGAGAGCTCGCCAAGCGATGCGTAATACAGTTGTTCCAGCAGCTCCTTACGTCCGGCCGAAAACGGAACAACTTGGAACGTTAACACTTAACTCGCAACAGCACACTTACCTTGATGGGATGACTGGGCGCTTCTTCATGGGTCTTCTCCATTAGGAAAGAATCTGTCAAACAAAACACTGGTTAGCGCGAAAACTAGCTTTCTTGCTGTTAAATAGACTCGTTTTAGAAGCCAAAACTGACAAAAAAAAACATCGGCAAAAGCTGCTTATATTTTTTTTCAAATCGTGTAAAAATCAATACCATCTTACCAATATACAGTAAAAATCGCTTATGATACGCCCGTTCAAGACACGCATTGTCTTTATTCACTCGAGCGTAGTCGGTATTTAACCCATTACCGCCCATCGATGCCGTTCGGAAACAGAAAAAAAATATTTTAGGGGATCTTTTCAGTTCAGTATCATCACAATTTAAAAAATATCACACCTCTGGAAACCTAAAATTTCATAATTTAGGCATTTTCCAAAGCTTAAAATAGTGTATTTTAATGGAAAAAAATCCTTCCAATTTCTCTATAACTAAATTTTACTCCAAATACTACGGGCTGTTACGGGTTAACAAAAAAAAATCCGAAGTTAAGAAGGGAAACCCGGATAAGATACGAACCCGCTTAAGAAACGAAGGTCTCAAACCTTTCGTACCTTAAACGGGTTTCTGTGTGCGCTGCAACCTTCTTTCAGATCGCCTTGAAGAGAAACTAAAAAGCCCAGAGGGATTTCTAGACTTTTAGCTGGTTAAAACTCGTTCTTTGTCGCCAGTGCGTCACTCCTTTTTCCTCATGTCACCCAGAAGCTCTTTTAACAGGCTCGTCAGAAAGCTGTGATGGTGGATTTTTCCGGAGAAATGGGTCGGGTAGAGTGCACGTGATTGAGCTCGGGATTTTCTCAAGATGCAGGCGGCTCCTTTAATGTTTCGCGGGAGATGGATGCTGGCAAAAAAATGGTCCAGTGTCGATGCAGTATCCCGCCCTTGACCGTGCGGAAACACCCATCGCTACGCCCTGGGCGAATTCACGAAACTTTTTGTTGTAAACCGTTAAAACTCGGGTCATTTTCGTTATCAGGATAGTGATTGAAGTTTCCGAGGATTTCGAGGCGGAATTATGCACTTTGGCTGACGTTAAATTAATGCTACAAGCTTCAAATTTATTCTTAGCGTAAATTGCAACAAAGTAGGCCTAGTGGTCTATAACAAATTCGTGCACGGAGTCTCAATTTTTTTTTTTTGCTTTTGCCCTCATCAGAAACACTGGAATTTAGACCTGACAAGCAGAATTTCCTACGCATTTTTATTATTCTGCACTTTTTGTTACTGAGCCGTAGTAACAGCGGAGCGAGGCAAGAATTTCCAAAGAATTGATATGGGATGAATTTTTTAAACTAATGAGCCTCTTTAACTGAATAACAACCATTTTAAGTCTTAATATTCAAAAATAATCTATAACTCTTTAATTTTCAAAACGTAAATTAAGAGTGGTGATCCCGTTGAAACAAATTGCTTATAAGCACCTTATAGCATCTTATAAATAAGGTGATGAATATCAGCTGAACGAGAAGAAATGGGATTGTTTTGACATTGGATATATTTAAAACATATTTTGCAATAGGTGAGACATTAGTTCAAGTCACTCTAAATTCGCTAAGTTTTTTATGATAATAACCTTATCTTAGTTTAGATAGAATCGCCTAAGCCAGATATTCATCCATTTGCATCATTCATCTAAATTAGGTTCTATTTACAGCAAACGTTTGAATCGATCGATTTAAATCAATTTAAACAGCTATTTTGCAATAGCGTTTAAACGCTTTTGCAAAATAACTGTCCGAAACACAGCACGCACTCCTCTTGCGACTTTGTCGACACTGTCCTATTTTCGTTTGTTTCTCAGTATTTGTGGCAAGTGAGATGAAGCTAATGGCTAGGAAGCTGCTCTGAACAGCTGATTCAGCTGGCTGCTGTTACGTCCCCGTAGGCTGTTGCGTCGGCAGCTGCCTCGTGACTTTGTGACAGCACTTGCAGTAACTCAGTGTTCATCAACGAGGCGGCAACGAGACGCGAGACACTCGCATTCACGCCGTGGACTTAGAAGGTCACCAACTGCGACACGTCGAAATCTGCTACGATTAACTCCACTCAAACTTTTGCAAAGACCAGAGTGCTCTTCAGTCAGTGTAATGCTTATTTATATTCGCTTAGATTCGTGCAGATTTCTATGGCGGGGTTATTCGAACAAAATTTGTGAGTTTGTGTTTATTTGTGCGGATGGGCTACTTTTTACACATTTCTGTTAAAATGGGAATTGAATTCAAGCTAACCGAACGTAAATTGACTTAACCTGACCTAACCTAACCTTTAATAGAGTAACCTAACCTATTTTCACTTAATAACAAGGATTTACTTCTTTTGTGCGAATAACCGCGCCTAGAGTACCTGCAGAAATGATTTGTGCAAATATCAGCTGTGCAGTGTAATTTCGTTGATGAGGAAAAAACTTGTTTAAAAAATGACAATTTTGAACCTTCAACGTTGAATCTTCAATCGTAGGTTAGGTTAAGTTGGGTTAAGTTTGGTTAAGTTGGGTTAGGTGAGGTTCAGTTTGATTAGGATAGTTTATGTTAGGTTAAGTTAGGTTCAAATAAGTTAGATTAGGTTTTCTTGGGCTAAATTAATTTGGGTTGGGTTAGGTGGTTAGATTAGGTTAGGTTTGGTTAAGTAAGGTAAAATTAAGTTAACTCAGGTAAGGTTATGTATTTTATGTCTCGCTTCACTCGGTTCAAGGAGACGGATAGAACTCAGAGAGGTAGAAATGCGATCTCCAAAATTTACGGACTATTTCTCCTGCGTTGTTAGAATCACCATCCCAATAAAAGTGCAGTCTAACGAGAACTAAACTCTTCTCTAAATTGGAGCTCTTATTCACGCCCATTGAATGCATTCTCGTGATGCGCGTCATTCAAAAATCTGCAGGAGAGCTGCGCAAAAATTGGCTACTTGATTAGGTGCTCTCTAACAATGCGCCATCAGGCAGGAGATGCACAATGTAATCCCGGCTGCAGCTTATCTTCTGGTTGGCTCATCGTAATAACCCTTTTGCTGTGTCCGGTCTTCGCTGCTTTTCGATTAGCTAACGCTGCGGTTCGTCCATCTCTGGCAGCGAGGCTCCCCCGCCCGTGTAGCTCTCCCGGTGTTGCTCTCCCGTCGAGGGACTACCTCTCGGGAGAGTCGCTCAGGACAAAAGGACTTCGAAACGTTAACTCTGCCCTGTGCACCAAAGTATTCGATAGGTCCATAAATTAACCCCATTTTATAAATAACTGAAGTTGCAGATAATGAATCAGTCCTATAGAGTCGAAAACTGTTTAGAGGGAAGTCTTACTTTTTGAGCGTTTCAGTATTTTTATCCAAATTTTTAAAAGAGAAAGATCTGACAATGTGAAAATTTTCTAAGAATTCTCAGACTCTGACAGTAGGGAATTTTTATTACGTATATGAAAAGCATGTCGATACGGACTTCAAGGACTCTGACTGGGTGCTATTTTTTTGAGAATTCTTTATTATCATACTGCATAAAACAATCATTTTGGCTGAATTTGGCTGTTTTCGAACGGCATTGCTGGCCGCTAATGGGTTGGTTATTGAAGTAACCGATCGCGTCTTTTTATTATTATTTTAGTTTAAAAAATCTATTTCTTGCGAATCTCTCGTGGATTTGTGAGTGGTTTATACCGTTTAGGTCGAGTAAGGCTAACCTTTATGACAAAACATTCTAAATTTGAATGAGTGAGAGTCTGTGATATTCAGTGAAAATTCACTGAATCTCAGAGACTCTCGGTGATTCCGATTTGGAGTAAAAGTTTTCCTCAAGGTACATACAAGCTCAAAATTTTTGCCAACAAAAACCGTTCCCTTTTTGCGCTACATTTCCGGCCGTGTTTTCGGCGGGAGACTGTCTGGGGGAAGGTAAGTCCTCCGATATTGAGCATGCATAGTTTGCGAAAAGGAGCAAGCATGTCGCAGGAGCCTTAAGCGGGAGGGGAGGGGGATCCAGGGGGGGAGTCGGTTCAAGAATCCAATGGGCTATTATCTGGCCTACAGCATTCTTTGGGAGCTGGGTTACGAAAGAACGAGTCATTTTCGAGCCAAGGGCTTTATTACATTACTCCCCTTTCGATTTTGCGAAGCATGCACGTGCCCAAGGCGAGAGGGCCCCAAGGCGAGAGGGTCCCAAGGCGAGAGGGCCCCAAGGCGAGATCGCCCCAAGGCGAGATCGACCCAAGGCGAGACCGACCCAAGGGGATATCGCCTTAAGGTCGAAAATTCGACTTAAAATTCGACTTAAAATTTGATCAATAAATTGAGCAATTTCAAAATAGTATTAAATAAATTTAAAGCCAAATCATTTTATTTTAATAGGAGAATCTCTCTGTCCGTATTAATTGGTTACTTTCAAAGATGCTTTGACATATCTCAAGAAATTTCTTATGTGGGCTCATTAAAGATAGAGGGATTAGGATAACGCATACAGGAATCTACTATGATAGACTATTTTAGCACAGACTAATTTAGCAGAGCAGCATCCAGCGCTGCGCAGTGTTTTGAACTTTGGTCCATCCACTTTGTATGCTGAAGTTCGTGTCATCTAACTGCTAAGCCCGCCCCGACAAGGTTTACATCAAGATCAAAGTACATAGAAATATGGTGCATAATTCAGTTTTCACACACAGGAGGGCGAAAGATTGACGACGCATAAACCACAACCCTTTAGCGGCGGCCCTCCGCCCCGCTCCCCCCCCACCCTTCCCGGGAACGGTGGCCGCTCCCGGAGGGCGGCCAGCGAACCCCCTGAGGACAGGGCCGCTAGGGCTGCTAGGGCGCGCATGCCTGCGCTCAGGAAACAGCTCAAATTGGATTTGATAGGGCTGCAGCCTTGGCAACAGTCCCCGCCGCTTAGCTCCGACCCGCTCCGACCCAAACGCTCCCAGCCTTCGAGGTTCCTGTTCCTGGGTCGGAGTCGCCTACATTGATGCATACCGCTTGCATGCTGCCCGTAAGCCGTAAACGGAGATGATATTGGCCCTTTTAGGATACGAGAGTTTCACTCCGAAGTTAAACACCGTGGTATCAGAAGAGGGGGTTACAGGGATACCAGTAAGTCGCTTTTATCACTTTTTTGTCACTTAAAACGATTGGTCACTATTTATCACTTTTTCGTATATTTATCACTTTTCTCACTGTTTTAAAGAACCTTCTTCGTTAGTCTCATTCGTTGAGTTATTGTTTTCGCGCGAATTGATGACTCTCAAATATGACCGCTGATTCGCGGCTTGCCCTCATACGCAGAAAAGCATTGTAAGTTACGCCTTCCCCTCCAATAACATCCCGGATGAAAACTGCCGCCTCTCCTGGTCCATTTAAAATCGACCAAATTGAGCAACTGCTATAGGTCCTAACCATTTTCAGTTTCTCTCAGTTACATCCAGTCGTCAAAATATAAAAATCCTACAAAAAAAAAATTTCACGCCAAAAATTTGAAAAAAAAAAATTCAGGGGTACCCCCTGCGTGTCTTTCAAATTTTGAGCCAAAAACTTTTTGTTGGATTTTTTACATTTAACGGTGGGAAATGTTTAGAGGGAACTAAAAATTATGTTTATCGTCGTCGATTGCTTATTTCATCGATTTATCGCGTCAAAAAGTGGATTCTAAAATTTACGCCTTTCCCTCGAATCGCACGGCCGCCAACTGTCCCGTCTCCCTGTCCATTTAAAATCGACGAATTGAGCAACAGGCAAGGGTTCGAACGATTTTTTGTGCCCCTCAATCAGATCTAATCGTCAAAATATAAATATCTCACAAAAAAGGGCCAAAAATTGAAAAAAACAAAAAAAACTAGGGCTTGATTTTTTTCTAATTTTCAGTTGATTTTTTTTTTATTGAGTTATAACTGTTTAATCGTCGGAAATGATTGAAGGGACCTAAAAAATGTTTTACCGTCGTTGGTTTCTCAATTAGTCAATTTATCGTCCCGAAAATGAAATATAAAATTTAAGTCTTCCACTCCAACCTTCTCCCCCCGAACTCCTCCACCCTCCCGGTGTATTTAAAATCGACAGATTGACCTACAGACAGCACTTCCAACTATTTTTACTGTCCCTCAATCAAATCCAATCTTTAAAAGCCATATTTTTTTTCTTTTTATTTAATGGACCAACAAAATGGAGAAACAAAAACGGGCTCCACCTTGCCTTTTTGAAATTTTTGATCGATTTGAACTTCACACATAGGATATGCAAAATCTTTTAAGATTTCAAACGTCCATTGTATCAGGACATCCAGACACAACCTAAGTTTAGATATTGCCGGCGGAGAAAATATGGCAGGGATAGTTCCACCGTATCTCGGTCAAATGTGGCGATGCCCGGCGAATACTAAGAAGGTCTCCTTTAGCGGCTTGGGCGCGACTGACCCAAGCACTTTTCAAGTCCAGTTAGACCATCTTGGCCCAGCCTCTGGGCCGGCCTGGTCATCTCGGCCACCTGGTGCACTTCCCAACAACTGGTCCAGCAGTCTAATGACGCGCCTCGGCACCCAGCATCCCGAGCAGCGCTTTCTAAGCCTAATCAGTACCGCACCCAAAACAACCACCGCCTTCTCGAAGGTACCGCTGATTACTGACGTCTGCAGCCACGATTGCCAACTGCGGTTCACAAAGAAAAGGGGCCTGGGGACTTTTGTCTGGCTTTGCAGCGTTGGTAATTTTTGTTTTAATGACAAAAGTACAGTACTCGTGTCCTCTTCTGCATGCAAGGGAAATCGTTGAGGAGAACAGAAACTGCACACTCGATATCCGAAAAGATATCGTTGAATACTATGCCACCTGAAAATATTTCCGAGTGTTATCAACTTGTATAAAGATTGCCTGGGTTTTCAAGACTCATCAAGTGGGGTCACAAAAGTCATGACCCCATATGAAATACATGGAAGCATAGGTTTGGACAGCAAATTTAATCCGTAGAGGGCGACTTTTGCGTTTGATTTCCGAGGCTCTTTGGCAGAGAACGGAACGATTCATATCGATTGTGTGAACGCTTGTTTATCTTTGGTCGTCAGCGGCAAGAGCCTCTCGGAAGAGACGAAAGACGCGGGAGTCCTTGGGAGGGTAAAACAGGACAGTATCCCGGCTCGTATCAAACCACAGACTTATCACAAGCGAGATCTAACCCAAGAACGTGAGGGACATACAAAAGGACATTGTTACTTCAACCCATTTTCGGGAAATGTAAACAATGTTAGCCCATTTACTCCGTGCCCAATGGCCGAGTCTTGTCACAAAAATACTTCTTCCAAACCGCGCGCTCCCAACGATACGAGCCGAAACGCGTCATGGGGGCGCCACAGACGAACGGAAACGAGCACCTCTTCTCTCGTCTAGCCCCACCACCAGCCTTACCTCGCTTTCTTCTTCCCCTCTACATAGCGTGAGGACCTCCCTCTACCCCTATCGATGTTCCCCATCATCACCCTTGCCTCGTTTTCTCCCTCCCCGCCACGTAACTCTTCAGCAAGGGAAGCTACGTTGCCCGGTTGTTTTTACCCCCACCACACATGCCTCGTTTTCTCCGTCCTCAGTATTTCGCACTGCGCTCTGGGACATCGCTCTCCCTGACCAGCATACTCTGAGAAAAGTTGGCTAGTAAAGTTTACTAAATTAAAGGCGACCACCAACTCGGCTAGTAAACGTTACCATATTTGCCAGTAAACGTTACTGTAAACAGTACTATAAAACAGTAACGTTTACTAGCAAACCTGTGAGCGTTTACTAGCGAAGTTTGACTGTCGCACTTTTCAGCTATTCTTACTGATTTTTAGTTAACTTCACTAACCTTATTTTCTCAGTAGCAGCGTCACACTCTCGTCCCCAGCTTCTCCTCTAATCGGCCTCCAAAATTATTCATTTGACTTATGGATTAACACTGAATATCATACAGATCGTAATCCTGTTCCAAAAACAAACCACTCGATCTAAAAATCCGGAAGACCGTGACTGAATCGCGTTATGTTTACGATAACGCTATCAGCCTTAGCATACACGACCGAAGCAAAATTGCAAGAGCAAACTTAAAATTACGCTGCAGAATTGAAACCGAGTCAATAAAATGTTACGGCAGCTTTGGTTCTCGCACAAGTGTTGATCGTATATAGTAACTAACGATTCAACCAGCCACAGGCACAGGCGCGCGTTGCACGCTGGGCCCCCGCCACGCGGATTTGTAGCCAACTGCGCACACTGTTTATCATACATTTGCACCCTCCACAAAGCTCTGGCAGCCAGACTTGGCCGAATATGTTTTCCATTATATATTTTCGGGTGCCTCACTTCACCCTTTGTCCCTATAGGACGCCCTGGCGTCGACGGAAAGCACCCTCCCCGTGCACGTTGCCGTTGCACGGGCGAAGTCAAAGAATGCGCTTTCACCTCGTTGACACTATGAAACACGGCCGGATGTACGTCGCATTAACAGCAGAGATTGCACAAGCACATTCCAACTCCGAAACCGGGATCGCTGCTACAGAATTTACATTTACAGGGGAAAATCGCGACCCGATATACTACACCCGGTGAAGATTAAATATATTTTAAATAAATTAGGCGCATAGTCTTGCGTAGCACACGTATTTCGACGTCTCATACGAGGGAAACGATCAAGCCCTTCTCCATTAGAAGTCGGGCTTACAACGCCCTATTGTTTTGGTATGGTTTAAAAAGATGTCATATTCAATTTTTTTGGCAATCCGTCGGTTTACCATCCGCATTTCTTTCTATTATTATTTAATCTTAATCTTTTTTTGACTAATTTGCGTTTTGATGCGTGGGAAGTTTAGGTAAAATTTTTAATTGCAGTTCACACAAATTAAATTGATTAAAAAAAATGGAGACGTTTTATAATGAATCAGGTTTGAAAGAACACAGCGGTCCGATACTCTCACCGTGAGTGAAAGTGAATACTCTTTTTAAAAATCCTACATTCGGAGTGAAACTTTACTCTTGTTTATACTCTCAGGAAAGTGAATTCGCCGTCAAGCCGTTCCAACTGTTCTAGCTAAATATTCGCTCTTTTGAGAGCAAAATGATTTAAGCGAGGGCGTTCTCCTCAGCTTCATTACAATACAAGGGCAGTTTATCACTCAAAAAGTAAAAACACTCCGCAGCAAAGACAAGATTTACTTGAAAAACGCCACCCAGAAATGCTTACTTTTAGCAGTGTTTTGTTCCAACCACCGATGCGTTCAAAAAGTATCGAGAATCTATTTTCAACCAGGCTATCAGAAACCCGGTTGACGAAGCAAATTTTTACTGAGGGGGTCTTTAATAAAACTTCAAAAGGGGGAAAATGAATGCATTCGGTCGTAACTGCCACGGGGTGTGGGTGGAGGAGGGCAGATAAAAAATGTATGCGCGCGTCTACATTGCTCCACAGCGCTATCATAATTATGAACTCAAACAGCTTACATCAAAAGCTAATTTAAGTGTGAATGTCGTGTACAGTTTCGTCCTTGAAATTTCGCAACAAATTAGCATTTTAAAGGGGGAAGGGGACTTCAAAGGATGTATATCTTTTGCCGACGACTACAGTCATCGCCAAAACTAACTTCCGGACGAGCTCATTGCTCAGTACTTTTACAGTTGGCTGTATTACCTTTGAATTTTTTCAATTTATGTTTCGCTATACTTTGTTGTTAAAGCCTTATCGACAAGAGGGAGAGTGCTTACGTCTGTGGCCTGCGGGGTATGGTTAATTCTAAGCATTAATTTGCCCTCAAACTTTTGGGTCAATGTTCTTAGACGTTTATTACGCACCGTGTGTGATTCTGCTTTCTATTTGTTGTTTTTGACATTTTCTTTCATCATCCTTGTACTGGATTAAAACCTCATCATAATAGGAAAAAAAAAACGGCATAATTTCACGAAATATAAATAAAACGTGTGTACGCTACCAAAGTTCGTATCGGTCTTTTCACGGACAAAATTAGTTTGTTGCCTCATCAAACCAGAATCGTTGTGGGGACAATCTCACTTGCTACGGTGGAAACTACCGTTCTGGTTAAATTCATATTGTTGTAAGAATTAAAATTGTCACCGCAACGATCCTGGTTTGTTGAGTCTGTATATAAACAAAGCGTTTAGTTGAGACAACAAACTCATTTTCTTCGTGAAGTCCACTTTGAAAGGTTATCAAGTATCTTTGTTTCGGAAGTTTCTCGGCTAACCATCACTTCACGTCTGATGGTCGTGATCGACTTTCAAAGAGTAATTTAAACCGATCTTGTTTGCAGGTGAGTGTGCATCCTTCTCCGACGGGAGGCGGAGTGGCCCGAAGCCTACAAAGGGGAAGTCGCCGACTCGCCGGCAGCGCCGCCACGCGTCAAGCGCCCAAATTACAAGGCCGCTTTCCCGCCCGTCCGCCCGGCCAACCGGCCAGCCGGCCTAACCACGAAAGTTTGCTTCAAAAGGGGGATCCTATGGCCATCCTTTCTGCCCCATCGGCTTTTCTGTTCAAACGAAAAGTCCAAAACGCTTTAGTAACGGTTCTGCTCGAGTTACGCTGAGAACAAATCACTAAAGGGATCAGTGATTCGGCTTTGACTGATTACAATTTTAGAGGGATGAAACTATCCTAGTAGGATTTATGGGAACTACTGTATGGAACGCCAGATTTGAGTGTCAGCTGTGTTATAAAGAGTTTTTGTGAAAGCTGTGTTATTAAGAGTTTGTAAAGAAAACAGTTAGGGCTTTTGATAAGTAACGTACGTAAGGGCTGTTGGATAAATTAGAGAAAATACACCAGAGTTAAAAAGTTAAAAGTTGAAGAGAAAGGCTCGGATTCCTTCTGCAAAGCGTCAAGCGGTCACGAGAGGCGTAGTAAGCCGATCACTTTGACCTCTGCGCACTAAAAAACACCCCTATTTCGGCCCGGAGAAGCCAATAAGGCATTCTGTCTGGGGAAGCAACGGCACCGTCCACCCCACGGGTGGAATTTTCCACCTCTTGTGTTCCACCTTCGCCAAGCCAAGCGGAGCGGCTTTGCTGATCATGGCATTGATC
>Ga0058701_10004452_pt1 | contig 11382 bp, 4 predicted proteins | sample AgamicOrMae_FD_97039 | JGI IMG/M metagenome (GOLD analysis project Ga0058701, IMG submission 97039) | Agave microbial communities from Guanajuato, Mexico - Or.Ma.e | ecosystem: Host-associated > Plants > Phyllosphere > Phylloplane/Leaf | place: Guanajuato, Mexico | collected 2012-06-04 | reverse complement strand
TGAATATTATATTATTGGAGGAGCGAACGAAGCCTGTCGTCACCGACCAAGGAATCCGTTCATCATATTTTATTTAATCAGTGAAAACAAATCGTTAAAAACTATCGGAAATCCATGCAAATCGATTCGATTATTGAAAATATTTGTCTATCGATGATCATCGAAAACCACCGATCATCGAAAACCATCGATCATCGATGATCATTGAAGCCATCTATCATCGATGATCATCGAAACCATCGATCATCGATGGCCATCGAACATCGATGATAATCGAACATCGATTGTCGGTACCCGACATGACATCGATATCGGCTAGCCATCAAAGAGTAGAAACCATCGACGATCGATGGTGAAATCCGACCATCGCACGGGCCTATCTGAGTTCAATACCTAATGGGGTAGGGCGGTGAACTACTTGTGGTTAATGTGTCAAGAATATTTTTCCTCGTCTACCAAAAAAAAAACAACTTGTTCAAAATGCGAAGGGCGATAAACGCATAATAAGTCGGCTGGATGGGCCTTAAGAGGGATCGTGGCCCGAAATTAGGGTCGATTTGTGGGCCGCCAGTTCGTCGTCGGCGCGCCGACGGGGACCTTGAGATGCGCTGTGCCTTTGTAATTGACTTATGCTGATGACTGCCTGTCAAAATTGAGACGAAAATTACCGACGAAGCCCGGCCTGAGACGAGCCGAAGGGGCCCATTCCGACCCAGCCTGGGCCAAGCTCTTCCTGTTTCAATTCCTCATTGTTCCTTTTTTCGTCAATATCACACTTTCAGTTTGAAAGGTCGCGCATTTTTCAACTCTTCTGTTCCACCCTGATTCAACCTGTAATCTTACATTTAAGAACTAACGGTGTTCAACTAAAGTCTTTGTGCTGCGCTACGTTATCAATCCGTTCCGATGTTGCCAAGTCTATACTCGTGGCGTTAAGACTTCCTCAGAGACAGCAGCAAATAAGAAGTAGGTGCTACCAAACTTGGCAACAGTTAAGGTTAGGCTAACTTGGGTTTCGAACACCTCTCTCCGCTTCGCTCCACCCGACTGTAAAGAGAGAATCTTAATTTATGATGTAAGAAAGTCAAATTTTTGGTCTGAAAAAATTTCTGTCCAAGTATTCACTGAATTTCAGTTGTAACGTTCCCAAATGAGACGTTTATTAAAAATGATGCCTGAACTTCAGTGCATAATTGGACTGATCAGTGATCTGACTTTTGTTGCACGTGCATTTACACTATTCTCTTTCTAGAGTGTATGGCGAGCCCAACGGTTTGATCGACAGTGTAAAAAGCAACTTCTGAAATGGAAAGGGCAGGAAGCTAGAAGCTATGATTCCGTAAGTAACAGCAAGATAACTTCCCATAACAAGAAATGTATTTTAAATGCATTAGCGTAATCGCTCGCGCGTATTCCCTAAATACATTAATATTTTTAATGGATTAACTTTATCGGAAGCATAAAATATTCCGCCTAAAATACAGCCAAATCGACCTTCATGTTGATATTTATATGCATAACTTTCAAATTATTCCAAGGATTTTTTTCTTCTTTTTTTTTCTTGGCTCTTGAAAACCTTGATTAAAAAAACACTACATCTATTTTCAGGTGAACGGTTGAAATGAGCAGATCGAGGAGACTTATTCTGCCAGTTCCTATATTGTATTTACACGGTATAAAAGGTTTTGTTGTACCAACAAAATCATTTGTTAAAATAGGGACAACAAAAATATTTTGTTACAACAACAAAACGTTTGGTTGCTGCAACAAAATTCTTGGTTGCAGCAACAAGAAATTTATTTGTTGTTTCTGATTTTGTTGCCGTAACAAAACCATTTTTTCCGTGTTGTTAGAAGTTTACGGAGAATTTTCGAGGATATTTACAGGTAGGGTGAAGAAACGCAAACTACACGGGTGAAGTTTTGCGAAGCATCTATTTAGTTTCGTGTAGAATATAGCTGAAGTTTAGGGGGAGCTTCCTCAGGACTTGGTTGGAGGAACACCCTGCGGACTAACGGAAGTTCTGAAGCACTAAATGGACAACCAAGAAGACTGATCCAGTGACTTTCTTGGTCAAAACTTAACCTCTAAAACTAAGATAACTTATTTCATAATCAAAACCAAATTTATCAACGAGCGATGAAGTCAATCAGAAATGCACACTTTGATAGCACTGTCGGGTGAATAAGCCCTAAATTTTACTAATAAATTTGCGTTGAGCTATCCTTATTGAAACGCACGCTTTGCCAACCGGCTCCATAATTCTTCGTCTAACGTGCGTTGAAATCTCGCACATGGATGCGTGTTCGCTTATTTGCCCGACGGTTGTCCAAAACATCCGTGCAGACCGCATGCGCGCGCCCGTAATTCAAAAAACGCTTTACGCGAAACATGTGCTGAGCGTGCGTGTGTCTCCTGCTATACAACCGAAAGGCAAATGCAGAAAAGGTTAGGAGCGACGCGTTAACACTAGAGAGACGGGAGGGGTCAATTGGCCCCCTTTTGTTTTTCTTTGACGTCATGCGCGACACGGCAACCTAGAAGCTTCCCCTCTTCTAACTTTTAATGATTAAGAGAAAGGTATTGTTTGAGGTATAATTTAATTTTTTCACACTATGGTGACGATGGAATACGGCGATTATTTATCATTAACGCCGGTAGGGGTCAAAGTAGCCACCTGACTGTTTTTCTTAAACGGATACATATTTTAAAGACTTTCATGTCTCTTAGGCATGTACTTACGAAACTTACAATAAAGTTTTCCCCATATTAAACAAACTCCCGTTCTGGGAAATTCTCTTCCTTGTTTTGGGTATGAAACTGGAACGGGGTAGTGCGTATTTTGGTATTTTTTTAATGTAGACCTATGTTGAGCCACATCAATGGAAAGCTCTCAGCGAGACCTTTTGAATGATACGGCTGAACATAGGCATATCTTGGAAAATAACCACAGTACGCATTACTCTCTTATTTTTCAACGTAGACCTGTGTTCAGACACATCAATGAGAAGCTCTCGCCGAAACCTTTTGAATGATATGGCTGAACATGTGAACATAGGCCTATCTTGAAAACATAACCAAGGTACGCATTACTCCCTTATTTTTCAAGGTAGACCTATGTTGAGCCACATCAATGGAAAGCTCTCGCCGAGACCTTTCGAATGATACGGCTGAACATAGGTCTATCTCGAAAACTAACCAAGACACGCATTACTCCCTTATTTTTTATTTATTTTTTAGGTACACATATGTTCAGCCAAATCAGTGGAAAGCTCTCGCTGAGATCTTTTGAATGGTATGACTGAACTGATGGTATGCCTATCTTGAAAAATAACGAAAATACGTAACACCCCCGTTTTGTTTTCACACCCAAAACAGTTATAGCATTCCCCAAAACGAGGGTATTGTTTTTACTGTGATGACTCTTGGGAATAAGTTATTTTATTCAAAAAACAATTAAAATTAGTGGAGCGAACTATTTTTTTATATTATTAAAATTGATTGTTTGCTTCATTTTTACTTATCTAAGAAACGAAGATATTTTAGAATCATTCGATTTTATAAAATATGTTTTATGTTTGACGACCCAATGCCCGAACTCCTTGTAGACACCGAAACATAGGGAACAAAACAATATCAAAGCCTTGGGAGAAGTCCAGATTTTTTAAGTGTATCGGTGAGATTGTCGGCTCGAAGAACGAACCTCAGCCTTTGCTACGCCGCTTTGGTTATCGTTTTTGTTTAAAACCACAGCGCTTAACCAAGGCCCCTGATTAGCATACAGTACGTCTCGACACAGCTTCTTCGAAATTACGGGCCAGGCTGACGAGCAGGTGCAAAAATATCAAACTTCTTTTCAAAAGAGGTTTATATGTTGAGCACAAATCCAGCTACCGCCATCCCTCACGTCAAACTCGTCAAAAGGGAGGGGAGAGGGGCTTCCGCTCCCAAACACAACATCCGTCCCCCTCCCCTGTAGTGGGCGTGGCCTCCACCGCCCGCCAATCGGGTTTCGCCACGGCCGGCGGCCATTTTGGATGCGAGTGACGCGGAGTGGGGGTTATGAGGAAATATCATTACTCCGAATTACGGGCACACTTTTCGCAAGGGATTGTTGTATAGAAGCTTTCTAGAGTCAAGTTTAATAAAGTAAACTCATTTTCTTTCGTCGTAAACGGTTGCTTTTTGCTGCAACTTATTAGTGTAGAGAAATGGACGAAATTCGCAGCTTTTGTTTCTCGGATAATGAGAATGATTACAATGTCTAATGATGGAAACGGTACAACAATAATTAATGGTCTAATTACAAGAATCTCGGATATTCAGATTCAGCCAAAACTGACCTTAATGACGGCAACAATTTTTCCAATCGAGCTCAGAAATGAATACGATAATAATGGACTGTTATGATAAGCCCCAAACAAACATTTGTATAGCTTCCACCGATACGCGTGCTCTTTCTAACTTATTTTTTTCTCCCAGGTTCGTAGAACGGAATTATTAGAATAACACAAAATGTTCTCAATTGATATAGCCATTGAAAAAAAAGAAAAGAAAAAAGAAAGAAACAAGCACCTTGGCTACAATCATCTTCCTTTGAACCGAACATTCCATCAAACAAGCTTTATTTTCCAATAAACTAGGAGTTGATATTTGACTACGCATGAAAATCTTGACAAGTTTTGTATTGAATTCCATCTCAAACACAACATATCAAAAGTATTATTTGAACTGCATAACAAAAGAAAAGATGATGAATTTCGACTCATTATCAGGCGAAATGCGTTTGCAACAAATCGACAATAGCTTTTCTTTGTTTTTTTTTTCACTCGAGTAATTCCAGAATAGGAAAGCCACCATTTAAACATAAAAGAATTCTGAAAAAAACTATTCGGAAGATACATTAAAACTAAGAAGAGTGTAAAGAACTCTTAGTTAAACTGCGGTAAGTTTTGATTTCGGGACGAATCTAAAAAAGCCGAACGTATATACCATAATGACTATTACAATTAATATCAATTTTACCATGCCGCCGTAAATAACATATGAACCATCAATATCCGTATGTATACCATTATTATATGTTTTATACATGTTGGTACATATACTGACATACATCGCTTATTTATATGTGATACATAGTATGTTGGTCATACTGTATATGCATGGTTTTCCTCCCGCTTGGAAGTATACTACAAGTTCAATCCATTGACTGCATCACCATATACGTTAATTACGAGTACACATTAAAGATAGAGTAGTGCCATGCTTTTTTGCTATCGAAAATGGGACACATCATACCGATGGGCTTCACTCGAAGCAATTTTTTAATTAAAATGTAGCTATTTTTCGATCGAAATTTTTTAATGAAAATCTCCGATTAAAAGCTCTTTAATAACTTGTGTTCCGAGAAAAGTGCAATCTCAAGTATTCCCCAATAAACTAGGAACTATACCGTACAGAGTTCACTTTCTGGGAATTTTAAGTCCAAAAGGTTTTGTTTTTTTCTTTTACACACGCATGCTTCAACATTTTCTGGATACAAAGGTAAACCCAAAATCGCCGACCGAGTTTAACTTAAACTGAGCATTTTGCTAACTTCGGATGACGCATCCTCCGTATTTTGCAAACTTAGGTTAGCTTATTTCACAAATTTGGGTGAACTGAAAGGGATTCCGCCTCTTCATGACTCAAACTGATATCATGTGAGGGAAGGCACAGGATATGAAAACTCGTCATGAATGCAGCCGAGTCTGCGGAATATCAAACAGGTAAATACACCTTGATATCATCTCAAAAAGGGCACAACCTGACATGAAAACTCGTCATGAATGAAAATTCGCTAACCGGAACAAGGCTTTACGCTAATCACAATTAATGAATGGAACTTGGTCCGCCAGGTGCCTCAGATTTAAAACAAAAACGTGGGTAAAAAATTGCGGCCTGGCTGAAAGCGGAGAGGCGGCTGGACCCAAATGACAGGTGGATGCTGGCATGATTGACAGCTGAGATTGACGGCATTTGCAGGCGCCGCTGAGGTCCGGAGATGCCTCCCGCCGGTAGAGAAGACGGTCCTAAGCGGCACCGCCTCGACGCCTTTGTTGTCGGCAACGGACAACACAACAATTTGGCCAACTCACAAAACTATGCGTATCCCTGTTGGCATCCCAAAACTAACCGAAAGCGAAAGTAAACTCGGTCAACATTCTGAAGCCAAAAACAAATTTCTTGATATAGTGACACAAGATATCTTTTTCCTTGCGACAAGATTTTTTTAAATATTATTATTATTCACTGGAAGAATAAAAAAAAATGTTGAGCCAATAAAATGAATTCTTGCGGCAATAAAAAAAAACTGCTTTGTCACTATCGAGAAAAAATTTCTCGGCCATAATAATTTCTGAGGATGATAACATCAGTTAAACCTACCTTACTTGTCAACCTAACATTTTGGTTACCTCACATTAGACAACTTTAACTAAACCTATGGCCTTAGTTAACTTTCTCTTTCTCAATACACCATGTTAACTTAACCTGTATTATCCTAGGCTTAGTTAACCTTGGAATGCTGACCTTAGTTAACCTTACATGCATTTCACCTCAATTTTGATTAACTTGTTCTCAGTTAACCTAACCTTAATTAATCTAACCTTGATGAAAATTGTCACTCTTAACCTCGCCTTCTTTCTCCTAACCTTTATTTATCTAACCTTGTCTAACCAAACCATGGTTAACCTAACCTTGGTTAGCCTAACCTTGGTTAACCTAACCTTGTTTAACCTAGCCTTATAGCTATCCCAACCTTGATTAACCAAAGTTTTTTGACCTTGCATGTATTTAACTAATTTTTTATAACCTCACCTTTGCTCGTTCATTTTCAGTAACTTTGACTAACCAAATTAATTAACATAGCCTAATCTTTGTAAGTTATGCCTGCAATCTGCCTTGCGTCGCTGCTACACCTCTGGTAGGCTTTGCGACCATTAGGTTAGGTTAAGCTAGGTTAAGTTAGGTGCACAGTGCCTCGCTCAGATGCCGGCTTTGCACGAATAAAGCTGGGCTTGCCGACGAAAGGTGGAACACAAGAGGTGGAAAACTCCTGCTCACTTAGATCACACCTCTAGTTCCTCTTTGCGAGAAAAAAAACAACAACAACAACAAAAACGCTATTCAAATCTCCTTGACCCATAATTATTCAAATTTGAGATACTTATCAACATCCGGTCTATTTTGACTCTGAAAGTCACTAGGCAAGTTCCAAAAACCAATCAGGAAGAGTAAAGACGAAACCTGTACTAACTGAGAAAAGTGGGTGAGTAAAGTTTACTAAAAGAAAGTAAAAATAACTAAAAAAGTGCGACAACCAAACTTGGCTCGTAAACGATAACAGGATTGCTGGTAAACGTTACAGTTACAAATTACTCTTTACAGTAACTTTACTGGCAAATCTGGTAACGTTTACTAGCCGAGTTGGCTGTTGTCTTTTTTACTAATTTTTAGTTAACTAACGCAGTTTTCTCCGTGGCTCCAACAAAAACTCATCTCCGATGCCTGTCAGGTAAAACTCCTGTGGGTTAGCGGTTCTTCAGGGATTACGCCTATTATGGAACGCACCTTTCTTCGGGATAAGCCCAATTTTTCACTAATGGGCCGCAATTATTTAATTAACCGCTTAAAGGTCGTAATTACGGTCAGCAACAAATGCGCGCGCTACAGCCACAAGGGCTACATTGCGTTTTCTAATGATGCTTTTATTTGGGTGAAAATAAATAAGGGGTGTGCTTTTATGTTGAAGCTGTCATTGAGTGATTTTCGTATCACTCACGGACGAACGACTACATTTTCTGTAAATTCAACCTTAATTTTTGCTTAAAAGGAACGATTTTATACATCTTAGTTTCTAGTTATGTCGCTAATACCTGTTTTCGGGTTGGTACCTTGCCTGTTTTCATGTGAAGATCACAAATACTTAGCCCTACCTTTACATTAATTCCGAGCCTTTTTGTCATCTTTTGAATGTAAGAGAAAGTTGATCATAAGATGGATTACAGAGGTGTGAGTCCAACAATTGAAATTGACTTGTTTGAAGATTAATGATCGATCTATCTTGAACCTAACCCAACATACGTACTAACACATAACTCATCGCGAAAATAACAACAAAAGCTCCTGGAGAAAAGTAAAAAAAAAATTATCAGTTTTGTAAATTTTCCAAAAAAATGTACAAACTGAAAAAAAACTGTCTAAACATTAACTTATTGCTGAACGCGAATAATTATAAGTATTAGCTTCTTGCCTTAAATTGAAGTCCAAGAAAATGTTCCTTCGAGCTAACACTGAAACTCGAAAAATATAGCGAAGTGACTGTTCTTAAAAGTATTATTTCTACGAAGCAATGTAGGGAATCCATTAAAAGCGCTCTCAAGGGCTCCATTTAATACCCATCGCGTTTAATTAAATATATGCTTCTGTGGTAAGAGCAATTTGCGGCGTAGATATGACCTTACACTAACAGTATCTTCGAGATGAGAGAAAGCGGGTTCTGTTTGTCGAATTTCTCAAACAGGTCAAGTTGTTTTTGTTTGTTTTTTTTTTAAATTTAATTTATCATAGAAAACAATGACGTTATCATTAGACAGTTAAAAATATTTTACCTGCTTCGTTGGAAAGTAGTCTTCCACAAAGAATAAGATACACATATTTTAGGGGTCTTCCCATAGAGCTAAACGTTGAAGGAGAGGCTTGGGGGGGTTTCCAGAGAACCCATCGGTTAAAAAGAATTAGGTAATGATATTTGGATTTAAATGGCAGAAAACGTTGCTCAGGATAATGCTTAATAAGGCCTTATCCATCAATGAATAAACATTTAACAGGCATTTTAAATAGCTTTAAGCTGTATATTCACCCTTAACTTAGGTCAATGTGTGCCTTTTGCCTCGGTCCGCTACTGCTCCGCTCAGCTTGGCAATGGAAGATGGAACACAAAGCGGGGGAAAACCCAACTTCTGTAAAATTAACAGTTTTCTTTTGCAGTGCAGTGAGGCAGGATAAAATCAGCTCGAAGCCTCCTGGTGGCTGCATTTCCCTAAATTGATTGACTAACAATCCCTTCAGATAGCTCGATTCATAGCAATCGATCAAACGAACGAGAGTATTGGCTTATGTACACAATCGGTTATTGGTGTGGTATAGTCCGTTGTCCCCTGGCGACAATCTGATTCGATAATATCGGAAAAGTTTACCACCTCGCGTTGATAGATTTGAAGCTTTCACTGATATCCATAGGTTGAATTTTAAACAGCAAGATGTCGTATCGACGTCATTGAAACTATGGCCCTTCGAATTCACGCATTACCAGAGATCCTGACTTTTGTAAGCGGTAACCCCCCCCCCCCAAAAAAAGGGGGTCTCGCAGAGGACGGTCCCTGAGGTCAAGCAAACTATAAGGTTACGGTTAAGTATACTTGGGATTATGTAACTACGGTTACTGTAGGTCGACTGGGGATATATTATGTAAATCACAGCTTAGTTTAGGTTAACTAGGCTAGGGTTAGGTCACATAGGCTAGGTGTAGTAAGATTAGGCTTGCAAAGTACGGTTCAGTTTACTTCATGCTGTAACTACGGTTACTGTAGGTTAACTGGGGATATATTATGTAAATAACAGCTTAGTTTAGGTTACCTAAGCTTGGATTACGTCAGCAAAGGCTAGGTTCAGTAAGATTAGGGTAATGTTAACCAATAACAGCCCAAAGTACTTGGAGTGAAATTTATCATAAGAGAAATTGGTAGGATTGTTTCCATCAAAATACGAAATTCTAAGCTTTGATAAATACCTAAATTATTAAATTCCAGGTTTCCACAGGGGTGACATTTTTTTAATTTTGACAACTGAACTGAAAAGATCCTGTGAAATATTTTTTTCTGGTTACCGAACGGCATCGCTGGGTGGTAGTGGGTTAAGGAACAACATAATCAAATGCCGCAGCGGGTCTCTCGAGGGCAAGGGTAGTTTAAGCCTTGCCTTAATTTTAGCCTTTTAAAAAAGCCTTAATTTTAGCCTAACTAACAAGTAAGTAATGAAGAGAAAAAGCGTACCTCGCGCAGAGCGTATTCATGAGTCAAACACTCCCTCAACCAGGCTAAAACTGGTTTGGGAAAACCCGCTTCTAGTTCTTCGCGAAAACATTTCAATTAGCCAATAATTTCGGGTATCCGCGAGTATTTAATCAGCAGTTCCTTCAGCTATTTCAGCACCTAGACACTTTTGACAAGCAAGCAAAAGTTGATCTCGGGAGAGGTTGGACTCGATGCGATTGCAGCGCCATGCTCGGCGGTTGCGGCTGCGGCCAACCGCGCAACTACTCTCCCGACAATTAGGACCAATTAGCTTGAGTACAATTGGCGCTCGGCTGCGGCGCGGGCACCGCCTCCTGGCCGCCCGGCCGCCGCAAACCGCAGCGCCGCCGACGGCCATCTTGTTTACTAAACTTCGATCAACCCTCACACTGTTGCCAGATTTCGCAGATTAACTATGAGGCTATATCACAGTCATAACAGGCAAATGACCTCATATGGAATCTTTTTTCACTTTCCGAAGATGAATTTCTTTGCGTCCGTTCTTATTGAAAGATAAAATAATTGTAAGCGGGCAACAGCAGATGATAAGAAAAAAAAATTTAGTTCCCCTTAAACAATTCCAGCCATCAAACATTGAGAACTCGATTAAACAAACAAAAAAATCGATTGAAAATTTCGAAAAAGGTTAGTCCTTACTTTTTTATTATTTTTTGGCCAGATTGGATCTGATTGAGAGACATTGTAAATGGTTGGGGCAGATGTTTGTTGGTCAATTTTTCGACTTTAAACAGACCTGAAAGGTGGAAGAGTTTGGAGGAGGAAGGTCGGAGTGGAAGGCGTAAATTTTATATTCAGATTTTGGGGAGAAAAATCGACCAAAGGAGCAACCGACAACGGTAAAAACAATTTTTAGTTACCCTTGATTATTTCCAGCCATCAAACGTTGAAAACTCGACAAAAAAATCGATTGAAAATTTCAAAAAAGGCAAGGGGTAGTAACCCTTGTTTTTTTGTTTTTTTTTTAATTCGGCCAAAAATTATATTTTAATCTATGGCTTCAAGAGATTGGATCTGATTACGGGGCACTATAAATGGTTAGAACAAAATGTCTATTGGTCAATTTTTCGATTTGAAAGAGACTGGGAAGGTAGAAGAGATCGGAGGAGGAAGGTTGGAGAGGAAGGCGTAAATTTTATATTCAGATTTTGGAGAGATGAAGCGACCAAAAGGAGCAGCCGACAACGGTAAAAACAAGGTTTAGCTATTTCCCCTTAATTATTTCCGACCATCAAACGATAAAAAC
>Ga0058701_10004451_pt1 | contig 11383 bp, 4 predicted proteins | sample AgamicOrMae_FD_97039 | JGI IMG/M metagenome (GOLD analysis project Ga0058701, IMG submission 97039) | Agave microbial communities from Guanajuato, Mexico - Or.Ma.e | ecosystem: Host-associated > Plants > Phyllosphere > Phylloplane/Leaf | place: Guanajuato, Mexico | collected 2012-06-04 | reverse complement strand
CCTTTAAACAATGTACTGGCTTCTCAAGCTTTTCCGAACAACCGTTACACAAACACAGCCCTCCGAAAACCATGTTTTAGAACAGGCTGCGAGATAGCATGGTCTTCCCGTGGCGCAGCGAGATACCAGGGTCTTGTCCCGACGCTGGCAGATACCATGCTCTCTGTAGGGACCAGCGAAAAACATGATATGCAATATATATTTTAAAAAAAACTGTAGAGAAAAGTCCACCGTAAAACGAAGTTCACTTTCCCGCAAATTTATTTCATGCAAACAGGAAACTCATCGAGATTGTTGAAAAAGATAAAAAGTCTTAAGTGTTTGGCAATACCGTATTTACTGTATAAAAAATAATCAATTAAGTCCAAGCCATTTTCGTTGAACAAACATACACGAGATTGTTTTAGCTGTGTATTGCCAAAACGGGATTATAAAAGCTCTCCTCTGTGATGCGATAGCGACCCTCCCTTTCCACTCCCCCCTCCCTGAAACCTTCCCCAGTAGCGGGCTACTGTATTCGCCTTGTTAAACACAAAACCCTCGATTCTTTCATCGTCCACCTTTCCGTGAATAGTATCCATGACGTTCATAAAGTCCGGCTGTATTCCGAGGGTGTCCCCCTTCCCGAAACTATTCCCCTCAAACCTCCTGCCATCATTAAAGGTAGGGCTACGGTGACGACTCCAAATATACATGAGTTCACTTTTAAAACGGTTTCATTTATTATAGCGTTAAATACCTGATGAACTTCGACAGCAGTTATTTTAGAAAAATATGATGTGCACTTATGAAGACTTGATTAACACTTACACGTTTTGACGGATATTAGCAAAAGGAAAATGATTCGATTGGAAAGACTTAGTGATGTTGACAAGTGGCATATGTTCTCAACTGTAATCTAACGTGGAATTATTTTCCCTGAAACGATCGATCTAATTTTGCCTTAGGTGTCAATTAGACTGTCTCTCTTTTTTTTAAAATCAATAAAGCTTTAACGTTATATTTGAGAAGAGTTCGCAGATTTTATCAGAAGAAATTCTTGTGTGTCAATGGTCAGTCACTGTACCAGTGCGCCCAACTAGTGCCACATACTAGTGACTTTTCCGGGGGACTTTGTCGTGATTTTCTCGTGACGCATCAGAACGCGTCCCTTATAGGCTGCGACTTGACCAGCGCAGCTTAACACTTCACAACAAACATATCCCAAAATAAATGACATGAGAAATGTTCAAAGAGGTTAATAGTTCTTGACCAATCGCTTTACAAAGAAACACCTCGTTGGCACCTGCACACATGATCCCTCAGAAAGTGTTGAATTACACAATGGAAAAAATAAACATCCGCATTCCTCTGTATAAGATTTATAGCCACTTTAGGGCACCCTTTTAGCTACCTGCTTGTATTTACACTTCCGTTTTGAAGAAAAGCCAGACCTTGGGGTGTGTTAATTATATAGGTTAGGCAGAAGGGGTGAGCAATATTTTGGGGCGAGGGGAGAAAGAGATCAGTTGAATGGGCTTGTGATAAACGGCCAAAAATTGTTACCATCAGAGATGCGTCCAGTCTTGCACTTCACACTGTTCTCTTTGTTGCTGGGAATTTTCATCTCGTTACTACCTGTTCATGTTTAAAACTTTCTTTACAAGGGGACTCCATGTATGATGTTACTATCCCAACGTGATTCGTTAGGTAAATAAAAAGGAAAATTGATCCGGCGCCCTCGATTCTTATTCCGAGCCACTGTCGCTGTAAATAGAAGTCTCTGAGAAGTTCTCATATCCAAGGAGAGTCATGATGCTCATTGAGAAACAGTAAGGTTAGGTCAGGTAGGCCTTTCATTATGCGTTTCATCGCATTAACAGACTTCAACTGCTACAACAAATTGTAAGGGAGAAAAAAAAAACAAGAACCACACCAAAAAAGAGTACTATCGAGCCAATGAGGTACCGGTAATTTGCACGATGTGGATCGTGATATCCTCTCACCCAGCAACGCTCCACGGAACTTTGTTACATAGGTCAAACACTTCCTCCCTACAAGGATTCGGACTCCCCACTAGGATTAGGTCTTCGACTTGATTTGGATATCGGTAAGATCAAAGAAGCTGACTTGTGCAAACACCCCATTCCTTTGTCCACCGGAAAAGAAAAATAACCTAAACCGGAAGTGAACCTGATAGCAAAAAGCAAGTGGGCAAGCGCAGTGCATATATCATGGCCCATCAGAGCTACGATTGAAATCCGATCTCGGCTCGGCGACCGTCGCGCCCCTAAGGTCTCTTGCCGGAGCCACGCGTGACGTGTAATACGACACCTTCACACATCGTTATGAAAAATTTCGATGAACGTGGCAGTCAACGCGCCATGAAGCTCCGTCAGTGAAGTTTGATACCGACTGTGTTTCCACCTGGACATAAAACCGGACTGCAACGATACCTTTGGATGGACGTTAGAAGAGCGATGAGGATGATACGGTTCATGTAGATATCAATTAAGAGTCAAACTTTTGTTCACACCTCGACCCTTATTTTAAGATCGTCTTCGTGATGTTAGATACCGGTATAGGGATTAATTAAATTGGGCCCGGCTCGGAAAGTATGGTCTGGGTGAGGTTTATCAGGATAGGTTCAGTGGCGTAGGTAAGATTTTCGTAATGGGAAGGGGGATGGTCGCTTACCTCTAAGGAAGCACACTTCGGTTGCCTATATCTATGCTTCCTTAATTCTAATTGTTTGCCTACCACTTAACACCAACTAAAAATTCTCTTACATAAGGAGTTTACCCGAGGTAATTCGATATATGCATCGAAACAGTTTGATACATCACACTTGTAGGTTGAAGGATACCACCCTGAATGACCTTTTCTAAATCTCAAATCGTTGAATGTCTTCGAAATGTTTAATCCGAATTTCTATATAAGTGTTCAAGTTTTTCAAGGATTTCGACTTTTGGCATATTGCATGGGTTTTCATGGATAATTGTGGGCTTTGTTGAGGATGCTAAGGGATTTCCAAGAATGTGTTGGTGTTTTCGAGGATTACTGGGTCTTTTTTCCCTATTTCGTACCGGATTTTGCTCTGGGAAAAGGGGTGTTTAAATATTTAAAAAAAAGGATCTTAATCTATTAAAAAAAGGACTAAAAATTTGCTCTTATTTAAAAGAAAGGTGTACCTAAGGGAGAGGAGAGTTAATCCCCCAGATCCCCCCACCGTACCTGCGCCGGTAAATTGAGATGTGGTTAGATTAGGTTGGGATGGGTTTAGTAAGGCTGAGTTTACATTGAGATGTTTTTATTTTGGGATAAGTTTCGGTTTGAGAGTGACTTCGTTCAAACCTTAATTTGATAACGTTGCGTAAGTTGAAATTGGGTTACAACTACGCTGGTTTTTAGGATTGCTAAAATAGGGTAGGTTTTTTTCTTCTTCTTTTTAAGTTCTAGTAAAGACGGTTGAAATCTTGTCAATCCTGACATTACTTGTGCTTCGATAATCTTTCAATGCATCATAAAGTAACTGTGAATTTACTTGATCTGCGTTAAAGTCTCTGGTTAGGTACTCGATGAGACCTCTCAAGACATGATCGGGATTGGAGGACGTATGCCTCGACAGATCGCTTTTCAAGGGAAAATGAAATAGTTTTAGTAAAGAGGACCGTTTTTACGAAGTGGTCACTTAGGCTTGGGCGATTAAGACTGGATATTAATGGGCATCGGCACCGATGTGTGACCGCCACGCGACCGCGCCGGGCGTTTCCGTAAAAAGGGAGTCTCTTGATGATGATTTGCCGATCCTACAGGAAGCATGTCATCAATTTATCTGTATATTAGTGCTTAATGGCCGGTCATGGGAAGTTCTCGGAGATAAGCAAATTTCGTTAAGTAATATATGTTGAGGGTAATCTAGTAAAACAAGGCCATAGCTCTTTGAAGCCAAAAGAGAGGCCAAGCCAGCTATAGTCAGAGATGAGGATGCTTCGAAAAACATTGAAGTTGTCCGTTTGATGCGGGGAGATCCTCAAACTATCACAAAGGTCTGTAACAAGGATGTTCGCCGAAGCCACATATTTTCTATCTTAAAAGTTCTCCGACAAGAAGGTTGTGTAACTCGAATGTTACTCGACGAAACAGTCTCTGAAGCTCTCCAACCTGGAAGTTCTTTGACGCGAATTAAATAATTTCTTCCGAAGTTAAGGTAAGGTTGAATGGTAGGTTTGGACGGGTCAGTTGAAGGAAGTTTGCTGTTTTTATTGCACAGCTTCTTCGTTTCGGCTGTATTTTTTTCATGATATGAATTTCTATTTGTAAGACATTGATCGTAATTAACTTCCTTTTAAAGTTCAAAGTTCTAGCAGCAGCTCTGTAGAAACCTGAGTACTACAACATACTATCTACGAAGAAGCAATGCTATTGATATATAGTGAAAAATAAGCGTAAGGTTTACAACTGAAAAATGGATTCCGTCGGCTGAGGCTCGATCACTCCCTGCTACTGTTCAGGAGACCTCATCAACACCGGTATTCCATTTCGTTTGATTGATTTGGTAGAGCTTTAGAGTCTTTTCGCGAGCGCGTCATTTATAAGGCGTTGACAGGACTCGTGCCTTCGTGCCTTAATAGGCACTATTCTATGGCCGGACCGTTCGTAGTAGCTCTCCGATAGGGCTTCATCAACTATTGTGCGTTGACGTCTACCTGCGATGTGTTTATGACTCCATCAAACTTGTGGTCAACAGGCCATGGAAGTACTCCGGAGAAAGTCGTATCGGCTTACAGATAGCCGTATTAACCCATCTGCTTACACTTACATGTAATCTAACAGTGCAAACCCAACCGGCAATACTAATGCAGCCCATTGTCTGTTATACTGCATGTAATAACAGTCCTTGCATTTAAGAACGTCCCTTTCCGTTTCCATTCCTATCGTGCAAAAATGCTTCTTAATTGCTTTGACGAGAGATTTGTTTTATGCCAGCGCAAGGACACAATGCAAAGGAAATGCTTAGAAACAACAACAACAAAAATAGGCATGAGTTTCCACATTCTGAGTTCTATTTTATGCGTACTCCTCTGCCCCTTTCTTTGTTGGCTTCTTTACGGTAACACTAAATCCATAGGGCAGTCAAAGGGAATCTTGTTGAGACAAAAGTACATACCGCTCAAAAAATATAAAAAATGAGGGGGTAGAAGTTTGGTTGCAGTTAGAAAATTTGCTACCTAGGCTTCTTGAGACTTCTCCGTTCTTGTCGGAATAAGCGGAAGTGAAACTCTAACTGCGGATTTAACTTTGCAAGCTTATACAAAATTTCCGTCGTTCTTTTAGAAAATAATCATGCAACCGATTTGGGTTCTTTTCAGTGAAAACATGCACTTTCAGTATTGTCTTTGACACAAATGCAAAACTACCATCATCGCGGAATGTCGTTCAGTAAATTCTCCTTGGTAGATAATGTTTACCCTATCGGCCTTCAGATGCATGTAATATCGCAAATGCCTTGTTTAATGACAAGGTCAGAGTGTTTGTAGATATCAGTCAAAATACAAGAGCTGGGTAAACGATGAAAATTGGGAGCCAGCTTCGTCATGTTACTACCAAAAAGATAAATCCAATCAAGCAATTTCCCCAAAGTTTTCTCAACCCTTTGATAGCTGGAGACCATAGGCTCATCAACCTACAGTGTAGCTTGGAGTACATATGGGCCGTTGTCAAAACTACCAACAATGAAAAAGTGACTCGACGAATTGTAAAGAAAGTGTGATGTCTCTTTTTGTTGGGCGCGCGTCCCGTCAGTGAAGTGCTTGCCCGGCCCTGCCACAGATATCAAATCGAGTGAATTGCAACGTTGGCCCTTTGTTGTACTCGCGAATCACGTAGTGATCAAGTCACTGATTAATGACTTTGCCTGGATGACTCAACTTTTCTGCCCAGGGGCTAACTATGAATTAATAGGAGAATGATGTCACGTGAAATGGTGTGCGTTTGCGGAAACAGTTCGCGATTGTTGGACTTCGATTGGTAGTGATTAATGAACCACCCACAGATAGTGACGATGGGTACTTTTGACGGAGTGGGAAGCGTTGTTTAGCGGCATTTCGGAAGGGGGTTATGAAGTGCGTCCGCGCAAAGTATATGGGTTGAAATTAGTTGAAATGGTTCGTTCAGGCTTGTCTATGTTGAATTTGGCTTAAGTGGGTAAGGGTGGGTTACGCTATCTCGTGATACGTGAAGTTAGGTATGATTGCTCTAAATAAGGGTGGGTAAGCCTGAATATGGTTCGGCTACGTTGGTATTTTTTGAATCAGGCCTATTATTGGGATTGTGTAATATGTTGCGTTACGTTGAGCTACGATGAACATTTTTACGTTGAGCTACGATGTACATTAGTCCGGCATTATTTTAAAAAGGTATAGAGAGCAAATCGGAATAAGCTTCATTGGATTTGGTTACGTTCGGTCAATTCACATAGCATTTTGATAGTAATGTTTTTTCGGCATGTTTTCAATATTGGGGCACACTGTACTACAGCATGTGTTCCATGAACTGTGCCCATGAGCTTCCTGCACATCTCTCAGGAACAACCCCAACGTAACTCCTCCAAAATATCTACCACCTCTCTTATCACTTTTTCACCAAATGAACTCGTAAGCAAACGATTTCATTCAAAACAGCAAGTAGATTATTAGAGAAGGCAGCTCCGCACAGAAAAAGAAAAGCCCGAGACAAAGTCCCAAGTTGAAGTTCTTCCTCCACAGACACGAGACAACTTAAAATTTGCGTCTGAGAAGAAGAGAAGGCAGGCGTTGATAAATGATGGTGCGACTGAGAGCGAGAGCGCTTATGATCAATTTGCCCAATCCCCATTTTCATCCCACACCTCCTTTTGTCACTCGAGAGAATTGGCCCCAAAATGAAAGTCAGCGCTGACTGGCGTCACTCGCTCTGGCGTCACTCCGCGTTCGGAGATGATGAGCAAGGCACAGGAGAAATGTTTCAAAAATGGCGCCAACCAAACTGATCAAACGCATACACTTTCGCACTCATGAAAAATGATGTTGCCTGAAAAAAGAAGCCACCTACGGTTAGGTTTGAAGAACAGTGGTGGAATATTGCGTGAACAACGTTTGCAATCCGTGGATATGTCTCATCTCCCAACCGAAGGCAGTACCGTAATATGCACATTTCGCGTATCGTAAAAAAATAAAGGGAAAAAAATACAACCTTTTATGTAATAGCCTTACTATTTACATGTAATTAAAACATTTTTTTCTAATTCTAGAAGATATTTTTTCACAGATGTCCACAATGTTTGTAGAATCGCCAACCGACTCGTTATTGTTCAACAATGGCACGCATTTTCACACTCAAAACCAAATAGCTCAGTTACCTTTTTTCTTATAAAGTAAGAGAAGACATTAAGATTTAATTGAAGCGTATTTTTGAGCCAATATATGCTTGCCCCCCCCCCATACACACACTTTGAAAAAAATAATGGTGGAAATCATTGGTTATTTTTTAATGGTGTTGACAAAAAGGGTCCCTTGAGTTTAAAAGCATCATGATCGGCGAGTTTAGAGGGTAATATTATTTTTCACCTTACACTAGGGCCGCTGCTCTGCCAAGATCGAAAGAAGACTTAAGCAAACTACGGTGGATAGCATTCGATCTTTCTAATACTAAACGTCCACCACTCGGTCTATCAATAACTCTGAGACGAAATCATTCCAACAGGAGTAGCATAAAAAATTAAAATTATTTTTGGTATGGTGAGACTTCCTTTTTTTCCGCATGTGACTATCACTGCAGTATTACAGATACACAGACACACATAACCTGTCTAGCATCTCAAAACTACCAGCAAATTAAGCCTCCAATTCCTGCTGTTCGTACTGTATACATCCGTGTGAAGAAGCAGTGTACATAAGAAAAGCATATCATCCAAAATGTGAAGTGTATTCTTTCCAGAGCAGTTTAGTGGCCTTACATTTGAAAGCTGTGTGCCACAAAAGCAGGAAAGGTAACCCAATAAATCTGCACCGTAATCATAATCAAAGATCGACGTTAACCGAACAAGTTCAACGGGCTATGACCTTAAACTCCGTCCATTGTGCAACCATTTCAAGCCTAAACAGATCGTATCACTGAAACCCTGTCACGAGGATTCTCGACTGCACCGATAATTACGACTTGTACCCTGACTTTTTTCAGTTTGAATCTATGTATCTGCCACCGTTCTAGGCAATTGGTGTCAAGACAACCGATAAAAGAACAGATTACGTGCCCGAAGATGTTAATGACAGGGAATTAAACGAAAAGCGATTTGTGGTCCGAAATTCAGAGCTGTCATATATTTTCGGAGAGCTGATGATAGAGAGCAGTGCCAGAAAAAAGAGAGTAGCTGAAGCTTGCAATACATCTTCGAGCCTCGACATATAGAGCCGTGGATATACGTTGTCATGGTGCATTTAGCTCTTGGGAATATAGTCCTGTTTTGTTAGCCGTCATTATTTGGGTGGGTAGGTGCACGATCTGGTAGCTCACAAGTAAATTGGACGAGAGACTTGACTTTAAATTGAATAGGTTCAGTGAGTTGTAATTGAGATGCTCTGCTGTGTCATTCAATGTGTTAAATGAACTTTTGACTTGTTCTCATGGAGCGATGCGCTTCTTGGTTTATTTTTAGGAGGGGGCGTTCCTTGATATAGTGCTCTCTCGGAACACTGAAATCATCATGAGAACGTGGTGGCTAATAGGTAAACTTCTACAATATTGACTCCACTTTGAGGTCTCACCGTGGCTCGAGGTTTTGCAAATAATTTTAAAACTTTTGCATAGTCTCGTACGCGTCACCGATGTGACGGTGAAAGACGATGAACTCACACATATATTGGAAAATATTCAGATGGATCCATAGGATAGCGATATCAATAGAAATGTCCCGCCGATATCCCTTTCGATTTTTCGTTAGACATTGCTTTTTGGTTGCAGGTCTAACTTTGAAAATAAAGAAAAAAATTTAAACCAAGCAATTAGTCTCATACCGAAAACAGGCCAAGGGTTACATTTCTGGTTTAGGTATATACCCAAAGCAAAGCTTAGTCGTTGGAAGTTTTGAGCTCGAGTGGTAAAATTTGTGTTTCTGGCCCTTCAAGTATTGCGTCTAAGTAGTTCAGGTTTTCTTCGTGAGGGAATTTCGGAGGGATTTAAATGAGTTCTTAGAAATGATCGATTTTTTATTTTATTTTTTATGTTTGTGGCTTTTGTGTTTTTTAAGACTATACATAGTCTTACAATGACCTGCATTTCAAGTCCCTGTGGCTAGAGTCTCGAGTGCGATGGCTGAGGTTTGTAGTTCTAGTAGTCCGAACCTCATGATTGACTAGGTAGCTCCATCGCACCCTGGCAACGTTGCCGAAGATGATAATGACGAGGAATTAAACAAGCCTGGCGACGTTACGAAATATGTTTGCGCCGCAAATATTCAAAACTGAGCTTGAGACTGCCCGTGCGGCTTCCCAATGTTGATACTTTGTCCACCAAAACCGCATCTGCCTATTTCAACAACCATCTAAATAAGCCAAACAAAAAAGCCACATCAAAATGATTGCCTGCACCTCAATAAGCCAATAACTTTGCTATGCTTTTTTCGCAAAGCCGACACAGGTAACAAAAGCTCCGTCGGGGGTCTCTACGCAAAAAGAGTATCCAAATAGACTCACTAACAATGAACGACATGATACCGCTCTTTTTTTCTGTCTTTCGATGACCATATAAGTGGGTTATGACCTGCCGGGTCATCCCCACTGTTTACCCGGAGTCCACCCCTATAGAAAAAGGTCCGGCATGAAAAAACAGGATATTTATACGAAAACTTTTTTGGGGGAGACCAGCTGCTATAGCCAAACAAAATTAGGGAGCTTTTTACGAATCGGATACGACACATCCTAAGGCATTACCTCTGTAATGAGGATTTTTAAGGGGAGGGGGGCAGGTGTCGATGATGACAGCTTCAATGAAGTGATGGACAGAGAAGTGAATGGGTCAGAGACGCTGAAAAGGGAAACAATATTCGGCAATGAGACGAGGGACGCGAGGCGAGCCTTATGGGGTGTGGACCAAGGGGAGACACGTGCCTTGGTAAACTTAAAAATATGTTTTGCGGATTTTTTTATGCGGAAATGAATGCGTTTTCTGTCAGTGCGCATCAGTATAAAAGCATAAAAAAACAATGATATAATCATCCCAATTCGACGATTTTTTTTAAATCGTTGTTAGCTCAGACAAAATTTAGCTAATTTATAATTTAGCTGAAATTTAATTCATCTCATCGGGACTAGTTATATAATGATAGCCTACTTTCATTAACTAATGTAGCAGGCAATGAAATAAAGACTTTTTTTGACACGAAGTTAGACATGATGAGAGTTCTTGTTGTTTCGGTAAACTTGATTTTCTAGTGAAGATGTTTCAACGTTATCACGGAAGAGGACAATGCGAAAAAAAATGTCGGCTGAAATGAACAGATTATTTTGGGAGTGAGCAGATATTTAAAGAATCTTCGTGAATTGGTTCAAGACCAACCTTTTTTTTAAGGCTCTCTGTGTTTTCTTGATTTTTCTCAGGGTTCATGGGCGGGTTTTGCAATAATCAACTTAGGATAAACGCTATAACAGGGGTAAACTTGATGCGGGAAATCTCTTATTAATATTATTAGGTATCAGTAAGGTTTCACTTTTATGGGAAACAGCCCGTCCGAAACTTTTCTGTGCCCCTCCAAGACCTCCATACTCCCCACATTGCAATTTTTTTTTTATTTTTTTAAAGTAAAAATTTGATAAAACATAATCGAATCTTCGTAAAGTCTACTAAAAAATCTCAAGCAAAAAGTAAACGCCCCGTAAACTTTTTTTTTAAGAAGAAAGCTTTTGTCAGTACTCATACTTGTGTTTTGAAGGCTCGGTAAAACGGCTTTTTTCAAGCTTTCCGTCGTTTTTTTTCTTTGTCTTTTTCGACCACCTAAAATAGGAAAACCGAAGAATGCCGACAAAATCTGCAAAAGGCCTAAAAAACTCTCACCCACCCTGAAAATTAGAAAAAATATGAGTAGACAAATTTTAAGACCAGTAAAGGTAAATTAGAACGGTAGGTTGACATAAAGGGGTGTAATACTACGGCCAGATCCGGATCATTTACGAAAAGTTATGTAAGAAATAAACTTGATTCAGAGAATCAATTTTTTATTAGTGTACTTATTAAGTTCGGTAAGGTACGATTTGCATTGTGGGCAGACACCTGCAGCAAAATATAGCTTGCGAATTCATCCCTCATCCTTCGGACTATGTGTCCGAAGGTGTAATATGTGTCCTTCGACAGGTGTAATACGGAAAAGATT
>Ga0058701_10004450_pt1 | contig 11384 bp, 6 predicted proteins | sample AgamicOrMae_FD_97039 | JGI IMG/M metagenome (GOLD analysis project Ga0058701, IMG submission 97039) | Agave microbial communities from Guanajuato, Mexico - Or.Ma.e | ecosystem: Host-associated > Plants > Phyllosphere > Phylloplane/Leaf | place: Guanajuato, Mexico | collected 2012-06-04 | reverse complement strand
TTATGGGACGTGAACATTTTAACGTACAAAGAGAAGTACTCTTATGGAACTTCGTATAGGGTCAAAACAGACAAATTCCTTCGTACGCTTATGAGAAATACTAATGCGATATAATGTATTTCAGAGAAATTTCAAGATAAGGATTACTTTTTAAATCCTTGAAAATTAACGCACGAATGATACGTGCAGCGGAACAAGGGCCTAAGCAAGAATCGATTCAGGCCCGACAACCTGGCTTCCATGACTTATGGGGGTATTTAAGGGCCCCAGCAAGAGTCGATATAAGATGAAAATATTCAGAGAAATATTCGGTTATTTTGGTAAAGAACGAGGAATTTTTGCGGGGGCGTAGCCCTCGCTTCTTTGCGTCTTGTTCAACTGTACCTTTACCAGCTTCAACTGAATTGAATCTTCCTCGCTTAATTTTACCTTAATAAACGTTTCTCAGTCAAACGACAAATGTACTCAATCTAACGTTATGTAAGCTAAATAATTACATCCCAAGTTCTTCCAGCTTCAAACACCCTACTGTCAGATAGGCCGCCCGAGGACGCAAACTTATGGTGACATCAAGAAGAAATTCAAGAGAGACTTTTACTTCATTCAAAATCAATGTATAATGCTGTATTTTCCTTTCTTTTTTGTTTCCTTTTCAGGGTGTGAGTTTACCAGGAATTCCCACGATTAACATCGGTAAAAGCATGTCCATTGCTCTGTACATAAAACGGCGTTGCAGGCTCCCGTAAGTACATCACCCTCTCCAGTGATATGCTCAACACCAGTTATTTTAAAAAGGTATTTCGTCTCGTCTTTCGCTCCCGGCGTAAGTGGTTTTTCAGGTACGCCTGCCTTTTCTTTTTACGACTTGAAACAGCAGACAAAATTGCTTTTGAGGAGCCAAAATATGGAAGTTAACAGCGACCATTCTGATTTAAAGAGGACGGGTTCCATTAGAGGAAATCGAAAGAGTATTTCCGATAACGCGAGAAGCATTGACTCATCGATGGAAAAAGTAACCCGGTTTATACAGCTCTCAAAAAACCTTTCGTGCAGATAGTATTTCCTTTTATCGGCTTCCGCTCGAATCCGCGGGCCAATCGAGCCTGCTACTGAGGTATGCCGATTTAATCCGTTACTTCTGCAGCCCTGATTATCTCGAATGGACATCTGGGCTGACAAGACACAGAAACATCCTTAGATCGAAGTGGAGTGTTTCATCTGTATCAAGGATAGTTCTTTGTGCCTCTTGAAAAAATAAATGTTGGTGAGACTTAAACGCACCAAACAAAAACGAAGCTTTCCGTAGAAAAAAATCGCCTCGCATACAATCCTGAGATTTTTTTATGTGATCTTTTAGCGAGCTTGTTTCAGTTTTCCAAAGAAACTGACTCTTGTCACTTGCTTATTTCGCAACATCAATTTAGATCTTGGGCAGACTATGTTCTTGCGTGAAGAAATATTTAAAATGCAATATCAGTATGGGTAGCGGGTATGGCATCGCAAAAGTGCATAGTGCATAATTACGCTAAACCCCCATAAGAAAGTTATTGGGACGAAATGAATAGTAGTGTGGTGGTAGGGTGCATAAGTGCAGCTTTACTGCGCCTCCAAAAAGCTAATTTATGTTTTAACTTTCCCCCGGCCGGTTAATCATTCCGGTCGAATAGGCCCATTGTTAGCTGCAACCAGCGACGCCGCAGCGTGCTGCGATACGGAAGTGCGGCGGCGAGATGCACCCAGTCCACGATTCCGATGCAATTTTGCGCGATGCAATTAACAAGAGCTATAAAAAAGTGGCAAATACGCCGTTTAGGGTTGATTTCATTCCATTCGATTTTATTTCGATTTGTTAGATCAAAGTTCGGACGACACAAAGAGCCTAATTGGTCGTTATTGCAGTTGATCAATCGCCTCTTGTGCAACAGAGGGAATGACTGACAATTGCGCTTAGGTTATAACAATTAAAAGATAAAAAAAGATGACGAAAAGAAGTAGTGTAAAAAAAATAAGATGTCGAGTATTTAAGCAAAAAATTGAATTTGCAATTGGCTGCTAACCCATAATGGATGGAGGCTGATGAGAACTGCACAAATTTTCGGTCTCTGTCAAAAAAAAATCATCATGCAATTACTTTTTGCGATTAATTTATAATTTCTAAACTACCTCGTAAATAGCATGAAAATATGCATTCCTTGTTTCATAAAGGCTGAAAATAAATTAAAGTCAAACCACGATGCCTACTGGATAGCTGTCACCCGGCAAAACGACAAAACGGCTATGCATACAGACAAGCTCCCAATTAGAAAAAAAAATGGCTGAAGGTAATCTACTGATCCACAAAACAACTAGTGTAGGAATTACTACATAGAATGAATCTGAATAGATATTTGATATCTACGTGTCGAAATGGCTACAGTAAAATCCGTTTCGGGCGTGAAGTTGGCTTATTACAGCTGCTGTTGCAACGCGCAAAATTTACAGGCGAGTGGGAGGATGGGAAAGCGGCACAATCACAGGCCTACGACGAATAACGGCAATGGTAATCGATTAGCCAGACAGACGGAGATATAAAATTAAACGATACCCAATAAAATTAAGACGGAAAGAAATTGAAATGAACTGGTACGTCTTCGAAGCGCTGTATGAGAAGGTTTGCCACGAGAACACTCCAATCACATGGAATTCAAAGCCACCAGACATCTCGGCTTCTCTAATTGAAGGAGGAGGGTGTTCTTCCGACACGGTCTTGACTTCGTTAGTTATTCACACAGAGGCTAGGTTAAAGGTTAGGGAAAAGTAGGATTAGGATCATTAATTCCCGTAACGCTAATTTAGGGGGGGTTTCGCTGTCTTCTTCCCCATTGTTACACCTTTTTCCTCATTTAGAAATATACATAACGGTGGCTACTCCTTCCCATCCCAGCGAATCGAATTTAGTGAATTGATGATTTTTTCGGGTAAAGTTGTTGGTTCAAGTTGGATTTTATAGTTGAAGAAGAAAAGTAGGGTTAGGTGTTGTTAGCTTTGGTTACCAAATCAAATTGGGTTGTAAATTAAAGTATAATGCGATTCTATAGTTCTTACATCCACCACGTCCTATACAGGCTTCATCCTAGCAAGTTCAATTGATGAAATTACTTAGAAAAGCAGCAATATACCTTTTCAAAACTTGCATCGATGGATCGATTCTGTTCGAGATTGAAGCTATGGCTTCCTTCCTTTAATTCAGTCAAGAAGCCTTATCTTAGGTCTGCTCCTCCCCCAACCACAGTTGCTCATTTGTGTCTCCGACTTTCCTGTGGTCGCCACTGCGGCCCAAAGAGACTCGTTCCGAACGGACCGGCCCCGAACGGACCGGCTCCGAACGGACCGACTGCTGGCCGCAGTTGGAAGGGGTATACACAGTCACCACCGCCTCGATGGGCAAGTGGTCCCTGGGGATTTCGGAAATCCTTCAGCCAGCTATTCCATTGAAATCCAGGATCTCTTCCCTACCCCGCGGAATACCTTAGCGAGACTTTTACCTAGTCGAATGACAAAAATAAAAGGGATGCACTCCGTCAAAAGGACTGGGCGTTTCTTGCAAGTTGTAACAAAGAATGTTTACTAGTGTTAGACTAAAAATGAATTAGATATTTCAATGACTCCAAAACACTTCGAGGAATTTCTCAATTCATACGCATTCAAATGTACAAGTCACTATTAGGCGGGCAGCACATTATATTTGCATGTGGAAAACGCAAAATCACGAACGAAATTTGAGAACAAAAAAGGGGGAGGAGAAACGCTGGTACAAAATTCTTACCGGCAAAAAGACGCTCAACACTTCGAAAATCGGAGATCCTTGCCTGCAACAAAACAAACGAACACTGTCAGCTTTTAAACATTATCACTGAATAACAACGAAGCATGTCTTTTAAGCGCAATTTACATGAACATTGCTGGGAGTGTGAGCTCCTACATTAATACCAATCAACCACATCCGACGCAGAGCCAGAAAGAACGATAGACAAACAGCACACACGACTGCATTTAAATGAAGAAAGCAGGTTGGCTTCTCAATATTCGCCCGACAAAACGGAGCCACCTTCCGCGTAGGATATCGTGCAAGGCGTTGTGTATAGTCAAACACTCACGCCCGTCTCGGGAACTTTCGACCAGGACTATGCCGCTAAGGATAAAGCGCTTACTTGTTAGTTTGTGAATTTAAAAAGGCAATTCTGACTAGCATACGGCACTCTTCCTTACTTTTGTTAGAGAGCAATACCTGCCAGACGTATTACCGCAACCAAGATATGGCTTCCAACCTGAGGCAAAGCTTTATGGCATCGCTTGACATGGGGTGCCGCTTGAAGGAGCGCACCAGTGCATCGCAGTGCGGCTGGTCGACTTCTTCATTCCACCATATTTCAGCCGAATTATTAGCTTGTCGGCTTGCAGCTTAAGCGCTCAGGGCTTCACCGCTTTATGATCCTTGGAATCAATAACTCTCAGCCCAGAACGCAAAGCGGCACTCCAAATCGTCGGCAACTAATAGCCACTTCTCCTTAGATTCCTTTACGCAAAGTATATTCAGTGGATACATTTAAACAAGGTTTCTCGTCAAAGGCAAAACGATCCCTTCAAATTACTAGTGACCACGTAAGTTAATTACGTGTTTTAATAATCAACCGGATTATCAACCGTGTTTGTTTGGAAAATTGACCAACTTGTAACGCCCTCACATTAGTTGGCCGATTTTTCAAACGAGTATTTTTACGTAGTCGTTTCTTGGAGCACATCCCTCCAGTTAATCTATTTTTCTTTGAAGGGATCAAAAATTAGCTCCTTTATTTACATTAACGTTAACGAGAGCCGCCAATAAGATAATTGACCCTAGGTTATACCAACATTTTGATATCAAGTAGACGTCGGGTCGGACATCGGCAAGAGTAAAGCTACCTACTCATGGGTGAGCTAAAGCCTTACAATGCCGTGCTGCCCCTCAAAAAGAGTTATCTGCAGTGACCAAATGAGCCCCCCTGCAACCGCCCCCATTGTGGGTGCTTGCTAAATCGAATTGGGTAGCGCAGGGTGCGTGGCCCGGAGATGATAGGGAAACCACGAGACGGATGCGTTAGCAAACAGGCCGGAAGGCGCTTTTGTTTTATCGAGTATACCCAGTGAGCATGGTCATTATGGGGCCAACCATAAAATGAGAAAACAGGTAATGACAAGTCGAGAAGGGCCTTGCCAAAACTGGAGGACATATTTATGGGCGACGGTTTGGTGAGGTGGAAATTGGTTTGGTTGGGATGAAAAACAGACATTGTATTATGATCGAGCTGGCAACAGACCTCGCCTGACAGGAATGGTATTGATTTTTGAGGGATTCTCTTAAGACAGTGTGATTTGTAAGAATAACCTGACGAAATAGGAAATAATTAAATCGACGATAAATAACAGTGACTTGAAAGAAAAATTATTTCTCGTAAATTCAAATAATTCTTATCGCTCGTTCAAACGGACACTACTATTAAAAAAAGGTATAGAGGTTGAGATTTAAAGAATTTTTTTTCTTCAAATTTTCTGGAGTAGTGGCTTTACTAAGAATACAGTTTTAAGAATTGCAAAGATGTTTTTTTTTTCTACTGTATGTGATAGCTTTGCCAAAGGTGTCCTGAGTTCCCTGCGGGAACATAGCTCTGGTTACACAATAGGTTATGTTCTATTTTCGGTGACATAAGAGGTCATTAATACGTCTTATTAGATATGTCAATGAGTGCGGTGCCATTACAACAGGGGTAATTTCCTTGCTGGTAGTACATATTCATTCCAAATCAAAAATTCAAAAGCTGCCGTGCCTTATCCTTGCTTTCACGGGAAAACTAAACTCCAAAAACTACCGAGCTACAAGGGCAACTACGTCTTGTAATTCAGGAAACAATAAAACAAGGATCTAAAACCGATAAGAGAGCAGATGCCCCTGAAATCTTATCCAATAAGTCGCGTAATACGCTCAAGTGTTGAGTATACGAAGTCAAAGAGATGCCGACCAATTGAAGACGATTCAAGTCTGAGCCAGCAGCGTTAAAAGCACTCTGAAATTGGCAGTCCAGCCTTCCAGATGGGTTCTTGACAGGCTCTGTTCTTTGGAACGCTTCAAGCCGTAATCAAAAATCGGAAAAATGGACCAATTATGATGTTTTGCTGGGCGTGACGCCTCATTTGTGGATGAAGCTATTTGCATGGTTGGACGCCGCGCCCACCGTCGAGAGTGAGAATTTGTGTGTGGCGCGTTTTGTGTTTGTGTATTGGTGTATGGAAGCCCTGCGGATTATTTTGGGAAAGACGTGGCTCGATGGACATGGTAATTGGGCGCCTGCTTCAGTTTTGGAGGATGAAAAGTGGCTGCTTACAGCACCATTTCGTCACAGTGCATGTGAAACTACTACCTTTCGTCTGATAGTGTCCATGAGCTGTCCTCAAAATCACGCAAAGATTCCTCTACAGGAAGGGTCTCTCAATTGTTCGTCAGAGTCCTCGATTCACCTACGATATTATCACGTAATCTGGCCTGAGATATGTCCTCATGTACCTGACAATGACCAGCCTTTCTCAACCGCGTTCTGCGTAAGGTCTTTTACCTCGCGCAAGTAGGACAAAAGACCTACCTCAATTTGCCTCACCCGAAAAAAATTCTAAGACCTCACTCAAAATCCTCCTATCCTCGGCAAATCTTGATACCAAAGAGACCCTTTACTGTTACAGTACCCAGTATCAACAGTTACCTCAACAGTGTTCACTTTACTTTTGTATGCGTAAACAAACATCCTCGTCTAAACTGTCCTTATTTTAGATTTGTAATATAGAAATAGTACCGAAATGTATCGGTCGGTCCCTTGAGATCATTGCTTACTAAAAGACAACGAGCTAATGTAAAACGGCCATGTTTTGTATATTTTAGCGCTTCTAGCCAAACGTCAAGCTGTGATAGCGAAATCTTCAAGTGCCGAAACTATGTCTTGTAAGCGTAGTTCCCAGCGAGTGTATCAGGTATCCCACTTTCCATCGGGTATGTTTAAGTGATCTGTGAAGACTTGCGAAGTGTTTAACATCGGCGATAGGATCAGTTGGAATCGTGCGTGTCGATAGCTCGCCCATCGAGACATTCGATTATAATCGATATCTGGACTTTGGTTGCGGGCAGTTCACAGCGGGTCGCATTTTCCAAAAGACCCGCCCTGGAAGCCTAATGGGAAGCGTGGGCATTCGTGAGCGATTTGCAGCAGCCGCGGTGCAGCGGTGGCAGCACGCCGGCGACTAATATTTCCTCGCCGTAACTGATAGATGATCTTTTGATGAGGCCTATTTGTTTTATCATCTGATTTGGTTGACACGCGGTGATGTCTGCCAACTTTTGCTGCGATTAAATGCACCGCGGCGTAGAGTTTTTTCTAGCTTAATAAATAACCTGAATAAGGGAGTTTTTTCTCATCTCGAATAAAATCAGGAGTACGAATAACCTGTATCAACATTAAAAGTAATGTTTTGTATAACGCGAAAGGTTACGCTCGAAATGAAACGGTCATTCCTTGACTCATATGGATTTATTAATCTACTGTAGTCTAACTTTCATAGTTTTGAAATTCAATTTAAGGAGTCGGAATTGATCAAAAGACCAAAATTATTTCCTTATGTTTTCCATTATGCTCATCTCCCATCAGTTTGGTCACTCACCGAAACTAAAAAAAAAAAAATTGTCTCCATGTGTGTTACTAATAAATTAGTTATTTTTTCACAAATGAAGTATTCACTTTCGCAAGAAATGACTAAATATCATCAAGAATGACTCATTAAAACTATAAAAATTTTCACCACTATTTTTTTAGTCGGTCGACTATATTTCAAGAATGAAGCCACACTGCAACTAACAATATTCAATATCAAATAAATAATAATGAAAATGAGATACAGGAAAGTCATTTTTTTAGATTATTTCCTAGCAATAATTCTTTAGTGTCATTTAACCATTTTCTCATAGAGAATAAACCGACAAAAACGTCAACTTGAACCTACATTTACCTAACATAATTTAATCCCACCTAATCTCACCAAACCTACATTAAATTCTACGAATATAGCTGAGATTTCATCTACTCTAATACAAACTTTTCATAATCTCATCTTTCCCCTATCAAAGAGTTCGTATTCTACCAGGAAGCGGTTCCAAACGAACTTTGTCGGCAGAACAGTAATGAAAGAGACCATCGTATAGCTGAAAAATATGATGCACTGTTTACGGAGACACTTCTCTTAAAATTTAAGGGTATCGCTGTTGTTTTTTGAGACTTTGTCTTTACTAGCAGCAGATGTAATATTTTTAATACTGCGTGGCAAGTTAAGAGGAGTTTCAACGTTTTATGTGTAAAGAATGAGTTCCCACGTTTATGCTGGAAATTTCGCTCACATTTTACATTTTTCTTGTATAAACTACGGTGACGCAGCAGCCCCCACTACAATGTTGTATATTCCACAGCGCGCGTCGAGAGCGGGTATGAAGTACATAAACTTTAACAGCGCCGGGCAAACATATGTAGTGGAAATAAACACAAGTTTTCACAGAGCAGGCTGCGCCGTATGGGTCCCCGGACCAAAAACTTTTTCTCCATAGCTCCGCCCGTAATCCCCGACTCTGTATGCATAACCTCAAAGTAGATTATCTCCATATTAAGAGAAACTTGTCGTTTTGTGGAATCGGCCCTTGTAATCCAATGATAAATTGAAGCGTCCTTTTCACTTTTATTACAGTAACTTCAAAAAAAAGTCCTATCGTGTAATTTGGCTTGAGATGACCCTTTTGGGATGTTGACGCCCTTGTTAGCCGATTAAAAGGATGAAAGAGTTTCTCGAAGACATAGGGTGTCGTTCATCTTAGCTACCAGAGTTTCTCACATTTTTAAACGAAAACCAATTCTACTGTCATCACCTATTTTAGTTGTGGTTAGTTCCCGCTTGAAGGCATGTTACAATAAGCAGTATAAAAACAATCAGTCAAAGGCCGACCTGGACTCGGAGATTCCCGATGGAGGAAGCACCCCCACGAATTCGCGAGGTATTTGTCCATCGAGCAGTGCTGCCCACACATTCGAAATGCCAAAGCGCGTCCGTCGGACTCCATCCTGCCCCTGCCTGACCTATGCAGCGATGCTCCTAACCAGGTTTCAATTCGATAACGGTCTTGATCTCTCCGACGCTAAGCGTCGCGACGCCCATTAACAAACCGAGCTGCGAGCCCAAGGGAAAGTACCGTACTTACATCCATTTAAATGCTGTCAGAAGACACTATAGAAGAGGTATCGCCTATTTGCCGGTCATTAGGACTATTCGCCCGACAAAGCAGTGAGAAAGACGTGCCAATAGTTTAACCTTTCAGCATTGTAGGCGCTTCCAACAAACAAGCCCGTCTTCAGCTGTAGCCTAAATAACAACACACAACCCGAACTGGATCTGTTTCAGTAGGAATATACTCTTACACGCTGGATGCCCTCAACTTGTAGTACGCTATGAGTAATGTAAATGTGTGTGCTTTCCTATTCACCCGTCAGTTTAGTTAAAGCCCATGCATCTAGATCTTCTCCTCCAATGCATGGTCTTTCGCAGTATTCACCGAAAATTTCTACTACTCTCCCAAACCGTAGAAGTCTCCCTATATGTAATTGTACTCCTTCTGTCATATAGGGCAAGGCTTTCCGATTCGAAGTAAGTGTTATGTGGCTTTAAGGTTTGCTACGAAAGATGCATTTGCTTCGATATCCGCTTAACCAGTTCAAAGTCGGCCAAACCTACAGAAGAAGCCCGCCTCCCTCTCTTTTTAACCGGTACTAATTTTCTCTGCTCGAAATTAAATTGTTGGCACTTGGCTTTCCACGGTACTTGAATGAAATCATCAGTTGTGCGTTTGTCACAGCGATCCGAATTAAAACGACTCCAAAAAAGGTGGTTGCCAGGTTTTGATATCCTGTTGGCGTGCGGATAAGACTCCCGCTGTGTGATTTGCGGATAAGAACCCGCCCATTTATAATCTGACTGCCTTTCTAATGATCTCCTTATTGATTGATAATGATGTTGGCGAAGAACTTTGCGAAGACACGATTTTAGCTGCAGCAAAGTACTCGTGATGTATTGTTTTGGTAGATGGGGAAAAAGGGAAATAACACATTAGCTCGAAAAACAAAACCAAAAGAATGAGAAACTTGCAATAAGCACATCTGTTTCATTATTGATGGGTTTACATTGAATACAACCAAAATATGTTTTAAAACCGTTTTACCTTCGCAAAAGAGGTGAAAACTCAAAAATGTCATTCTTACCAGGGTTCTTGGCAAAAAAAGAAAGTTTTACTTTGATTTCAGTAACAAGAAAGGAATATACTTTCGTACATAAACAGGATTAGCTGGGCATTTGTATCAGAAAAAAAGAAACTATTTCAATTCGGAACTGTTTGGGAATTACCACGAAACGGAAAAAGGATTGGAAAGAAATCCTTTGAGACCGGTCCTCCCAAATGATCCGTTTATGCCAAGTAATCGGACCAAATCCACTAGATTCAGTTCCGCCTTTCGTAATGGCTTTTAAAAGCTGTTTAATGGCTGTTTCGGAGCGTAAAATTTCTTCTTTTACAAGTCAATTACAGACATCGATATATATTTGGCAGTTATCCTGATATAGGGACCCAGCAACTTAACGTTATTGAAATTCGATTGTTGATTATGACGAATGTTGAGTGCCGCTTTTAACTGTATCATCAACGCCTTGTCCATTCAACTTTTGCCGACTGGTTTCTGAGCAGGAATTTTGCTCAAGCGGAGTTCTGTAAGGATCTCCAAGTGAAACTCATTCGCTTCGGGGCAGAATTCACTATTTACAAGCTTTCCAACGTGATGAATCCTCACCAAAACATGATGACGTTTCTCCGAGATTTTTCTTATTAGATTTATTAGAATTGCGGGTACTATGTGTTCAAATCGTGAGGGAATATTAATCCACTACCGCCCAGTGATGCCGTCCGGAAACCGAAAAAAAATATTTTAGAGGATCTTTTCAGTTCAGTATTGTCATGATTAAAAAATATCCCCCTCATAAAAACCTGATATTTACTTATTTAGTCATTTACCAAAGCTTGAAATTGCGTATTTCAATGTAAAAAAAACCTTTCAAATTCTCTTAGGCTAAATTTCACTGCATATACTTGGCTGTTATGGGTTAAGCAAAGCAACTTTACAAAAACAAGAAACCTTATGGAAAAATCAATTTTATTTCACGCAGTCTTAAATGTGAACTAGCTTTTTCTTAAAATGCACTGCACCCGATAAAAAAAATTACATAAATGTTACTTTTTTATA
>Ga0058701_10004449_pt1 | contig 11386 bp, 6 predicted proteins | sample AgamicOrMae_FD_97039 | JGI IMG/M metagenome (GOLD analysis project Ga0058701, IMG submission 97039) | Agave microbial communities from Guanajuato, Mexico - Or.Ma.e | ecosystem: Host-associated > Plants > Phyllosphere > Phylloplane/Leaf | place: Guanajuato, Mexico | collected 2012-06-04 | reverse complement strand
TTCCACTGAATTTTCAAGTGGCACCTCGGTCACTGGATAACCAGTGATCTTTCACTGGTTCTTGCTAAGAGTATTGAGGATTTGCAGGCGGCTCCCAGCATCTCTCCTGATCCCACAACATATCCCATCGATCCCGCCAAAGGGATCCTTGGCGAGACGGCTGGCATCGGCGGCATCGGCGTCGGGCCGACAGGCCGTGCCGCACCAGGTGCAGGCCGCACACCTGCGCGAGCGGTGAGGCCGCACCTGGCCGCCCAGACAAGCCTCTCGTCTCGGCCTACCTTTACAAAAAGGTTCGAGTCACGTGCTCCGCAAACTTTATGCCATGTGTCATGAGCCCGGCCATACGTTCTCCAAGTTGAAGATGCAGTCTCAAGTTCTACCCTGGATCAACTTTTAATTACATAATGAGGAATTACGCTTTACAGTGTGTCTTAAGACATGCTTCACTCAGTTTTCACCAATGTTCAGGTCGACGATTTTTTTAAAATTTTATTTTGTGACTTGAAATTTACTCCTTTTGCATATTTTAGCGAAAATGTACGACCTCAGATTCGACTAAAACAATTATTTCATATGAATTCCCATAGCACCGTTTCACGAATTTTCAAGCAAAAGATGTGGGCTAATTATACGAAAATTCAACATTTTCAGTCACAAACCGTGATTTTAGGTCAGTAAAGTACTCGCTCAGATAACCAGTGAAATTTTACTGATTATCCTGTGACCACCGTGCCACGGAAAAATCAGTGAAATCTCACTGAATATCAATGAAATTTCATTGCAAACCACTAAAAACTTAGTTCTTAAGACGAACGAAATTCTACTGGTTGCCAGAGACTTTACACTGAATTCGCAGTAACATGGTAATCACAGAATAACCAGAAAAAATTCATTGACATTTAAATATATACGCTAAAACAATACGCTATCCAAAATGATACTTAAAAAAATTCCCAGTTACAACTCGGTTGCTCCAAAATAAAAAAAAATGCATTGACAGTCCAAAACAATTAGTTATTCAAACTTATCTCGTCACAAGTCAGTTAATTCTTGGCCGAACTGCAAGCCAATTGTTCAAAATGGCTACTTCTTGGGCGCAGATTTGAAATCAAGTTAGCATGTGGCGCCAAAACCCTCCGCACAGATGATAAACACATCTGGTGAGCGTAAGACTGTCGTGGCGGGTCGGCGGCCGGAAGTGGGGTGGGTTCGGACAAGCGATGCTGGGCTCGCGCAAGTGATCAAAGGGTTAAGACAGCGCGCCGGATGTCTCGACAAACCGCCATTTTCGCGGCTAGCGGCAGAAGCGTTCAACTTTGGGAATAAATTAAGGACTAAGTTTATCTTGTAATCACCATAACAATAAGGTCCTATCATGGGATTGTACTGCACAGCTGTCTTAACGAGCTCACAGGATCACCGAAAAACAGTTCTCGTAACAATAAATAAAATTGATGATCAAGATTAAGTGGGGACTTGCTTACAGAAAGGTAAAACCGATGTGTGTCCACAAAAAGCTTAAAATTTGTAAGTTTTAAATTTGAAAAGTTGAATTTGTAATCTTTAAATTTGAAAGGTTGAATTTTCCACCTTTTGTATTCTACCTTTCGTCGCTTTGTCAGCCGAGCTTAGAAATGTAAACTAACCTAACTTAACCTACCATAGTGAAAAGCCCAGACCTAAATCTTTCGTTCCATATGGTTGTTCACAAGATTGTACCTCTTAAACTAACCTTAACTCGACATAAACCTGATTTCGTTTCGCCCACGTACCCATAAGGTATTTACTTCCTTGATCTCTAAAAGTTACCAAAACTCGACTTAACTTTGATTTCGTTTTGCCTACGTACCCATAAGGTATTTTCTTGCTTGAATAATTCTCGGCTCGGCAACGTTCAAAGTGGCCTCTCAAAAGTTCTCTTCACGTAAGAGGTATTTAACGCCTACACTACGAGTTCCGAGTCCTGTAATCAGAATGGTCTAAGGCTGGACCACGCACGGTGCAGTGAAAGTGTAGAAAAACATAAATTGACAAAAAGCGTTCCTCACACAACAACAGGGCCGACACAACACGCCAGACCTCTTTCAAAACTTCATGACCAAACAAAGGTTTTCAGTTAAAAATTGTCCCAACAAAACGACCACCCATTTTGACGTTTTCATAAAATTTTGGACCGCACCCTTCACCGAGGCCTCGCCTTATCCCGTATTGTTCGTCTATGATTTAGGCCTCAGGGGCGTTGGTTGACCGACCCCCCTACAGCGGCAGTCATAGACTAAGAATGACTATGAAAAAAAGGATCGTTGGCTTTGACCTACTTTACACAGTAGCACGCTACTCACTACTGTTTGAAGACATTTCGGTACAGGAAAAAAGTTTGGTTATGGCAGCCAAACTTGTCCTCAGCTAAAATTATTTCGAGCCGGGTAGCTGTCATAAGCGCCAAAAACCACAAGCGCCAACGCCGCAAGCGCCAATCCGTAACCGCCAAACGAGAAAAATCGCAAACGCCAAAGTTCTCAACCGCAATACTAACCTTATCTAACCTAACTTAACCTAACTTGACCTATAACCTATACGAACTTTGGCGTTTGCGACTTTGCTCGTTTGGCGGTTACGGACTGGAGCTTGCGGCGTTGGCGCTCCTGGTTTTTGGCGCTATCGAATGTCCCCCTTTCGAGCCTTGTTTTGGAGAATGCATAGCTTAGGACAGTCTAAGATTATATTATACCCTAAGTCAACCTTGGTTTACAATTAACCTTGCTCAAGTTAGTCGAGATCAGGTTTAACAATTTCCAGTACGGTGTAATGACTCTTATTGTGGAGTGGTGAGAAAACATTTGTGCATTTGGGGCAATAAAGAGAGCCGAGTTTCCTTTCTGGTTTATCCTTTGCTTCCCCCGACCCTTCCATTGTGACGAGTTTCTTTTTCTTTTTTTCTTTGCATCTTGTTAGCGTTGTTTTCTCTCGTTATCTTCTTGTCGCTGCATCGTTCGACATAATTTGAATAAGCAAGTTAGTATACGAAGCATTGTCAATGACTAGCGAGTCCCGACAGCTAAGCCGCCTTCCAAACACTTTTTCTTTCGCTTCATCCATAAGAACGCCCCTATATTAAAACCGGTCCCTATAAAAAAAAAACTTTAGAAAAGGTTCGAGTCATTAAAAAAATATCAAATTTTACTTCATATTTACGGGGTAGCTGTCATAAGCGCCAAAAAGCACAAGCACCAACGCCGCAAGCGCCAATCCGTAACCGCCAAACGAGAAAAGTCGCAAACGCCAAAGGTCTTAACCGCAATACTAACTTAACCTAACCTAACTTAGCCTAACCTAACTTAACCTAACTTGACCTAACCTAACCTATACGAACTTTGGCGTTTGCGACTTTTCTCGTTTGCCGGTTACGGACTGGCGCTTGCGGCGTTGGCGCTTGTCGTTTTTGGCGCTATCGAATGCCCCCCGTGTTAACGTTAGTCTTCGAGATAAATCAAACCTAAATTCGTCATCCATCAACCTAAAAGACAATCTTAAATTCAGACGAAACAAAACTCAAATCACTGATCTGAAAAGAATTTCAGTCCAATCATTCACTGAATTTTAGATATTGTTTTTAATTTCTATAAACGGCTTATTTCGATAAAACTGAAATTCAGTTAATATTTGAACGGAAATTTTTTAATACAAATTATCCGACTTTTATTGCATCTCAATTTAAGATTCTGTTTTTACAGTGCAAGTGTATCAGTATTGCATTCAAGCTTTCTCCCATGAATAGGAGGAGATTACGCATTTCAATAGAGACCCTGTTGAGTTGAAGTTTTCGCTTAACACCTCGTATAGCTATAAAATCAACCCTCAGCTGATTCTGGTAATATAAATCATGACCTTATTTATTCCCAACGGAATATCAGCGAGATAACTCGATTTATGCATCGAGGAGTCGCGTCGACTAGAATACAACTGGGGAGGGGGGGGGCACAACTGGTTGCAGCTTCGACGAGCGATTACAAGCCAGAAAGAAAAAATGAATAGAACCGTGACAAGGCACGCGCTTAGGATCAGCTCGTGCTAGGCACGCGTGCTAGCTCCAACCCCTTTGAGGAAGTGCGTGCCGTATGCGTGGAGTATGAGAAACTGCGCGAGCACACAGGGATGAAAAATTGCGGGAGCGGAAGTCGCTTGTTTGGACAAGGCTGGAGCACAGAAAGAGCTTTTGGTCGTCTCCAGCGGCGCGGTAAATTAAAGGGATTAAAGGTTAGCCCTTTCAGCCAAGGGTTCTCTCGAACCCGTCAGAACAGTAATTGAGAATCTCCCTTGAGCTTAGGCTCAAAATAAGACTGAAAATTGTCATTAAGCTAGAATCTGCTTGAATAAGGCTTAATTTCAAAATTCGGATGAAGGTTAAGTAGCCTGTTTCTCGCGATCTATCAAGCCTGACGCCGCGTGTTTCTCACCGGGAAGTCATGGGAGATTTCGCTTATAATTTTCATAAGTCGTCGTGAAAATAATCCTACATCCTTTCACAAAACCAATATCGGATTTTGGGCTTGAATTTTCTAAAACATAAGTTTAGAAGTTGGTTGCATTATCGGATATATTAGATATCTCTTCACAATTCTGAAAACTGCGTACAAAAATCTCCAGTTTCAGTGTATACAACATTACGCCAGGATAGGCAATAATGAAATTTCGTTATTACCAAATCTGAAGTAATGTTGTACACGCTGCAACTGCCGATTTCTTTTACGCCGTTTTCAGAATTGTGAAGAGATATCTAATATATTCAACAACGCAACCACACGCGAAAAAATGCCTTTGTTACAATAACAAATATCTGTGACACTTACAATCGCGATACACTGACAGTTTCCCTCTATATCTTTAAGACAATCGCGATATACAGACAGTTTTCCTCTACATCTTTCAGACAGGAAATTAAGATAAAGAGAAAACTAAAATCCCATTGCTTAAAGCTCAAATACGCAGTTTTTTGAAACTGCTAATTAATCTGTTTCTTGTAAATTACAATACACAATATTAGTGGATACGTATCGTATCGACAATATTTCAAAATAAGTAAACATTTATTTCCTAGGAACGTTCAAGACGGAAATACAGACAAGAAAATAAAACTTGCGGGGGGAGGTCCTCCAAAAATAACAGTCGCTAAGTTTAGTTTTCAAACATCTTTTTCGCCATAAAAGCGTCACAGTCGCAGGATAAAAGATCGCAAAAAAAAGAAAAAGAAAACGTCCAGTGTTTGACCCCGAAATCGAAAGTAAACACAGCTTATCCCGGTCATCACAGAATAAACATTGTCTGCAGACAACGCCTCACAGACGAAGTATCGGGCGTGCAGTCGCAGAAGAGGGGGCTTTAAGGGCTCCAAGAGGGGGGAAGGGGGGAAGGGGGGGAGGCGCCGAAAATGGAGACCAATGTCTCCCGTCCCCATATTCTATTTTAAATTTCAGTCATCGACTGCGCAGACTTTGCCAGCTGTACACACAAACTCGTCAAGGCGCCGTATGGGCAAGGGAACTGCTTCAACTACTCAGGGACCATCTTCAAGCGCGCACATTTTGCAGCACTGAAAATTTGCAAGCTCGAATTTTCCAACTCTGCCTCGAGTCACCAATTCAAGCGAAGTGAAACACTAGACACTGAAATTGGAGCACAAGGCTCTGCAGTAAAAACGAAACACCTGGGGAGTTCCTATACCTGTTTTGGGTATGACAAATAACCGGGGGCAACACATATTTTATTTATTTTTCCAGATACACTTATGATCAGCCATATCATTCAAAAGGTCTCGGCGAGAGCTTTCCATTGATGTGGCTGAACATAGGTCTATCTGGAAAAATAAGGGAGAAGCGCGTATTTTGATCATTTTTCAAGATAGCCCTATGCTCAGCCATATCATTCAAAAGGTCTCGGCGAGAGCTTTCTATTGATATGACTGAAGATAGGTCTGTCTTAAAAAACTACCAAAATGCGTACTGCTCCGTTTTCATTTCCACACCCAAAACAGGCAAGAACTCGCCAAAACATATGTTACGTTTAGAGCAAACGAAAACAGATATTTATCTATCCGTAGATCTAGTTCACTTGTGGTTTCCAAGGGCATATTCATTAATTTGAGTGCAGAAACAGTCGCTATTTTCCCGCTCGTCAAAAAGAAGCTCCAATTTCAGGAAGAGAATTGAACCAATGGAATAGTCCGACTGTATTTGCATACCATCTTGTAAGTGGCCAGTGATTACACCAGACAACGCAACAGAAAGAGGATATTTCGCGAGGCGTTATCTGCACGGCGGCCTGAAAAAAGCAAAACCGTGTAAAGAGGAAAACCTCATCATACTTTGGTTGTGTTAAGCGGCGGGCGTTACGGCAGCCATGCCGCACACCGTCAACGGCTCAAATCCGAGCAAACAAAAGAGGCGCAGGGACAACGCTAAATGGGAATGCCTTCTATTTCACGATTAAAAACGCGAAGCGACTTAATTATAAGGGGAGTATCAAACAAAAGGGATTTCACATGGGAACGACTGATAAAATGTGCCTCTGTTTTGAAAAAGTTAACATGTTTTAGCTCGCGAAATTAGGACTAGAGCCTGATCAGTTTCTGATCAGGAACTAAAACTTTTTCAGTTTCTGATCAAGAACTAACACTGAACATAAATAACCTGATTATGATCTGAAGAGTTTTGACTGACTTAACCCTTTACCGCCCAGCGATGCCATTCGGCAACAGAAAAAAAATATTTTTGAGGATTTTTTCAGTGCAGTATTTGTCTCAAGTTTAAAAATATCACCCCTCTGGAAACCTTTAATTTTTTAATTTAGGCATTTTAAAAAGCTTAAAATTGTGTATTTCAGTGAAAAAAAATCCTTCCAATTTCTCTTAAGCTAAATTTCACTCTTAATACTTCGGGCTGTAAAGGGTTGAAGCACTGCCAAGAAAGGTGCACTAACAGTAATGTATCGCTCGAGAGGAGGGTGAAAGCGATGATATTGCTGGTTTAGCTATATTCTCGCAGTTCTGGTCCCATTCCTACACCAGAATGCTGCGGCTCCAATAAATTGCACTTGCATATCGCAGACTGATGCAGTGCAGTCGCTGTTATTGAAATGCAAAAAAACGTCATCAATCCAGGCAGTAGGGTTGACGGGGGTGTCCCGAAAATTGATGGAAGGACATCAGCATAGAAAACTGATAGAATGTCATCAGGAGTGACAGGATTTCGGTCAGTTCGGATTACATGATCGCGACCTGCGGACGGCAGATATCCTTTGGCGCTATATCCGCTAGATCTGAGCAAAGCGGCTCTGACCATCAGATGACCTGGTGACAATATCACAATCTTTCTCAGTTCTTTACTTCTTAGCCGACCCACTGGATTCTCCGACAAAAGGACCGCATACCGGTATTCATATTCTCGTCTGTCGACCTGTGCCTACCACCTACTAACAGCCGCACATCACAGTAAAAACGAAATACCTGTTCTAGGAAGTTCTTGCGTGTTTTGGGTATGAAACTAAAACGAAGGTAGTACGTATTTAAGTTATCCTTTAAGGTATACCTATGTCCAGCCATATTATTCAAAAGGTCTCGACGAGAGCTTTCCATTGATGTGGCTGAACATAGGTCTATCTTAAAAAATAAGGGAGTAGTGCGTATTTTGGTTATTTTTCAAATGGACCTGTGTTCAGCCATATCATTCAAAAGGTCTCAGCGAGAAAAATAATCAAAATACGTTACTAACCTGTTTCATTTTCACTCCATTAGGAAAGATATCCCAAAACAGGTGTTTCGTTTTTACGGAGAATACAGTGATTACTGGATTAATTACGAGAGTCTTGAGAGTAGATCTATCAAAAGCCACAACGGAAGGGCACAACGATATTTCCATACAGCTTTTTAGAGATTTATCTAAACGTAAGATAAAAGCAGAATCTTCAACATTTCGGATGAAACGTCTGGAAAGCGTTTCCTATTACGAAAAGTGCAATAAGCTGACTGCGCTCCGCTATCTGCGGAACAGTTTTAAATTGATTGGCTTGACAATTTCGAGGTTAAGAGTGTTCGTCGCTTCTTTATTAAAGGCTTCTTTCTCGACTCTTCGCAATTTCCATGACGAGGCGTCGTGTCGCCGTCGAGACGCCAGCGAAGGCGCCGACAGGCCTCGCCAGGCCACGCCAGGCCATGACCAGACCAGCGCTCGCTCATGGATCGGATCGGCGACCTAACCTAAATGGCGCGCCCGCGACGGCGTCGCCTTCCCAAGCGGCGCAGGGCACCGCCATCTTGGATTTCGCTCAACACTCGGCGCCACATTTAACTATGCAAACTTGCGAAAACTACTCACTCGAGAAGCACTCTAGCAAGAACTATTTGTTTTGGGTTCGAATATATACGGCACGCACGCAAAGAAATGACTTAGTCGCAGTAACAAAAATCTGTGAAACTGACAATTGCGATTTGTTCCTATACATACTACAACGGTATCTGCAGAAATAACAATCATTTTTTGTACTTTTTCTAGTCACCATTTCAAATTTTATAAAAACTGCAACCAAATAAAAATTGTCTCTCAAAATTGTAATTTTGACAGTCATTTTTTTATGCGTATTTCGTATGGTTTACAGAATGGACTTGTTAATACCCATATCAAACGGAAGGAAATGGCGCGGGGTTTCCCGCTGATATGGCTACATATTAGGTATACTGGATTTAAATTATATTACATATTGATAGGTTTATTTAAATATGAACGTGAAAATAGTGTTTGCTCTGAGGTTGTTCAAAAAATAATTGGGCAAAAATAATTATCATTTTTATATGCGTGGAATTGTGTGAAATTGGAGTAGAAAGAGAAACACTCAGTTTTTAGTGCCACCAACGTTGTTACAACCGCAGCGCTTTCAAAATTAATGTTAAGCCGCTCATTAAAGAAAGTTAACACGACCTATTCTGAGCTAGGATGACCCGTCAGGTTCGCCAACATGTTTGGAAAGCTGGACTTGTTTCTCTAACGCGTCTAGTTCAATATCGCCATCAACGATTCCAAGTTTGATGTAAGGAACTGCTCAATAAAGAGCGTATTTCCTGCGCAACTTCTCGCATAAAAATAAGCAATAAAGTAGAAACGTAAGATCTGTTTCAGGGAGTTCTTACCAGTTTTGGGTATGAAACTAAAACGGGGATAGTGCGTATTTTGATCATTTTTCAAGACAGACTTATGTTCAGCCACATTAATGGAAAGCTTTCGCCGAGACCTTTTGAATGATATGGCTGAACATAGGGCTATCTTGAAAATTCAAAATACGGTCTTCTCCCTTAGTTTTATAGAGAGACCTATGTTCAGCCATATTAATAGAAAGCTCTCGCCGAGACCTTTCGAATGATATGGCTGAACATCGGGCTATCTTGAAAAATGATTAAAATTCGCACTACTCCCTTATTTTTCAAGATAGACCTATGTTCAGCCACATCAATGGAAAGCTCTCGCCGAGACACTTTGAACGATATGGCTGAACATAAGTAAAACCTGAAAAATAATCAAAATACGCACTACCCCCGTCTTATTTTCACACTCCAAACACGTAAGAAATCTATATAACAGATGTTCCTTTTTACTGTGAGGGTACTTTGGTCGTACACAAAAAAAAAGGGAGTCCAAATATGGCCCCGATGACGGGCTAGCGATTTAATCAAATTCTATGTCCATCCAAAATAGCAGACGAGCCATGTAGCCTGGAAGGCTTTTCGGGGGAGTGGATTTAGGGGGGGTCCCTGGCAGGAATGTTTGAATCTGACCGTGGTGACCGCCGGTGGCACTGAGATTGAAGATAGTCTGCGTCCGTCCGGGGTGCTCTGTGGGTAATGCCGGTTTGGGGGACGTCATTAAGCGTCGAGGGTCGCTCGTTCGCAGGAAACTATTTTTGAGGGGCGACAGACCGCTGGGAAAGTTTACCCCTCACGGAGGAAAGTTTACGGATTTGCCCCGGACCGACGAGACAAAAAATATCGACGACTTTTGTAGCGAACTTTTACCGATTTGAGCCTCGGGAGGGCTTAAAAAATAATTGATAAATAATGAAATTTTCTAAACCAAAGCGATAATTTACGATCATTTGGGACTGAATAAATTATACAATATCTCACGGCTAACTATGCTCACGTGTTATTTTATAGTTAGCCTGCAAGAAGCTATCCTTAAATTGAAAAAAATAAATAAAAAATGGCTAGAAACATAGAAAATTGCTGAGAAATTTCCGTAATAGTGATTTTTTCATAGGGCTACTAGAATGATACATCAGAAATCGGAGGATGGATTGTTGACCGATTAAGCCATCTGGGTAATGAGACCCCTTAATTACCTGTACCATCACAAGAAGACTACCCTCTTTAATTCTCCAAATGACGGATGGATCAAAAAATGTCAGAAAAAAACAGGGGGGCCAACCTGTCAAAGATGAGCACGAAATAATTTATGGCTTAACAAGATAACGCAAATTAAAAGCAAGGTGAACTTTCCATTAAACGTGGGGAGTGAAAAAGGAAATAATAAGTGCGGATGACAGACTGCGAAGAGGGGAGCTTTTTATACCTTGGGACAGAATACAAATGAGTTTTCAACAATCCATTTGAACAAAAAAGACTTCAGTCCTTGAATTTTCATTCTTTCTAGGTTCCTGTAAAGTGACGTGATTCGTTCCCTGCAAATAAGTACAAACCGGGAGAAGAATTTGTTTTAATTCGTACACTCTGAATCTGAAACAGTGAAAAGTCACTATTTCCCCTACAAAACTGCTCCACTGATTTCATTCAGTGGAGCAATTTCGTAGGGGAAATAGTGAATTTTCACTGAATCCCGGTGACTTTCACTGATTCAGATTTAGAGTGTAGCGACACGGCAGAATTGAAACGAATTATTATTCACTTCTAGTATTTCAGCTTGCACTGTTGCCAAGCCGAGCGGAGCCGCAGCGGAGAGATGCACAAAGCACGCGTAAGACATATCAGGAATAGCCTGTTGTTCTGGTTGTACTTTTACGTATAGACATATCCATCCATATCAATTTGGGAAAACCGCCTTCCATTTTACGTTGCTATTCGTGATTGATATTCGACTATTTTTTTTTCAATATACAGTACCGGTCAAAAGTATGGACTCACTTTTTTTCGTTTTTTAAAACTGCTGTAGAAATTGGACCAGTGGGTTAAAAATGTTCGTTCTGTGCTTAAAATGTTTGCACAACATTCCTAAACAAAGCCCAGAAGATTTGGTTCCGATTATATTGTTTTTGCACCCCCTGCAACCCTTAAGGTGAATCCTTGAAGAAAACAGTGCAAAATTTGCTCAAGAAATTTTCGTAT
>Ga0058701_10004448_pt1 | contig 11386 bp, 6 predicted proteins | sample AgamicOrMae_FD_97039 | JGI IMG/M metagenome (GOLD analysis project Ga0058701, IMG submission 97039) | Agave microbial communities from Guanajuato, Mexico - Or.Ma.e | ecosystem: Host-associated > Plants > Phyllosphere > Phylloplane/Leaf | place: Guanajuato, Mexico | collected 2012-06-04 | reverse complement strand
CACTTGATATTATGTTAGTTATAATTTGTTAATCAAAATAACCGATACCGGTATTTTATTGGGAAATAAATTACATAAGCCAAATCTAAGTCCTATTTGTACCAAATTAGGTGCAAATTGGTCGTTGGTATCGAATTAATACAGACTTCCTTCTCAGTCTGCTTCAACACAAAAGCCGACTATAGTGAGCAAAGATGAAACACAAAATGGCCAAAGTTAAGCCGAGGCCGGCCCGCATTAATTGAAACAGACGGCTTTTTCTCCTAAACAATGTCGAGGTGGAGCAGTCAATTTGTGAAAAGTTTGTCGAGCTCTTTTCATCCCATAATCTTTGTATTGATCCGTCTCTTGCTTCACGCTTGATTTGGCGCCATAAAGTAGGCAAGGCTACAGGCGCCAGGCGCCGGCCGTATTCGCACAGACGTAATAATGGGCCGCAATGGAAAGAGGTCCCAAACGGGGAGGTCTCAGACGAAGGGGTCCCAACGCAGGGGGTCCCGCCAGGGGATGCGGGACTATGGACCACAGCATCCCTGTTTAGGGAGGACCCAGCCGGAGGCCAACTACCCCGAATCGACTCTTATAGTCTTGAAATGCTTGCGTTGTGTGCCTTATCCGCCCGGAGAAAATGTTATGGATTCCATCAAGTGGGCTTATTGTTAGAGTGTATTATTTAAGGGCTGCCATACCGTCAAATAAATAGGGCCTTGGTAGTTATGTGATACCTTCTGTTCCGATAACGTATAAGTGCAGATGTTTTTAAGGACTTTCGTATTATTCACCCCACAGTTTGCGTTTGGCTTGCGCCTGCGTCGGAGTTGTTGTGGTGACAATTTCAACTTCTACAACAATGATATGAATAATTGTTACCAGAACAATTACAGCTGTCGCCGGTTCAAATGAAATTTCCTCTGTAACAATTCTGGTTGAGGCTATATTAACACAACGTTTGTGTTGAGGCAACAAAGTCATTTTTTCCGTGTTGTAGCTATTTTAGTTAATTTTAACAACCCACTTTTCTTAGTGCTGCTATTTTGGGGGGCCTTCGATAGCGCCAAAAACCATAAGCGCCAACGCCGCAAGCGCCAGTCCGTAACCGCCAAACGAGAAAAGTCGCAAACGCCAAAGTTCGTATAGGTTAGGTTAGGTCAAGTAAGGTTAAGTTAGGTTAGGCTAAGTTAGGTTAGGTTAAGTTAGGTGAATTAGGTTAGGTTAGGTAAGGTTAGTATTGCGGTTAAGACCTTTGGCGTTTGCGACTTTTCTCGTTTGGCGGTTACGGATTGGCGCTTGCGGGGTTGGCGCTTATGACAGCTACCCGCTATTTTCACTTATACCACACCAATCGTGGTCTGGTTGTCACCACAACAATTCTGTTTTTTCTGATAAACAAAACGTTTTGTTGAGGCAACTAAGACATTTTCTCCGTGTAAGTTCAGATCACGATATGAAATCCTTTTCATAGCTACTTGTTTCTGTTTACGCGTCAGGGGGAAGATTTAATAACGAGTAGTTGAAACTCCTGCTGGTGGTTGTGAAACAAGTTACTCCGACGTAGCTGGGAGCAGGTGCCGGCCAAATGGCGTATATTAGCTGTACTCACGCATTTCGTAAATCTTCGTCGCGAGTGTCAAGTGTAATTTTTGGCCCGCGCCAGCCGCCGCAGCCGTGCCGTGCCGTGCCGTGCTGGACGGACGCGTAATTTAACTGAGCGAAAGTGCGTAATTTACTCTTATAGCGTCCGTATACCTGCGCTCTGCTCGCCGCATCGGACAGGCCGCAAGTGAAGTGCGGAAAACAGGAGGTGGAAGTTGCATTTATTGAATATCCGCGTAAATGAAGTGCGGAATACCGGAAAGTCGACTGCTGTACTTATCGGTACGAAACATGAATTTGACAAGATTTCTTTATAAGGTTTATTATCGGAGATTCGTTTGTAGCTGGGACCTGCTTTTACGTCCTGGTCGAGATTAACCCTTTACCACCTAGCAATGCCGTTCGGAAGGAAAAAAAAATACATATTGGAGGATCTTTTTATTTCAGTATTGTCACAATTAAAAATATTATTCCCCAGAAAACCTGAAATTTAATTATTTAGGCATTTTCCAAAACTTGAAATTGCGTATTTTACTGGAAAGAATCCTTTTAATTTCCCTTGAGCTAAATTTCACTCCAAATACTTCGGGCTGTTATGGGTTAATTTATGATTTCGGCGTGACTAGTTTGGCTTGCAATGAAGGTGTTGAACAGGGTTTTTATTCCTGCCTACATTTTGCGCAAAACGAATTGAATAATAAGCCAGTTAATATTGTTTCGGTATCGATTTCGACCCTGGACCAATTTTCCAGGAATTTTTGTAAATCTGTTCCAAGTAAAGCTATGTGTTGTCCTTTATTGGTAAACAAATTATTGGCGATGCTAACATTTCAGCCCTAATTATTGAATTTGCTGAAGGTAGCTTGCTAGTGTAATGCAAATTTAATTATTCCTAGTATGTACCGAAGAACTGGAGCAACCCCACGCTTCACTCAAACGCGATTAAAAATTCTTATTAAAGGTGAATCCGAAGGAGACGTAGTGAGCATCTGGGGGAAAAAGCGTTAAGGGGAAACAATTTAGGAATCACGTTGTTGTAGGAAAATCGTCTTACGGAAATGCGTGTTCGAAGTTTTAAAAGAGAACAAGTCGAAGGAAGTTTCTGCTGCAGGAAGCATCAATAAGGAATTTTGCCTGAGTGAGAAAATATCGAAAGCTTGAGCGAAAGAGCGATTTCGGCAAATAAAATTTAAGCAAGGTGAAAACGGCTGGAAAGGGAAGTCTACTATTAGGACACTCAGGTTCATAAGTAATAGTTACAATGAAATTATTGTAAGCAGACCCTGTAGATTTTTTTAAATTTTTATTTCCCTGGGAACTGTTACCGCTGGGTAAGGAAGTGCAAATAAGGATATGTGTTTTGAGAACCTCGTGTGAAGTTCTCGCAATGGGACAGTCTTTGCAGCGTGGAGAAGGTACTTTATGAACTACCTTTTGTAATGAAATATGTTCGTTAAAAGTCCAGGTACGCTTTTTCAAAATTTGCATCGTTGCTTCTCCATCTTGGGTGTACGTTAGCCTATTCATACCATCGCTCTAAGATTATTAAAGGGGTCCTGGAACTGCGTCCGTAGTCATATCAAAGTGATTTTCGCAAGACAGCAGACTTTGCAGATTTCCTTTCAAGACCATAGTAAATGGGACGTTTCGTAAAAACAACAGAAGTTTTTGTGATATAGTGAAAAAACAATTTTATTCTTACCCCAAGATTTTTTTCTAGGCACAAGAAATTTTTTCTTGCAGTGAGCAGAAAAAATCCCCTGTTGCAAGAAAAAAAATGTGGCAAGGGGAAAAAAAGAAGATTGTTAGGCTTTGTTTTATTTCAAGAAAAATTTCTTGGCATCGCAAATAATTTCTGTGGGAGTTTGAAACCTAAACTTATAGAATTTTTTTCTGACGCCAAGAAAATTCTTCTTGATAAAGTTGCAAAACAGTTTTTTTTTGCTTGCCCCAAGATTTTTTTTTCTTGGCACAAGATTTTTTTCTTGGCACAAGATTTTATTTTCTTGCTGTAAGATAAATGTTCTTGTTACAAGGAAAAAATCTACCAGCAAGAAAATAATTATTTTGTTACTTTATCAAGAAAAATTTCTTGGCATCAGAAATCATTTCTGTGGGAGCATGGAATTTCATTCACGGCATTCATTTCATTTTTCGTGGCTTTTTCAAGTGAAGTAGGTCAAAAGCGTGTTCTGTTTACCGCATGTCCGATTCCAGGCACTTAAGCTGTTACAATGAGCGATCCGACACATTGTAGTGAATCGTGATAAAAACAGGGAAGACGTTTGCCAAGCCATTGAGACGGTTCGCCCTCTGTTCCGGGAGAGCTCCCTTCGCGTCTCTCCCTTTGGTGGATGCGCCCTGCTCTCCCCCCCTCTGGGAGACAGCCCGCTCTCCCCGAGAGATGCTCTCCAAGCCGGGATCAAGGCCAAGCTCTTCTTGTCTCGTGTGTTTTTGCCTCCCTTCGCCTGCCTTTTCATAGGCTTATGAATCCATTCTTTAGTAGCGATTTCACAAGATTCATTAACGGATCCTCGAAGGCGATGAAAGAAAGCTTTTCGCCGATTTGGCAGGTCGCTACGAGGGAAGGAAAAAATTGTACCTTTTTTTTGTTCGTTCTTTCTGACAAGCTTGCAGATTACTAGTTAGTGATTCTGTTTTCGATCCCAAAGCTTCACTGATAGTACGGTACAAATCAAGCATCTCAAATTTTAAATAACTCGAGTAGAGAAATAAAGCCTGAATAAGACCCCAAATTGCTATTTTGTCCTAAAATCAGGTCTTACCTGTGCACAAGCATAATAAAGCGGGGGTCTTAATCAGGGCTATATAACTTTATTTTTCAACTCGGGAATTAAAGGTAAATTTTTATCGATGCGTTTCAAAAGTTGATTATGTTTAATTATTTTAGTACTGGACCCGACACTCAATTTAAATTCGACATTGTATGTCAGACATGATCCGCTTTTGGATCGTGAAAAATTGCGTGCATGTAGATTTTCATTACTGTAAAAGTCTCAACGCATGAGGAGTGGGTAAATTTTAGCAAATTTTTCGGCGAATCACGCCGAACGCTCAAGATAATCATACTCAGCACAGATTAAAGGTTATTTTGGAATTTTTTGCAAACTCTATTTTTTTTAGTGGAATATATCCGTCTCCGACTTGTGAGTGGAATTCATCTTGTTAGTTCCGTTATGTGTATCACAAAGCGAGCCCGGTCACATTCAGCGAGCGTGTGTAGGTCTTTGCTCTTTGTCAAACATGGAGTAAAATCTTTGTTCTCGTTGTTTTAAAACGAGTTGTGTTGAAAAAAAACGAGTTTAAACTCGTGGAACGAGTTAGGGCCCCGTTTGGCTGTCGCCAAGTCTGAAGCCGCTTACATCGTGGCGGTAGGATGCCGCTTGAAAGCAAGCGATATCAGGCTTGGAATTATCAAGCTATATTAGCGTGTCTTTTGCCTCACTTCGTTCGACGAAGAAAGTGGTAGATTACCCACATCATTTACAGCAAAGAAGGATCCAGGTGGCTTAACTGAAGCCACCTTGGAAGGAATCAGCGAGCGATACGGGATAGGCAACCGCGCATGACAGACGTGTCGAGGTGGTTGCCTACCTACGCTCGGTGGACTTTGTCTCTGTGCTGGCGTGCAGCTCCGCCCCCCGCCAACTCTTTGCAGGCTCCGCTGCCTTCGTTTCTAACCTAATTTATCTCGGAATGATGAGGTGATTTCTGCGTCGCTGGCTCGAGTTTCTCCATTGAAAAAAAAAATATTGTGCATCTCGTTCAAAACATAGTTTTGTGAATCAAGCGATTACTAATTGATACATTCTAAAGACTTTTATTTTTTTTGTTCATTTATTAAAAACATATAAATAAGCGTCTTGACACCGATAAACTTTGCTTTATATGTGTGTGAAATTTAGCATCTTTCTTTAACCGATTTGGGCTAAAACAGTACTCATGAAGAGCTTTCGTCTGGGAAAAAAATTGTGTGATTTTAACACACTACCGCCCAACGATGCCGTTCGGCAACAGAAAAAAAATATTTTCGAGGATCTTATCAGTTCAGTATTGTAAAAATTTTAAAGAATATCACCCCTCTGGAAACCTGAAATTTAATAATTTCGGTGTTTTCCAAAGCTTAAAATTGCGTATTTTTATGGAAAAATCCTTCCAATTTCTCCTAAGCTAAATTTCACTCCAAATACTTTGGGCTGTTATGGGTTTATCTTCAATTTTTTTCCAAGGCATTTTGCATTTGGTTATTCGTAAAAATCCTGGCTGAGGTCGATCTGTTACTCATACCCAATTAACAAGTTGTTAAACGAGTATATGCGAGAAAATCTAGAATAAATCACAGAGATAAAATGCGGGCTAATGCACTTAGAATTAGGAGGATTTTTTTGTTTTAGTGATTATTTGGTGTAAAGCTGGACAGGTCTTTGCGTTACTTTTCAACTAGCACCGGCAAAAAGGTTTCTGTTTTGACATTTGCGTGGGTAGCGAGAATAGCTGCAGATCAAAGTTCTGATTACTTATTCATTTCCGTGTTTTCTATTTATTCGTCTGGTTGCGCGTTTTCAGCGAATAATTTATGAAAAAGTCCTGTAGAACTTTGCTGCAAATTGCCTGCAACGCGACTGCACTGGAAATATCGCTTCTAGTATCCACCAACAAGGAATAATATGTGCGACGTAAATTTCACCGGGTACTTTTCGTCCCATAATTTCACTTTAAGAAATACTGCGGTTGGTACGAATACTTTTATGGTAAACCTGATTATGGTAAGCGCTGCAGGATTAAAGGACGAAATTTTAGTTTGCTTTACTATGTAAACTTGAAAGGTTTTACCAGCCACACAGCTTGTGTTTCACTTTTCGCATGGCCTAGCCAAGCGGATCGTTTGCCGAGTAAGGCACAGGACACTTAAATTTACCTAGGTTAACCTAAGTTACCTAACCTTGGTTAACCTAACCAAAGTTAACCTAGGTTTTAACCTTGCCTATGTTTTAACCTTTCCTAGGTTTTAACCAAATTAAGGTTAACCTAACCTAGGATTTAACCTAAATAAGGCTAACCTAACTAAGGTTAAACTAATGAGACATCAAAAGCCAGTCATTTCGTTTGGATAGCTCTTTCCGAGCCACTTGCTTATCGGTAGGTGTATGTCTTTAAAACTGACTAAAATGCGTGCTTTGCATTCTTAAATATTTGGTTTAACCTAATGCCTCAACGTAATGTAGGTTAACCTAAGTAGGTTAATCTAACCTAAAGCCCGCTGGCTGTGTACCAAGCAAAATGCATTTGTAGGGAAGCGAGTTAAAGGAACCTTCCCTATACGTGACCAAACCTAATGTAAGTCAACTAAACCAACTTCTATTGAATCCTAAGACCATAAGTAATTTACTAAACCTGACCTATGCTTAAGCCGGCGCGGTAGGCCTTTGTCTTTCATCCTCCTTAATTGATGAAGGTTGAGAAAGAGGATAGCTGCCATAAGCGCCAAAATCCACAAGCGCCAACGCCGCAAGCGCCAATCCGTAACCGCCAAACAAGAAAAGTCGCAAACGCCAAAGGTCTTAACCGCAATACTAACCTAACCAAACCTAACTTAGCCTAACCTAACTTAACCTAACCTATACGAACTTTAGCGTTTGCGACTTTTCTCGTTTGGCGGTTACGGACTGGCGCTTGCGGCGTTGGCGCTTATGGTTTTTGGCGCTATCGAATGCCCCCCGAAAAAGAGTAGAAAAGTGATGGAGGAGAGTGTGCGTCTCTTAGAGAGAAGCATCTTTCGCTGTTGAGTTGGCTTATGCGGTCTCTGTCGGCTGTTGAGCACCGAAACAAGCTTAGCAAGCGGTGGGCTTACCTTCGCCTCATCGACCGAAATCGTCTTGGGAACAGAAACACAGAAGCAAAATAGTTCGGTGGGCAAGGTCAGTTTATTGGCGAACGAGGCCCAGCTACCATCAAAGCGACCGTGATGCGGCTCTCTGTTCGCAAAACGTATGAAAATGTTAGGGAGAACCTTTCTAATTACTCTAATTGAATCACTGTGGACTCATAATCAACACGGAAAAAAAAGTTTTGTTATACCAACAAAATCATTTGTTAAAATAAGGATAACAAAAATATTTTGTTACAACAAAATGTTTGGTTCTATCAACAAAACCTTTGGTTGCTGCGGCAAATTTTTTGGTTGCAGCAACAAAAATTTAACTTGTTGTCCCTAATTTTGTTGCCGTAACAAAACCGTTTTTTCCGTGAAGTGTTAAATAGGCAACTCAGATCTAACGCCGGTTAAGGAAAAAGAAAATTTTCACCAAAAGGTTTCTGATTTACATTTTTAATGCAAACACATATTAAGTTGTATAATAAAAGCGTGTTTGGATCCAGAATATAATATAAAATATCCCTATACCTGTTTTGGGTGTGATCAAGAATAAATAAAAGGTCAGTTCTATTCGCATGCCTATGTAAATACAAGGAAGGCTTGTACGCATGGAAACCAAACTAATGCATTTCCAATGGGAGGTGACGAACGCACGGAAAACAACCTAATACATTTTAAATAAGGCAGCGTGTGAATAGTCACTTCGTAAATAAAATGTTTAAGAGCTGACACATTTTTGTCAGTTTTAAAGATGCACCTATGAGCATGTCAAACAGGAAAACTCGGCTGGAGATATCCACTGATATGGCTTTGGATTTTGATAAGTCTGTTCAGAAAACTGATTGGGTTTTGATATACGATAGCATTACCAAATTACCCAGAACATGTTATAGAATTACACAAGTTACAGGTTATTACAATACAGGTGTTCGTTTTGCTGATATACAAATAATGTTTAGGACGAGTTAGGGATAAGAACAAGTTTAACCATCTGGTGAATAAAACTCGCCTGCAACCATGAACATAAGGCTCGTTTAGGATTTCTGGTATTTATTATTTTAGTCACTTTTGCTTTGAGACTTTAGTTATTCAATTGGTTATCATTTTCAGCAGAATAATCTGTGAAGGGAAATGACAACTTAATAATCAGTTATTGGAAGGGGCTCTTTCGCCTCAATGGAGGGGGGGGATCATCAAGTGATGTGCGGGATATCCCCTGATCCCTATGATTCTGTGACCCAGCTGTCGCTACTGTTCGCAATGGCGTCAATAAGACCGTCTCTCATAAATCGAAAGAACCTTTTTGTGTGACTGATCTCGACTTGCTATGAGCGATTTTGTTTTATTATAGCTGTCATTAGTTATATATTAAATGCTGTTTGTTTACATATCCATTTGTGCTTTTATCTGCAGGATATTGGTTTTGTTAGTTTCAAAACTGTTTCCTTGAAATAATATCTCCAGCACAAATTTGTATGCATGATTAAAAATAGACGCTTTTAAGTATCAACTTTTTTTCTAGGGTGTTTATCCCTTTAAGTGTTCCTGTGAAAAAGGTACATTTTTCAAGAAATGATGAGGCTTGTTAATTGCCTGTGGACCCGAAAAACTGTGAGAAATCATTCTGTTGCTTTTAGGAACAAGGTAAAAAAAACAAACAAAAAAAAACCTTATCTCGGTTAGTTTTTTCTTTAGTTTGACAGAAGTATCAAAAAACATGTCATTGTGCAGCTCTTCGCTTATTTTTCATTAGGATTATCTCTAAAATTACTCTCGCTCTTGCCCTCATACCTTACCTATAAACAGACACGGAGCTGCCTAAAACAATGGTTAGTTTTAACTGTGTTGACAGCTAGGTTAAGTGTCTTGTGGCTCGCTCCACGCGGCTTGGGAACAAAAGATGACGTAGATAGAAAATGCCCTTTTAAAAATTGACCGTGTGGTCTCATAGCGGACATTTTTGTCTATAAAGTCTCGTACAAATTGCTTGAAAAACTCGTCAGGTGTCGATGGGCTCTCGCGTTGAGCTAAAGTGGGTCAAGTCAGTGTTTTGTCTCTTGTCACGGTATCGACGTTCTGTGTACATTATCGAGTTTAGGGGGGGTCCCTCGTTGTTAGCCGGGCCCTGGTCCCAGTCTTTGGGTCCCAGTCACGGGAGATCGATGTCGTGATCGGCGAACTGTTTTTTCCAGACGAGGAAACGAGGTGGTACTCCGCTGCGTTAACGCTGCGCCGGCAGTGCGGTGCGCCGTTACAGGCCTCTTATAGCCGAGAGGAAGGGATTTATCGCTGCGTTAGGAGGTGATGATTAAGGCACTATACCCAGATTTAGCGACAAGGCGCGGGAAACAATGGAATCGCAAAGCCTGACTTTGGCGCCATCTAGCGGCAGCAGCCCGAACTGGCGAGCCCACTGTTTGTAGAGGGTCGGTTGCTACCGCTAGATGGTGCCAAAGTCAAGCTTTTGGATTCCACAGTTTACTCACCTCTTTTTGTTTAAATTCTATACGCAATTTCCTTGAGGATCATCACAGATTACCAAGCATGTTGGGTGTGTTTTGGATCGCTACTCATCACTCATTGAAATGTTTTCTGATGCCAAGAAAATTGTTCCTGATATACTGTAGTGGCAAAACAGTAATTTTCTTTAGAAGATTTTTCTTTTCTTGCCGTAAGAAAATATTTCTTGTTGCAAGGGGAAAAAAATCGTGGCAACAAAATTATTGTTTTCAAGCAAAATTTTCTTGGCATCGAAATCATTTCTGCAGGAGATGGAGTTAGTCAATAGGTTATCTTCGCCGATTAAAATGTTTAATTACAATGACATATAGTCGTGAAATTGGGTTGGAGAACAATGTGGCACCGCCTTAGTGATTAGAATTACGCTTATCGTAATCCTTCCTTTGTTTTTCGTACGGAAATGAGTTAATCGGTTTCGAGGACAGGGTTACCCACACAAGAAGGCCTGCGGCGGAGAAGTGTCGCTTACAAGGGAATTTTAGTTTCCAAAATTTATGTTGGCTGTACCATTGAAATGACCTAGCCGAGTGCGAGGTCTTTCGTATTTAAATGCATCCTCCCCAACCCAAATTTTGGAAAAAGTCATTAACTCGAATGAGACATGACTTATGATTTCCACCACATACACTATTCAATCCTGTTACGGCGACAACTGTATAATTGCTGTGCTAACATTCATATTGTAACTATTGACATTGTCACTTCAACAATTCTGGTTCACTTAGGCTATATTAACAGAACGTTTTGTTGAGACATCAAAGTCATTTTCTCTCTAAGAATGACGGCGTTTTTGAAATAAGCGCCAGCAATCTGAGTATATTTTAAGGCCAAGATAAAGTAGCATTCTTTGAAGTGACACATTAGATTTTTTTTCAGTTTGATATCAAATAATCGGGAAGGATACGTGAAAGTGAAGTAGTGGCGAGCATAGTGAGAGAATTTATGTCTGTGCGGGTCGCCTGAGTTATTTGAAGATCTGACTGCCACAACTGATTATTATTGGATAATAACTATGAGGTTTAAATGCATTTGTGCATGTCATGCTGCACGGCACAGCTTTTTGCGGGTTTCCGTCGCTCCGTTAGAGCCCGGCTCAATGGAGACAAGTTAATTAGGGAAAAATTCGGGCCTAATTGTAGAGAACGAAATGTGAAATGGTGGGAATGAATTCGAATGAAGGCAAATAAAATACCACGGCGCACGCATCAATTACTGATTCTATTATTCCCCAGAAGGCATTTACTAAGTCTTTGTCTTTTCTTATCGCTGATTTTAAAAAAATCTGATTAGCAAGCCTGTTTTAGGTATGGATATTTGAAGGGCGTAAAGCTTATTTCGATTTGCTTTGTCAAGATAGCCAGTAAAATGGAAAGCTGT
>Ga0058701_10004447_pt1 | contig 11388 bp, 6 predicted proteins | sample AgamicOrMae_FD_97039 | JGI IMG/M metagenome (GOLD analysis project Ga0058701, IMG submission 97039) | Agave microbial communities from Guanajuato, Mexico - Or.Ma.e | ecosystem: Host-associated > Plants > Phyllosphere > Phylloplane/Leaf | place: Guanajuato, Mexico | collected 2012-06-04 | reverse complement strand
CTGCAGCGTAGAGCTCTGAGAAGACTTTTTGGTTGGGATAGATTAATGCCTAACAGTTCTATATATACTACTGCTGGTGTTCCAAGTCTACTGCAATCTATTACAAGATCAGCAGCTATAACCATGTATAAATTAAAGCACGGCCTACTCAGGAGCAATACGTTATTCCGAGTACAGTCTGATCACCATGCCCATAATACTAGAACTCCGAATAATTTATCTTTGGAACCGTCTATTACAACCACGCATGGTCTCAAGAGTGTACACAGGCTCTTGGTGACTACATATAATCGTTTGCCTCAGAGTATCAAAGATTGTAAAAATATCGCTTTGTTCAAAAACTCTTAAAAATTATGTTCCTGTAGTATAATAATACACTATTAGTATGTAACATCGGTCTTCTCTCGAAATTGTTCTCCTATACTGCCTTTTATTAATCTTGTAAGTCCTTCTTTCGCCCCCAGTTGTGCTACACTGCTATTGTTACTGTTGTCTATTTAACATTGTCTGTAAGCCCTTTCACAGCCAAAGGCTCTTTCGGGCAACTCGTGAAATAAATAAAAAAAATAAACCTTGCTTGTAGGAGTTAAATTCTCTTCCATGATTCAAACCTGATCATATTCCCTTACTTTGAACAGAGAAAACATTCATATACAAGACTTAACATTCTGAGGTTAGGGTTGGCCTTTGGTTAGCCATTCCTATCCCCATCATGTGAAGTCGTCTAATGAATGTTTCTCCGTTACAAAGTAAGATGATATGACACTGTTTGTATCTTATATAACAAATTATAACTTTGACAAGGGAAGGATTTAATCAACTATTTGCTGTTGTTTGGTGTTCTTATGATTAGGTCTACGCCTTGCTAAAGTACCGTTCCTAACAAAATATTTTGAGTGCTACCGCCCTATTGAGGGTACCTATTCAAAGACAAATCGCGGACTTACCTGGGCAGGGGGAATTTGCGACGAACGCGGTATTTTCCAACTGCACCCAGCGCCCTCCCGCGGAGTTTCTCAGCTTCCACGTAGTGTGCCTTCAACCAGAGTGCTTGCAATTTGGTGTGGTTGTGTGGCGAAAACTGATGGCTCTCCAAAAGCCGGTATAGTTCCTGAGCAAAGACAACGATTTTCAAAACAACCATGGGTGAAACCAAGAAGACATAAATCACGAAATTTCGTTAAGCCGCTCTACGAGATCTAGAAACGTCAAACGAACGGACAGCTATGATTTATGAGGCCGTATTGACGAACGGTATGAGCAACTTGTTCATCTCTGTAGAACTCAGTCATGTTTCCGAGTGCGACATAGTCCCGACAGCAATTTGCTTCGATGCGTTCTTATGAAATAATGGAAAGGGCAACGATTATTTACCCGCGACGGTGCCCATTGATTAGCATGAAACGTTTCCGAGTGGAGATGTTACCGTGCTTGAATGTATTCAGCACGGCTCGGTAAAAACTTACCCCTATTTTAGGTATGAAGGTAAAACAGGGGAAGAGCATAAATTGGTTATTTTTAAAACACCGCTTTGAATATCCATGTCAATTGAAGACTCTCGACAAAGCCGTTTCATTGATATGGTTGCTGACAGATTTATCTTAAAAAATAACCAAATTATGCTCTCCCCCCGTTTCACCTTCATACCCAACCGGTGTGGTACTGCCTAAAACGGATTGGTTTTCAGTTCACTGTATGTGTACATTTGAAAGCTTGCGGTCTGTACCTCCTCTTACAATCAGTTCAAACGAAATGCCTGTTTTGAGTTCTTACCTGGGTGTGAAAATAAAATAAAAGGTGGTACAGTACATACTTTGATTATGTCTCATGTTCAGCCATGTACTTCAAAAAGTCTCGGCAATAGCTTTCCAGTGATGTGGCTGAAAATATGTCAACCTTGAAAAATAACCAAAATACGTACTCCTATTTTATGTCCACACCCTTAATACGGGTCAAAACTCCATATAAAAGTTGTCCCATTTTTATCGTATACAGTTCCTGCAAAGTTGAAATGTTGGAATTTCTACGGTCCCTTTCGACATTTAGCCGATCGGAGAGTGGTATCAATGCATTCAACCTAACCTGAGTAAACCTAACCTCAAACCTGATCCAGCTTTTTCTAAGCAACAGCAGCGGTCTGCCGAGAAGTAAGCGGCATCGGGCTTGGCGACACCTGAGTAGAGCGACTTTGAAGCAAGGCACAATCCCTCAACCAAGGGAAATCTAATTTAGGCTGATGTGTATTAGCATAGTCCTCAATTTAATGAAAGATTTAACAACAGCAGAATACAAGAGGTATACAGCATAGGACCTGTGTTATTTATTCGTTGGAAGGTAGACCACTGACCACTATTAAGTACTTTGACTCAATTTAGCCTTTGGGCTGACTTCAACCAACAACAAAAATGATATTTAATCCATGAAAAGAGCCCTGCGTGCAATAATCTGCAAAAATAAGTTACCCAAAGCGTACCTTTCGATTTTATTAAATACAAAATACAATGTTGCTCAACTCCGTCTTGAAAACCTCCAGCGTCATCACACACCCACATCAAAAGTAGCAAGCATATTTATTGAAATATAAAATCGTCTTACAACAGTCGGTGAGACTTTAACGCACATGTACAGTCCGTGTACAGTACACTATGGAGATATAAAGACGTGCCTTAGTCTATTCCAATCTGGTGATTTTTAGATCTTAAAATTGTGTTGGTAATACTATTGCGTTCAAATACGGGGAATCTTTAGCATAGACAGCTCGTTTTACATGGTATTGGCATGCATCTCTAGAAACAAAAAGTCACCGGAACAAAATGGGACGGGACTTACGATCTCCATAGTAGTTATAGATTACCGACGGTAGGCCTATGGATTGATATTGGCGAATTTCAGGAGGAATTCAACGCTCGCAATGATCACCTTTTTATATTTTAATTAATTGTAAAAGATTCAGCAGACGAAAACGAGTTCACATGCAGTGACTTAAGCGCTTGTATGCCACCACGATTGTGATGGAAAAGTGGCAGTTTGTAGATGAAAAGCGAAGTGCTAAAATTATTAAGAACATTTCGTGCACTACAAATTTAAAAGGTTACATTTTCCTCATGTGTTCCAACGGTTCAGCCTTTAATTCCTGTCGAGGATTAACGAATACATCCGCATAGGTGCCCTGTGCCTTCTACTCTGCCACTCCGCTCCGCTGTGCGACCGATGCACAGTGAAACCTGACCCCTGTTTTAGGTAGCCCCACACATGTTTTGGGTATGAAGAGGAAACAGGAGGAGAGCGTAATTTGGTTATGAAGATAAACCTATTAACAACCATATCAATGAAATGGTCTCGTCGAGAGTTCTCAATCGATAAAAGGTTATTCATAAGGTTATCTTTAAAAATAACCAAATTACGCTCGTCCCTGTTTTACCTTCATACCTGACTCATAGGGGTTGGTTTTCAAAGTGTGGGTTACGCTACATGCCTAGTGCCTCGCTCGAATACCACATCATTAGCTTGGTGACAAAAGGTATGCCACTTAGGAACTTTGTTAAGGAAGATGTCTCAATTGTCGCTTAAGCGGATTCAGTTTATTGGAATGACTGGTCCCTCGACTCGGATTAACAGCAGGCTTTAAATCCCACTTCCCTCTCCGCGGTCGCGCCGGCGAGTCGAGAACCCACTGGGACGTCCCGGGGCCAGGACGTCCCCAGGGATTATGCACTAAAAGAGCTGTGCCTCCTCACTTGCTGTGCCTCAGAGGTGATGTAAAAGCCACTAGGTGACGGCATCCACCCCAAGAGGGGAACACGCTTGTGACCCATATTTATGTTCACCAACACCTCTTTAACAACAAATAAAAACACGATCCCTCCAATACGAAACCGATCAAGGTAAAGTAGGTGTTTCAAAAATCAATCAAATGAAAGTACGTTTTAAAAAAAACGATCGACTGCAATGTATAAGAATAGCAGTTGATCGCTTTCTTCAAATTAACGCTTTCACTTATCCATTTTTGAAATATGCATTTGTACCTGATCGATCTTTTTTATTGGAGGGATCGACGAAATATCTCGAAAATTTCGGAAACTACTTTCTCAAGGATACAAATATATACACATTCATGTGAATAACACTGTATCATCTACGTAGATCTTCCACGCACCTACCGACTTTTATTCTTAGATCAAGAATTCTCTTAAGATTGGGAAAAAAAAATCTTTCTACTGAAGTAATACAAAAAATAAAAAAAAACGCTCGCCAATCAAGAATACTTTTCTGACTTTAAAAAATAGTTTGATTTACGGAAAAAAAGATTTTCTGGTCTCACTGTTTCAAAATTATATATCTCAGATGACATTTTTAGGTGTCCATAGTACTATTGAAATAGCTAATTTTCCTCCAGTCTTTAAATCGCTAACTTTATGGGTATTAAGAGTTCTATTTTATTTCTATTCCACGCTAGTTTAACCCTCTTTCTCATGAAAAGCAGCCGAAATTTTAACGCAACGCGCGAAAACTTCAGGGTAACGTTTATGCCGGCGATAACAAAAGTAAACAACTGAAAAGTAATAGGTTGGGTTAGGCAAGGTAATGAGCCTTGTGCCTCGCTCATCACTGCCACTCCGCTCGACTATTCCGGTGTTTCTTGTCGGCACACTACTGCGGATGAGAAGTAAGCGGCATCGGCCATTTTTACCGTCTAGGCTAGGTTCATTAACGTTATGAGGTAACGTTCCGCGTTGTCATTCCGCTCGGCTTTGCGACGAGTGTTGTAAGTCAAGAGGTGGAAAATTCACCTCTAAAAATTTACAGTGTAGGTCGCATGCAGCTAAATATAAAAAGTTTAATTCGAATAAAAAGAAGCGAGGAGGAAGCGTCGGATTATTTGTTGACAAATCCTTGAGAGCGACTTAGTATAAAGACTCAACTCACAGCTTGTCACGACCGCCCAAAAAGTTGCCATCGGTTGCAATTTGCAAATCAATATCCACCAAATGGCCTTCCACCATTCACTCTAAATTTTAGAGGTCGCGTTTCACACCTCTTGGGCTCCACCATCCGTGCGTCGTCACCCGGTGATATACCGGAGCGACACAAAGGGCACCTCATTTAACCTAAAATTTTACTGAATCATCGATAAGCCTGATGCCGCTTGGGCGGAAACGGTTTGCCGCCGCCTCGAATCGGCATCACGACAGTCCGACGGATCCAGGATATCCTGCAATGTCCTTTTTTGAGGGGGGTGAGGGGTGAGAGTTTTTTTAACAAGCCATGCGGATTTCGTGTATTGAATTCTGAATTCTAAGCCTTGCATTTTTTTTTTGAATTCACGCCTAAACTTGTGGCTGCGTTGTTCTTGTTTACTGGTTCACACGCCATAGGCTACCTCGCGTCTACCTAAAAGAGGTAAATGCTTTGGCTTTAGTGCGTCGCATCGAAGTAATCATATGTATTTTACGATCGAAATGCTTCGTCTTACTGTAAAACGAAAAATGCCCTTTTTTTCACATCCATGGGGGCATTTTGGGAGGGTGGTAATTTAGGGGAGGGGGGTGACCATGATCACGCGCAAGAAGAACTAAGAAAAGAAGGATCCAAACAAACCGAGCCGTGGCGAGCCACACAAATTGAGACGTTCTTACCATTTGATAGTCTTTAACAGATATTCTATTGTTTCCAGCGGCCAATCTCCCTATCAGCAGCGGCATGAAGCTCCGTTCGGCTCGCCATGGCCCGGTTTGTTTTGAAACCTTGGCTGCAGAGCAAGTCCCTGTTCCTTCTGCTCATTACAAATATAGTATTCTAAAAGTAGAAATGTACAGAATGTACGTTTATTACAAATCATAGTCTTTATAAATAAATCATAACAAAATACTTTAAAATTAGGTTACGTAAAGGGCTAATGATATTTACAGCATTCTGTATAATATGCCGCAGCACTACAACATTTACGAGTTCAATGCTACACCATAAAGTTGATGTGGTCAATGTGGTGAGGCTGCGTGGATGATAAATCATGTATGGTATCACAGCAGTAGAAATGTTGTGATGTTTAATCAAGTTTAAATCAGTTTACTTAGTACTTTTTTTACCACAAAAGCTTTACCAGGTGGGAAATTGCGTGCTGTTGAATTTGTTGTTGACAAAGAGCTTATATTTTGGTTGGTCATCGCTTACAGATCATGTACCGTAGTCAGAGAGAGAGAGAGGAAGATGAGAGATTCGGCGAGAGTACCCACAGCAATTTCTCGTCGAACAGTGTTGATTTTCCCCTTTGCATCATCGATGAATCAACATCCTTCAACTTAATATGATTTGTCAGTTAAATAGAACAGTGCACCGGCGAAAAGCATTTGATACTTGGAAAATGACGCATATGTTTGAAACTCCAATTTATGTGTAGTTTATAATGTAGTTATTTCTGGGCCAAACACAGTTGCTTTCTTGGAAGCCGTGAATATTAGGAACAATATATATGATCCGCTGCCCACAGTTTCTGGAAAATCTCTTTTCAGATTGAATACCGTCGAGATATTTGTATCGAGCTATACCTCTTTGGGACGAGATAGGATATTGCACGGCTGCAGAGCTACACCAGCTAGGCAATGTTTGATTCGCTAGTTTACTAGCTGTAGATGATATAAGCAAGACAAGAAAGTTATAGTTCATCAACCAATTATTTAATGGCTTGCAAAACCAGCAGGGAAACGGAGGGGGTTAGATCGAGTGTACTCTACACAGTAATCCCCCTCCCAAACGAAAATTTCGCGTGCAGCTATGCTATCACTACTGTTTCAGTTTTGATGGAAACGCTCACCCGTTCATCGAACCACATTAACATTACTCGTGTGAAGGTTAATTTCTGTTATCGTCGGCAACAACGTTACCGTGAAGTTTTTGGGCGTTGCTTTAAAATTAAAAATTATCGAATAAAAGAAAAATAAGAAAAAAATAACGAAAAATATCCTAATCATACCGTACTGGTTCAACCTGGTGGGGTATTCCGAAAAACAAATCCATCTATTTGTCTATTACAAAAGAAAAATTAACTTGAGATTCTTAACGCAGCTGTCCGATTAGACCGACACTATTTATTTTATTTTATTTTTACCCCTAAGAAATATGATAATTTTTAGGTAAATATTTTTTTTTCGTGCAGAGGACTCCCTCAAGACCATCCGTCTTAAAAAACTTACTTCAAGATGACAACGTATTGCTCATTATATGGGGACTACGTTATTGAAGGGATCTCATGGACGCTTTAATCTCCTTGTCTCCCGCATGCCTTCCATTAGTGTTGCCATAGTTTATTTCAATTTAAGATCGCCCTTCTTCACTGGGCATATTATCGACTCGAAACTAATGTCAAGGTCTTCTTGACAAAGAAATTCCGCATCTTGCAAGCGCAGCTAACATTGATGAACGAACAAGAGTGCCGCCAATCATGTTATTCATTTCATATATTCCCTGAAGAATCCAGAAATCCTCTATGTGTCGCAAAGTTACCAAAATACGTTTCGTTACTTGTAAAACTTTTCAGAAGTGGTAGTCTTCTTTATCTATGAGCTTTGTAGCTATGCATCGGTAAGGGCATGGTTACTATGCGGAATTGCCTAACCTTACCCCAACGATTTCTTTCCTAATCATCTTGCATTACTGATTTGTCATGTTGTTTGAAAAAATTGATTGCACATTTTTTTTATTTTTTTTGCAGCAGCGCTTTATTTTTTTTTTTACTTTTTACTTACTTCCCTGACCAATTCATTTTCCTTGGATTTTTCATTGACGTCCCGTACCCTCAACCTCGTGGAAACAGTGGATTGTCATTGAGATTTTATCTTGATAAAATCTTAATATGACAATAAATTCACTTTAAATTTGCAAAGTTGAAACTGCCACCGCTTCCCTTCGACCTCTCGTCAACGAGCCGAACTGAGTCACAGTAGAACGAGACCAGCGGCACTTAATCTTATTTATACGGGTCTGTCTCGTTCACCCTCTTCATTCAATGTTAAGTTAAATCATGATTTCATAGATGGAACTCATAGATGGAATAAAAATTAGGCAGGTCCTGATCTGATTTTGATAAAATTCTGATCATTTCCCGATTAGTTTTTGAATGTTAGACTCAGCAATTGGCCATCTCCTAATTAGGATAAGGACCATCAGGATCTGCGGATTTTGCCGAGATCTGATAAAAGTGCATGGTCAGATTTTTATCGCCTTATCAAGTCCTTATGATCAGGCATTGATAAATGCCTAAGGTTAAGGTCGTGATAAGTTAACTTTACGCTTTACGAATGTATCTCATCGATATAGGCAGAAAATCTTAAAGTTTAAAAAGAAGTTTAATGCAATTGGGGAATGAGCTTGAATGTTATGAATTGCGGTGAAAAGCTAGTGGCAAGTTGGTTACACTAGAGAGGAAAAGATGGCGGATTGTTGAATTCCCTCATCTTTTTTGTCCAATAAAAGTGGCTTCCCTCGTTGTCAGAGGGAGTTCCGGTCTGTGGAGGCGACGAGCGTTGCGGCGCGGGGCGGCGTTGCGGCGAGCAGCGTCGCGGCGGCGGCCGCGGACCGGAACGGGAAACGGTGATTGGCCAGGCCAGCTCCCCGGAGGGGAAGGACGCCCCGGCTGTGGACGCCCAATTGCGCTCACAATTGCCTCACCATCTTTATACAATCGATTCCTCCTCTTCGAACAGTGGTTACAAATATCCCGACCTTATCATCAGTCTTCAAATATCCAAAACACCGTACAAGATTTTTTTAAATATAAGAAAACTTTCCTTGTTATTTTCCCCCCGATTTTTAAGAGCAAATTTTCAAGAAAGCTTCCTTAATTCAAGAAAAAAATTGAAAAAAAAATTCAACTAGTGCGACTACAGTATTTTTTTCCTTGTTTAAAATGCGTTTCTTAAAGAAAAAATATTTATTTTTTTAGATTTTTCAAAGATTTTTTTTAAATTTTTTAGATTTTTTTGTTTTAATTTTAAAAAAATAGAAAAAAAAGTTACCTCAAAAAAAAATTGGCGGGTAATGCGGTGAAAAAAAACTGTCGCGAGGAGAAAATTCCTTGTGGGCCATCAAAAGTTTTTTCTTGATTGAAGAATTTTTTCGGTGTTTTGCCGTTTTGAGGACGAAGTTGTCAAAGGCTCTGTAATGCTAGTTTCATAGGCCAAGTTTTACAGGTCGTGTATTTTAGTTTGGTCGCAAAGCCACAAGGAGGAAAGAAACAATTCGCGCACGTAACCTAGGCTTGGTGCAACCTAACTTGAGGCAACCTGTTATGAGCAACGCGAATGTATGTCGTTATTTCTTTGTGTGCATGAGGCTGAAGATGCTCCGCAGAGGGAATCAAATTGGATTCTTCAATTTACCATGAGTGCCATAACTAGTCCACGTAAAAAAAGTCACGATAACATTGCAAATAGTTTGAGCCTATTTTGTAGCTTAATCTCCGATCGTTAAATTAGGCTTTAGTTAATCCGCTCCGGTCAGTTTATGCCTTGTTAGGTTAGCGGTAGGACGTTTTTGAACGGTCGTAGAAAGATGAGTCCCCCCTTAAGTAAGAGCATCGATTTGCAGTAGATTAAGGACATCGTATTGTGATAAAAATAAAAAAGTACTAAAACCCTTGGAACATAATTTGAATTAAATCGGACCGAAACATATGCAACAGGTAGTTCATGAGTCTAGTCACATACAGTCCAGTAAAAAAGAATACCATCCTTCTGATAGGGTGAATTTTAAAGAAAAGGGCGAACTTGGCTTGAACCGCATGGAAAAGCTATGCCCAAATTCAAAACATTTCTCAGCAAGATAACATCGAAATAAGGTTTGCATGGAAACCAAATTTAATTCTGAAGGGTTGGACCTATTCTCGATTTAAACGTAGTCTCATCGAGAGTTTGGTACCGTACTAGAACACTCATAGCTAATCCAGCGAAGGTATGACGGCAGCTAATTTCCATGTATTTAGCTTACAAGTGAGCTTTTTACTTCCATGTTCAATGGGAGTGCTACCGAATGCTAAAAAGGGATCGTGATTTAAACTTTAGATATGGCTGTAATCTTCAATACGTGGAGAAAATTTATGTTGGCTTAAGTGATACGGCAGTCTGGGATAGGTTCACTAACCTAACTAGTTGTTTCTCTTGCCTGTCACCTTTCTTATATGTAGTCGAGTTTAGACCAAATATTTCTTTCAAAAAGCACGTTATACCTGAAGCAGGAATAACTTATTTGTCTAATTCAAACAAATTATTTTAATCGAGGATGATATTCACGAAGCTACTTCATTTTTTCCCCTTTTTTTAAAAAATAAACTGTTTCAGCTTTTTAAATCAAGAAAATTTGCATTACGATGAAGATTCAGAGGGGGACGTGGACGTAAAGTCCACGTAGGAGATGGCCAAGTCCCGTAGCGAGTCCCAGTTGAACCTGCTGTTGGACTTGTTAGAAAAAATATTTTCAAGCCCCTCCCCCACAAAAATAGAAAAATTCTTGAATAAAAAGGAAAAGCTTTGTCAGGTGTCGCCAACGTTTTTTTTTTACATTAGTTATTTGATTTATTCCTATTTTTATTATAAGCTTTGAAATTTACGGACAAATGTACGTAAGGAGGGTTTCCTAAAACAGGCGCACACACATGACTGATCAAAGGTAAAACGCTCTTTAAAAAAGGGATGCGGTACACGCTCACTATATTACGTCATTACAGGGGCATAAATCCATATTTTAATATAGCCATAAATATTGTGTGAGTCAAGCTTCGGCTGAAGATAATGAATTTACAGGAGAAAACGCTGTTATCGGAACGCGAACCCCTAATTTGACACGAGAAAAGAAGGCAAATTTCGCTGCTAATCCACTTCCGTTTGAAACACTTAGGTTTAACAAGACTGCTCGTAATTTAGAGTAGAGGCCATTATAAATCAACGTCGCGTTGAGAAGGGCGGAGGTTTTTACGGGAAATTTGAATAATTATCATTCATTATTTGAGCCAACTGGGTAATCTGGACCACACAACATGTCCGTAGCGATTGCAGGCGTTTCCCAAACCGATACTATCGCCGAGTAATGCTGTGCGAATTACAGACGAAAACAATTTACCCTATTTTCATAATTGAGTGTCCAGGAGGTAAACAGGCACTCATAAATAACTCCCGCCGCATTACACTCGAAAAAATGCACTGCTGTTTTCCATGAGCTCGAAAAGGCACTGCGTTCTGGAGAGCACCTCAAAGAACCGATACTACATGAACTGTACCCCAGTTGAAAAAATCGGCTGGCAGAGCGCTGGAACGTGGCTGGATCGCCGAAATGCTGGCTGGGACCAGGCTGGGTGTGGCTGGGGCAAATATCACCAACTTAGCCGCCAGCCACTTGCCT
>Ga0058701_10004446_pt1 | contig 11388 bp, 7 predicted proteins | sample AgamicOrMae_FD_97039 | JGI IMG/M metagenome (GOLD analysis project Ga0058701, IMG submission 97039) | Agave microbial communities from Guanajuato, Mexico - Or.Ma.e | ecosystem: Host-associated > Plants > Phyllosphere > Phylloplane/Leaf | place: Guanajuato, Mexico | collected 2012-06-04 | reverse complement strand
AAATTTAATAATTTAGGCATTTTCCAAAGCTTAAAATTGCGTAATTTAATGGGAAAATCCTTCGAATTTCTCCTAAGCTAAATTTCACTCTAAATACTTTGGGCTGTTATGGGTTAAGTTAAACGCTGGACAAAAGTGTGGAAACTGGTTCGTGCAGCTCAAGTTGTATTATTTTGTGTTATGATATGGAGAGAGCACGGCTTTTTTTCCCTGTCCCATTTTCACCTGCCAACATTTGAAAAAAAAAATGAAAACGTGATAAGTACGCTTGTATAGTGCAAGTTACGCTAAAAAGACCATCTGACCTAACTGTGTAGTTGATTGGAAGAACCGCTACGCAAACGACAATAGCTTCGAATAAGTCAGCTTTTTATGAACGGTGACATTGACAGCAAAAAAAACGACATTTCGTAAGATGTGTATTGGAAACGGTCCGTTAAGTGGAACACACAAGGACATACATACCCCTCAACTTTTTGTATGTGAGCAAAATTCATAAAGGTTACAGCAAACTATCAAGAATTCAATGTCATTCCCTAAAACCCACCTTGAAATAGCCGACGCCGGCTTAATTTAGCTCAAAATTACAAGATGGAGCTTTCTCGAGCCTGTTCAAACACCCGCCCGGGTTGATGTGTCCATGCAAGATCCATGCGGGATTATCCATTTATTGGAAATATGTCCACAAATGGATATCCATGTGTCTATGCTATCTATATACATACATGAACCATGGATGTCCATTCGAGTATTTTTGAATGAACGGATTTTTTGACATGGATATTACCATTGACATTGCATATGGATTCTTCAACCCGGGCAAAACTACAACATATTGCTGGAGCTTTTCGAGCCATTTCGAATAACCTGATTTAAAACATAGCATCGGAAACGGCCCCCATTATTCGCAGCTGATTACAATATTTTTAGTGTAGGTTAACTCAAGCTGTTATTTTAAGATTGATTGTTTTTGAATATTTTAGAATTTTTACAATATTAGATTAGTAAACTTTAGTAAGTCTTTTATAAAGTTTCAGCTCTTAGGGTACTTTTTCTCATAAATAATAATAAAAATAAGACGGTTTATTTAAGGATGGATTACGCTGTTTTAAGGACGAGCTTTGCTCACGCTAACCTACTGAATGAGGCAGGTCAGTTTGCTTTATGTAAGTTTAAGTGTTGATGGCTTACAAAAAGGGTATTGTTGTATTGATTAAGCCATTATGGCACGGTTGCTCTTTTCTTTGGGTGCCATAAAGCCACCGTGGTTTCAAAACTCCCGCCGTAAGGCTCCGTTCATTACACATGCTTGTTTGTGTTTTAACTATTTGATGGTATCGGCATGGAGAGACATGGAAAGGTTGCTAGTCATCTCGCAATCAAGTTCCGCGACAGAACAAGTTTTGCTTTGTTTAAGCGTTGCCCGCACCGCCCAGTGGCTCTGTGGCAACAGCACTGACATTGGAGAGCTGTGACATTTGCTCTCTAATGTGAGAACGGCTCTTTTCTCTATGTACTAACCGGAACCGGATATCGCGCTGTATCCCCAAACTATCATACTGGTCTGTTTGCCTCAAGCACGTAAAGTAGCAAATTAAAATCGGATTCAAGGTCCTAATCTGAATCTGTCGACCCGAAGTTCCTTTCTTTTTCTGAATCGGGGAGGTATCTCTGACTCCTAATTTCAGTTTACATCTTTTTGGAACTCTCTGACTCCTAATTTCAGTTTACATCTTTTTGGAACTCTCTGTAAATTGGATATACAGTCGTGACCACTTAAAATGACCCGCAAGTTGCAAGACTGATCAATCCTCATAAGCGGTAGTTGTTAAAAAAATATTTTAAAAAATATACTCAAAATGTACATTTTTTCGGACGGGAACTCAAGAGACCCGTTAGTAAGCGGGATTTGCCAACTGGTTGCCCAAAGGCGTGTTTTCGCTCTTAGAACACACCTCCGCAAAATACCCACTACGAATTTTTGACAAGCTAAATTTCGCTCCGACCAATCAGAAGCGCCGAAAACGAGACGCCACTGTCGAATCTCGTTTTACTAAAGGGTCTCTAAAATTCTGCTCGTCATAAGCGTGCGGTTTTGATTTAAGGTCAGATAAGTGACAGTCGTTATAAACGGTCTTCACTGTTCTCTATTTTGATTAGGCGTATAACCTGTGTTGCGGGGCAAGCGCCGAAAATCCTCTGTTTGGGTAGCTGTCATAAGCGCCAAAAACCACAAGCGCCAACGCCGCAAGCGCCAATCCGTAACCGCCAAACGAGAAAAGTCGCAAACGCCAAAGGCTTTAACCGCAATACTAACCTTACCTAACCTAACTCAACCTAACCTAACTGAACCTAACTTAACCTAACCTAACCTTTACGATTTTTGGCGTTTGCGACTTTTCTCGTTTGGCGGTTACGGACTGGCTCTTGCGGCGTTGGTACTTGTGGTTTTTGGCGCTATCGAATGCCCCCCCCCCTCTGTTTTATTTCGTTTTGACCAGTAACAATCAACCTTTTGATCAGTAACTTTATTAATTTTCTGTACTGTTTCCAGTAAGCGGGCTTTCTAGCCCTTTAGGAACACCTTTATCGAATAATAATAAAATAAACATTTTCTGTTTCAGAATCGCAATGACGTGGTTCAAATGGCCGCCCGTCTCCACAATCCCCAGCAGAACAGCGTAGCGATGCAAGCGCTCGAAACGCTGAAGAAGAGTCGGCAAGAGAAGATGGCGTCGGTATCAGTGACTCCAGCGACTCCGTCTATGGCGACGCCAGCGCCCAGCGCGGCGCCAGTTTCCACCGTCGCCGCCCAGGGGCGCCACCTGTCGGTCCCACCGTTCAAACCGATACCCAATGTGGGTATCCCCATAAGCAACAGGCCCGTGAGATTATCACCGATCCCGGCTTTCCAAGCTCTGCCGGCATCGATTGCGAGAGTTGGTAGCGTTGGCCCTGAGACAGACGCTGTAGTGGTTCCGGTTGCAGTTGTTCGGGCACCTGTAGCATTTAAAAACGCCCTCAACGTCGCTACATCGAATTTCCAGGTAACGGTAGTGAGGTTAAATTTGAGTAAAGGTTTTGGGGGCGCGGAAAAATCTCAAATCATCCGTTTACGCTCGAGAAATTTTCTGATTTTTCTTCACAAAACTAGCCGAAGCTTATGGAAACTGGGTGAACTTACGGTATAGGCATATAATCGCCTACTCAGATAAATAAAAATGGGTGTTGATATTGACGTGGGGCATTCGATAGCGCCAAAAACCACAAGCGCCAACGCCGCAAGCGCCAGTCCGTAACCGCCAAACGAGAAAAGTCGCAAACGCCAAAGTCCGGATTGGTTAGGTTAGGTCAAGTTAGGTTAAGGTAGGTTAGGCTAAGTTAGGTTAGGTTAAGTTAGGTGAGGTTAGATAAGGTTAGTATTGCCGTTAAGACCTTTGGCGTTTGCGACTTTTCTCGTTTGGCGGTTACGGATTGGCGCTTGTGGTTTTTGGCGCTTATGACAGCTACCCGATATTGACCCGACATGCATTTACATTGAGAGACTTCAACGCTCGGCAAATGACAAGAACGCAGTTATATGGGGGAGACTTCAACGCACGTAAAAAGGCTTGAATGTATTTTAAATGGACCGTCGGGTGAATAGCCAGTCCGAACAATACCAGTTTTAGGTCCGATTGCCCTAAAACTGTATGGTGCTCCGCCAAAGTGTTTTTTGCTTGCCATTGGTTTATTTTTAAACCGATTTGCATTTTGCGGGTTGGGAAATGAAGGGCAAACCTAGAAAAGTATTTTCCACCCTCCAAAACGCAAATCGGTCAAAGATTGAACAAAAGGCAAGTAAAAATCACTTTAGCTGAAAAGGGAACATCTCCCCGGCTTTATGACGATCGCACCAAAACTTGGTATTTTTTTATATGTGAACCTAAGTTATGCTAGATATATTGCAAACCTAGGTTAACCCATAACAGCCCAAAGTATTTTGAGTGAAATTCAGCTTAAGAGAATTCGAAAGGATTTTCCCATTAAAATACGCAATTTTAAGCTATGAAAAATGCGTAAATAATGAAATTTCAAGTTTCCAGAGGGGTGATATATTTTAAATTGTGACAAAACTGAACTGGAAAGATCCTCTACAATATTTTTTCCTGTTGCCGAACGGCATCGCTGGGCGGTAGTGGGTTAACTGAAGGATTTGTCGCGAAATTCTAGGTTAACCTAGGGCCAGATATCGATTTGGTATATTGCAAACACTGGTAAACTTCAGCAATTTTCTGTCAGCTTGATCCGGGGCAGTTTTAGCGTAGTCATTCGGTGGGGAAATCAGAAAACCGCGATTTTCCGTTCCGGTAAAAGAGGGAAACGCCTTTATGACTTGGGAATTTCCTGTATCGCTTCAAGAGCGCCTATGCGCAACAATCGTGGTTGATTCGTGTGTAATCCGAGCTGATTTTGAGTCATCTATTTCAGATGCCAAACGCTGTGGCAGCTAATCCCGTGCCACTGTCTCTCCGAACTCTCCCGACGGCGAACGCGCAGAGCACTCCAACGCCATCTTCGCAGTCAATCCTGATGGGTCACACCATCCAGGCGTTGTCTCGGGCCTCCAATATCAGCGAAGAGGCGATTTTAGCAGCTCTCCAAGCGCGGCAGCAACAGCTCACCCTCCAGACAACTGTTGTTCCTTTGCAGACAACGACAACATCGACGACAACCACGACAACTACGACAACCACTCCGCCCCCACCACCGCCGCCTCCGAGGCCGATCAATCATCTTCATAAGTACCCGCTGACAGAGCCTTCGAAGGTATACATGATGAGAAATTCGCTGTGCAATGTGATGTATGAGAAATTGCCGTGCAATGCGGTGTATGAAAATTTCGCTGTGATTCGATGGAGGCATCGAAAGTACCGCGTCCTAAGGAACGACGCCTTTTTTGAAGTGCGAAGACCGGAAATCGTGCTCAATTTTCTTTCATTTCTCCTCTTTCGTGTTCAAATCCGTCAGCGTATTGATTAATAGTTATAGCTAATAGTAGTTTGTGGTCAACCTGTAAATCATAGCTTAATCTCATTTCCTGAAGTTTTCTTTCACTGCCAACGGATACAGGTAGATACAAACAAAACCAGAGCTTACTTGATTTATCATGTTTCCTCTCTTTGTAAAAACGCGTTCGTGCAATCTAAACGTTGAAATATTGTCTCTTTCAGCAGGAACTATAAAATCAGGAAGGGGTTGCTTTGACTTTTGAAGAACAAAAACAAGGTGGTCCTTAAGAAGATTAACGGGAACGCGTTCCAGTTTAAGCTTCAGGAACGAATATGCGATCCTTTTTTCAGGAACTGTCCGATCCTTGATTCGAAAGAAGAATCGTAACCTGGCCGTGAGCGTTTGGCGTTTGAGGTTCGGTAGCTGCCTTTTGAGCGAGATCTTGTCGAACTCTTTTTTAACAGCTGCTCCATTTGATGCGAAGTATTCATTACGGATTTTTTTCCCCTCGTTCAGCTGATTTTGAACACTCTATGTAAAAATTAACTGTTCCGCAGTTTTGAAAAAATTAGCAAGGATATTGAGACTATCTTAAGGAGCTTTTCAATCAAGATTTAACGGAAGTTGGACTGATGATAAAGAGCTCCCCATGCCCCAACTCTGCGCTCCATAACAAAAAGAAAATAAATCGAAAATTAAAAATTCAGACTTCAAAACAGTCAAATTTGCACACAAAAAAAAGGAGCTGAGTATTTTTGATTTAAGAAGTATTTACAGCAGATAAGCAACGTGCTCCAAACAAATGCGTGAGCGATCCATGTGAGCTCGATATATTTTGTGTGGTTTTATTTGTTTTTAGGTTATGAATGCGCCCAGGGAGTACTACCCAGTAGGATACGATAAGAATTTCGATGACAACTTCGTATCAAGAGTTGAGTTACCTGATACTTCTTTCCATTGCGGAGATCAGAAACATTTCCCTGGTTTGTACGCCGACGAAGACTTGGGATGTATGGTAAGTTTCTCCAGGTAGAGTGCCCACATCGCATGCGTGCCGTGTTGGTTGCCTATCCTCACACTAACATACAGTTGAAAGGTGCCATGCGTTCAACCCTTGTTTAACATTTAATCGCAGTGTAAGAATGACCGAAAATCGACCGCGTAGGTTACATAACTTGACCTAACCTAACGTTTAGGTTAGGTTAAGACTAGTATCTTATGTCTCTCTCGCACGGAAGTACCTCGCGCCTCAACCGCTCCGCTTGGGCGCTCAGTTTTGATAATTGGTGGAGCAGAGATAGATAATCCATAATACAGTATACATACAGAGTGGGAGCAATTAGAGAGCCTCATAGAGAGGTGGCAATTATTCCCGCGGTGTGCGCTGATTTGTGGGATGCAAGGGTTACCTGGCATTTGACGCCTCTCTCCCTGTGAGGGTCTCTAGGAGCAATACCTAAAGCTTCGGTAGCGACCAACGGATAACTCGTTTGTTGCAGGTGTTCCACGTGTGTGCATTGACGGACGATGGACTGATCATGAAGAGTTTCCTGTGCCCTGAATCGACGCTTTTTGACCAGACTGTACTGAAATGCAACTGGTGGTTCTACGTCGATTGCAAATCTTCTCGGCGGCTTTACGATTCCAATATTCCAGTATCAAAAAGTTATCAGTTAATGAAAGCCCTGGCTTTCTTCTCGTCCTACCGAAGTCAACCGAATTCGAACGCTAATAACTCCACCAGTACAAAGTTGCCTGATCGTAGCTAAAATACTTCAGTTTTAAACCATTGCTCAAATACCAGTATCATGCCATCGGTCTGTGGTTTCAAATCCGTAGATAGATTTCTTATTCTCTACACGATTTTTTGCTCACTCATTGATAGCTGATTTTTCAAATACTTTTCATCTATGCTCATAAATTCGTCGTGAAGTACCATTCAGGGTTTAGTTTAAGGAGTGTACATAGTAATTTAACTATCGAATGATTTGCCCGTACCAGAATGCTCTGTGCAATTTTTCAAGACTAGACGCAACCCGCCGAGCAAAAGCACGTCTACTGGAGGTCCAATTATGATGGTGAGGTACCAGCAGTCAATAAAGTATTGCGCGCTCCAATTTTTTTGCACCTCCGTAACTTTGAAACGGAGAGATATACGTAAGAAAAGCACGAAATAAAATCGTTCAAGAGATTTATGAATTTGATTTTAGCTTTTTTGTCGTATCTCGCTTCGTTCCAAAGTTACGGAAGTTTTAAAAAATTGGAGCGCGCAATACATTTATGACTGATAGTACAATTAATAGTACGGACAAGGAATCCATAGTTCCACGAATATTCGTGCGGATATCCGTACGGAAGAAGCACGGACATTTCCACGCGGGATAACCTTTTTTTTAGACGAAAATTTAAGCTGAAGTTTCTTGGAATCGAAGCGGAAATGTGTTATATCTGTAGAATGCAAACTTTACAGATATCTAAACGACGTCCATTGGCGTTGCTGGTAGGAGCGGAAAAAATGCGCTATCTTGCGATTTTGCTCGCATTGAGTATCTTTTAATAATGAATGGTCAATGAAAAGGGGGAGAAGGAGGCGTTTATTGCATTGCATGGCGGAGTGAAGTCGTTCGCAGAGGTAACGATAATATGTAACTTGCAATTATTTTTTTTTAATCAACAGTTGCCATTCTGTGATAGTCGTTATTGTTTTAATTTATTTGACATTTTGTTGTGTCCTGCCAACATTGTACTGTTTCATGTTTTTTTCCCCTGCTGCCTTAGTTTTGAGGAAAATCAAGTATTGAAAAAATGTAAAATACTCTATCAAAGTTAGTGTAATATTTCTTCTCTTTGTGCCTTATAATAAGTCTTTGTATTTACCTTTTTTAAGGAAAACAAATCACGTAACATATCCTAGTTCCGCAAAATATCTGTAAGAACACTAGTACCCTCTTGCTCACCTATATTTATTTTAGAAAAAATATCTGGTAGTAAAAAGTGCGTACGAATTTTCTGCATCGAGTAATACATCAATTATATTTTTAAGTACCCTATACCGATGATTTCTGTATTATTCGATGAATGCTTATTTTCTCTGTCTTAAGTCTGCTGAGCGCTGTAGTTGCATCATCGAAAAGAAAGGAAATTAGTTGCTTTACATACATGACCAGATTTTGTTAACTTTTGGTCAACACAGTAAAAATTAATCACCTATTTATCTGTGTATGTTAAACGTGGACACGCAAGTTTTGTTTTCTGAATGCTAAAAAATAAAGACTGTTTTCTTTCAGAGTGCTTACGTATGATGTATCTACAAACAGCTGTTTTGACGGCAGAGAATTACTGTATTACAAAATACGCGGTCACCGAGAGCTCTTACCCATCTCGCATTGATTTTGAATTGTTATCCGAAGCTCGGAATTTCTTCACATGGGCGATTTTCCTTATGTCTTAATGTTGGAAATCAAATTAAATTGCTTAGTTCTTTTCTTTTATTGTTTCTGTATATTCATTACTTCATTCGCACAACGCACGGATGAAGAGGGGAAAAGAGCGTGCTTGAAAGGTCGTGCTGCTTGCTCCAGAGAGATCTAACTTTGCCCGCCCTTTGCTAGGCGAACATGACCGTGAGGAGGTCGAATCTGGTGCATGGAGTCGCTCTCTGAAGCTGGCGGAGCCGGCGACAGCGAGCGTGCGCTCGGTGCGCTCGCTCTCGCTGAACCACAGCCTCTGAGACTCCATATTTTTCATTTCGTCGTAAGCAACGTGGTTTCAAACATTTAGAGTGTGGTTACCCCTTATTTTTTGGGTGAGAGCTCTCTTTTTCACCTTTCAATTTATTAACTATCATTTTTGCATGGAGGTATTCCTCCATGATTTTTGAACTGCTAAACGAAATACATGTTTCCAGGAGGCCGTGAAATAACCCTTTCGCGCAGAGATTATATGCTTTCGCGCACGCGGTACAAGTTCGGTAACTTCCGGAGCGCATGCCCGTCTCCGATTGGTCATCAAGACGCTTAGCTCGGTGGCTCGCTGAACCCGAGACAAAGCGACTAAATGCCGCAAAATTTTCTTCGAGTGATTTATTCAAACAGCTTTTCGTACAGTTTTCCTTTCCATCTACTTTTAACGGTATTATTTGCTCCGTTCGCGTAATTTGGCAGTTATTTGCTAATGTTCCAATCGGTTATCAGCTTCTCATTTTGAGGTAATACTAGAGAGAATGTGTTTTACTACAGTCTCTCTAGGTAATACTCGAAATCTATACCTACCGGTATTACTTGCCCAAAGTGGGGTTATGATTCGACAAATAAGCATGTCCATTTTGCGCAAAAATATTTTTTCTTTCTATTTTTTTTCTCTTAATGGCCGATTATTTACTTAAAATTATTTATTTGCGCTGAAAATCGGCATAATGATGCGTTTATCAATCATTCCATGGGAACAATTGTGTTGTTACTTAATTCTATTTCTATTGTTATTAGATTATCATATGGCCTTCCTTATCTTTTTACTGCATTGGGATTATTGTCCTTTTAATATTTGTTGCAGGTTGTTTAGTGCCAGGAATCTGTCTAGATGACATCTATTGCAAGTATTAAGGTAACATGGTTGAGTAAGGGACCAAACTTACGCCTCTTGTAGCCATTTCAGCCCCATATAACACTGAATTATTCATCCTATTTACTATAAAGTGGTCTAAATTAGTAGAAATAGTGCAAGGACTTGATTGACCCAAGAATTTCATTCTTGGCCCATGATACGTTGTATAGTCAAAGTGAGATCCAAAATCCTTTGGGCAGAAGTGTTATCACAACTGCTCTCTTCAGGTAGTGTAGGTGGTAAACAGGGTGAAACATTGTCAAGAGAAGTTTCAGTTTGGGAAAAGTTGTAGGCAGACCACAGATTTATCATAGCAGGCTCCAAATCAACTCTGGTACTGCTTGTTTGTCCAAGTACCAAAGATATATGTGTGGTCGAAGGTTTTGGGGGAGTACTGCAGCTTGCTGTAGGTTGAGGCATGGAGATCACAGGATCAGTCTTCTCTCGAGGTTCAACAATCTGTGACAGCGTCATCAACAAAAACTGAATATTACCACAGTGCCGAGTGAAACAAAAAACATCACTAGTGACTCAGGCTTACTTGGTTATGTTCAAAACTTTTATTTCTATAATCCATGCAAAATGTAATGCAGTTTTCCTAAGCGTATACTATTCCCTGGGTTGAACTGTCTATGCAATACACTTGCCAAATTATCCATTCATTAAAAAAACACCAATGGAGACTGTATTTGTGTATCCACACCATGTCCATGCACCATGGATGTCCATTTGAGTATTTTTAAGTAAATGGATTTTTTGGCATGAATATTACTATGGATTTTGCATGGACACTTCAACCCAGGTCAGTAGGTTAGCTTTACTCATCCAGGGGATGCTGTGTAGAGTACAGCCAAATAAATTCAGGAGAAATTTTTAATTTGATTAAAATTAATTTTAAAAATATCTTCCTCCCATATTCCTCAAATGCAATATTTAGTTGTGTGCAAAAAGTCAATTTTGTACTGTTCTTAAAAAAAATCCACGGACAAGTGAAATGAACGTGGGGTAAGAGATCTTTATACGGCACTTTAGTCCGAAACAACGTTAGATTTTCTTATAGGAAAAGGGAAGAAAAGGTTAGGTTCCATTTTTGTTGGACAACTTCCCTGTCGAACAGCATTAACAAACCTGCATATGTAACAAATACGAAAAGCGAGCAGCCGTCGAGACGGGTCCGACGAGCTGAATGGCCGCTTGCAGACGTCGCCGACTACCAGCTCGACGTCGAAATTGCACCAGGAAGAGTTCGTCGAAGGCGTCGACCAGGCGCCAGTAGCGAGAGTACGCCGCTGAGGCCAGGGGCACGCTGAGGCGTTGACGGGGACCCCGGAGGATGGCATCGGCGTGGGCGTCCCGGGCGTGCTGGGCGGCGCGCTCCAGGAGGCCGCTCCAGTCGCAGTTGGGCACGCGGCAGGGCACGTGCCGGAGCTGGGGCAACGAAGGCCCCACTGGGCTTGTCGCTAAGGCTTCGTTCTCGGAACTGGGGATTTGGTGAAAATGGGTTTAATTTTTTATACAGGGTGTCTATCAACGGGGACATGGCCGGGAATTACCGTGGCCCGGTGTATTGTATGATTGCCTGAAAATCACTCTATGAGCCGGGAATCGAATTTTTTTGACAGATATACATTTTTTTTTTAAGTTTTTGTTTGTTTTTTAAGTATCAATTTTTTAAATGATTTTTTTAAATTTGTAAATGTCATTTTTGGAAATTTCTTCAATGATTTGTCCAAATTTATTTTTGTTTATTTTTCTGTATGAGGGGGTCTTATTTTTAGGTTTGCCCTTTTTTTT
>Ga0058701_10004445_pt1 | contig 11391 bp, 5 predicted proteins | sample AgamicOrMae_FD_97039 | JGI IMG/M metagenome (GOLD analysis project Ga0058701, IMG submission 97039) | Agave microbial communities from Guanajuato, Mexico - Or.Ma.e | ecosystem: Host-associated > Plants > Phyllosphere > Phylloplane/Leaf | place: Guanajuato, Mexico | collected 2012-06-04 | reverse complement strand
TGAAATTTTAAAAATAAGATTTTTTTTTGTCTGAATGTCATAATGGATGGTTTAAAGACTAAACATTTTATTCTAAAACTTTTTTAATGCTTTCAAGATGAAAAAGCAACTTTAAAAAAAATAGTTTGACAAGTACGCAAATAATATACGAAAAGTAATTTTACCTTTACCACAAGAAGAAAATTACCGGTAAAAGTGTCGTCCCGTAATAGAAATCTTAGTCGGCGTGTTTTACAACTCAATACTTGTTTACGAGCGCGCTTAACTTGAGATTGAGCCATAGGCGAGGTAAATAGGCACTCACCCGCACTTTCCTCGTTGCAGTAACGATTTCGTGTCGACTCGAAGGCCTGGGCACGTCGAGGTAGCCAATATACTGCAACAAAACGCAAAAAAAGGAAAAAGTCAAACTCACATTCCTCGCTTGTGTCGGTTGTGAAAGACATTCCTGTCGAAAGCAGGAATTTCGCTACCTCAACACAGAGTGTAGTTTCCACCCTCTGGACTCACAGCTGGATTATTACACAAGCTGCACGGAACTTACTGCCTGTCAAACGAAGCTATCACATTTATTGTAACTCCAGCAGACTTTTCCGACGATGTTACTGATTATACTCGGTAATTTTGAATCGGTGTTTGTATGCAACCCACCTCCTTCGTGATCTACCTTTCGTCCTAGGTCACCTGCCTAACGTGTTTTTATGCCGCTAATGCTGATAATTTAATGACAAATTAAGTCAAGGTAGAGCAAAAGATATATGAAAAGGCACCTTTTAAATTCTCATTGCTAAAAGAGAGTCATACAATAATTGGAAACTCCAATTGCATGACGCAGATATGATATGGAGTAGTCCACGCATAAAAAAGGGGCGAAAGAGAACCTTTAATATCAAGTTCACCTTACATTTTTTTTAAATGGCATTCGAACAATTTAAGAAGACGATGTATAAAAACTGATAACTAACATTTTTTATTATTATTTTTTATATTAACACGTTGCAGTAATTTAGAATTTTTTGCTAAAAAAAAAGATTGATATTTTACTATTTTTCCAGCGTATTCTTAATATTCCAGAAGAAGAATTTTTTTCTTCTTTTTTTAAAGAAAAATAAGAATTAAAATAAAGAAAGAAATACGTACTCCCATCTCAAAATATTTTTGAATACTTCCATAAAAATATTGCAAGATATATTTATGACAATATATATAGGATATTCGCAATATGGAACCAATCATAGCAAATGAGGTGAAAGCTGGCACAAGTGTTCAAGAGCGACGGGTAAGCCCTTTCCACCGAGCGTTTTCGAAGTGAGAACAGGCCCTTGTTTTGGCTGATATCTTGGATAATTAGTTCTCTCCTAATGTTGCATTTAACACCGTGTACCTCCGGTGTAGCAAAAGCCGCTGGCCTGCGTTTATTTATGAGGATCGTTAACTATTGTTTTTGCCGTTGTAGGAGCGAAAAGACAAGTAATTACCCGGCTAACTCAGATCAAGTCTGTTACTTTGTTTCAAAGTCAACAAGTCGCTCGGAATACTCAAGGGGCGATTATTTCCTCTAATCCCGCAAACTTTTCTGCCTGCCGATTAGGCTTTGCAGGCTTTCCTCAAATCCACTTCCACTTAGCTCATCTACTCTCCGAACAAAACATACGTCCACAAATTAAAAAATTGCGAGTTCTATACATGTTTTGTATTTTTTTTACCTATGGGTCATCCCGCCGCAGACGAAGCGAGCTTCTTTATCGAGATATGTAATAGCCTAACTGGACTTGGCTAGAGCCCTTTATAAAAGAGAGAAGCGCATGGCGGCCCTCTTTGGTCCTATGGGGCCCCTACCCCCTACCTGCCGTAGTCTTCTTATGCTGCTCCTGCCAACTATGTAAACAAACGGACCGTTCACATACCGGTTAATTCAGTTGTTAGCACACAACACCTAGGGCTCATCATGGCGGACACCTCACGTTATTTTGACAGACCAATCAGACAAGGGGATCAACGGTTGCTCTTCTCTCTTATAAAGGGCACTACCTAATCTTAGATTACGCAACTAGTCAGCGGAGGAACAGCGAAGTAAAGCACACCGCACCTAACCTATAGGTTGTGTTCGTTATCACTCTTTCTGCTCAAGTTATAAAACAAGAGGGAGAAAATGCGATCTTTTAAATGTTACTGAGTGATTTTGAACCTCCCGTCCACCCTATATTTCGTTCCTTCAAAATCCTGTCTGTGCCGCCTTAATAGTTCCCTCAAATCGGTCAAAACAAACATATGCGGCTTAGAAAATACTTTTCTAGAATCGCAAAAAAAAGAAAGAAAAGCTTTACAGACGGTAACCTTCCACCAGCAACCTACTGTTTCTAAAAATAATTTTGGTTGAAGTCGTAGATATACGGTCTTGTCATTCCAGATACAACAATCTGCGTTGAAATCAGCATTCTAGTCTCCCAAAACATGTCACAATCCTTCATTATTACTTTCTTCCCCCTTTTGTTCCTTCTTAATCCAATATTTTTTTCTGCTGCTCGATCGCATTTTCTCCCCCTGTCTGATTACCCAATGTTTTTTCCCCGTCATAACTTATGCTATTCATATTTCAGTGATCATAATCTTCTCCCAGTCCCACAAATTTTTTCATTTAATGAAAAGTGCTTTCCTTAAACGCTCCAGAAATGTTCTGAAAGAGATTCCATTACTTGCAACAATGTCAGAAGGAATAAACGCGGAAGGTGGGAAAGGCACTAAAGTTGATGTAGCTTAGTATTGGAGGACTGATTGTAGCCAAGACGGGATCAGAACATTTTGCAAGTCAATGAGAAGGGCGTTCATTTGGCGTTCTAAAGGCCTCACCATCATTTTCGTGGAGAAATCAAGACAGCCAGAGGCCAGAATCAGCGCGATACACAATTCGCGGCGTCATTTAACTGTCGCAAACTTTGTAACTTTTACGTTATGAATTTTCATTTAAAGTATTTACTTCACTTGGGCAATGAAACGATCTGAAACGCGCCTTGTTATGGAACAAAAAGGACAAACAAATAATTGAAGCCGAAAGCTATAGACATGCCTTTTCCGCAAAACGAGGAAAAAGTTTGCCGTGGAGAAATCAGAGACGATTCGTTTAAATGGTGGGATTTTCAAACGGAGCAACTTTTTGGCGCTTTTTCTATGGGATCGGCTTTTAGCCGGCTGGTCGTCTTGGACCGGGGTGGATTGGGATGGCGCCGGCTGGCGCTTAAACACTCATGTTCTTTATATGAGCGTAATAAAAGTTCCCGATAGAAACCTCGACGTGGCAACACTTACCAGTGACACAGCCCTTCCAATCGCATGGAAAATAAAGAAGAAGCAACACAAACCGTAAATCTCTGAGGTGGAATTCCCTAATTCTCGTGTTTCACCTTTCGTCGCCAAAAGAGAGGAGAACGCGGAACGAGGCAAACATAACCTTAACTAAGTTGATCTAATTTTATTTTATTGGCGACCGCATACGGCCGCCAATCCTGGTGACACTTTCAGCTCTACCGTGTCGAGCAGTGAGCGGCATCAAATTTGGCGACAACCAAGCGGAGCGATATTGAGTACTTCCGAGCGGAATAATAGCGAGTGAGGCACAAGGCACTTCACCGAACCTAACCCAAAAAACATTCAGCAAACTTTGTTTTTGTCAATACTCTGAGTTAAGCTGAAAACTAGAGTGAAATATTTGTGATAAATTCACTTTTTAAAACTAAGGGTGAAAGTTAATGTAAACAATGCTTTCAACACCTCGTTCGAGGAACAAGGACTTGCCAAAAGCAAGTCAACCTAAAGTAGGTTTCAATAAGAAAATGCAGTAACAATTAACACCTGTTGTAGGTAGTTCCATGCATTTTTTAGGTATGTAGGCAAAATACGAAAAGATCATATTTCGGTTCTTTTTGAAGCTCCTCTTACTAATGACCAATAATAGCCAAATCAATTGAGATCTATCTCGACGAGACCTTTCCATTAATATGATAAATAATCGGATCATCTAAAAAGATTTTTTTTAATACGCTCCTCTCCTGTTTTACCTTCAGGTATGGGAGTATCCTCATACCAAAGGTATGGGAGTACCTTCAACAAGGGTTAATTGTTACTGTTAACTATGAACATTTCGATATGTCTTCCCTCGCGCTATCTCGTGTCGCAGTTTAAAAATTATGGGCTAATACTTTGCGATTTAGTTCGCTTCGTTCGAGAGCAATCTTCAGGTAGTTGTTTGTTGTGACTGGTTCTCGCACCAAAGTAGACAAATTTACAAAATCCTGCAACGTCGGTCTAAAATTTGTCCCTCACGTCAGAGTGACTAAGAAAACCTGGAAGTAGCAATGTCACTCCAAAGTTTGCAAGGCGGTGTCACATTCCTGAGTGCAAATTTTCATCACCGCCTTGCGAGTGCTTTGTTGCTCTTCCTCGTCGCTTCAAGGACGCATGCACACATGTGCATGTGCAATGCACTCCATCAATGCGCTTCATCCTGTGAATGCATCTTTGTTGCACTAAGCCAGATAAAGCGCAAGAGTCAGCACGTGTTCGCAATTACACAATCTAAAAAGTTGCGACGCCTACCTACTTTTCGGTGAATTAAAACGTTTGATTTTCCACCTATATGTTCCCCCTTCCGTCACTAATTTTAAGCCGATACCGAAGGAACGAGATAGAACGCAACCTAACCTAAATTAACCTAGCATACCCACGCCAAAGGCTGCTTTCTTCTCCGCGGTAGATTCTCCCGCTGAGAAGAGAGTGGCTTCAAAGCCTAGTGACATCAGAGCGGAGCTGTAACGGAGCGAGGCACAAGGCCCTTCCGAGCGGAGAGATAGCGAGCGATTAGGCACTTAACCTAGCCTAACCTGTGTAATTGTATATCCGTCGTTGATGTTCGTCAATGTCAGATTGACCCAAAGGAAATCGCCGAGCTAGGAATAAGTGCAAATGCAATCTCTAGAGCTGAGAGGGTAAATCTGATTACTCAAAAAATAAGATGTATTATTTTTTGTTGGAATATTGTAGGAACGACCATCTGTGTCTTTCTTGAAAATTCATTAATCTACCCTATTCCTACCAAATGTCACATTATCTCCTCTGTTATTTTATTCATCATTCGTTTACTCTCCATCTTTATTGGTTTTAGTTTCCGATATTCCAATGTTGCCATTCGTTAGATGAAGAGATCGTCGGTTGGATCGCGTTTCACAAATGACAGTCGCAGATTACCAACTGCTATCAAAATACGACTGGACTAGCTCAGATTATGCAGACCACAGTAGGCCTCAATTTATGATGCCTTTGTTATCACTTGGCGCCTTATCATAATATGGCGTTAGGCGATTTTATTTGAATACAGGGAAAAGTTTTAAAAAAATATTACAATAAACGCGAGTTGCGTAAAGAATAAAATCACGAAGTTGTCGTCCTAAATTTGCTGGAGTCAACAAAGACAACACTTACCTCGGCTGTAACGACATTTACTTGGGCGACAGCGGGGATTTTTTTTTGTTTTTCGATTGGTGTTGGTAGCATTGGTTCAGAATAAACGCAACATCACTATCCAAATGTTTAAAGAGAGTTCGGAACAAATGTGTGTAAGCAAAAGGGGTGTGACGATCTTTACGCTTTGAAAGAACTATCCACTGTAATCACAGGTTGATTAAAGGAGAGCTGTGAAAAAATCAATGGGAGAACTCTTCCTATGTACAACGTCTATCGAAATTCAGGTCCCCCTTAAGGAAGGGACATCAACCCAGTGAGCGGCTACGGTCAACTTGACCCGAGGCGAGAGACCCCAACTCGGAAACCAACGCTCTTTGACACCGACGCAGATTCTCAAAATCTGCGCCACCGCTAAACTACCTGATAAAATGCGTTGCAGACTTTGCCTGCGAACACCGCTGCCACCGCACCACTTTGCATATCACGAGCGCCTTTTTACCCTATAGATATTGTCCTGAATGGCAATCTCCATGAATATTTCTTGAAAGAAATAACGCTATTCATGGCAATCATTTTGAATTCGCTAGACGTACAGGAAGATAATTCGACAAATGTACCAATGGTGACAAAAAAAAAAACATATGAATTGAAAAACCGTGGTACTTTGGCATTTTTAATAGATAAATGGATCATTTCCCTGTTAAACTATTGAGAGCGATTTCCCAATGAGTACTACGTTATTTTTGGGGGTTAAGTGAACTTAGGTTAGGTTATGGGTGACGTCTCGACGTCTGTCATCCCTACACTCAGCGATGGGAAATGAGAAACAAGAGGTGGAAATTCAACCTTAAGATTAACAGTGTTTTGGGCGAATTAGGTTTCGGAAAAGGGTCGTTGTTGGGACGTAGGGACCGGTCAGCTGGGATGGCATGCACTTAAGTCGTCGGGGACCACAACGTGCCGCACCGCGTGCTGCCGCACTAAAAGCTAAATGAAGAAAAATGGACCTTTTACGACGAGTCCGCGTCATGGGATCTTTCCTCCGTATAAAATAAAAGAAAAAAAATACTAACAAGTAAGTCACCTTTTACCGCTCACTTCGAGCAGTAATCAATTTACGTGACGTGACCAGGTGCAATGTATGCATAAGCAGATCGAAGAAAACTTAACAAAATTTTGTCGCAATCCTAGCTTGAGTTTCGCTCTGGCAAATAAGAACTTAATTCGCCACATTATTAAAATTTGTAATTATATAACCGATTCAATAACAACAAATATCAAAACCTCACCGTTTTGCGACGCGCAGCAACTTGGCGGTTTACGAAAACCACTTTTGAAACTCACTAGTTACGAAAAACGCGACTCGCAACTAATCGGTTTAATGCTTAAAGCCATCGTTATATTCGCGTCGTTACCGTCCCGCTTGGCTATAACCGGCCTGATAACGCTTACTTCTCAGCAGTAACTGCCTCCGAGGGGCAGTAAGCAGAATCTGACTTGGACATTGGTTAAATTTACCTGTTACATTTTGCTTCTCGCTCCGCTCGGCTTGGCGATGAAAAGGTGGAGCGTAAGTTGAAAATTCCACCTTTCAAATTTGCCGTTTTTTGTGACAAGATTATCGAAAAAGGAAGGAGGCGAGAAAGGGAGAGAGACATCGCCTTTATTTCAATCGCAGGATTCGGGCTCTCAGTTGTCGAAATACGACATTTTTTTCAACTCCCTCAGCCAGTGAAGCCACGGTGCAGCACTGTCCGCCCTTGCAGTTCTCTCGACAACATTGTCGGACAGACAACATTCCGCGCATAATAACGCACACCATTTCCGTTGCGTGTTTTATGACCCGCGCGCATCTCGCAAAAACACAAGTATATTTCCCCCGAGTGTAGTGCCCCGCAAGAGTATCTATCTTTTAAACGCCTAGTTCAACAGGCCGTAACTTGGAAATAATACGCCAGCGCGTGTAATGCAATGAGTTCAGTGACTCATTTTGACGTGACGTTTTTCAAACTCCAGACTTTACTAACACAAAAGGTGCAATTTCCTATTTAAGATATTTTACCTTTCATCGCCACAGCTAAGCGCGAAGCGATAGAGGAGCGAGGCACAAAACACTTAACCTGGGTTAAAATAACGTAACCGTTGCTAAGCCTGGTATCGCTTACTAAGTATGATTACGGTAAGCGGCATCAACCTTGCTGTCAGTCCATAAAGGCTTGTGGAGCGGTAAAGCGGCAAAGGCACGAAAGGCAAACCCTTCGCGGTTCTTTGTCGTTTATCTTCGACGACAAGAGCGGCGGTCAAACGAAAGGTGCCACTTTTTCTTAGTTAACGTTAAGGTGATTGTGAGCTACAATAAAAAATTCAAGGACCTAAGCATCCTTTCCCCCCCCCCTCAAACGAGACCAAATTTTACCGCGAGCTTCCACGGAAAAAAATGGTTTTGGTACGGCAACAAAATTAGGGACAACAAATTAATTTTTTCTTGCTGCAACCAAAATTTTTGCTGCAGCAACCAAACGATTTGTTGATAGAACTAAACATTTTGTGGTTGTAAAAAAATGTTTTTGCTATCCCTATTTTAACAAATGATTGTTAGTATAACAATACTTTTTTTCCATGTTCCATTTTTTCAACGCGAGAAGTAATTTGTTTCACGCGCCGTTTCTTGAAATTAGCATCATAGAAATACACGGCATAACTGTGGCTGTGTTTAACGCACAGTTTAAGAAATCACTTTTATTATGCTGAACCGTAATAAAAACTGCCTCATTTTTAAATACATATTTTTTTTTACAGGGTGGTCTGAAACAGGTGACCGGATATGATTCTACATTTTTTTTACTAAGGAAAGTTAATATCGAAGTCTATGCCACCTAGATACGATAAGCCCACCTCTACCTCAGTTATGAAGGTTGTTTCCCACCTGTGTTAGTCCTTTGCCGCACTTCCAACCAAATAAATGGGTCGCGTTCGACAGAAAAGTCTGCAATGCGTTTTAGATGGAAAGATTCCGGACGAAAACGTACCTATAAATCTTTTACCGCAAGAACAATCGTCCAAAATAAGTTCTCTTTTTCTTTAAGGCGCCAAAGTCTTGCCAGCCTTTACCATTGGAATTGCTGCAAATTCCGGCTTGTATGACGTATCGCGGTTTTACGGACGGTATTTTTGCGACGTTAAGTACGGCCTGCTAAAAATAAATCTTGACGAGACATAAACGTGATTCTTTTGGGAACGACATGAAAGTAGAGTCTGGTGGAAGCAGGGGCCTAACCTCAACTTTTACGGGGCGCGTTGCCGGGGGCGCTGTCACCGCTTGTGCCACGACGGCGCCAGCACCGCAGATGACAACGTCGACAGCTCACAAACTTTTCCGACTCCAAGTTCAAAGGTATTGATGTTTCTGACACTATGAAAGAGCCCTCCTTAAACGACCCTTCTACTTTCATCCTCCGCAAGTTCACACCCAACGGCGCATAGCGTTGTTAAAATTTTGGGGGGGCATTCGATAGCGCCAAAAACCACAAGCGCCAACGCCGCAAGCACGAGTCCGTAACCGCCAAACGACAAAAGTCGCAAACGCGAAACTTCGTATAGGTTAGGTTAGGTCAAGTTAGGTTAGGTTAAGTTAAGCAAGGTTAGTATTGCGGTTAAGACCTTTGGCGTTTGCGACTTTTCTCGTTTGGCGGTTACGGATTGGCGCTTGCGGCCTTGGCGCTTGTGGTTTTTGGCGCTAATGACAGCTACCCAAAATTTTGAAAACTTGGATCCTCCTCTTGAGTCCCATTGCCAAAATGCCCAAGCGATGGTACGTAGTCCAACCAAATATAAAACCTACGTTAACCTAAATGCAGCAAGCCTGATGCTAATATTTTGGCAGTAATAATTTGGAACCTCCATGGAAGACTCGAGCAATTCTCAAAGCTAAGTTTTAAAGTAGACCAGCTTCGAGAGCGCGCAAAATCCCCTTTTCAGCTCCTACCATTTGATTGATATATTGTTTTTCGTGTGATTTAAATGAAAAGTCATGGAGAACATGCTCCATGGGCCAGGGAAAATGTTCCGTCATTGTCATTCATTTCATAAAAATAATAAAAGAAGTGTTCGCAACGAAAAACAAACACTCCGAACGCTCGTCGTTTAGTTTAAAGTTTCAAGTGCAAAGAAGTTTAAAACTGAGGTGTGGGAACTGATCGAGTCTTCCATGGAGGTGCCGAATTCTCAGTGGAAATCGGTAGAGAGGGCACAAAGCACATCATGTAATCTAATGTAGTGTAATTTTGGTTCATTACTCTCTTCGTCTTCGATCTAACTAACCTTGGTCAACGTAAGCTACCCGACTGTTAGTCATTAGTCTGCGACGTTCAGAAAAAAAAAACACGTGATGGAAGGTTGAACCAAGGTGGATCACTGAGCTGGAAAATTCTTTCAAACTGGGTGAGTGCGTTACCCTAAGAATAATCTAGTTCCCAACTCATAATCCGTTATACAGTACAGGTATAATCCAATCGTTCTTCAGGAATCACACTTGAAATCACTTTGTGATTTCTTGTAATCAATCATTGGTGATTTCTCGTATGATTCTCATTAGTGTTTTGAAATCACTGTCAATCATGTAGGGATTCTAAGTCTGAGGAAGAATTTTTACGTCAATAGGCTTCTTTTACGCCATGGCTTTAATAGTTCATTGCTAATCTTAGTTTTGGAGCTAAGTTTCAGTGCTTTTTGAAAAAAAAATCTCCACCCCACGGGATTTTTTTTTCACGAAACCTATCTTACCTTAAATGTGAATATTTCTGAAAAATGATCAAGGAAAAAAAAGTCGTAAAGACAACTTTCTTGTAAGGAAAGTTCGCGCCTCTAAAAAGAGCCCAAGTCTAGTCGCACGCAATTTTTCTGCGGATAAATCTGGAAGGTTTGAGAAGCGATTTCTGGGGAGAAAGATTACACAAGCACCAAGTGATGGCGGAAAATCGTCGAGAGCATCGACACAATAAATTATCTCGCTGGCTCGGGGAATTAGTTTTGATACCGAAGACTTTGGTGGGTCCGCGAGGAATTAAGATCATTACGTCGCCGAAGACGGCGCGGCGCGGAGTAAAAGAGGGGCTTTATTTGACACTTGCCGATGTCTCGTTATTGAAAGCTTAATTGACACCTGGTCATATTAAATGAGACTTCCAGATCAATTGGTTGGACTTTCAGAAAAATAAGTCGTTAATGAAGAGTCTGCATAAGCGACGTGCTGTCAAACACGTTGGATACGTAATATAGGGCCAAATCTATTATGAGCTGCGCGATTCCGATGGGGATTGGAAGTCTGCTGTCAGCAACAGACAAAGGCGGTAACCTGCAATATCCGACGAATGCAAAATCAAGCGCACTTTACAGCTGGCCTGCAAAATGACTTCCCGGTGCTTGATTCCTATCTCAAATGAAATGAACAGAGGTTAATCTGTTATCTCCGAAAATACCAAACACGTCGCTACAGCAGACGACCCTGCTGTTTCCTATCTTCTGTTGATGTAGTGATATGCGTACACGTACGTTTTATACGAAGTTTAACAATGAAACCATGGGACTTTGCGACCATACGACTTGTGTTGTATGTTTCATTGCCAATCCAAGCAGAGCGATTGAAGCAAAAGGCATATAACCTAACCTAACCAAGATTTACCTAACCTATAACTGTCGCTAAGACTCACGCCGCTTCTACTTCTTGGCGGCACTTTTTGCCATAGAGGTAAGCGGCGGGGGGCATTCGATAGCGCCAAAAACCATAAGCACCAACGCCGCTAGCGCCAGTCCGTAACCGCCAAACGAGAGAAGTCGCAAACGCCAAAGTTCGTATAGGTTAGGTTAGGTCAAGTTAGGTTAGGCTAAATTAGGTTACGTTAAGTTAGGTTAAGTTAGGTTAGGTAAGGTTATTAT
>Ga0058701_10004444_pt1 | contig 11391 bp, 9 predicted proteins | sample AgamicOrMae_FD_97039 | JGI IMG/M metagenome (GOLD analysis project Ga0058701, IMG submission 97039) | Agave microbial communities from Guanajuato, Mexico - Or.Ma.e | ecosystem: Host-associated > Plants > Phyllosphere > Phylloplane/Leaf | place: Guanajuato, Mexico | collected 2012-06-04 | reverse complement strand
GCCACGTGGGGCTGGCAGCTCAAATGTCGGAAAAAGCCAGCGCCAAGTCGCGCACAGAATGAAGGCGAGTCAGTCGCAAATATACTTTCAACCGATGCGTACCTCTTTCCCCTATTTCCATCACTCTGAAGGAGCACCCTCCATTGGAGTGACTGCAACATCTTGGGCAGCCTTCAAAAAGGCTGATCATCACTGTCATCGTATTTATCCCTCTCTCCTCTGTTTATTATACAAACATCAACAAAAAGAACATCATCAGTATCTAATTAGGAGAAAATGTCTATGCTATGCTCCATAAGCCAACAGAGTCCCGAGGAACCAGTCGTTTCGCCCCTCTCTGGCTGTATTTTTGAGAAACGATTGATAAAAAAATACATCAGCGAGTACGGAAAGGATCCAATCTCAAACGAACCCCTAACTGAAGATCAATTGATTGAGATCAAACAGTTCCAAAAAATTATCAAACCAAAATTGCCAGGAGCCACATCTATCCCAGATATTCTTTCACAGCTCAGAGACGAATGGGATGCCTGTATGTTGGATAGTTTTGAGCTGAAACAACACCTCATGACCACTCGCCAAGAGTTGTCCCATGCACTTTACCAATTAGACGCCTCCTACAGGGTGATTGCTAGATTGAAAAACCAAAACGAAGAGCTAAAACTCAGATTGCGTGAACAGGATGAGCCCACGTCTCCCATAGCAGCAGAGCAACAAAACGACGATCACTGATTGAATGCATTCCAAATACAAGCTAAATCATATAATGAGCCGACCAACCAAGTATCAATTGGTGACTATAGTCTAGTGTGTTATTTAATCAAATTGAAACCAAAAAGAGTATAGAGAATCAGAGCAATACGAGCAATTAAAGTGTATATCGTGTTTATTTTAATTCTGTTTGAATTCGACCGAATCGTATCCATAGCTAGGTCCTTCGCAAGAGGTACGAAGGTCAAAAGAGCTATTCAGTCATGAGAGTCTTTAAGTCGTAATGGATTGTATGTCATATTTTGTCCTTTAGTAGTAGTCGTAGTCGTCGTCAATCTTGCTATCGTGTAGATTAAGAGTGCAGTGTTCAAGATTATTGTGATGCTCTGATCAATGCTAAAAATTCGTCCCGTGTCTTGACATCATCACGGAAAGTTCCCATCATACAACTAGTCATGGTGTTGGCATTGATCTTTTGCACACCTCTCATTACCATGCACATATGTTTGGCTTCAATGACTACACCAACTCCGGATGGTTGAACGGCGTCAATCATTGCCTGGGCTATCTGTCTTGTTAATCGCTCTTGGACTTGTAGGCGGCGGCTGAATATCTCAACAATGCGCGCCAATTTGCTAAGGCCTAGCACCTTCTTTGTGGGCAAGTAGCCTATTGACACCTTGCCTATGAATGGGACCAAATGGTGCTCGCACAACGAGAACATCTCGATATCTTTGACGATTACCATCTCGTCGTGATCCTCATTGAATACAGCTCCATTCAAGATATCTATACGATGGAATGCAATTTGGAAACGAGTTAGTATGATGGACTAGGAGAGTTCTCATTCAATTGAAGTGATAAGTTTACCAAAGTATGCATCTTTGTTTGTATGCTCTTTGCTCTTCCTTTGCTACTTACCTCTCAAGTCCTGGTGGTAACCACCTGTGAAGAATTGGAAAGCCTTTGCAGCCCGTTCCGGTGTCTTGAGGAGACCCTCGCGACTTATGTCCTCTCCGGCAGCCTCCAATAAGTTGGCATAGGCAGTCTTGAGATCATTGAAACGAGGTAAACTGACCACACTGATATCACTCATACTCCGGTTCAAGGAGGAAATTGCCGCAGCATTCATCTTCCCATTAACAAGCGACTTGAGGCCAGTTCCATTGAGGTTCATTGGAGTCTCCGTTTGCTCGTCGTTGATTTTGTTTGTCACTGTTACACTCTTGTTGTTGGTGGTTGTTGAGGCCATCTTGATGGGTGTACTAGTTTGCTTAATTGGTTGAGAGGTTCTCTGAGCGAAAAATTCTTCACTTTCTTTAAGAACTAATTCGGCACAACGTTGGATCTCTTTCCAAGAGTAATCAATATCTTCTTGCTTTGATGATTTTGCACAAATTGCAAATCTAATTATGTATTTGCCTTTAACTAAAGATGGACACAAGTAGATGTTTCTTGATTCGTTGATCTTTTTAACTAGTAGCTCGTTGTGTTTATTTGAGCTCTAATTTTAGAGAGACAGAGAGAGAGAGAGAGAGAGAGAGGCAGATAGAGGAGTTAGTACAACACAACAGTTGAGAGTTAGTTTGTTGTGCTCTTATAATCGATCAATGAAAAATGACAACCTCCGTGCCGATCTTGGGCCCTAGTTATAGTAGCTTCCGATCGTACGATGAGTCAAAATCATTAAAGAGCTCACCAGGCCCACTCAACAACTATAGTCTAGGCCAGTGGTGCGCCGAGGCTAAATCAATCAAGTGCCATTTTCACGCCCTAGCTGGTTCGTAGGGGCTTGGTTTGTGCAATACCCCTGCTTCAAATAGCTTTCTGACTTGGCTCTAGACAATAGTAGAGAGAGAGAGAGAGACCGAGATAGGCCACGCCCACTGAGAATAAGAACCTTCAAATGGGAGTTGAGCAAACACTTGTTGCCAGCCCTCATTTGCTGTTTCTCTCTCTCTCTCTCTCTCTCTCTCTCTCTCTCTCTCTCTCCCTCTGCCTCTCGCTCACTTTCTCAATAAGGCGCGATAGTCACAATTGCTTTGGAGTCATTGTGGGCGGGAGCAAGCGAGAGACTGATCAGAGGCTCATTAATCAGAGAGAATCTCAAAAAGAGGTAAGCTGCTGGCTCTCCATCCATCTCTTTCAGACTATTTTTGTCGAGCCTCCTCGCGCGCTCCAAAGGCGATCGGATCTAGTGAAGCTCGATGATGATTAATCGATCGAAAAGCAAGCGATTGAGCCTGAGACGTTGAGACTCAATACTAACCTTCATCCTAAAGCAAACCAGCCCCATGGTAACTGGATGAGTTATCTCAAAACGGGCATCGTCGAGCACAAGGCGCTCGAAGTGGCGGGCCAAACGAACGTGCTAAGTGTCCAGATGGTCGATAAAGAGTCCATTTTTACGTAGTGGGCGTACGTTTCATATGATTTGTGAAGAGGAAAGGCAGAGAAGGGCAGAGACGAAGTCGATTGACCATTGGGATAGATTGAGAATAACGAGAGGTTTGTCGTTAGTTTGTGTGTATGTGTGAATTATGCTCATGTTGAACATTGTAGCGCCCCCTAGAGAGTGGAGGGAAGAAATTTCTCACGTCAAATCATTAGTTTGACGAGCAAGAGGTCGAATTGCTAGATCTCTGTGGCTCTCTCGGTTCCGTCAAAATATTTGTTTCTCTTCTAATTGGCGTGCGAGTACTTCTAATCTAAATCTCGCAGACTATGTATATGTAGATCTATACATGAGCATGAAAAAGGAAGAGCGATTGCTTTTCAGTTCGGCGGTCTATTGATGAGTCACTGAGGCAAGCTGCCTTGTATAATGAGCCGAAGTACAATTGGGCGCCAAGTTGGAGCACGTGGAGAGCTCGTGATACTTCGGGATGTGCTTATAATGACAGTGTACAGCATAAGTGTTGTGAGATGAAACTTTTAGCCACTACGATGGCAACAAGTGAACTCTTGTTGTTACAAATGACAATTTGCCGAAAAAGAAATAAAATAAAATCGATACACATTCTCATGGCACGTTCTTCCAACAGTTGATGCACCCAACGACGATTGTCACGATACTGTTAGGATCCAACAAGAGCTGGTGCTCGGAACCCGTTCCTTTGATCGCATTTCTCGCTAACTATCCACGTATCGAACAATGTAAACATACTTGTTTGTCAGCCTTTACAGAGTGTGGACCTTCAAAGATTTCCTGCACTAATTCAACAACAATTCAATTTCCACCATTCTGTCTATCTGTTTTTTTCTCTCTTTGGTTAATGACGAAATACGCACTTCAACTGAGACCCCACCGACAGGCGAGTGGCGGCGTACAAAGAGACCAGTCCTTGAGAACGATGCCCACACTTCTCGACGTAATCCGAGATCAGGGTGTGTGCAAAAAAGGATACATATCAGGAGGGCTTTGCATAATATCGAGACAGAAGGGCGACATGCTTTTACGAGCTTTCATTCATCATCCGTTCAAATAATGTCGACATAATGCGCATAGATCACGATCATGGTGCACTATTATTTCGACATAATTGCAAGAAAAGCAGCCGACAGAATTTTGCTTAGATTTACTTACATTCCTAATGTACTCTTGTAGTCCAGCAACCCCTGTCGATCGCAATACGAACCACACTTTGAGGGCGCGAAAGCGTCTGGTAGATAGTTTTGTTGCGGGGAGAGAAGACGATTAGCACATCAATTAGACTATTATCCTCCACTCTTCTACCATTGTCGCGCTCTTGGCGGCTGACGGATATTAAGCTGCTATGTGGGCATTGTTCAAGCTTTAAGCTCGCAGATTCCACTGACAGATAGTGGTCGGGCGATGAATCGGGAGATCATGTCGACAGGACAGTCGAATGTGCTTGTGACTCACTCGCCGGCGTCGCTTTCAAGCGCCCATGAAGCGACTGAATAATTATCACTCAATAATCGTCGCCCGTGGTCGTGCCACCGGACATCACGTCGCCCAGATGAATAGTTAACTGTGACTCACCTGCCCAGTGGAATTTGCCAATGCTAATTGGAGCGAGTTTGGACACATTTGGGTTGGTTTGGGTGAAGACAGAGGTTAGTCATGGCGAGTGATTTTGACTCAAGGGCGAGATGAAACCTTAGAGTCTAAAACCCGCAGATGAAGATGCCCTTGTTGAGAGGACTTTTTTCAGGCTCACTTACCCGGTAGTCTGGTATTTGGCCCTGCTTGTCGTGCTTCAAGTAGAGGGGGTCCACGTTGAAGGCGTCCACCAGGAGGCGGGAGTCGCGGATGTAAAAGGTGGAACAGTCGAAGTTGATCTGCAACCATTTGTGGGGGTTCACCACGAACGAGTCGGCAAACTCGATGCCTCTCATGAAACGCCTGTTTTCTGGGCAAACAAAAGAGTTTCCCGCATAGGCAGCATCGACGTGCAACCACATATTGAACTCCCGACATACGAGACCAATCTCCTGCAGATCGTCATAGGAACACACACTTGTGGTGCCCAATGAGGCGACCACTAGAAACGGGACCAAACCGCGCGCCTTATCCTCGAGAACCTGCTGCCTCAAGGCGGAGCCCCTGAGCCTACAATCGTCGTCACTCTGAACGCTGATTATCTTCACTCCGCCCAAGAGGCCGGCCCGCTCCACTGAGGAGTGGGCCAAATCTGAACAGTAGCCAACGAGCCGCTCGATGGCGCACGACTCGTCAGTGGGGGCCAAATTGGAGGCGCCGCTTGGGCCTGAGCTATGGGCTGGCTCAGGGTAGTCGCTTTCGTTGTTGTTCACGTCCCTCATTGAGCGCAACTCGTTGAGCGTCTTCGAACGGCCAGCCAGCAGGGCCACCAGGGTGGCCTCACTGGCCGTGCCCTGAATCACGCCGCCGCCAAATCCGGGCTCGGAAAACTTGAAGTGGGCCGGCAGGCCGAACATGTCGGCCAGCCAGTCGAGCACCTTCATCTCGAGCTCGGTGCAAGCCGGGCTGGCGATCTGCACTCGGACGGTTGGAGAATGTGCGTTTGTAAGTTGGTGGGAAGGTTAATAAAGATGTCGCCCAGTCGTATTAATAACCATATTGCCCGCAATGGCTCTCAACTGGAGCCGCGGCCACCCGCCAAGTGGCTGCTCTACTAACCCAACTGAAACCGATGCACGCCAGCGCACCGGACAGCATGTCGCCCAAGATCGAGGGGTAGGACTGTGCCGTGGGGAAGTATGCATGGAATCTGGGCGAATGCCAATGGGTCATCTGATCGAGGGGGACACGTTGGGTTGGGAAGAAAAGATTGATTAGCTTTGTGTGTGTTTGAGCGGCCGGCGCTTAGCTTGCGCTCCGTACATGGACCTCTTTTTGCCCGCTCTCTTATTGATTTGGCCTGATGACTAGCTACGAGCCTTGGCGCCTCACCAATGCACAGTTTGTGTGTCCCCCTCTGCAGACCTCTTCAAGGGCCAATTGACGGCCAATCGGCCCATGGCCAATGGCCAATGGCCAATCATTGCAGTAGGTGACCACTGGCTGGAATGTGCCTCCCCCACTCATTGCCCATCATCGTCAGCCTGTTTGGGTCGTCGATTAATTTGGCCTCTCCTCTGGTGGCTCCTTTATTATTGGTGGCCAGATGCGGCAATGTTGTCCCCATCCGGCCCACTCGACGGCCCCGCCGCCATTAGGGTTTCAATAATGATACGGGTGCACGCTTGGCAGGCCAGATTGGAGCACTGGACGCCGGTGGGCTTCAGTTGATTGATACGCCTCGCGCCGCTCAGACGGCGGCCAAAATGGGCCTGGACTCAAGTGGAATGGAGTGGAGAAAGCTCGAGACTAGCTTGCGGCCACGCCGACCAGCTTATCGTCCATTCAATCGCCCTTTATCGCGCATCTCTCCAAGACACTGGACACTGAACTGTGTGGGGGTGGGTGGCGCGTGTGAGGCGAGGCCGGCCACTTGAGCTGAAGCCTTGTATGCGCACCACCCTTTGCGTAACCACTGGGCTGATGTATGCCCCGAATGGTCTCATTATCCATTCGGCTTTCGAATAATGGCCCGCAAGAGGACAATGAGTTGGGCAGGCAGGCGACTTTAGAATGGACAGTGACATGTGTGGCGGACGAGCCGAGTTACTGCGCCTTCTTTGGAAGAGGCACGCCTTTTGCAGAGGTACTCTGACGGAGCTAGAAGCTCATAGGTAAATACTGGTCCAGATCTGGACCAGTATTTTTGCGAAACGTTTGGTGTCTATTTAGCTGGGGGGAGGGGGCCAATTCAAGCTCATCAAGATGGACGGACTGTGCATACTTACTCCAGGCATTATGTATCGCTCGATGTCGGGCATTATCTTCGACCATGGCTCGCGAAGATAAGGAGCCTTATCGGGCAGCAAAGGCTGCAGATATCCAGGCTCCACGTCGGGCAACACTGGACGCTCCTTGACCGTCTCCATGTAGTCGATAATGTATTCGATAAGCTCGTGGGCGGCGCTAAACACGAGTGGATATCATTTTGTGAGGCGATGCATTGAATATAGACGTTCGGTTAGATGGATTTTTTAGCGGGACGATAGTTCAAAAATCTTGAGCCAAAATTCAAGTATCAAACTCGTGCAAATTGTCCTTGAAACTCACGCTCTGAACTCTTTGGCGTCCATTTTGTAGCCTTTCTTGTTAGATGGATTTCAGGCAGTAATTGTCGAATCAATAAGTTGGCAATCGTTTCGAGCTTAGATTGGCGAATTTTTCCTCAAGGAGCTAGGTTGTCTTAGCAGGCTATTTGGCAAGAAATTCAAAGGTAGCTTGTGGATTTGCAGAGAAATTTGATCGTAGACAAAGTGAAAAAGTTTATAAGCTTTCAAGGTTGAACAAGAACCGTGATTGGAACGCAACTGGTGCAATATTGTTATTGTTTTGACTGATCGTCGACACTTCTCTTCGTCATCGTTTTTCTCTGGAGACGCCCATGTGATAAGATTGAGTGTCGATGCTCAAAGAGTAAGTGTTGCCGTTGATCAAGAGAGATAAGTGCTCGATTTGCAATGGTTGGCAGCCGATGAATGGCGCTGGAATGCTGGATTACTCTTGATTCGCAATTCAACTTAATCTCAGCACGTTAAGCTCTGCATATTATTCTGATGAAACTAGTCGATCTGTTAACAGGAAACCGATGGTGTCCTGTTCCGCTCGAGCATTGATTCAATGTTGCTGGGCTGAAAATAAACTCCCAAGCTTGGCGTTTGAATTCTTGGGCCAGCTTGGAGGAAAAGATAATGGAATATGGAATCTGATGGATGAATTTTTATTTTTCTTAACTCCCAATTCGGCTCACTAAATCTAATCAATTACAATACTGTTTCGCCTCTAGTTTCCCGTAGTTGTCGGCCCTTCTTGTGCACAATCTTGATCACCAAATTTTGAGTTCTGATAACAATTGGTTACGAGGTTTAGGTGGTCGATATTCGAGCAAAAAATGATTCGTCTATCTGACCGCTAGCGTGCAGCAGTGCAATGTTGTATAGAAAAAAAGTTAACAACCTTGAGGGCTTGCGAAGATGAACTTTAGCTAAATGAATGCGCCATTTGATCCATCACCTGGCGAAAATACCTCTCCTGCTCTTCTCAAACTAGTGGTCCTCAAGTGTTTTAGTTACGAGCTGATGATGGCGCTTGGGTAGTCTCACAAACTACGAACAATTACAAACAATCAGAGAGATATGATTGAGGATAGGGAGAATCCATACGACGCTTCATGGGGCTACAAAAAATGGTCTTCGGAAATTGGCTAGGTCTCGAGGTCGTTGCGTTTCAACGTTCAGTTAGGAACCAGTGTCATGCGCAGAGCGACACAGAAGTGATGAAAGCATTAGGCATCATCGCCGCCGCTATCCACTGGGTCAGGTTCATCTGCCTCCGTAACTTCAGTGGTTCCCTTATCATCCTCAACAGTTTCTTCAATCGGATCAGGCGGACCCTCAAGCACTGCTTCCTCGTCGGGTGACAGTTCAATTTCAACTGTTTTTGAGATGACTTCATCACTCTCAGGGGTTTCCTGCACGTCGGAGGCGCTAGTCTCGCCCTCATCATCATCAGGCACACCTAAATGTATCTCGGTGGTTTTACTAGAAATTGTCGCAATGTCCGCATCCTCGGCGCCATCATTCTGCTCCTCACCAACTGATTTGCTTGTTTCACCTGATTTGCCAATATCGTTGCTCTCTTCTATCTCCTTGGGGGTCTCACTAGAAGTTCCGGCAGAATCTTGGTCGTTTTTAAGTTCAGAACTACTATCACTAGACAACTCGGTTATACAAGACGGCTGCTGACTTGACGATGTTTGCTCAGTACTGGCACTTTCCTCGTCACTGCCCAATTTTTGAATAACTTCCAGTATGTATTCCATGCTTTTAGGTATGTATGCAGCGTATTCGTCGGTACTGCTTGATTCTCTCGAAGGAAAACGTGCCGATGAGGAGTCGTTCCTTGACTGCATGAGAGTCATATTGAGTCTATCATCCTCTTCTTGCTTCTGCTTTTGCTGGCGTAGCTGCAGTTGTCTCCTTCTATGGACATCTGTATCGTCTTCTAAATCTGCTGGGTTGAAAGAGCGTGTCCTAGGAACACCAAGTTTCTCCGTATTCTTATTGAATATGTCTGTGCAATAATCGGACCAACTTCGTCCACGTGTATGGCAGACTAATAATACAGTCATATTATCACAACCAATTACAAGCTCGTAATCTGTCGCCAAGCATTTTGTGGTTAATTGTTCGCATATTAATCCCGGTTCTATTCCTTGCTCTAATCGTGATATAACAAATTTAACAACCTCTTCACTAGTTAAGACATCCCAAATACCATCACAAGCCAAGACAATGAAATCTACACTGTCATTCAACTCTATACGCTTTATGTCAGGACAAGGGCTGACAATTTGATCCTGAGGTTCAAGTTGATCGTTTGATTTATAATGAAAATCACCAAATGCCCTTGATAATGCAAGGTTTCCATTCACTCGGTTACCCAATACATAACCACCAGCAGCCAATATTCTTTTGAGTTCGTCTGGATTATCTGGCTTGTGGTCATAAGATAGTGGCTCGCATTCACAATTGACCGAAGCTACAGCTCTTGAATCACCAATATTTGCACAATAAATAACATTGTCTACAATGAGCACACATACAGCAGTTGTGCCAGCCAATTGAGGAGTATAATTCTCATCTACCTCTTTATCAAACGATAGAAAGGCCTGCTCCAGAGCCTCTTTGAAATCCCCTTTCTTGAAATTGGGGTTTCCAATCAAATGACGCCACAAGTCCTCAGAGGCAAGTTTTGATACGAGAGCACTACCATGCCCGTCATAGACGGCAAAGAAGGACGCTTTGTGTTCACTTTGTGGAAGCTCAAGAATGAGACTGTGATTATCCTCTTGACTCACACGCCACCCTTGACAGCTAGACACGGCTGCTTTGAAGGTTTCATTCTCTGCTCGTTCAGTCTCCTTCTCGACCACCGGCTCTGTAGAGAAGCTCTGACCCATCTGAGAGTAGTTTAAATTCCGTACGTAAGTACAGCTTGGTGCCTATTTGGGCTTTCAATGATGCGATATCCTGAATTCAAAGCTTATGTGATTTTGCTCCTCGAATTCCTAATCAGCCTCTTTGATCTGATAGAGCGTCCAGACAATCGCAATATTATGACAGTATGATCAGGATCAAAGTCTCAAGACAGCATCAATCCTATGATATGTCTTTTTTGTAGATAATTTGCGTATAAAAATACCACCATACCCTTGATCTCTCTCTTTCTCTCTATTTTCTTATGTTATCGCAAAAGCGATTAAGTGCAAGCTGAGAGTTCCACCTTGATCTCCTCAAAACCCCGCGTTAATTTATCTTTATATAACTAGATTTATCTATATATGCTTTCTATAATATATTTGTGGATTCATGGTAAAACCTGGGCTTGAGGTGCATAGCGTGAGTAGGCGAAATATCATTCATATCAGCAACAACCGAGAATTGGAGGTTATTATTTTCGTGAGATCTCTGATTGCAGAATACTTCAGAGATTTGGCGATTGGTGCAGGCTACCTTCTAGGATGCTTCAAGATCTTTATGGTGATGGTTTGGCAATTCAAAAATGAAAAACAATATTTAATGATCCCAGTGCTCGTCATTCGTGTGCATCAGAATTGTTGCTGATTTTGCGCAGATTTCTCATCCGCCTTCTTACGGTTGTGTACCACAACAATAAACGTTAGCTCGCATTAATTGAAATGTATGTTTCATGTGCTATGAAAGATAATGGTGATAGATATTTGTGGGAATACAATCAATCAAGGCAAGCTCCTCTCCCTCTCTCCGTATTGTTTCAACTGATCTCGGTTTCACCACGAGAGCGAGTCGAGTTTAGCACCGATAGCCGTTCGCGAAGTGGCATAAAACCGTTTCTCGTCAACAAGCTTCAATCAATCTGGCTGGGAGTCAGCGTAAGAATCCTTTTTCGAATGTTCATTTTTTCTCATTATTAAGTATAATTTTCTCTAAAGTAATAATCTAGAACTGAGAATTATGTCTGGCGACCAGGAAAGCAACCAGTTCGAGCAGCTCCGAAAACGGTATCTCGAATCGAGAAATAAGGCGCAGATTGACTGGGACGACCTGAAACCGCCGGATGAGAAAACTGTGATCAAT
>Ga0058701_10004443_pt1 | contig 11391 bp, 10 predicted proteins | sample AgamicOrMae_FD_97039 | JGI IMG/M metagenome (GOLD analysis project Ga0058701, IMG submission 97039) | Agave microbial communities from Guanajuato, Mexico - Or.Ma.e | ecosystem: Host-associated > Plants > Phyllosphere > Phylloplane/Leaf | place: Guanajuato, Mexico | collected 2012-06-04 | reverse complement strand
TTTTTTTTTTTTTTTTTTTTTTTTAGAGTGAGTTTAAAGAGGTAGTTGTTAATTTTGAATTTCACCAGGGAGATCTGTTATGCGTTGGTTAGTCGATGGTTGGAAAGGTTATCATGGGTTTCGTTCGGAGAATTTCAGTTAGGTTAAGTTTGCTCGTGTTAAGATACGTTAAGGGTAAATTTAGGTTGGGTTAAGTTATAAGGGATATGGGTTTATGCAACCAGGACGTGTGTATGTTAGTTAGTAGGCGCAGTGTTGTTAGGTTTAGTTAGGTTAGGTTGCTGTAGTTTGGATATGTGCCCGATGGTTAGGAACAGTCAGGATTTGTGTAGTTAGTATGACAGATTTTCGTAAGTTAACCCATAACCGCCCAAAGTATTTGTAGTGAGATTTAGCTTAAGAGACACTGGAAAGATTTTTTCCATTAAAATACGCAGTTTTGAACTTTTGAAAATGTCTAAATTATTGAATATCAGATTTCCAGAGGGGTGATAGTTTTTAAATTGTCACATTACTGAACTGAAAAATCCTCTAAAATATATTTTTCTCTCTTTGCGAACGCATCGCTGGGCTGTAGAAGCTTAAGTAGGGTATGCGTAGTTAGGTCAGGTTTAGTTTAGTGTATTAAGGCCTACATGCACGCATATTAACCCATAATAGCCCAAAGTATTTGGGGTGAAATTTTGCCTAAGAAAAATTGAAAGGATTTTTTCCATTGAAATACGCAATTTTAAGCTTTTGAAAATACCTAAATAATTAAATTTTAGGTTTCCAGAGGGGTCATATTTTTTAAATTGTGACAGTACCGAACTGGAAAGATCCCCTAAAATATTTTTTTCTGTTGTCAAACGGCATCGCTGGGCAGTAGTGGGTTAAGCCCCGTTATGGTTCTACGTGTTTGAATCGACGGCAATATTTTAGCCACTGATCTAAACAATCATTTTCTTTAGTTAATGTTACCAGAATCGAAGACAACTTGCGAGGTCTGCTTGAAGGAGCCCTTGGTGAGCGTGTAGCCGTTGGTAGCGCTGCCGTTTTCCCTGGCCACGCTCCAGGACACCGGCGACAAGATGAACGGCAACCAATTGTACCAAGCAGCCTGTCAACATCGCAACTGAGTCCTCTCATTATTTTGACAATTTGAATTTAAATGCGAGCAGATCTCTATTTTATCATCAGAAGCGAACGCCGAGGTCGTGTTCTCGGAGACGAACCTGCCGCTTGTGGACGTTGTGCACCTTTGCGACAATGTTGCCGTCGCGGACAACGCGTGCTGAAAACTGTTCGTCTCTCACTCTTCGTCCGTTCACTTTGCCTCGCAAACGCAGCGATACGACTCGGGGGTACTCTCCGCGGCAGGGCCGCTTTCTGCATCCTTGAATCTGGCAAATACAAAAATCTATTATTTTGACTAGAAAAAGATCAGTTCTAGGTTTGGATACTGCGACGGATTTCCTTATCGTTGTTTGCAGGAACATAGAGTGTTGCTGTTGACCCGACCAGCATTAATAGGGAAACTTGAACGCACGAGATCCAGCCTAATACAGTTTAAATGGGGCAGTCGGGCCAATAGACACTCCCTTGTTCCGGTAAAACGCATCCATTTTATACAACCAAACGACACCTAACTACTGTACCAAAACAGATGGAATCTTACCTTACCTACCGCTAGGTTACCTCAAACCAAACTTGTCATCGGACCAAAAACTAATCGTGAACCTATCTTTGAAACTAACCGATCTTCCAACATACAACCTATCCTTTAAAATGTCTAAACGTATATACCATTAACTCAAACCCTAGAGTACTTGAATAGTTGATCTTGCTCTAACCAAATGTGACCTCGGACGGAACCAGAAAATGCCCTCAATCAAGGAAATTTAGTTGGAGAACTTCAGTATATCGGAGTATTCCTCCTTCGTGCTATTCCTCTTCCTCTTACGGTCCTTTTCTCTTTCTCAGCCGTCGGAAACAAAGGGAAAACTAAATGGAAGGAAAACTATCGTCATCGCTAAATTTAACGACCCCGCCTCCTTGAGCGGAAAAAATGGCGACTTGGAAGTTTAAAAAGGAGCAGGTATTTCTTGTTGTGAGCGGAGTCCGCTGAAGCCCAACAAAGTTTCTTTTCTTTTTGCTTAAATGACTCCGGTTATAGAACACTTACTTGCCAATTCTCCCCGAGGCAGTCGCGCGTTCGACGGGTACTACAGGATCTCCGGCGCATCTGATGACCGGTACCACATGATGCCGAGCAGGCGCTCCAAGCCGTCCACTGCGACCAGCCGCCGTCTGCTGGCCACGAAAGCGCGCTTTCAGATATCCGCTCTTAACTTAACCCTCGTCACTCGAAATAGACGCATAAAAGTACGTGGCTATTCACAAGACTTAGCAAGTATAGGGAGACTTGAACGGGGAGGCATTCGATAGCGCCAAAAACCACAAGCGCCAGTTCGTAACCGCCAAACGAGAAAAGTCGCAAACGCCAAAGTTCGTATAGGTTAGGTTAGGTCAAGTTAGGTTAAGTTAGGTTAGGTTAAGTTAGGTAAGGTTAGTATTGCGGTTAAGACCTTTGGCGTTTGCGACTTTTCTGGTTTTGCGGTTACGGATTGGCGCTTGCGGCGTTGACGCTTGTGGTTTTTGGCGCTTATGACAGCTACCCACTTGAACGCACGTAAACTCAACCTAATACATTTTAAATGGGGCAGTCGGGTCAATACTACCTTCATTTTATATGGGAAAGGCGTGGAAATAGCCACTTCGTAAAAGATTCTTCGCCCGAGACTTCATTTTTAGACACCCTTACGATCACTTTATTCGAACGTACCTGCTGGGCAAGCAGGGAGGTCGCAGTCAGTCTTCTGCAGAGCAGGACCACTGCATCCTGATCCCCCATGTTGAGGCTCTGGATTATTGCATTCCCTGGTTCGGCTTTTCGCACTTTCGCCGCATGTGGCGCTGCACTCGCTCCAAGATGACCATTCAGACCTGACAACCCAAGTCCAGTTATCTTTTCCCGTATTACACAAAATTTGAGAGCCTATTCATGGATAGCTCCTTCATTTTTACTTAATTCCCCCTTTTTTTTTGTTCCTTTCAATTTTATTAAACTCAAAAATATTTTGATCCAAATATTGCAAATTTAGATTTTTTCTAATAGCTGATAAGAAAAAGATAGACTTTTGAAAAATATGTTTTGATAAAAGTTACGATGTTTCATTTTGAGGAAAAACATAAAAATCGAGCTTTAATATATTTAAAGTTGAATCAACTGTTAATTTCATGTAAAAATAAACTAGAAAAAGCTGGTTCGGAAAAGCATGAAAGCAGTACCCACTGCTCTTATGGTAAAATGCTCTAGATGGATTCGAGAAAAAGTTTACGATTTACGGTGGCTGAAAGGCTCGGTTAGGGTTAAAGTTTTATAGTACCATCCGCCGTCCACAGGACATGGTGGTCCTTGACAAACGTCGATCTCTTGATCGGGTCCTTGGCAGAATTCTCCTCCAGCTTCCGGTTCGGGTTGATCACACGTCCGGTTCCGACTCCGTTTGGACAGTCCGCAGGACTGGCTGCACGCCGACCACGCGGACCACTGGCCCCAGCCGCCGTTTACCTAACCAACAAATCGGGAGATTTGAGACGAATTAAATTAGCCTGTTTACGTAACAGTATCCCTCCCCTCGGAACTGTAATGAATAGAATAGAGCATTTCCAAGCGGACTTTATCTGAGCGCCCTCTGCCGGCATTTACAAAGCGGACTTTGAGCGCCCTCTGTCGGCCGCAGGGTTGACTGCGGTGGCCCGATGCCGAGACGTACTGTACGCCACGGCAGCATCGCTTGTTTTTTTTGAAGAAGCCGTGGTAGCAGGTCAATATGTGATACTAATCGGAGTTTTGTGGGAAGTTGTCAAAGTGAATAAAGTTATGATGGCTCTCTTATCGATTGACATTGTCAAATGATGTGCGGCCGGCGCAGAGCTCACCGGACACGGCTGCGTTCCGAAACACGCCTGTTGTTCTGCCCGCTCGCCGAGGCACTTGTTTTCCGGGTCGTCGTTGCTAACGCACTCTCGGAATCGGCTCTGCTTTCCGAAGCCGCAGGTCGCGCTGCACGGACCCCACTCCGACCATTCGGACCACTCGGCAGGCACTATACACACGACAGATTTGGGTCATTGAAAGACGACAAGGAAGTTCATCGGTAAACCGACCTTAACTGAGGCGAACCTTAGTCTAGTCTGACCTAGCATAACCTAGACACTTTGTAAGCGAACAAATCTGACCTTTCATAATCTGACTTGACCTACCTTAACCCCCTTAGTATGATGGTCTGTTCTGGGCGTTAACCTGATTTTATCGAACATCTTCCCTAACCGAACTTGACCTAATTTTTCCCAACCTAACTTAAGCTCACAGTCAACCTGATGTAATCTTGATAGTTTACTAATTCTTTAAAAGGATAAAAATATCGGAGTTCTTTCGTGGCAAAAAAAGAAAATGCACCTTTCGCTCTTTAAAAAATGAAGAGAAATTTGCACCGAACGCGAGATTGATTTTTTTTTCTCTTTTCCTCTTCTTTAATTTTCTTTTGAAATTGGTCTAAAGGAACTCTTTCTGCCAAGCATTTTGGTAAAACCCTGGTTTGTAATTTAAGACGTAAAATGCGCTGAGCTCATAATTAGACCTTATAACTGATCGGAAAATTTCTCCGTGTGTAGAAGCTTAAAAAAATCACGCTTTGTGCACTTCTGCGTACCTTGAACTTTAAGAGAAAAGTAAGCTCTCGTAGTGCCGGCCCTGTTCTTGGCCTCGCAGAAGTAATCTCCAGCCAAGTCTTCACTGGCTTGTAAAACCAGCAACTGTCTTCCATCCGTAGAAACGTGGGCGTTTTCGCCCAGAGATCGATCACCAATCAGCTCCCCGTTCTAGAAAAATCAGATCTCACTATTTGCAAACCATTGAAAGCTTTTTCAGAGAAGTCCTACTTACTCTATACCACGTAATGTTCGGCTGCGGGTACCCCTGAATCGCGCATACTAAAGCAGTTCGTCTGTGAATGGCCACGACGACTCGGGTGAAATTCTTAGTCACAGCTTCGTTTCTGTGAGGAGGATCTGTAAAAAGATGATAATTTATACCCAGTCTATGAATCTCTACGATAGGTTATCTCTTACCTGAGACGACAACTGTGAAGGCTATTTCTTCCAAACCGGCGTCGTTTGAAGCCAAACACGAATATCGCCCGGAATGCCATAACTCCGCGTTGCTAATTAACTGTAAAACAGGTTAATTATCCTATTAATTTACTTATTCTAGATTTGCATACCACTTATAGAATGTAGCAACAATAATGATAAAGGAAAAGAACGCTATGAATCTCTGCACTTGGAGGAAACAAAAACGTTTTCAGTTTTCTTATAGAGAAAAAAAGTCATCAGCCAAGATTGATTATTTGGCGGTTTGAGAAGTCTAAAATTTTCTGATTTATTCAAAAACGCTGATATAGACAATCACGTGGCGCAAGGTTCAAGTTTAGGCTCTGTGAGTATCGTACCAAAGAATGGTTTCCTGATTGCAAGGTTATTCTTCTGGATTCCTGTTGAGATCCGATCGTTGAGGCTCCTTTGAGCCAAACCAGCTGAGGGGTCGGTCGCCCGCTAACGTTGCAGAAAAGGGTTAAAGACTCATTGCGCAGAACCTCATACTCCGCTGGACCAGGTTCACCAACGACAAACGGAGGCACTGCCAACGAAAAAGTCGTTCAGCCGATGGAGCATTCAGCCGTGACGGCTAGCGCGCGCCATCTCTCCAGGGCAGGAGGTCTTTACCTTGAATGTCCAGATTGAAGCTCTTGGAAACATTGCCCGCGATGTTGGACACCACGCAAGTGTAGTTCCCTGCTTGTTCCTCGCTCACCCTCCAGAAGGATAACGTATCCTGTCTCTGGAGCGAGTCTGTGTCCAGAAGCTGTCCATCTTTGTACCATAGCACTTTCGGCGGGGGATGTCCGGATGCTGGGCAACGCAGGCTGACTGACCGCCCTTTCGGTACCGCATGGACCTCGAAGGTTTCTTGTTCAGGACCAAATGACGGCGCAACTAAACAAATCCCCGGAAATTAAGATCCCCCATCAGAGCAAACTATGGACAAAATAACTTACCTAAGATCTGAAGGACAAACACCTTTTCCGCACTTCCTCCTAGGTTGGTCGCCGTACATACATAGGTGCCGGCATCACGTTCGCTTAGGTTATGTAGCATAAGTTCTTGGGTGACCGATGACTCGTCTAGAGAGGTTGTACGATTTTCGTTGGGGTCATGTACATCGAATACATGGCCGTTCCTGAGCCAGTACATGCTCGGCTTTGGCCAGCCTCGACTTGCACATGATAGTGTCGCTGTGCTTCCTTTAGGGATCAGAAGACGTTGACTGGAGTTGTCTGCGATTATAGGGGATTCTGTAAAATGAGTAAAAACAATTAGAGAGGTTTCACATTTTCATTTTCACCGTCGGGAAAGCACTTACCTAAAACGGTTACTTTAAACCGTTTGGTCGCTGATCCTGCTTCGTTGGTTCCGTTGCATAAATATTTGCCACTGTCTTCTAGATTCGCGCTTTTTATCACGAAACTGTGTAGAGTTTCGGATGGTGTGTCGAGCTTTTCATGTCTACGACAAAATAATTAATGTCGTATTATTGGTTGTGTGAAAACTGCAGAATCCCAAACACTGACTTTGGCACCATCTAGCGGCAAGCAAGAGCACTGCAGCTTAGAGAGGATCGGCAGTTTTGGGCTACTGCCGCTAGTTGGCGCCAAAGTCAGGATTTGGGATTCTACAGTTCTCCCACGCCGTATCTTTTTTATTTCTACGAGGTTATCTGTATTGTCCTTGACCGAAATCTTTGGAAGACGGTTGTTCTACTGACCTACTGTCGTTGTGGATACGTTCCCAAACAAGCGTTGGCTTTGGATGTCCCGATATGGGACATTCTAGGCTGACGTCGGAGCCCAGCATCACTTCGTGTTCGTCGACAGTTGGACCGACGACGTCGGGTGCGACTGAGGGCATAATTAATGGTTTAGACCGTGAGGGGAACGTGATTTTGAATTAAGCGCGCTTACCTATCACGTGAATGAGGAAGTTCCGGTGGCTCTGGCCGGCTTTGTTGACGGCTGTGCACCTGTAGGAGCCGGCGTGGTGCAGCCGCACAGACGGAATCTCGAGCTGGTGCCGACTGGACTGGACTATGACGACGCCGGGGGTCGTATGTTGTGTCACGGGAACCGAATCGTTTTTCTTCCAGATAACCTGGAAAACAAATGTAAGAAGTCAAAGTATTAGACGACGCCCATAGTTTCTGTGTTTGAACGTATCGCATAGATATATTAGTGGAAGTATTCAGCAGCATTGGACTTGGTGTTGATTCAGGAGGAAAACCGGGACAGTATTTGAGATTTTCCGAGAAAATAATAGAGACATTGGCGGGAAGCAGTGATAACTAGCTGTCTTCCCACCCCACTTAACCTCACAGGAAGAGAGACGTCCACTGCTACGTTACCCATGAATCCTACCAATCAGCGTCGCTGGTTTCATACATCCCACCAATCAGCGCACAGCATAAGTTGTCGCCTCTCTCCGTATGAGACTCTCTAACTCCACCCCCATGAGTTAGCAAGTCCTTCCCCACCACCGAAGCGAGTCTGCCCCCTCCACCGCAGACGGTAACCCCCCACAACACGCGTAAGCGCAGCGCTACTCTGCAAAACTCGAGACATAATCTAGGAGGGCTTTAGGGTTTACTACCTTCGGTGTGGGGTTCCCGGAACTGCGGCAGTCCAGAAGCACGGTGGATCCCTCTACGACCGTCCTCTCCTCGGAGAAATCGAAAACGTCGAAATATGGGGGCGAGAGAACGTTGAGCTCGAAGTGAGCTTGCTTTCCGTCGTTGCTGATGCACGAGTAGTTCCCGCTGTCCGATAAACTCAAATCAAACACTTTGAGCGAACCATTGGCCATTGGCGAGAGGTGAACTGCGTCTGCTCGGTGATTTGCGCCGAAATTCACGGGATCCCCGTCCTGTGAATAGCGTAAATTTGAATTTTTCTCTTTTATTTCTTCGATTGTTACCTAATGCACTCACTTTGTACCAGGTCGACGGGCCGTTTCCTGGACAATGCAGCACCGCATCATCAGCTTCTATCACCTCCATCGTTGTGACGTTGACTTCAGCGGGGAGCAGTGGAGCTAGGTAAAAAGCAATATATTTTTCAAACTGACATTGAACGAAGATGGGTTCATACATCTCGTGTCTCAACGCTGTTTGGCGGAATACATGAAATCCCGTAACTCTGATTAGCAGCGACGTAAATGAATTTTATTAGGATAAGGGTTTTTTACCATCCACTGTGACATCGATGCTGCTGGAGTCATAGCCCTCCTCGTTGCTCGCAACACAAGTATAATTTCCTCCGGTCAGATTAGAAGCGGCGATAATTACCAGAGTATTGTCAGTCATCAGAAGAAGTTCTCCTAAAACACGAGAGAAAAAATAGCATTGAAAATCTTAAATTAGCGCGAGCGCCCCATATTTCATGGTATTTTGCAATACAATCCTTAAAATATTTAAAAAAAAACCAATACTATATTCGAGAAAATAAATTTTGCTAGTAGCGATGGCCAGCGGTATCCACTTAGGACAAAATATATTTCAAGCAGATCAATTATGAATGATATAAACTATTAACGAATAGCATCTGTTCAGTTGGAACCGTGCAGGACTATATGTAATTCATTTGTGTGGATTTTCAAAATTCGGAAAATGAGACGCTCAAAAAATTTTTTTTCTAAAAAGAAATATTCTGGACAGTTAAAAAAGTATGTTTTTTAGTATTTAAAGAATCAGAATCTTTTTTCATTTCCTTTTGAAACTAAAAATTCACAAATTTCATCTCCTTCAGTCGAATTTAACCGTACATGTCTACGTGCAATGCACTTTTTTGAGTTTCAAAATTTAAAAAAATGAAAGGTTTAAAAATATGTTATCCTTATAAAAAATATAAAAAAGCACTCTTGACAATTCAAAAAGATGAATTTTAGAGATTTTTCAAAATCCGAATTCTATATTCTTGGAAACTACTTTTTCTAAGGAAACTCAATTTTGCGTTTTTAAGAGGTATTATTCAATATGAGAGGTTTCCTTAAAGGTTTTTAGGGCAGGAATGTAGTCTTGTCAAGAGAAATCCGTCCCGTGAGCTCGATTTATTCCAGATACCATTCGTACAGAGCGACTGTTGGAACGAAATAAATACCTGTATCAGTTCCTAGAGGAATGAGTTGATGGTCACGATACCAGGTGAGCACGGGCGTTGGGTTCCCCACGGCGGAGCATTTCAGCGAGAAATCTTCTCCCTCCAAAAGAGTCACATTGCTTGGCAACTTGTCCGAGATCTGAGGACGTTCTGCAAGAACGAACGACCGACATCACTTCCTGGCACGAAAAGTTTACTAGTTCCAGATGATGAACGATACTAGGCTGAACGTAATTGCTAGATTGTGATGGATTACTCCACCGAGGGAGAGACCTCGTGTAGGCAACACGCCTTGCACACATGTAGACCCGGTTGCCTATCTTTTCATTTCGTACATCTAATCTCGTCTCGACACAAATCTGTGGTCGTAAGTACAGTTAAGGTCGGGGGGCATTCGATCGATAGCGCCAAAAACCATAAGCCCCAACGCCGCAAGCGCCAGTCCGTAACCGCCAAAGGAGAAAAGTCGCAAACGCCAAAGTTCGTATAGGTTAGGTTAGGTCAAGTTAAGTTAGGTTAGGCTAAGTTAGGTTAAGTTAGGTTAGGTTAAGTTAGGTTAAGTTAGGTTAGGTTAAGTTAGGTTAAGTTAGGTTAAGTTAAGTTAGGTAAGGTGAGGTTAGTATTGCGGTTAAGACCTTTGGCGTTTGCGACTTTTCTCGTTTGGCGGTTACGGATTGGCGGTTTGCGGCGTTGGCGCTTGTGGCTTTTGGTGCTTATGACAGCTACCCGTTAGGTCCAGTTTACTTTGCAATTCTGCAAGCGGGGTTGACTTAGGTTGGCTTAGCCTCAGGTTGCGTTTTAATATCAAAATTTTGGCCGTTTCTTTTCGATAGTTCGAACCTATTACTTACCATGGACTTTTACGTGTAAAGTCCTAGTTACGTATGCCACGGTATTCGACGCGTTGCAAACGTAAAATCCCTCGTTACTTCTACTCACGTTTTCCAACACAAGCGGATCCGCGATGGTGGGAAGCCTGGAAAATGCGCAACATTTAGGAAAGAAGTTCGTTTTGGATCAGTTTCAACGTTGTTGAAGGCAATCACCTGGTATCGTTGAAATACCACGTCAGAGAAGGCGGTGGGTTAGCCGTTACTCCGTGGTCGAGGCATACCAAATCAACGTCAAGTCCCAGCGATACAACTATTGTAGTTTCAACCGGACTTACCGCTCGAGGAGGCACTAACAACAAGAGTTACCATTTTTTCACAAAAAAATGTGATTTGCGCAGAAGTTTGGCCGCTATGGTTATGGTGACGAAGGGTAAAACTCAACATGCCAAATGCAACCTTTAGTACTCACCCAAAACGGTCAAGTTGACTTGTTTAGAATCAGTTCCCACGGTATTCTGAGCTCGACACTCGTATATTCCGGCGTCTTTGGGTTCAGCGACAAACCTAACAAAAATTCAAAGATAACTACAAACTCCCATTTGATGATTTTTTTGACAACTTTACCTGAACGTCGAATTTTCAGCGAATATTTCGTTTCCGCGATACCAGGTCAGTGTGGGTTCAGGGAACCCATAAGCTGTGCAGTTCAGTTCTACATCCTGCCCCATTGTTGCCACAGGGTTCGAATCCCAAGAAGTTATTCTTGCAGGGACTGAAAAGGAGCGCAAACTTTAAACTTTTTCGGGACACCTTGTGAGGAGATTATCTTACCATTGACCACTAATGTGTAGGTCTGGCTGTCTGCCCCGGCTGTATTGGCCACCGAGCACGTATAAGATCCACTATCTGATTCCTGGGTGTCGTTTATTTCCATTCCTAGTGCCGTGGATTTCAGTCTCCTGTTAGGAAAACGAGTTTTGGAAGCATGCTAGAACTGAAGTGTCTGCTCCGATCTTAGCGCTCGGAACTGTTCGGAACTTTGTTCGAACTCTTCTTTTCTAGAGACGACTAGGTCAGCGGAGCAACACCTGTTTTTCACCATTTTGAATTCATTGAAGGATGTTTTTCTTTGGGTTAGGCTTCTTTACTTTTGAAAGGTCTTTTAGTACATTTTTTCTTCAGATTATTGCAAAATTAACTTTCACATTTTTAAAGCAATTTTTTTTGAAAATATATTATTCTTTTAT
>Ga0058701_10004442_pt1 | contig 11392 bp, 5 predicted proteins | sample AgamicOrMae_FD_97039 | JGI IMG/M metagenome (GOLD analysis project Ga0058701, IMG submission 97039) | Agave microbial communities from Guanajuato, Mexico - Or.Ma.e | ecosystem: Host-associated > Plants > Phyllosphere > Phylloplane/Leaf | place: Guanajuato, Mexico | collected 2012-06-04 | reverse complement strand
GGACAACTCGGTCATTTTTCTACCAGAAACGGCGAAGTACAGTGGGTAAGCCTGAGTATCGCCTAAGCCGCTTGTGGTACCAGTGTTGCCTATGTTAACGCGGAATCCAGAGTCCGGATTACCGCGCTGTCCGGACTAACGCATGTCTGGATTAGCGGGAGAGCACTGTATTTGCTTTTTTTCTTTTTTTTAGAATTGCGGATTAGAAATGTATCTTCGAATAACAATGAAATCAAATTTGAAAGTTATCGATATCTTGAAACTTTTTCGGTTAGCCAGCCACCTCACACACAAGTACCTTCCAAAAACAGCGACAGGGCAATGCTATGGCTTGAAGTTAAGGTTAGGACGGGGAGGGATTCGGGAGTCAAAATAGTACAGCAATGACTACGTTACAAAGAACTGGGTTGTCTGGTTAGTCTCAGCGAATGAGTTATCCGAAACACAAAATATTTGTTAGGACGATTCAAGTCTTGTTTCTGTTTATCGTGGGACTGAGAAATCTTACACTGAATGCTTGAAATATATGACGAGCTCGTTTATTTAACTCACTGTGCCTCTCCTTCCCCGAAACTCTCCACGGTTTCTGACAAAAGAGACCCCAGGGACTGTCCACACTTGTTTGCATGTTCGAGGAAAAGCGTTTTGTATTAAAGACGATGTTATCGACTCTTCCCTTTGATGTATGGTCAAACTTTCGTGAATAACTCGTGACCAGTTGTTATTTCGTTGGCCATCACCCTGTATGATCTTCACGTCCCTTGCTATCATACCCCTCGCAAATGTTTGTCCTTTACTGAGATTAGATTTTCCTGGAACATGTTTACCAAGGGTTGGTGCTGTAACTTGACACTGGGTACCCATAATGTTGAAAACCATCAAGTGGCAAACAGGATCAACCAAACGTTACTTTTTCCTAAGCCTTTCTCGGCTAATCAATAATTTTAGTTCTCTGTGAAAGCTTTTCTTCTGTGGCCTATCACTAATTGACAACTGAAATTGAAGCGAGGGAGCTTTCCTACGAGACAAGGATTAACTCCTGTTCGTCGCCAGAGCTGGTCAGGACGTTTCACTAAGAACAAGAGCAGCTTTTTCAAATGTGTCGTCTGCAAAGAATTTCTCACGCAACGCTCATATAACTCTCCTGACATTTTAAATTGGTTAACACATGCTATTCAGCACCTATGGAAGAACATCTATGGTGCTGATTTGAACGACGGCTTAATGGGTATGAATGCGTTTTAAATACTTCCAAGCTTGAGTAGGGAAGCGTAAAACTTTTTTTTAAAGCTGTAATGTAGTAGATATCAAACTGACATCTATGGTCACGGATTATGTTTTGAGGGCCGTCTGCGGTCAAGGGGTCAGCCCTGATAGCCTGAATACCGCGCCGTCGTCATATTGCGCTCTAAGAGGCCCGACTAAGAATCTCATCTATGGCCGCCATCCCTTATTGTTGAAAAGGGCTAGGATGAGCTGGAAATTGATAGGGTACACTGGCACGAGAGGTTCTCTCTTATTACGAATTCGTTGCAAATTCAGTAGGGCCGAGGTCAGCCCTAAATTGGCTTGCATCAGCGACCTCAATACATTTCCGGAATTAGATGGCTTCATACTCCTTTAACTTTGATCCGATTACGATGTTAAATGTTTATCTCGTGGATTTTTTTCGGTCGTGTTGCCCTTACGATCGCGTATACTTTATATCTCGTGGTATCATAAGCGGTGCTCCAAGTATCTCATGGTCTGCTCCGGGTTATAATTTCGAAAGCAGGTATCTCATTGTGATCTTGGGTAAACTTCGAGTGTGCATAGAGTCACGAGATGCAGCCGTAGCCAAGTGCTGAATAAGCGGGATTCATCTCCGGTGGTTAATGGGTTGAAGCTTCTCCTGGACCGCCGTGGAATGGTCGTGGTAACTGCACTTCAGCTACCTATGCAACGATGCCTTGGTGGCTGGGTCACACGAGCAGTTCCCACGACCAACTGCATTTGAAAACTACTCACGAACCCGTCACCACCACCTCACATGTTATTGCATTCTCTCGACTACAGTATAAATAGGGACCAACAACCCTACACAGGATTCGCTGCCCGTGCAGACAATTGCAATCCGTAGATATGATTGATACCTTGCGTAGTCTGCGAGTACCAGGAGATGCGATACCATGATGTTCCAACAAAAATCCATCTAGGTAATGGCCTTTATAAGGGTAGAGTCGCACGTGGCCAAATCCTGCAGCCACAGTGTCTGCTTACCGGTTCGTCCTATTTTAGCTACAGGGGAGTGCAAGGTAAACAGCCATTACGTCATTGTCGGTCCTTGAACTAAGGATCTCCCTTCGTTGGCATGTTGGCGCTGCAACTACTCTCCAACCTTTTTTCACAAATCGCCGTCTTTTACATGCTATGCAATCAAAAGACTTTTACGTTGTGGGATGTAATCTTTTCCTTCCGAGGCTTCTATGGAAGTGTGCAACTTTCCGTTAGAGTTAATTGGGTTCTTTGCACAACCGGCGAGTGTGTTTCCGGCGTGCGTAAGGGAGAAAAGGGGCAAATTATATCGACACCTGATGCTTACAGGCGGGGACTGAGTTGGGCGAGCTCCAGACTAGGGTCTTCGAACACAGATTGGATTGGAATCTCCTTTTCTCAGATAGTACAACTGTGTAAACGCACGGGGAACAACACTCGGTTCTGGTAACCTGCTTTGGAAATGTCAGTTTAAGCCGAACACCCCAGATTTTCAGAACAAGTCTTCGTCTGGTAATAATTTGTTTGTTCTTAGCGCTGTTCTTTGTTCATCGCACCTGCGGCTCTTTTGCTAGTGCCTGTGTTCTGTGCTTGTTTACAAGTCACCGTCTACCTTTAATGCCGCATCATCTGTCGCTCACCACTCACAAAGTAATCACAATTTCACATGTCCCTTTTAAATAAACCCAGGTCTTTCACCCGCTTACTTACAATACCCACCGAAATGCTGGCCCATAAAAATATTGATAATTTTCTTTTCTTAAATTAGAACTCTGTAGTCCTAGCCAAACTCTAAATGTTCGTTCAAACAGAGGATAAAGTCTAGACTCTGTACTTCAATGCAATCTACAAGTCAAATGCAAAGTAATCTAGTTTTTCTTTGATGGTTAGTTACCTAGTTTAAAAGCTTAGTCATCGACTAGACTTTTGATCTAGTAACATGATCGGTATTATTAGGCCTATGACTGATTCTTGAGTGGTGTATTTCCCCCGTTATTTTATACGTTTTTTGTTTTTTGTTGTTTTTTTTTACTTTGTGTAAATATTTAAAAAATATTTAAATGGTTTATGATGGATGAAAACTTTGGCTATTGATTTTTACCGCATATAGCACCATTCACTCTTTTTCCCTCTATAGATTTCAATGATACCTGTCACTGTTTTATTAAACGATTCTACGCGTTGAATGCAAAAGTTGCTTTTGCAGTTGATAATAGTTTCATGATCACGCAGATCGAGTGAATGAAGGGCATTCCCGATTAAATTTAGACTTAGGGGAAAGCTCATTGATCACGAATGCTAAGGAGGTGAGGGTTCTTGGAGGTGGTGAGATTTTCGGGAAGATGTTGCAACGTAAACAACGTAAACACTCGCATGGCATGTTGATTGAATCGAAGGAATACTATGAAGACCTCTGGTTCACCACATGGAGGAACATAAATAGATGCGCATATAAAGGAAATAGCTATGGAAGGCAAAGTCGGTCCCTGCTCCCTTGTGTCACTCAAGGAAGTCCACAACCCGAAGATTTATCACAGCCTGCTCGATATAATGTACTTCCCTTCTGTAATCACTACCCCCATATCAGCTCCCTCCAGTGACATCGCCTTCTACTGACACAGAGTAGTAAATATTTTTTATTTTTATCTTTTGTGTGAGCCTTGTTGATTTTTTTATCAATAAAAATCCGCTGGCAGCAATAAGGAACTGGCCTTATAAAGTGCTGACTAAACTGGAGCAATTTGTATGAGGTGTCATTTTCCCTTTGCATTTCTCAAACTATTCGTCATTTAATATCATCGGGTCAGTTGAGCTCACTCCTTCTGCAGAGGCGAAAACATAATTTATAGACATGACCCCATCTCGTGAGTACCTCACTCGAAATAACGTGGTCTTTGTGTACTCTCGACAACTCGTCTTTGTGATATCACATGACATATTCCTTACCTTGCTTGGAAAATATACCTCTCGATTACTTATCCTCTAATGTCAACAAAACAGTTACAGACAACAAAGCCGTCGAGTACAATCGCATGCAGCCTTCTGCAGCTCCTGTTCAAGAGCTTTAAATAAAAACTCAACAGTATTTATTCAGACTTTGATACGGTAACATCCAAGCAAACATCCTTGTCAGAATGATATACTCGCTGCTGCTTACATTCAGATAACAACCGGGATTAGACTCCTCTTTAACTCGGCACATCACTCATATTTTAGTGATCACTCACATTGGTAACATGATTTGCGTAAGCGTAATTGGACTTGTGGATCTAATATGCTAACTGCATATAGGCCTACACAAAGCTCATACCCACAAAATGACAATAGGAGCTTTTTGCGAGGAGCACATGCTTATTGTTAGGATAGGAAAACATACGAACCCCCAGAGACTGATGGGTACACTTCAGCGACGGCACCGTATGATCTACGAAAATAATGTCGTTAATATAGTTGGGATCTTGATGTAACGATGCGCGAAGTAGGATGAATGTTAAGCCATTCCTCACCAAGGCAAGCTAATGTCCTTGAAACGAAGAACATTACCCAATGAATACTATTTTAATCTAAAGATCGACAACCTTCACAGGACATATCTTCTTGACCGAAAAAACCTTTAAGAACAAAATGGTCCATGTGGTAACTTCTGCCCGGACACAATAATTATAACTCTGTACCTCGGATTCTCGCGGGGAGCGTCTTCGTCATTCCCATCCCCTTTCACCCCTAAAGTTTAAAAACTAGTTTTGATATCAGTATTTTCTTTCCAAGCTTACTGATGACGAATCCTAATAAAATGGAGGCTCGGACTCGATACAACGAATGTTCTCCTTGAGCTTTCTACTCTTCGTGGTCTGACTCTTTATACAGTTTCATATTGCGGATAGTGTGAGATTTTAGTTGGAAGCTGTGTGCAGCAACAGCAAGCCCTACGGCTATTCCCTTTCTACGTTTACCTAAACAATTGCCTTCCCTACTTTTCAGGCCTGCGTGACCTCTGTAATTGTGTCTACCAAGGGCCTTTAATTTATTTTGTTTTCTTCCTCGTACAAGAGAGCCCCACAAATTTTCAAGGAGCAACACTCTTGTATAGTCGACAATAGAATTTCCTGGTCTCTGCTAATGGTCCTTTGAATTGAAAAGTGGCCAGCTACATACGACATCGTGTGAACCTTAACTAGGGAGCTGTCAAATGCAATGCATAATCTTCCCCCCTTTTATCAGAATGCAAAAAAGCACGTTGGTTGAAGAGATAAGCCAAACCATTAAGGTTTTGTCTAATGAAGTTTGATGCACGTGCGCTTAGAGAGAACTTGCCATGGTTTTCATGGGAATCCGCTATCGGCAGTTTCCTTATCTTAAACTACGCCCTCCTAGTTAGTCTATGTGTCATGTTCTGCTAGCGTTTTACCTTCCTCCTCAACATAATGCGTGCGTAGTTATCTAATCAATTGCACTTCATTCTATCGGAAGTTTCTTTAGGTTTTATGAAACGTTTATTTTATTTAATTCTCTAACGAGAAAGAAAACCATTATTTTTAAAAATTACAATACAGGAGTATTCTAGGTCTGTGAAACTAATGAAATATCTTGATTTTTTTAAGTGGGGTATGGCTTTTAAGCGTAGACAAAAGCCGTAACATATTTGCCTCACTTGTATTGGGCATGAAGATCGCCTTCATGTACTTTTAAAAATTCTGTACATACTGTAGTACCCGGTCGAAATGACAAAGAAACACAGTTAAGTCCAGTCGGCGAGACTCATCAATTAGTTTCATAAAGCAGCGATTTTGGGGTGTGTTAGGGAGTTTTCTTTCGACCACAATACCCTCGTGCTCGCCACAAGACTCCGCCACAGGACGGGGCGACTTTTAAACTTTTCGACTTCCTGTCTTTGATCAAGAACGCAACTATTAAAGCAGTACCTGTCGAGCTCAAAGGAAGTTCAAGGTGTATCTTAATTGGGTAAAGCCGCTATTTTTTATTTTTTTAAAATTATTATTGATGCTCTCCAGTTCCGACCACTTAGAATCCACTCGTAAGAACACATTGGACCATGACTATGCTCATCGCTGAAATGTAGTTTCGTTAGGAAATGGTGAGATAATGCAAGTGATGTGGACAATAACGCCTCGGAAAATCGCATTAGCGATTAGAGAATAGATCCTTTGTATAACTTCTGATAAAAATGCAGTTTAACAGGGACTTTTCAAAAAGAAGTTACCTCGGTTGTATACAGTACAAGTGGAGTATCAGTACACAAGAACAAGAGGTGAATAAATACAGGTTCATATTGTGCGTATCGTTTTTTTCAGTTCTTTCGCAGCAAACTTGCAGCTCATTGTAATAAGCGAACCTTTTTTCTTACTGAAGGATGCACTTCACCTTTATGAAAACTAGTCCACGTGCTGAACGCTTTATTCAACTTTTATTTACTCGGCTCTTGAAATTGTATTAAAAGTTTTAATCGCTGCATTCGCTTTAAATCTTCTGGACCATGTAACCTAGATTAATTGATTTTTTATGTGCTTGCACTGCTTACCTTTATTACACAGTTGATTAAAAATGATAGGGTGTGCTTCAACATCTCGTCGATTTTCTTCCATAAGGAAGTGATTGCGCAGAGGTCTGCAACACCTACACATCTCGGACTAATCTCGCCATCTGAGTTACTCAAAAGGGAAATGTACTTCAATGGCATGTGTCGCTGAGGATCTCGCAGTAACTCTTTTCTGGAGGTATGGAAGAGAGTTACCGTGGTCTAGAACAATGTATATGTGAGTTACGCTGTTTTCTCGCCGCTCTTGATTGACTTTGATAGATGACTTGGATTGACAGGCGGTCCGAGATACGTTCTGAAGATGTCAGTAAACCCTCCGTAGTTCTTCTGCTCTCTTCTTTTTGTTTTCTTTTTTGTTTTTTAGGGTTGTAAGAAGTCGACGACTGACTGATACTCGAAGTAGATAAAAAAAAACTGCTTCCTAGCTTGCTATGTTTTTTTTTTTCCTTGCGGTTTATTACTGAAATGTTTTGACTGGGATATATAAGTTCTGTGATGATCTTTGTGCCTTGTAAGTTCTACGTGATTTGAAGACTGACAGTTACATTTTTAAAACGTGTTGTTCTTTGCCAAAAAAAAATATAAAAAAGTTGTGTATTTGTTTTATACTAACATAGTTGCTTCTCGGAAAGCTAAGGTTCTCTCAAAGGTCTGTCTAATTGGAAGCACACGAACACAAATTCTGAAAAAAAATATTTTTCATATGTCATACAATTTTATTATTGAAGGCTACTCATAACAGAGTTTGCAGAAGACAGGGGATTAACATTGTTGATCACATGAAAGAACTCTCTTTTCAGGAGGTACCAGTTTGGATTAGCTTATGTGTTTTATTTTAAATGAAAGGGGATTTCGAAGCTCATTTTTGTTGTCTTCTTTGTTGTTTTTCGATGGAAAGCGCGTTAAGGGGTGTTGGGGTGGCTACAATGATTCAGTAACGCAACTCTGAAGTGTGTTTAGGTGTTTTTCGCGTGTTTTGCTGCGTTTGCTTTGTCAGTGTCGCTCAATCGGCTCAAACAAGGCCAACTTAGCTTGTTTTCTCTTTTATTCCTTTTTTTTCAATGTAGATATATTTTTGTGGCTCTTGATTGGATCTTCTTCACATTTTTTATTTACGAGACCAACCAAATCTGAACCATTTTAGTTAAGCGTCATGCAACTTAGATTACGAGCCTTGTGTCTCGCTCGACTCGGATAAGCGACTGACAAGAACACATGATGTAGAAAAAGGAATCATTCAACTTGGTAACTTGAAAGCTTCAATATTTTAGTGGAATCTACTAAAAAGTAAGCGGATCAGGACAACTCGAGAAGTCAATCCGCCATGCAGTCATGTCAAGTTAATGTCTCTTATAATCCCTTTCAAGCTTTAGGAACTCGCGTTTCACATCGTGCGTGTTAAGTCCAGGTGATCTGACCTAGGTAAATTATAATTGTAAATTATTAATTCACAATGAAACTTTCTCAGTTATTTCATTCATTTGAAAACATTCATTTGATTGGAATTTATTGAATGTCACGGTACTTTTCTAGGAAAGTACACGATTAAATCAGCACACAAAGGTTAAACAAGATTTACTAGATTTTGTTGATTGGCTGGACTGCGTTGTTAAATCGCATTTCTGATATCCTTTTTAAGCACGTCTATGATTTACTTTTGTTTCGGTGTGATAAGCTATTTTACAACCTTTTCTTTCTGTATAGTTAACTTTATTCATGAAGAAAAGCTTTTTGAGTAGCGTAACTTTATAAGCCCTTAAGAAACAAGGCTATTATGGTAAGAAGACCAAGCTTAGTCCTAATTAGGGACAGGTCCTAGCTTAGTCCTAGTTAGATTCATTGGCATAGGAGTTTTAAGCATTTACAAACTTTGTGTTTTGTTTGTTTTTTATCTCTTTTTTTTTTTGCTTCCTTACTCGGTTTTTACCCGTTCCTACCAATCTTTCCTTTTCAGCGGTAGAACGAACGAGTTTATCGCGAAACGTGGATAACGTCCGTTAGCCAACTGGTATCACAGCCGAAACCATGGGATATAAATCCCTTAAACAGGGGTTAGTTTTTAGTGTAAAACAAGCTATCATTTTTCAAGCGCACATAAAAAAGATTTTTTTTGTGGGCATCAGGAATTGTGTGATTCTTACTGATGTGTGTAGATTTGACACAGCAAAAGCGAGTTTACGCTTTTCGCATAACCAAGCTTCATCGTTCAAGAAATTCCTTCGTACCTAAGCTTTGAAAACGTGTTTGCAAAAAGGGTGTGCTTGTTTCAGCTATAATTATATTTTTGGTGCAATCTTATATGAATGACGCTAATCTATTTACAAATGTATTTTTGTGTAAATAGGTTTTGTTTGTGTTTTTCCACGTGCATGTAAATCACAGATTTGGTTTTTCTTGTTTTAAAAACAGAAATCCCGTTGACTGTCCGACTTAACAGATCCCATAAGGCAACAATTGAAGTAGCCAATTAATACCCACATGAGCCAAGCAAGCTTCCATCTATACATTGACCATTTTTATCAAGGGTCCTGCATAATTTATCCAAATTTTTTGCAAATTTTCATCCCGCGATTTTTTTCCAATTATTTTGATTTGTGGATAAAATACCCGGAGCGTTTTTTATATCAAGAATGCAAAGTTTGCTGCGGAATGTTCACTATGTTTTGTTGGAATCCGTGTGCTATTGCATGGCTTTGTGGCATTCCTTTGGTTTTTAAAACTCCCAGTCAGAGATATTAACGCAATTTCAACCATTTGGGACTCGCTGATTTCTTTTTCTTTGCATAAATTTACGCCATAAGACGTTGTTCATAGGATTACACAAATTTACGCCCCGACCGCTAGTTATTGTTTACCCGCCCATTTCAGCTTGTAAACGTTTTCATATTCAGACGAATAATGGTAAAATAAATCGCGTCAGCGTAAATTGCTGCAGTAGGTAATCCTTCAACCTAAGTCGCGTCATTTCGCGGCAGAATGTCAGTGTTTTTGTTTGCTCAGCCCTCTAAAAAAAGGGGGGAAAAGAAAAAAAAAAGAAAACTAGTCGTAAACGCAAATGGACGTTTGAAAACTCGAGCATTATGAAATAACGAAATGTCAGCCCCATCAAACGGGGCGTAACTGACGCAAGTTTGGGCAGGCACGCAGAAGTGCTGAAGAGGTCGCTTTCACGAGCCGTTTCAATTCTGTCAGCGTTCCCCTCTTACTCTTCCCCGACAGTTCCCCCATCATTCGATCTCACTTCTCGCTCCTCTCGATCCTACACAATAAACAGTCTGCCACCTGACTTTAATTCTTGGTTATTTCACTTAATAATCTCCTCCTCTTGGTCGGAAAAAAAGAAAAAACCTGGAACTACTTTTTTTGCTTGAAAAAATCGTTACAATAATCATGATTTTTTTGGGGAAAACTTTTTTTCTGCTTTTCGATGTTTTGGGTTCTTAAACATAAAATTCTACTTCGCTCTTTTAGTTGTAATTAGTGTGTAATTTCCCATGAGAATATTACCGAGTAAGTAGGGAAAAAAGCTTAATTTTGAACCGCATATTAATTTAATTATATGCATGAGACTGAGAAACCACCTAGGTTTTCAACCTCAACGGATGTAATCAAGTAGCCTAAATTTTCTGCTTTTCAGAATTCGTATCATAACAACAAATTCTATTAATTAATAAGCATATTATACCGACATGATCAATATAATTCAACTGATCATACATAAATATCTCATTAAAATTATTCATAGATGTGCTTGGTGCCGTAGTAGTTGAAGACATTTAGATAAAAATGTTCAATAAATATATATGGTTTCTTTCAGGATGGTAATCAAACATGTAATCAGGAACTTCGCTGTCGATTTCCTTTAAGCGAGTTGATATCTAACGGAAGTTTTTATTAAAACATACGTCTATTTCGGAGATGTTTCAAAGTTCTTTGTAGCGAAAGAACAGCCGGGTTCTTCGCAGAACGAGTTTGCAGAATATTAAAAAGTAATAAAAGATGGAGGGCTTTCTCTCAGGGGTGTTAATATTATTCTTTTGGTGTCTCTTTCTTAATTTCGTTTTCGACAACTCTCTCGTGCTCCGTAGTTTTCGCAGTCACACCTTTGCTAATTGTAATCTAAGGAACCGTTCCACTCCAGATTTTATTTATACAAACATTTGAAAACAGTAGATTGAGTGTGCATTAATTTTGGATGAATGCCTTGCCGTAAATCGATGAACGTTTTGAACGTGGGATGTTTCAATTACCTTAAAAATTTAAAGAGGAAAAAAAAAACATTTTTTTTATCGAAGGGAATTTGACATTACCCCAATATTCTGGACAAATTTAAGACACCCTAAAATATCCTTTTTTATTATTAACAAGAGTTAAACAATTTAAAAAAAGAGCGGTCCTGAGAAAAAATGAGCGGTTATAAAATATCTTAAATCAAAAGTCTACGGAAAGTTTCGAATGAAGCTAACAAGGGAACTATCCCAACCCGCAACCTTTAATTTCGATCCAATTTACATACTTTTGCTCAGCAGAGTTTACAGAATGTACAGGTGCTTTCAAACTCTGCTCAAAATGGGGGGAAGT
>Ga0058701_10004441_pt1 | contig 11394 bp, 10 predicted proteins | sample AgamicOrMae_FD_97039 | JGI IMG/M metagenome (GOLD analysis project Ga0058701, IMG submission 97039) | Agave microbial communities from Guanajuato, Mexico - Or.Ma.e | ecosystem: Host-associated > Plants > Phyllosphere > Phylloplane/Leaf | place: Guanajuato, Mexico | collected 2012-06-04 | reverse complement strand
GGTAGAGTCAGGAAATGTGCTTAGCTCGACTTCGAATTTTTGACGGTATTCCAATACTTCCATTCGTTCTACGAACATGGAAGTAAAATGGCCTACTTTATCGTCATCGCACTTAGGGTTGTAGTAAGCCTCTAGAAAAGCCCGATCGAATTACGATCTCTAAAACATCTAAAAAAAATGGTCAGCAAGTATATCGTGTGCTTGCTGAAATAATTAAGTACTAAGAAAAGTCTACCCCAATACTTCTCTGCTGCCGTAGAGGTAAGCTGCATCTATAGGGACAGAATCCCTACAGATAATCCCTACATATTCCTATCTCTAACCGTTTTCGAGTAACAATTGTGTAAAAATTACATTAATCATAATGTTCCTGTCCCTACATCCGATATACTTAATAACGGTGATGCGAAACCTGGTTGACAACAGAGTCTGAAATAGAAATTGCAACCGATAAAATTGAGAGTGTAGTGAAGGGTGGACGGCGTTCGAGATTGTGACAATGGTGCGTTGGAGGTTGCTGAGGTCACTTGGAGGTCATTCGGAGCGGAGGGCTTTGCGAGCGAGAAGAGAAAGCATCCTCTTGGGTCCCTGTCGGGTCCTGTCGGTCCCTCTCGGTCCCTCTCGGGTGACACCGGCCTGACACCTTTCGCCTCGCCCCTCCGCCTACCGCGCCTCTCGCCTCTCGCCTCGCCGCACGATGGATTTTATTTTAAGTCATCAGAGGACATTTCCGCGTCTGTACCATCCCAGTTGCATAATTGCCTGGCTACCGGCGAAGAAATCGCATGATGCCGTCGGAATCGTTTTTAAATGCTGTGTTGGCAGCGAATGCTTCGACATGTCCATGCATGGGTTTTAGTGACCCACAAACCGAATTCACTTAGGCTAGTTTACGATACGTTAGATTCAGTGAATCCTAGGACTTATAAGGCAAGAGGGTGAGTTTGGTTTTCGTAGGTTTGATTGGGTTAGGTTACGAGAGCTTCTGTTCGGATAAGGTGAAGGTATGTTAGATTGGGTTAGATTGTGGTGAGTTACAGTCTGGTTCGGCTTACAAGAGTGAGTTAAGGAAGGGTGGAGAGAGTAAGGAAAAGAAATCTTATGTTAGGCAAGGTATGGTTAGGTTTGATGCTGGGGTTTAATTGTGTCAATGCCAAATAGAGGTTGGCTGGGTAACAAAAAATCGGAAAATCGAATTGCGGGGTATCGACTCTCAACCTCCCAAATTTCATTCCAAGACCTACGCTAAAAAAAAGGGGGGGGAAGAAAAAAAGAACAAAAAAAGAAGAAGAAAATAAAATAAAAAAGGACAAACACATTTTTTTTTCAAATATCTTTCAGACCAATCGCTATTTGTACGACAAAAGAACTTGCCCAACCCTAAAATTATCAGGCGACGCGGAAAAAGTTGCTTAGAGAGAAAAAGAAACGGGACCGTCCAATTAAAGAAATTTGAGGTTAGATAACCAGCTGATATGTCTAATGGAATGGATGTCTGTAAGGTACTATTTCGCGTAGGAGTGATAGTGACGTAATTTCGACTCTTTTTCGACTTCCTTTCGCCTGATTTATAAGAGTCGGTAGTTCCAGGTGGCGATTGGCAGATGACGATGCCGCGAGGAGAATGCCGACGAGTGATTGGCGGAACTGAGAACTGATCCCCTCGGTGACGATCCGAGCGAGCTTTCCATGTTTTCGACAAAAACTGGACCATTTTATTCCCACCGAACGAGTTTTGCCTTCGGCGCTATGAGCGGAGCTTTTCAAATTTTCGCGCCTCTTGATGCGTTTGTGGTTGGCTTATCGGATTTCGCTTCTCAGCTGTACAGTTTCGCTGAAAATGCGAACCACTCTAATAAGTCTGACAAGTTGGTACTAGACAAACGTCGCTGCTTTGAAACAAACTATTTAGTGTTTGGCAAGCATACACAATAATGCAACGCGGTGTCGGACGGTATTTGCTATTTTTTTTCTGAATATACTTTGCTAAAAGTGTTAGCTCGGAATAATGGAATATTTGGGTACAGCGCTGTACACTGCTAAACACTTGGCCTGAGAGTAAATAGACAAAAGGAAGTTACAACTCAACAAGTCCCATACCTCACGTGCGGAAATGTCTGGTCATGCACTGATCAAAAGTCCGGGAAACTGATCAGGTCAGTTTCTGCGAAGTTTCATTATTTGCACGATGTTTGAAGGATGCTTAAGTTAGGTTAGGTAAAATCGCAGAGGCTAGGTTTGACTACATTAGGTTAGGCATGGTCCGATAAAACTTGGTAAGATTAGCCTACGGTTGGCTGACACGGAGATGCTGTCAGATTTAAATTGCAAATCACATTTAGATCCGCATCGTGTCATAATAGTCTTCGTTTTGCGATGATAAAAGGTGGATTATTTGACCTTCGAGGGCGAGGTTAAAGGACAAATTTGGAAAGTTTTGTTTTGAATATGTTACGCAAGATTTCATCACATTAAGCCATGTTAAGTTAGCGTGTTAGCCCGCAGTTGATCTTCAAACGCATTAAAAATCTTTCAACCATCTACGCAAACAGTATTTGATACAATATAGACTAGTCGAGGAACAGAAAAAAAATTGGTACCATTGTTCTTAGAATTATTTTGTGGTTCTGGTACCCGAATTTCAGCCAAATGTGTCATGCCATTTAGGATCTGCCATGAGAGTACTTGTTTCGTAGATTAAAAAAAAAAAACGGCGTCGAGACCGAACACAAGAGGCTACTCAGCTACGCCTCGTGCCTAATTATACAGATATATTGCGTGGCCTTAGGTGACTTATGAAATGATAATTCATAAATCAAAACTTGGAAACGTAATTCATTACATAAAACTTTGGGTGTCCACTTAGGCGCATGCAATCCTAAATCAAGGAGAGAGACCCTAGGCTACATCCCGTCACCTCTTTGGAAAGTCCAAAAGAATTCTTTTTCCCGATTTCAGCACTTTCGAGTAACAGCGATCGAATCAGACCACTAATGGAGTTACTGGATCTATTGCCTATTACTAGGAATGTTGACCATGTGCACATCCAGCTAGCCCCACCTACGCGGGTCCGCTTCCAACTGCGGCGAACTCCTTTTTCAACTTCCAACAGTGAAACTGCCAATAAAGCCCAGGCTTAACCTGTTCAATTTGCTATATCGGACTTTCGCTGTAATTTATATAGACGATGATTCTATCTCATTATGAGAAGTTTTCAGATGAAATAACCGGAAAAGTTCCGAACCCACGTTATTAGAAAATGTGGCTGTACTTCTAACCAAATAAGAGTCTTCTGAGCTACTTTATATTCAAATGACAAGACGGATTGAAATCGCACCCTGAACTCTAATTTTAAGTGGACCTGTTTGCTGGTCTCGGCTCTCTTCGGAGATTTCAACGCGAGAGCAATATTCGATGACAGATCTCTTTAGAGAATGATTGTGACTGCAGCACTGCTCTCTTTTGAGAAAAACAGTGATTGCAGCTCAGTATAAACTAACACCTGTTTTAGGTAGTCCCATTCCTGTTTTAGGTATGAAGGTAAATCAGGGGGAAGAGCATAATTTGGTCATTTTTTAAGATAAAGCTATCAACAAGTATATCAATGGAAAGGTCTCGAGGAGAGGTCGTAATTGATATGATTGTTGATAGGAATATCTTCTAAAATAACCGAATTACGCTTTCCCCGTGTTTTACCTTCATACCTAAAACAGCCCCTCCAGAAAGGTCTAATCGGCTTGACCAGAGTCTAATACAAGTCTGATCAGCCTGATCAGTGTCTGATCAGTGTCTGATCAGTGTCTGATCAGTGTCTGATCAGTGTCTGATCAGTGTCTGATCAGTATCTGATCAGTGTCTGATCAGTATCTGATCAGTGTCTGATCAGTATCTGATCAGTGTCTGATCAGTGTCTGATCAGATTCTGATCAGGCACGGAAAACTGATCAAAAACAGATCAGTTTTTTTTATATCAGATCAGAGCCTGATCAAACATTTCCGCACGGGAGGTATGGGACTACCTAAAACGGGATAATTTTTAAAGAGAACCCTGCAAAGCAACTACTAACAGTTCAGCTTATTTAACCTAAACGTGCGATGAGGGTTCGCCATGCATCGCGCGGCGGGGCACAGGGCACCTGACCCAACTTTACTCAGTTTATCGTTAGAAGCGTGCGATGTAACCCGGTATTTTCGTAGCACACTTTTTACGTACTCATGCCGCACGGCCGCAACGGTATCCAAATTACCCTCGTGAAGCGTAAAAGTACTTTTCTTTCGCAATTTTACTCCAAATAAATATTTTCTTTTCCTGCATGCCGACGCATGCTAACCAATGGCAACTTCCCGAGTGCGAATCCAGACACGATGTAACTCGACTGCTTAACATTCACCTGCTAAATAAATATCATCAGTTTTTGCAAGGGATTGACCAACGAGGAAATCTCAAACGTTGCGTATTTTCGCGTACGCGTTAGCTGAACTAAAATCATTTCATCCTTGCCCTGAAGTAACGATATTCCCACGGGGCTGCACGAAGATTCGATAATCGTCATCATGTCACGAGCTTGTCACATGTCTTCACGGCAAATTTGCGCTACCATCAAAAATGAGGTACTCGGAAGTGGTATCCTTTTCTGAGCGGTTGTGGCGTAAGTTTGTGTTAAAGGGTTAAATCCAAAATCCCGCCAAAAAAAAGACCAAAAAAAAACAAACAAAAAAATTTTGGACGACTAGTAAGAACATCTCGCATATCAGTGAATGAAATGAGATGTACAGAAACTGTCCTATGCGGAAACAAATTCCGCTGTGATAACTCTTAAGGGGACATACACATACAACGTTGTCTTCCTTTTTTTACGCACTCTTTGACTACGACCCCTTCCGGGTCTTTTCATGTATCTAGGCAGGCTCACCCAGGTTATACCATTTATTGTTTCATATTTTTTAAAAATAAGAAGGTAGTTTATCTTACATACCTATAAAACTAGGGTAATAAATTGTAATCCCGCTTGCGTTCCAATAAAATTTCGTAGCAGTCACCTTTCTATACCTACAATGCACTCTGGTTCAGAGACCGCTCGACTAAATCGTAAAAGAATCTTAACCCATAACAGCCCAAAGTATTTGGAGTGAATTTTAGCTTAAGAGATATTGAAGGTTTTTTTCCACTAAAAGACGCAATTTTAAGCTTTGTAAAATGTCTAAATTATTGAATTTCAGGTTTTTAGAGGGGCGATATTACTTAAATTGTGACAGTACTGAAAAGATCCTCTAAAATATTTTTTTTTATCGCTAGGCGGTAGTGGGTTAAAATGCAAAGAGAAACATCAAATAATTAAGTACCGTTTTCAAAAAAAAACAAAAACATATTGGAAGCGATAATTCAAGCAGAACATAAGAAATATTAAGACAGGAAGATCACGTGGCTTTATGTCGGATCCCCGTTCCCCCGCTTTAGCGCTGGCCGGGATCTTCCACGGACTACGTGGTTTATGCACGTCCCCTCATTGCCGCACCTTCAAGCCGATTTCTGATGCCTCTGAAAAAGGCCCTATCTAGAAGGAAGGTCACTTGGGACTCACCTTAAGTACCGTTACTTTGTCCTTGAGCCCTTGGACAAGGGCCTCGTCCACCCAGACGCACCCCGTCGCGTCGCACTGCACCTCGCCGTCAGCGACCTCCACTTCCTGTGTCTGGGTGGCCGAGTCGTCGTGGCTCGAGTCCGTCTGCGTCCACGTCGACGGGGAGGCCGTCGACGGGGTGGCCGTCGTCGAGCGTGTCGGGGGCCGTTTTCGTCCATGGCCCGGGCAGGATCCGCTCCGGCCGACACGGAGTCCTAGGACGGGCGGGGTTGCGGCGGGGGTCGCCGGGGGCTGACTCGCCTTCTGCAACCGCTTCGATTCCCTCAGTTGCGCCTCGAGCTCCGCGAGGCGGCGGCGCGTGTTGTGCAGCTCGCGGCGCCATTGGCGCTCGCGCTCGGCGCCGTCGGCGGCCGCCTCCGCGCGCAGCTGGATCTCGAGGGCTTCGCGTTGACGCCGCCCTTCCTGGCGTTCCCGCCGGACTTGCGCCGCCGTCGAGGCTTGGGCGTCCGACAGCAGACGGCGCAGATGACGGACTTCTTGGATTTGGTATCTGCAGCATTCGCATCGGATCGCAGGCCTGCCGTGGAAACAAAAACGATTTTAACCGATTTTTGCCCACTGGGCTGTTATCGACCCATCAAAAATATCAACCTTCATGCAAAATTCTCCCAAAAATCACTTATTTTAATTAAAAAGGTAACTCGAAATTTGCCTAAATAAAAAAAAATTGATCATTTCATAAACACCGTTTTGCAAAATTTTGACCCAAAACGTTTTGATTATTTCCTTAAATTATTTTTGTAAAACTTCCTCTTGGCACAAATCGGTTAAACAATACCCCATTTTTCTCCTGAAATTTCCCTTCTATTCAACATTGTTACAGCCTTTAATCAAAGGATTACGGCCAGAGATTCTTTTCATTATTAAATCCCCAAGTGCTGCCCCTCGTTTGAGAATTTCTTTTTAATTCAGATTTTATGATATGTAATTTCGATGGTTATATTTTTGGATTTTTTGGGTGTTGCTATTGATCCGACACGCACAAATATACGGAGACTCGAACGCTCGTAACCAAACTAATGCATTTTAAATAGGAGGTGACTTAACGCTCGGAACCAACCTAATACATTTTGAATAGGGCAGTCGGGTTCATAGACACTCTCTATATTTTTTTTGGAAAGAAGAGAATAGCTTTGTAAGAAACAGTAGAATTTCAGATGCTTTCCGATTAACACTTATAACATATGGCTCTTTTGAGCGGTCCTGTACACTACAGCACGTGCACTTTTAAGATCATCGAAGAAAACGGATGTAGCAGGCCTATAGTCAGTTTTCACGGTTGAAGTAAACGAAATGCAACAGGGAAGCTCTTTCAATTTATTTTTAGCTATCAGGGGTGTCTCTTGAGAACTAATAAACAAAGCTGATGCCCTTCAATGCGAACATATGGCTATAATCTGAATCAATCAATTACGTAAATCTGTTTTTTTTTTAAAAAAAAAACACTTCTCCCATCAGTGAGATAATCAAAAAAAGGTAACTTCACAAGTGAGGAAAATATAATCTTTTTCGTGAAAACTACATAAAAAGGAAGCTATTCATAAGTAGTTTTACAGTGTTTACGGTATCTCAGATCATTCGTAGCTGTGGAATGACTGCTTGAGATGCCTCACAAGTAGACACTTGTAGCTTATCTTGTCGAAAACAAAAGAGATCGAAAATAGCTGGATCGCGCTTTCAGAATAGGCAACCCACATTACATGTGTGTAAGCACGGTTGCCTGCCCCTCGCTTACGGTTGCTCCTTTGTCTCGAGCAACTAGCATTCGACAAATAACCCGATAACAATCGATTTATTGTAGCCAATCAGCAAAGAAATACTACCGCTCCGCACAAAACGGGTTGTGTTCAAAAGAAACCTATTTTGCATACAGGAAAGTCACAAGAATAGATGCGCTTTCACAAGACACACAAACAAACGGCGACAACATGCGCAAACGTATTTAAACAACCTCTCTCCGTGTAGACTATTCGAGTGTGGCGTCTTGGCGTTCAAAGTACTGTGGTTTTGCCGCCATTCGCGGCTATTTTTATCGACCAACAAATTGTTGAGTCTACAGTACCGTTGCTCCTAACGCCTGGTCACATTAAACGTAAAAACTTTTATGGCAAAATCACATTAAAACCGGTGTCCTGCTCAGTTTTAGCAACATTGTAAGAATAAAAAATTAAGGGCGGGGTATACATAGTTACATTAACTTTTTTATGGGAAAAAAAATTACGTTGTGTGTTTAGTTGACGAGGCTGTTGATGGGTGGGGGGAGGGAGCGAAAACTGAGGAGGGGGTAGGAATAGGGGAGGGGGTAGGAACAGGGGAGGGGGTAGGAACTGGGGAGGGGGAGGGTGGGGTAGCGGAATTTTGGTCCGATGGCTCCTCGATTGTGAATGTGTCTTGTCTGATGAACTGCGGTTTGGGGTCGAGAGTAATGGTGCCCTCTCTGACGAGTTTCTGCGGAGGCGCCTCTAACTCTTGAGGTGGCGCCTCAACGTCGATTTTCCGTCGCCTGGAAGCCCGTTGCTGCTCTTCGACATCGCTGTCTGCTGCTGCTGACCTCTTGCGGCTGATTTCAGTCTTGCCTGAGCACACAATGTACACTTGCATGAGCGCAATATTTTTACAAGTCGAATTTACTGGGGGGGGGGAAATAGGGACTACTTTGGGGTAGCCCTAAACCTGTTTTGGGAACACCTTTACCCATTTTAGGGTAAAGGTAAAACTGACCATATCGTGTTTCCATTAAATTTCAAGATATGTCTATCAACAGCCATATCAATGAATAGTTCTCGCCGAGCCCCTATCCACTGATATGATTGTTCGTAGGCCTATCATGAAAACTAGTGAAAACACGACATGGGGTCCTTCAACCCAAAATGGTTATGGGAGTTCCTAAACCAGGAATTATTTTCATTAGGGTAAGAAGGTAGAAAAATGTACAGTGAGCCACAAAAGTGATGATGACCCCATGTATTTCCCATGAAAGCAGGGGTCATGTGACCCACTGTACATAGCGTTCTGGTATGAAGGCATATCAAAGACACTCTTGGTAAACCCGCCCGTTTGATATGGCTATTGTCAGGTCTACCTCGAAAACTAATCAAAACTCCCGTTTTGTCTTCATATCTACAAGCGGTAAAATCGATTCCCCGTGCGGGCACATCAGTCATTCAAGGTTTTCTCCACATTAACTAACACATCATCCGAAGTTGAATATCTTAAGGTAGAACTTATATCTTACTACCAATAATTCAGGGTGCCTGAATTTGCGCCATTAATGGACTTACAAGCAAAACGTCCGTCGAGCGATGAACACGGGCTGTTGAATTATTGTTTGGAATACTCTGTAATTTTTAAGGTAGCATTTTCAACCTTTTAGTTTAAATTCGGTGCTACCCTCCGTCGTCAAGCCGAGCGGAGCGATAGCGAAGCGAGGCACAAGGCACCTAACCTAACCTAAATTAACCTAGGGTTACCCAACTACACGGTCGCCAAGCCTGATGCCGCTTACTTCTCGGCGCCCGCTCAGGGGCGCCGAGAAGTAAGCGGCATCGGGCTTGGCGACAGAGCGATAGCGGAGCGAGGCACAAGGCACTATATTTAAACTTGGTATACCGCAAGAGGCTTGCTTATGATATAGGTTGGGCAAGGTTGGATGCCTTTTGTCTCGATCCGCTATCTCTCCGCTCGGCTTGACGACGGAGGGTAGCACGAAATTTAAACCAAAAGGTTTAAAAAGGCTACCTTAAAAAATTACAGTGTAACGAACTAACAACTCTGTTTCCTTCAGAAATCAACCAAGTTTAATGTGTTTTGGATTTTACGAACACAGTTTGTTGACCTTAACGGCTAATAAAGTATCTGCTTCCCGGCTGACAGGAACATATAGGTCTATTTAGGGAGTGTTTACCGGACGCTCATTTGTTTACCGACACGAAATTTAAACTCGACTTAAAATAAAGCACGGTGAGCTACTGCTTCTCACGGCCCTCGTGTGAGTCGATAAGCAATACGAGGCTTAGCGAATCGGTTCTTATTCACGGACGCAATGCGAAACAGCTCCCAATTCGATTGAAAAGATCCTACGAAGAAAAGAGGCACGCAAGGGGCGTGGGTTAGGCTGCCGGCGACTTCTTAAAATCAATCTCATAAAGACATCTGTGTTCAGAATCTATTTTTGGACATCTTTCAGCGGATGTTTCGACACTTTTGTAGGCAGACTGCCCGCACTGACTTTCGGAAAAATGTTCTAAGGCGATCTCTCTCTTTTATAATATTGTAAGGTCTGCGATGAATTTTTAGTTTTTGCACACAAACGCAGGTTTCAAGGCCCGTGTTGAGACTTGGTGGTTTCCGTGAGAGGACTTCGATTCACTTTACAGGATTCTTACTCTTCACTCTTAAAAGGTTCAATATTTTGCTTGATTTTATCGTGGTAAAATAATTAAGCAATCTTTTGGTTTCAAGCTGCAACTTAAAAACGCAGTTTGCTACTTTTTTTTTTACAGGTGAACTTAAAAAGACGTATTTTTAGTTGTTTTATTTCATAACGTTCAAAAAGCACTTATTTGGTTAAAAAATGATAAAGTTTAATAATTACAATTATTAAAAATTGATATGATAATTGCAACTGTCCTCACTGAATAAACTGTAAGGTTAGGTTATGTAAGGTCAGGTTGCGTTATGAAACACCCAGAGATGTGCAGCTTAGCACGACAACTGTCCACAACCAATTAGACTTCATGAAGATTGGCAGAGTACCTAAAGAGGCGCTCTGTTCCCACATCCGCAGATTTCGTGAAACCGATGCTAAACCAACATCCTCTCCCAGTGAACAGACCCCTGTTAAGATAGGTTGCGCATATACAATGTTCGCGTTGTTTTGAGAGGGCGGTGAAACGATGTGAGGAAATTTTTCAAGGCGCAGATGCTCTGCGGCTTTTCAAGGACCTCAACGACCCTTTCAGCAGTTCGTTTTTCAAAGCGCACGCACAAAGGCCGCAGAGAAAATCCGACGAAATGGGAATTTTCTTGAGTACCGCTGCCATTTGTAGGCGTGTTTCCCTGTGCGTTGACCACTGGCAGGGCGCCAGTCACGATCTTGAAGCGAAATACCTTTTTCTAACTCGGGCAGTGACGTACGCTGTGGACCGTAACAACATAGCTCATTAAGACTTGGACCTAACCTCTACTCTCCTTAGCACTGTCTTTATTTTATTTTATTTTTTTTTATTGTTTCCTCTCAAAGTTAACTCTGAGCCAGAAAAATATAATGAAAGTTATTGCCGTGATACATAATGAAACTATAGAGCAAAATGACCAAAGGTTAGGTTAGGTAAGATTAGGTTTTGATTAGATTAATTTGGGATGAGTTAGGCTAAGTTAGGTTTCGGTTGGATTAATTTAGCATAAGTTAGATTATGATGATTTAGGTTACGCTAGGTTAAGGTTATCATATGTTAGGTTGTTTGAGTTAGTTTAATTAAGGTAAATGGAGATTAGGTTTATTTAGGTTAATGTGGATTAGGTTACTTGGCCTAGACCCTAATCTCTTGGATACGTTAGCAGCTCGTTTCCTATGAAAAACTTTCAGGAAGTGCGCCAGCACATCAGACCGCTGGCACTTCATACTGGTAAAAAAAAAACTAAAATCTAATTTTTATAAAAGTTTTTTTTTCACCAGAAAACAAGTGACACTTTAAACCGAAGTTAGGTTAGGTTGAGGTTAAGTAAGGTTAGGTTGAGCTAATTTCGGCGG
>Ga0058701_10004440_pt1 | contig 11394 bp, 5 predicted proteins | sample AgamicOrMae_FD_97039 | JGI IMG/M metagenome (GOLD analysis project Ga0058701, IMG submission 97039) | Agave microbial communities from Guanajuato, Mexico - Or.Ma.e | ecosystem: Host-associated > Plants > Phyllosphere > Phylloplane/Leaf | place: Guanajuato, Mexico | collected 2012-06-04 | reverse complement strand
TTTGTGTTGGTTGCCGCACCAAACATTTGGACCAACTCGAAAGTACAAATATTCTCGTTTTGAGAGGAATACTCTCCTTTTGAGAGGATTACTCTCGATCTGCTTTTCTAGAGGAAATAATCTCAAAAACGAGAGGAATACTTTGGTGTCCATTTCTAAGAGGAAAATGCGCCATCAATTTAAGAGGATTCTTCTCCTTTTGAGATTATTTTTTTCTGAGTGTAAATTTCACTCCAAATACTTCGAGCTGTAAAGGGTTGAGTTTGACGGCTTTTGGAATTTTGGCAACATTGAAAAACGTGGTTTGAGGATGGTAATGAAACGCTATCTCTGCTTGCGCCGTCCACTCGCGCAGTGTCTCTTGCGCTAAGACCTCCAGCTGTCGTCGTGCTAATAATCCGATTATCGGGGTTTTCTCCATAAGAATACATCTTTAAAAGTGCCCCAGACAACGATGCGGGTTCTCTACACTGTAGAAGTGTTTTCTCGACCTTTATAAATATCTCGTAAAAACTTGTCCCGGTCACTTTACATTTTTTGTCTAGCCTACAAACTCTGATTTGAATTGATTTTTTAATCGTATGTCCATGCTGGAAAAAGCTAATTACTGAAACGAAATAAAAGCCCTCCTATTTAACATGCATCAGTACCACGCGTCAGTCCCTTAATGATGTGCTCAAAGAGATAAAAGGCAGCAGTAATGAAAGTACCATACACGGGAACGTTAGTATACTGACAACAAACATCTCCAGCTCAGACGCGTTTTATGGACTGTTCGGTAGTTGCAGATTTGAATGCACATTTTACAACTGCAATGCCAAACATACGATAACCTTTACAGGGTGTTGACGCTCATTAACTAAGCCAATCACATCACTAGATATGGGTGAGAAAATGTCTGCTGTGTTTAATGCTCCATTTACTGCAACGTAAAGAGGAGGAAGTTCAAAATGCGGAAATTGTTCGGTAGGGAAGTCGCATGAAAAGCTTAACCTAACCATGTTTGCATTAAAAAAAATGAAAATTTTCTTCGTGGATCCATGGTATCTAACGTTCTCTTCTCTGAAAATTTTCGACGCTAAATCGTCAATTGAATGAGACGGGAGTGCGAATGATCAATTTTTCCGTTCTCTTTGCCTACAAATGTGCTATTTTACGCTTCATACAGCTACTATATAATACTCCTGAAAAAATCTTAATAGATAAAAAAATAATGTATTTAAAATTCGTCTTTTTTTTTTTTAAACTACACAAACACAAAAACTCTTTTGGGGATAATTATTGAATATGTAATCATTGGGGGGGAAATGTCTTATTTTTCCAACATATTAGCGTCAGTATTTTTAGTACTTACTGGCTTTATATTATTAGGGTCTCAAGTTGACAGCTACTGTGTGGAGCAGTCGATCCTGAGCCAAAGAGAATAGTATTATTTCATTGATGCGCTGTTTGGTATTCCAGGAACACAAGTTCTATGCGCCTTTAGAGAGCTATTCTTAGGGATTTGACACAATTCTACTTGGTTACGGTACATTGTTTCCATATGTGTATGCCTTGCTTGCATCTATGGGAATCTGGACGGGATAACCAATGTTGTTCAAAGCGTTTCTCTGAATCTCCTAAACTATTTCATGACGCTGTGTCGACCGCAATTTCCCCAATTCACATGCGCCTGCGATTTAAACCGGCTAATCTGTTGGGGAGGCGAGGAACTGTTGTTTGGCAACACTGTTCGGACAAGCCAGCACATGCGAGACGCATACTGCGAGGATTAAACTCAAAAATGCATAGAAATTTGAGGAAAACAATAACTGGACCAAGTAAAAATGGAAGCTCGACTACCTCCGTTTCGTTAAAAGTGCAATAGCCGTTTTTTCTATATAAAAAAAGTACAACCAAACTTACAAGCGTATTGTGTTCGTTCACCGTTCATCATAATTTTTAAAGTTATGATGAATAGACAGGAGGAGTCTTAACCCTCCACTGCTCTGGAGCTTTGGTGATACTGCTCTGGGAAAGCTCTGTTTATCCTGCAGGAAATATGCACCATTATAATTTTTGGAAAAAGATATCACCCTTTCAAATTCCTTTAATTCTATATTCAACCATTTTCCTCAATCCCAATTTCACATTTCAAGGCGAAGGAATCCTTCTAAAAGTTAAAATTTGCGCTAAACACCTGGGGCACGATTAATAGAACTGGAATGTGCTCGTTCAACTCGTCGAAATTCGCTCGTGAGGTGAGAGTCCGCCGTAGCGTTTTGCCCGAGGAAAATATTGACATAATTTCCAGGGTCATGAAGCAATGAATAAATGCGGGCGGCATAAAGAAAGGGACAATGAGGGATAGCGGTTTCGCTGAAGGGCCAGAAGTGTACGCCTTGGGATATCCGTCTCCGTTTACGAGGGCTCGATCGATCTCACCTCGACCGCCAATCACAAAGATCAGATATTTCAGCGGAAGTCCATGCTTTGCCCTTTTCCTTTTACCACCTGTCCGGATTCTTTGACGACATATTTTGCCCTTGGGAAGAACGGAACTGCGACCCTTCGGTTTACTGGACTTTGAAAGCTGGACCCTTTTCTACCGCCTCGTTTTTCGAAAAAAATAGTTTTATGATTCATCGTCTTTTAAAAATGATATTTTAGTTCACGCAAATAAGGCCCAACGAGGCCAGGTCCTTTATTTCCTAGTGGGTTTCGTGGTCAACTTTTGTGAAGTACTGTACTTGAATGGTATGTTCTCTTTTTGAATATCTTTCCTTATCTCTGTTGATGAATGGGTTCGCTTTCACCTCGTGACATTGCTCTTTTCGCGGGGCTTTTTTTGTTCTAAGCTCTAAGATTTTTGGATCGAAACTTAGTTTCATTTTCCACCTTCTGTCAGGCTTCGTCAACTTATATATCGATTACTTTTTTGTGCTCGGCCACCTCCTAATTACCTTTAAAATACGTAGAAATAATTTCTTTTTTCTATGATTTTTTTAATTTCTTTTTAGGTTGACACGAAATGTAAATCAAAAATAATAGTTAACACACTATTATAATACATCAAAATATATTTTTGCTTTTCTATGAAATCAGAACAAGCCGGTTATTGTGATCAAAAGTCAAATAAATTGTGAGATTGCATTACCGTAGCATGACTTTAAGCCTCCCAATGCAAGTCTTATTTTGCGTAAAATAGGCAACTATGTGACCGAAATCTCTGCTTTAAAACGTTATTTTAAATCTTCCTCACTGATGATATAAACTTTTTTGCGGCTCAAAAATCAAAAGAGGAAAAGCAAACAATGTTTATTTATGTGATAGTTTGATGTGGTGCTTTTGAGGTCGCTCAAGAATAGGAAGGTCAATATCTGTGTACACTTGAATTTAATCACGAATTGCACTGGAAACAGCTACAGTGTTTGTTTCGGCAACAAAAATACGGAGGGAGTTGTTTTTAAGGTTTCGTGACATTACCGTATCCCGGAAGTCATAGCAAAATACTGACATTTTTCTCTTTGTGTTGCAGGTACGTGCGGAGGCGTGGTGTTAGAAGCATTCATTAACTTACCTCGGAGATTACCTTACTTTGGAATGGTAATGTATTGACGATTCAGCGGAAAATAATTGTGTTCTAAAAAAAGTACAGGTACACTAAATATTTAATAATCTGCCATTAATGCTTATAATCTCTCATTGGCGTAGGTGACAGCTCGTAATGAATCGAAATCCTCTCATTAGTAGTAAATGAGGATTATGCCAACATAGAAAGGAAAATTACTTTGATTCCCATCTTAGCAGCCTAACTCTGAGCAGACTTTTTCCCCCCTAAAATATCTTGATTTTGTCCCAGAACACAATGAAAAAATCAACCCACTGTTGCCCAGCGATGCTATTCGGCAACTGAAAAAAAATATTTTAGAGGATCTTTTCAGTTCAGTATTGTCACAATTTAAAAAATATCACCCATCTGGAAACCTAAATTTTAATTATTTAGACATTTTCCAAAGCTTGAAATTTCGTATTTTATGGAAGAAATCCTTCTTATTTCTCTCAAGCTAAATTTCACTCCACATACTTTCGGCTGTTATGGTTTAATATCGTAGCATTTTCCAAAATTTAAGAACGCCGTCAGATAGGATAGGCAACCGCCAGTACACCTGTGTATGTCGTATTGCCTATAGCGAGTTTGTCAGGGGCTCTCCGTGGAATTGTGTGAAACAGATGTTTATACGTTGCGCGCTATCGTTTAATTTGTTAAACTCTATTGAAGAATTAATTGTTCAAATGTGTATATTATATGATTGCTGTGTATGAAACTAGGTTCACCTACGTCAGCTCGATTTGATCTGCAGCGAAAAATGATCGGCTTTTGTCAACTAAACTTGTCTTTATCCCTAATACTTTCTCGCTGTACAAAAAAAAATTGATTTCTAAATCATCAATTACGAATGACATACGTTTTTTTTTGGCAGAGGACTTATCTCAAAATCCCAACTCAGTAATATCATTGCGCTAGTGAGATAAGTTTAAGTTACGTTATTACGTTTGATTGCGTAAGTTTTAAACTTGTTTTAAAAAAGATCGTTACGATTGGTCTGCTATAGTTGTGTCTGTTAAGAGTGTATCTAAGCTAAACAAGAGACTACTCAGCTACGCCTCGTGCCTAAAAATGTTTGGCTACAGTATATTTAGTTGCGTGTAGTTTTTGAGGTTAAGTCGTTTGTAAATTGGGTTATGTTTCCCTGTGTCTGATTATCACGACCAGTTCCCAGCGGAATCCCTTGCGTCTGAAGGTAAATGGATCAAGGGTGGGAAGCTTGTGGTCGGCAGAAAGTCCACAGTCACGTAAGTTGAATCCTGTGGCCGTGACGTGATTACATGGCGAAGACACAAACGTTTCGCATAAGAAATGACTCACTTTACGATGCTAGTTTATGACCCTGAGTGGCTTACTTCCTGGCCATGGCAGGGATCCCTAGATCGAACCTGTACTTCCGACAAAGAAGGCTGTGAATTTCCGCCTTTTGGGTCTGGAATTAAGGGTGCAAAGGCCTTTAATCCTACCGTTTACCCTCTGATGTTACCTTTAGGATAGTTAAAACGGTAGCCAGGTCAGGGAATATGGCAAGTGTTAGATGTTGGGTGTAAGCATCACGCAACTTACAAAAACTGGCAACTTTCCATCTACGGAAACCTCAGCAAATGACGCTGAAATTCAGGAACTGGAGCTTTTTGAATGAGAATATGCAAGTTTCTCACTTTAAAAAAATAGAATTTATTGAGATTCGACGACGATTTACAGAGCTTCTGTGTGATGACCTAGTAAAGGAGATAATATCTCATTTTAAAAAAAGGCGCTATTTGTTGCGAGAAAGTGGAAAGTAACAGAGTGGTTATCCTTCGTATAAAAAAAAAATTAAAAAATGAGCGATCTGTAGTCAATATCCAAATACAAAAAAAAATCGTAAAAATGTTTTATCTTCTATCATTCTACAGACTACTCGCTTATTTGAGTCAAGACTGAAAATCTTGTGATTCTACAAAGAAAACCAGTTCACAAAATAAAGCAGTTTCAAAGATATTTCCTTACATTCACGAGGGTTGGCAACACTGTATAGTTAATACTAAACGACTACAGAACCGTTTACCGCCGAGGGTACGGTATTGCAGTTGTAAAGTGTTACTCTTTTCATGGGCGTAGGTGAAGCGTTCAAACGGAAACCAGTAGCTTCGTTTGCGTGTTTCGATTGGAACAAGTCTCGCGATTTCAGTCGACTGGAAATTTTCCGCGGGAGGTGCTCATCGTGGGGGGGAGGATGTGCATAGGTCAGGCCGCCCCAAACCCTTCATCAGTTTGAAACTCCCTCGCATTGAACTGTGTCACAGACCTGTGATGGCCGCTTGAAATTGCGCTCCGTTGAGCTAACTTCAGAGGTACACCCTGGTTGTCTTTGAAGCCCTTTGCTCGTTTGGCTCACTCTAGTTGTGCGTTAAGTCGATTGATTCTGTAGGTAAGATATCTACAGAACGATACAAGCAAGAATCTTTAAGCCGGAGAATGATCTAGTGACTATATATCAAGTGCTAGCACTAGATCATTCTCAGAAATATACTGGGCAGTGGCACTAGGTTAACTCAAGCGGGCCTGCTGGGAAACTCAGTTTTCTTAAGACAAAAGAAATTATTGGAGAGCTTCTGCAGTAGTCGGAGTAAATTGAGCTTAAGCAGGCTAGGCCGATATTGGAAAGAAAACTTGTTTTTTTTTTTTTCTCGGAACGCCTTTTTTCCCACATCCAGTCATCCTTGAGGGTTTCAACTGTTTGTTGGAGACTTGAATTGAAAAGGCTACGTAAGCGTTTCGTCCTCTTGTAAAAAGGGCCAAAGGGCAGGAATAATCTCCACTCAAGTGAAATGGCTAACGGTGAAGATTTTTGGAGGAATGCCAGAAGTTATGCCGAACCAAAGTTTGCCTGGGAAGGAATGTGCTTGCGCATCACTAATCTCATATTATTTTCGAACATAATTCGTATCGAATTTTTAGATTAAACTTCCTGTTATAGGGAAACGATAAATGCTCTATCGGGTAGGAAGCGCATGATTGTTTCTTTCGCTAGACTAGCCTCTTTGAGAATGCGTATGCACATTGCGCAAGCTTAATGACAAATGCCGAGTAGACTCGTCATGAGTCTGTAAATATATAAAGGGCAAAATAACGAGCGGTGAATAAATGAAGGCGTTTGATGGTGGAGATACTCGTGCTGTGCCCAACAGCCCTCCCCAAAGTTTTGACACACACGATCCTATGGGAGATGCTCAATTTGAGGCCGTCGCACGGTGAATCACGGGCAAACATTACATCAAAGCCACTGCCTGCAAACACTGACCGATTAACTACAACTAACTGTGCCTCATTTTCCTTCGCTCATTTCGACCGGCTTTTGAAGGCGTATTTGCCTCTTAAATAACTGTGGTTACAGAGAAGGCCAGGTTTGTTCAGTGGCCGGGTTTCCGGAGCCAAAACATTTCAGTCATATGTCTATACCTCGTGTGTGTAGAGCTCTGCTACGCAATTTCAGGCTCCTTGTGGTTGATGAAAAGCGAGAGTGGCGGGGATATCCCAGAAAAGGGACTCGATAGAATGCTAACATCGTTTTTTAACATCTTAGTGGAAAAAATGTGCTTTTAATTCTATACACGAGTTCAATTCTCGGCGTAAAGTAATAATTTACGATTAAAGTTCGATCCCTCAAATGCAAAACTCAAAAATCGATCCAGTGAAAGTGATCATTAGAAAAAACGATCAACTGCTATTCTCATATATTGCAGTTGATCGATTTTTGAAACGTACTCTTTCACTTGAATGGTTTGAACACGCCGTTTCACTTGATCGGTTTTATATTGGAGGTATCGAGTTGCTCACGCTTTTGCTAGTGAAATTACTCATGAACATACAAATCATCACTGTTCCCGAAAAAAACTTAGGTCAGAATAAGAGAGGAATTTGGATTTCGCATCGAGGAAACTTTGCATAATAGCTCGGAGAATGTTTTACGGATTTCAAGAAAATCTAGAACTTAACTAAACGTTACCATTTAAGATGCTCCGATTGCTGGTTGGCATCTGAAAGATATGTGTTCGGAAAAAAGAAGGGTTATGTGATCCAAACTAGCTGACATCCCAAACACGCTAAACTCTTCCACTTAGCTGGACCGTGGTACTTCATAACCATTTATTCCCAAGATTGGTAAAGTAAGCAAATCGACGTGGTTCTGAAACGCGAGACGAAGTGACGACCCTTCAATGATTCATTGGTACCGGGGATCGTCGATAAGCGTGCCACGTGCGCGAAACACGAAACGTTTGTGTGGACAAATTGCGTCCGGGGAAGCAAATGGGGACCAGCTTTAAATTGTTTCCTGCCAAAAAGCGACAAATCCGCCTGGTCAGGTCCGAACCGATCGCAGAGTCCATACAAACGACACAAGTGTCCCCGCGGTCCCCTTGATTAACTTTATAACAACTCTCGCGAGAGTGTAGAGGTTACGCCTTTTGGCATCAGGAAAGTTGGCATCAGAACCGATAGTGCATCAAAGTTACAACAACCTACGAGTAGATCTCTGGAACTAGAAGAAAATTTTCCAACAAGTCGTCATTAGAGCGGAACTATCATCAGATCTTGACATATGTTTGGTAGATGTCATAAGCGCCAAAAACCACTAGCGCCAACGCCGCAAGTGCCAATCCGTAACCGCCAAACGAGAAAACTCGCAAAAGCCAAAGGTCTTAACCGCAATACTAACCTTACCTAACCTAACCTAACTTAGCCTTACCTAACTTGACCTAACCTAACCTATACGAACGATGGCGTTGCGACTTTTCTCGTTTGGCGGTTACGGACTGGCGCTTGCGGCGTTGGCGCTTGTGGTTTTTGGCGCTTTCGAATGCCCCCCACATATGTTTGGTTAGGATCGGCGAGGTTAGCTCGAATGCTGATATAAATAACCTGGCATATAATACCAGCCTACTTCGGTTATGGTTAAATGTTGTACACTCTTAGCCCCCATTGCAAGTGTATGTCAAAGGTCAACCCAGCAAGGTAAACTGATATTTAAGGTCGCGTCCGGATTTTCTAAACGTCAGCTCCCTTGGCTTTTTTCAAATTATTTTTTCTCAGTAAGGATTCAAATTTGCCGCCATTGTTTCGTCGAAAGCGTTGCTGGGGGCCTTTTAAGACACGTTCGCCCACGCTAATTACCATTTTAATTATATAATTACTCTTTGCCAAAGACTGTCGGTGCGGTCTTGACATGGTGTATACATAGCTCTGGGGGGTCTGTTTAATATCTTCTAAAAACAGGTTTATCATGCAATTCTTTCACAAACTCAGTGATAATTTCTTGCCTTTTTCGTTACAAAAAAAGGTTATATTTATTTTTTAAAATGCATTAACAGGTTAATTACTGCTGAAACTCAAATCTTTCTTTATGAGAACATCTTTTTACTGACTGAAAGTTGTTTTATAATACACCCCTCTTCTGGTAAACTGCACTGCGCAATGTCGGCATTGTTTGGTTTTGATCTTTTCAGATGTCAAATCTGGTTGCGGGTTTCATGAGCAGAATAAATGTTTTCTGGCAAGTGGAGTTGATTCTATTACCATGGAACAAGTGCGTCCGCACACATACACCATGACATGCAACCTGTTCTCTTAACATCTTACAAATGCTCATAAAGAAAGATAACTTTTGGCATAATAGAAAAACCGACTAGTTCGCGTTGCTACGTGTGAAGCCGACCAGTTGTGGATGCGTTTGAACACCCGACATTCTCCTATTTTTGGAATAAGATCCAAATAATTATTACCTGCCTGAAGCTGTTTCTGAAGTAGCACACTTGACTGCTGAATTCAAGAACTGCTTAAGTTCACTCCCTTACAATAACTCTCATTTTCATTGTCCTTAAACGGACCCTGCTTTTACTTCATAAGCTTCATTATGAAGCATGTTTTAAGTTGACAGAACTATTCCAGCTCGATTTGTGATCCTTTAACGATTTGACATTCTGGTCTTGGAATCGGAACGTGCTTAGAGCAACGACCAAAATAGTCAGCCTTTTCATCATTAAAATTTCACTGCCGGCCGCATCATCCCGTCGACACAACTTGCGCCTTAAAACGCCGTCATCCGGTCGTGCGTTGGCTGATAAAATTGTGTACGGAAAGTTACATTGTCTACGTATCGTAGCCCTTATTCAATCGATATGTCATTCCTCACAATAATTTGAATTTTGAACAAGAGTTGAAAATCGCAGTTTTTAAAACTGTGCAGAGAGGAAAGAATTTCACTCAGACAAAATTAGAAATTTCCATTGATGTGGAACACAAGTTTTGTTTCCGTCTGTTGAAACTTTCGACTTCACTGTAACTGGAGATGCGATCTCGCGCGAAATTTTTGTACGATCTTATTTCTCTATGTACACTTGTTGTTCAGCAGCGTTTTGTTTTAGTAATAAAGTCAGAAATGATTAACCTTGACGTCCCACTCTCTCATTTATTTTTTTTTGAGAGAGAAAGAATTTTGATGATGCAAAAAGGAGTGCATCTTAATTTATTCAGTATTCAAAATAAGTATAACAGCTAGGCTAAAAATGAATATGTTAACAAGAACGTATTTCGTCGCAAAATTTTCTCTAAGGAATTCTTCGCTAAAATCTTAAAACGCATTTTTTTTTCCAGGCAAATGCTTAATGACACGGTACTTGTCAATACACACAAGATTTCCTTCCTGCCCAATCGCTCTGATTTGCATCACTCATACCGTATAGTTATCATAAACGTATGTTTTGGGTCGGTAGCCGTCTATCGCATGAATTTATTTGTCTCGCATCTTTGTGCGCATTCTTACAATTGAGCCTGTAGCACATTTGATTATCCGCACACTTCGATGAAGAGTTATTCTAGGCTCTGTCAGGTATAAAACTTAAGCTGATTTATCGATCAAGTTCATAAAACAAAAACAGTTTTTCTCGACCATTTTTTAATTTTCTTTTTCATTTGCGGCGTCAAACCCGGAAAAAGGTTGCATCTGAGTACATTCAATATTTTCGCGGAAAATGACGTTTCTGACAATAAAAGATACCATCACTCGTCCTGAAAGCCAACAACTTTTCCACTCGAGTTCCGAAGTTGAACACTATTCTCGCTTGAATGCACTCAATACGCCGCGAAGCGTGCATGGTGTGATGGAGCTTACTTCATGTGAAGCAGACTGTACTTACCTTCAACACCTGTAATTTTAATCGATTTATGGGGAAGGAAAAACTTTTCGTTGCTGTTGAGGAGGATAAGAAGAAAGTTCTACAGCTAATAAGGGCTTCTTTATGAAAGTTTCTTTATTTGCTCAAAGGTCCCAGTCTGCTGTAGTTTCTTCTTTCTTTTCGAGAGAGCGAGAGTTGCAGAGGGGTCTGTTTTGAAAACATCAAAACCTTCATATCACCTATTTTATTTTTGGGTTTTATCTTCGTCACGAAGGTGACGGAGCAATGGTAGAGGACATGCAAGAATTTTAGTAGTACTAGGCCTAAAGTTATTATGTCACTCTAAATCCACTTGCTTTATATCTAAGAAAGGTTTTTGTTCAAGCCAGCGCATGATAGTGTTGTTCATTGTGTGACTGATCAGGCAGAACTCCAAGCCGTGTTGATATTTTGCCTACCGGACCGCTCTCCCGTCCTCAAAGCACCAGGACTCCCAACAGGACAATCGGGACGTTTTCAGGTGTACCCATTAAATTCAGATTGTCGGGTCCGGGTGCATGGTAACCTATATTACCATGGGTAGTAATTATTTACTTACACGGTCCATTACCAAGGGGCAATTTCTGCTTGTTGATAGTGTCGGTAAAG
>Ga0058701_10004439_pt1 | contig 11395 bp, 9 predicted proteins | sample AgamicOrMae_FD_97039 | JGI IMG/M metagenome (GOLD analysis project Ga0058701, IMG submission 97039) | Agave microbial communities from Guanajuato, Mexico - Or.Ma.e | ecosystem: Host-associated > Plants > Phyllosphere > Phylloplane/Leaf | place: Guanajuato, Mexico | collected 2012-06-04 | reverse complement strand
TTTCCTCTTTTTCAAACTCTCGTAACTTTTCAACTGGGTGAGGTATTGCCCCGAATTTTTGACTAAATATAGATAAACATCAAAAGAACAAGTGAGGAAAATTTGTTCAGTTTTACCTCTCTTGATTAAAAGATTGTGCCAATTTTAAAATGAGCAAATCCAAGTGGTGTTCCGTTTCTTTTGTCCGCGATAGACTAAAAACAAAAAATAAAACTACCACAGAAATATGACTAACTCACCTTGCTACAACTTACCGTTGACTCTTCAATTATGATATCCTTTCTATAAATGAATGATACATTAAAACAATTATTGTTGGATTGATCTTTGAAAAATCACTTAAAACTAATTATTCTACTAGTCTTTTTATACATTGTTTTTTACTTAATAATTATTTTTAAAAAGAGTATAGTATTTTAACTTCGGAAAAAAGAGAATTTGTTAAACCACAAATCAAAATATTGCACATTAAAATTATTACGACAAAAATATAGTTTTCATTTTTCAAAAGACGTTATGGAATATTTTGCAAAGATTTTTAAATTTTGAAAAATGATTTAAAAAATGCAAACAAAAATTCTTTACACCTGTTTAACGTCATTTCTTAAAATAAATACCTAGTTAAGCGGGGCCTCCAAAGCATATCTGCCTTTATTTGAATGATCCCCTTCAGATAGCGTTAACATCGATCTAAGAGCAGCACTCAGCGATGCAGACGAACTGCGGCCCTAAAACTTTTTAACGGTGCTCGTTAACCGAACGCACTATCGCGCCGCGGACTCATTATTCGCACGGTGATTATATTCGTGCGAATAAGCATTCAGCCGCAGAATAGATATAAACACCTGTTTTACAATGTTGTAACTCACAAGGAGCTAGGAGTCAGGCCGGGAAGGGGTGGGGGATTCTTCCGCACGCAGGGCAATAAAGCTACACTTTGGCCCTGCTTTTACAGCCACCGCCAACTCATGCCGAACATTTCTCTCAAATCACGTTACAATATCACAGGATTTACCTGAAACGCATCTAAAAACTCCAGGTAGCCGAAGCAAACAACACGGAAAAACTGCGTTAACTAAAAATTAGTAAAATAAGCGACAGCCAACTCGGCTAGTAAACGTTACCAGATTTGTCAGTGACTGTTACTGTAAACAGTATTTCGTAACGGTAACGTTGACTAGCAAACCCGTTAGCGATTTTCAGCCAAGTTCGGCTCTAGCAGTTTCAAGTTTTTTTTTTTACTATCTTCAGTAAACTTACTGGCCCACTTTTCTCAGAGTTAAGTTACAAATATTTCCCCAAAATTAAGCATTTAAAAGAATAGTATTCATTGTTCCAAAGTCTTTTTTTTTGCCGGAGTATAGTATAACTTAGAAATTGGCAAGGGATTCTGATCAATTCATCCCTCAAGAGATCTTATTTTAAGAATATTATAGAAACATGAGGACTAAAGTGGTAATCAACATGGGCACGTAGGCGATAAGTGAAAGGGCGATAAAAATATACTGAACGTAACGTAGGCTTCTGGAACCCCTTAATTTTAGTTTTGCTTTGAACCGTACTCAAGGAACTCGCCTCGGGTTGGACAATCGTGACTATTCAAGGATTAAGAAGCGCCACGAACACTGCAAGCCGGTTATCGTAAATCAGGACCAGAACGACGTTTTCATATCGAAGTGCATGGCTCTTTACCTGAGACGGCGTAAGTTGATCACTGTGTTGGTCGGGTGATTCCGGTTGGGTTCGACTATGCTCGGCCAACGGAGGTGAACCTGCATTCCGACAGGCGGGGGAAGAGGATAAACAGGCAATTATCTTTGCTTGTAAAAGAATTTTTAAAAAGATAATACTTCGTTCAAATAAAAATGTATCCATCAGAAACTTTTCTACAAGGAGTTTGCAAAAGAAACTTTTCATTGAATTGTTGGGTCTACTCAAGGATATAGGCATTGTGCGAAACCTGAAGTTTCAAAACTAGGTAATAAAGATTGTTCAATGGCTAAAGAAAAGTTCCTGAACAGATAGTTGATAAATTTACACTCGGAATACTGACAATGGGAAAATATGTTCTTACTAATGCTGTCGGGGTAATTGAAGAAGGCAGAGAAAAGGGGTAACTATCATTTACATTCAACGAAACTTCGCAGCTCAATTACAGAGGTAATTTGAACGCGACAAATTTGAATAACACGAAATTTGGTCCATAGAGAATGTCCTTTCAAGGCAAATCGTGTTAATCTATTATGCAAATAAACGGCATGCATTCACGGTGCAATCTATCTGCATTGCGTTGCTTCCGAAGGGGATCCGCTATTCAACGGCGAGTCAAAGAACGCACACATCTTTGCCTCTGTGTGGCAGAGTGTTGCACGCTCAGGCGAGTTCACATATCGTGATGTGAAAGCGTTTCGTTTACGGTCACACACAAACATTGCCTCAATTCATATTGCAAGAAAAATAATGCATTTTAAAAATATTGAAATCCTGCACAGACATTTATTATGATAATGGGCTATATTTCCACTCTTAAAATCTAATGAAATCAACATAAAAATATCGCAAGTTCTTAAAATTTAAAAAAAATCGCAAAAGTACCTTTTTTAAAATTTTGAGTTGTACGTTTCCAAACAAATAAAAAAAAGTCAAAGAAACAATTGATCAATCACATATCCCACAGATCAAGATCACTGATATCATCGATGATATCGCTGAAGAACTGGAGAATTCAGCGAACCTCACTATAGTTCGCTGCTGTTGGAGGTGTACTGGAACCCTATGTCAAAGCAGAACTCCTTCTGAAAATGAGTTGAATTTGTCAGACTGTCGTAAAAGCGGTGAGTTTAAAATCCAACTTCAGCTCAAATCGTTACAAGGCACGTTCTCACTTCCCAGAGATACAAGAACTTAGGTCTTCAACGGAATTGAGATGCCGCAGCAATCCAAATAAAATTCATAGCGCTCTAATTTCTTATTCAATGCGACAGTCTCAACCTAGATGCAACTGTAGTCTTCAATTGGAAAACGCCGTGCATTGTGTAATTAGCGAGCAATTATATTGACAAAAGGCGCACGAAATTCAAATCAATCATTCAGAGTGCACCTTGATACCGCACAACCCGAAGCACGCCTCGAGTCCAGTAATAAATGCACTTGCTCTAGAAACTATTGTAGTCTCGGCTCACAATACCCGTTCTCTTCAGCTTCCGTCGACCAGAACACCGCGTCATTGTCCACTCTCCTTGCGGCAAGAGACACAAAAGGTGCTAAAAGCAACTTTTAAATGAATACATGTGCGATTAAATTCTACATTGACGTGCAATTAGTTATTGATGATCTTCTAACGAAAACTACAGTAGCAGCCACCAGTTAACGGTCTCTTGCTATGGAAAAAAGAAAAAAATCCTAAGTGAAATAATAATTAAAAACAAGTTCTTTGAAAGCGTGTAAACGAATTAGCAGTGCGACGCTGCAAAAACTATTCATTAAACATCGCAATATTCATAGGATTTTCGGAAACTGCTCCCCCATGGAGATTGTTTCTGCGTCAAACGAATCTTTATTTGTTTTGCCGAGGGAAAGCGATACATAACACGTGTTTTGGAATGTACGAGAGCGCACCTCACACCAACCCCACGTTTGTCACATTTCGGTAAACAAATCACTGATTGCGGCAACACCATTTACACTTACTAAATAATCCCGCGGCGGTCGGAATCAAATTAATAACGATTTCATTTTCACGGCGACGAATACTTTGAAGCGACAATTTTCAGAGATCGACATGAAGTATCGGGATTCTCACAGACCTACTGTTGCAACATCATTGGTCTCAAACGGCAAGCTTCAGCGATAGGCTAATGACCTGGATGCAATATAACACTCGTATAAATCCTGCCAATTTAATAATATTATTCTACTGTCTTTCATATACTTTCTTGTTGCCAAAATGTTGTATCCGTGTCCGACGAACAAACCAAAGTTGGGCAAAATCAAGAACCAAGCGGCTGCGAACGAAATGATGTTGCCGAAACTGATCACTATCGCTAATCGGATGCAATATAAGTCGTTCAAACTCGCATAAATACCCTAGGTTTATTTGGCTGCATTTGTAAAGAAGATGACATTCTCGGATTTGAAAATTAAGCTAATCTTATTTTGATCCTTATTATAAAAGATGCTATCATTGGTTTATACGACTAAAAATGTAAATATGCAAAAACCTACGGATGTAAAATCCTAAATATAACGCTAAAACAGATAAAACGTTATCATCTCCAATCATATTCATGCCAGTGGGCTGCTCTTGATTCTGCGCAAATATTTTCTCAGCGACGAAAACGTTCCCTAAATTTATAGATTGTGATAAAAATATTACTTCAAAAAAGTCGAAATCAAAGCTCCAATGTAAAAACACTATGAAAGCAATAATAAAAAATTGAGCATTTCATGTTAATATTCCGAATTTTTGAAATCATTACGTGGGCACAAATCGGTAAAGCAGACATTAATTAAAGTTATTCAAATTAAAATATTCCTGAGTAAAATTTTGAACAATTTCATAGCTGTCCAATCAACACTATTTGAATTGTATAACGATTTTAACTTTAAATAATATGTACCGATTTAAAAATTAAGGGGGGAAAAATCTGTGTTGAGACATTTTTGATCGGTGCACGGGCGGCGACGATGATGACAGTGAAAGTAGCCCGCCAGTAACGCAACGTTTGAATAACGCGGCGTGTCGCTCCGAAAATGGCCGACCAAAGCGCCCTCTAGGGAAATACAGGTGCGACTGCGAGTCGTAAAAGGAACCTAAGGCCAATCACTCCCGCGAGCTCCTGTCGTAAGCACCAAACAAAGATTTTTTCAACCGGTTATTGTAGACACGACTTGAGAGATATCCCTTGTAACAACTTTTTTTCGTGCCTCCGAAATGTCGGCGAATGTCAGTTCAATGCCGTAGTCTTATCGTGTATCCAGATGTTGAGTGCTTCGACTCTAACTTGCGTCTCAGTGAAATAGGTGTTGTGAGCGCCAAGAAGTATTATACATCATGAATGAGGTTATGCGGTCTTGAAAGAGTGGATATGCACGTTTAGGAGATGTTGGTTAACGTTGTAAGGTTATGGGTCATTCTCTTCACGTTGGGCTTTGTTAGTAGAATCGGTTGAGTTAGATTGGGTAAATGCTGCAAGAGCAACATTTCGTATCACAGAACACTGCAAGAGCACTTTTCATATCACAGAACACTGTGAATGGGATATCGGTTAGTGATCAGAGCTTTGCAATAGGCGCATGGCGACCGGCTGAAAAGGAATCAGCCAAAACGCCTCCGCGCATCCGATGGGGAGAGGAACAAAGTTAATGGCGCCTGCCTCGGCGGCAGCAAACCTCGCAAGAATTTGATTTCAAAAATTTGCAAGATTTGATAGGATGAGCCGGTAGACGGGAAAAAGCATCAGGGGCATAATCCGTAAAAACAAACCAAAAGATGGAACAATCTGGTTGCGGAGTCACCGAATGAAAGGATAAAGAAACGAGCGAATTTAAATTTAGAGTAGGAGTAGTAAATGTCAACGGAGGACGATCAGGGTTTAATAGAGGAGAGGATTTGGGGGAGAAGACTCTCAATTTGAGGGCACGCGTAATCAGCACTGTTCCGGAGTATATATAAAACCCGCTAGAGCACGCTGCCCACTAAGCCACAGGGATTTTCTTGAAGAGATTCAGCAAAAATATTCTCTCGAAAAATCACCCCTCTAAAATGAGACTGTGGAATCGGAATGACTTGTTTTTCACGCGATGCGCTACTTAAAACGTATTGTTTTTATCTGCACCGTAAAGGAGTAATTACTACTCACAAGTAATAAAAGAACTTATAGAGAAGGAAAATGAAGACGATGGTATCCCTGAATCCTATTATCAGTATCTGCCTTTGTGTGAGGCATCGTTATATAAATTTATATTGCGCCCTTGTTTACTGACAAAGGATATTCAGCGAAAGTAGCCTTAGCACTTACAGTAAGCCCTTTCGGCCAACGAGGACCAGGATCTACCTTCGGTGATCCCCTCTCAAGATGATCTTCCATTGCCCTCAGGACACATTCCAGCCCTGACACCTTAAAGTTATTTCGGGTTTTCTATGTCGAGAGTCTATGCCCGTGATGAATACAATGCTTCTTTGGCCAGACCACAAACTTTCCGCCAAAATCAAATTATGAAAAAATGACGTAGTTATTGAGTTGCTGAACTTTTTCATTTTCATATATTCATGTTTGAAACTTCTCAAAATATTCACTTTCACCTGCGACAGATGCTTCTTCCAAAACACTTGAAAAATTCCAAAATGTTCATGTATTGCTTAAGAGGATAATATTTCCGAACTATACTCAACGATTTGCATACAGAGTAAAATATGCATTTAAATCGATTATGTACTCGTGTGCGACAAGCCACCAAGCTGAGCGTCTGTGGTAACCAATCAGCGAGAGGGATAGTTCCGGAGGTGGCCGAACGTTCGTGCCCGAGGATTTCTTGGTCGCTGCTCAACTCTACGGCTTGTCGAACACAAGCAAATACCTTTGCTGAAATGAGTATAGTGGTAAGAGAAAAATAAGATCGCAATATACATTGTGTGTAACATAGACAGCCTTGCTAATACAACGTGGAGTACTTAGCCCCCTAAATCCTCTGATGATCTGGGTGAAGATGTCGCAAGGGTTTGGATCTATCCAACCAGTCCAATGCTCCTATTCATTTTATAGGTCTTGCACAATCGTCTTCCATTGTCATGTTTGTTTCTCGCAGCGCACACGCGTGCCATATAGATCGGATGGTACCGTAAAAATACGTCGCATGCACAAATCGTAAAATCTCAACAGCACTCAAGACTCAAACATTTTCCAGTGCAGCATTGGGCGATGTCTTCGCGTTGACCTTTCGCTTCGGCATACATTTCGGTGATTTATCCAGCTCTCGATTCCCAAAGGGATTTTATAATAATGCCGGTTTCTTCTGGCTATCAGGCTGCTGCCGCCAGGAATAGTAAGCCACATCAGGCTTTGCAATAGGCTTGTAAGTTTAGGTTGGGTGCCTCGGTTTGTTGTTGTCCTTCTCAGCTTGGGGACAAAAGATGGAACACACGCGGTGGATAACTCCGTCTTCAATATTTACTGCGCAGATGACCGATTTTTGAAACGAACCCTCTCGCTTAGTTTTCACTCAGAGGGGTGAAATGTTGAAGGTCAGCGAGTGAACGATATCTTGGCTGGGCCAACCGCCAATGACGTTTCGGATCACCCACAAATCTCTTATCAGAGTCGGCGCCACTCCATGTTCATAAGAAGTTTCCACTTTTCTTAGCGCTTATCAGGCAGCGTCAAATCTCACGATATCGATTTTATTTTCAAATTGCTAGGAGAAGTGGTAAGCCAAGGACATCCGACACAGGACACGAGCAAATGTTTTCCTTGTCTCTTCACATCGCAACAGTTGGTCCTACTGTCCGGTAACGCCCAGCCAATCAGAGTTGAAGAGCTCTGTCATCACAAGGATACCAACATAGCAAATATGATGTGTGGGCAACTTTCCGGGAGCCGGTTTGTTGGGTTGGCAGCCAGTGAGTGAAACTGGAAACAAGAAAAGTCCAACTCCTGGCCATTGGCCGCGAACAAAAGCTTTTGCAAGTCATTATCGCCTGCTCCTCATCGCTATCTGTCTAATTTTCCAGCACTGACAACTGTGGGGCTTGTTCATTCAACGCAGCTCCTAATAGTAGTCGAGCTTTGCATTCCACAAATTGTTTCGCAAAACTCTCACGATGCACGAGACATATTTAAAATACAGTCGAGACAACCTAACTTGCTAACCAAATCGGTCGTTTTAAAGCGGTAATTAGATTTAATAATAATATCGTATAGAGAAAATATCTAGTTTTAAATTGTAATTGCCATTCCCATCGATGGGATGTTTCGTTGTCATAAAGAGCGTGGTCGTAAAAAACGACCTGCACATTTGACGGAAAAATAAGTGTATCCATGGCTGTATTTTGTACAGCAGAGGTTTTGGATAAATGTAATGTTAATTGTTTCTGCTGACCAAAATACACACTGCTGAATTGAAAGATTGCAGATCACGGAAAACGCAGTTTCTTATTGGCCCTGGAACAGGACGGTTAAGGAATCGTCTTCTCGAACTGAATGGAACGGAATCGTCTTGAACTAGACGGTTAATGCCTCTAGGTACCGAACTTTCAGTTTTCTTTTCCCTTTCCTTTTTAAATACTTTTTTAAAGCCAATCATCAACCTTTCCCAAAGCCTCTCCCTCCATATCGCCACGTGCTGCCTACTAGGCAGGCGCCTTGTACTCACTGCTGCTGCTCCTCGTCCGAAAAGTTCTGCTGCCTCGTACTTATCGTCACTTAACTCCCCCTCCACATCGCCAAGTGCTGCCAACCTGACGGCTACTCCTGCGCGGTCGTATTCCGACCGAAGAGTTTCCTCGGAACAGTAGCATTGTCATCGAGTTGTTTGAGGCAGATCCCACACAACGGCGTCACATATTTCTCGTGTAAGTGATGTTTAGGATCGGGGCCTATTTTGAGAAATACTTTATGGTGGCCATCCGATGGCGCTGGACTGGAGGCTTTTTATGAGGCCGCCCTCAACTTCACTATCCTCCAAAAGTCGATTTTCGATGTTCCATGCAGATCCGCGGGCTTTTGTACACAATGAAGTCGCAACTCACCTAATCCTCGGAGGCAAAAAGAGATATAAATATATAGAACTGGCAGTAAATCTAAAGCAAATGTGTTGAGGGCAGGAAGAGCGGGCTCTTTGTGAGTCCAAAGCCGCATTTGCATACGCAGAGACTGCGAAGCACACTAAAGGCGGCGAGGGTAGAAAGGGTTTCCCCGCAGTTGAGCCTCATCCCGGCCCTATCAGCCCCTTATTCACCTCTCTATTACAAGGCGAACATCTTGCTGTTGCCTTTATTATCGCCAATTTCGCAAACCAAAACTCAAATAACCTGGTACTCTCTGATCAACTCGAGCTCCAACTTTATGACGACACGCGGCAACCCACGTGACTCGAAATAATATACAAGAGTGACGCTCTAGGGAGGACAATTGTCGGGCAAATAAGGAAAAAGCTCTGTCCAAAATAAGGATTCAATCCCAGGACCTGCGCTGTTACGCCCAGTGCATCGGTTGCTACAACAGGGGCGGCAAGGGATATCAATAATTAGAGATAGTCGATATACCTTGCAGGCAAATATTTTTGGACGTTACTTTTGAATGGTTGTCGACTACTAGAAAGGCATACCTACCGTCAAGTATCCATTCAAAACTAAAAGTGCCCAAAAATGGAATAGCAGGTTGAAACAGCACGCCATCTTTGACTACGCAAAACGCATCCCCGACACGCATACCGATGGCTCTCGTCATGTAGTTGACAGCTGCGCGCGCTCAGCTCATACCGCTGTTGCTGCCGCGGAGCGATTCATAACGATGTAAAACCATTGCCAAGGCTTTTACATCGTTATGGACCGCTTCGGGCGTAGCTATCATATTCTTGATGACGGACGCCATCGATACTCTGGGTAGCTGTCATAAGCGCCAAAAACCACAAGCGCCAACGCCGCACGCGCCGATCCGTAACCGCCAAACGAGAAAAGCCGCAAACGCCAAAGGTCTTAACCGCAATACTAACCTTACCTAACCTTACCTAACCTAACTTAACCTAACTTGACCTAACCTAACCTATACGAACTTTGGCGTTTGCGACTTTTCTCGTTTGGCGGTTACGGACTGGCGCTTGAGGCGTTGGCGCTTATGGTTTTTGGCGCTATCGAATGCCCCCCGATACTCTCACGATTTTTACGATCTATTCGCAACAATTTCCGTGTAACATCGTTTTAAAAAATCTGCACTGTTTTGCGAGGCACTGTAGGTTGGCGTTGTTATTCACCGCTCGGAATCATCCCAGCGTATCGGCTTGGGGTCCCCAATCACGGGACGAGCGAGGGTGCGCCTGGTCCGCACCTAGCCTATTTCGTATTGGGAGACTTCGCTCACTGTCCGCAGCGCAGAGTGGCGAAGCGCTGCAAAGGAGTTGTGAATCAAATACTGCAGTGGCGACGCAGTGTTGCCACATCTTGTGACTCCGTCGTTTTTGAACGCGGTTAAATTTTTAACCGATGAAGAATATCAAAACGGAATTCCTCAGCTTTAGAGCGATCAAACACATACCCAACATACTAGCTTGCCTGTTGTTGTTATGTCAACCTAATCGCTGTAAAAAGAAATCTGGCAACGCAGGGTGGGAAAGATGCACCTTTGTCTTGTCTATCCATAGCGCTGGGCGGGTAGAAGAGTAGGGTCACGTGATTAGACCTGAAAGCAGGCGTTTGCGGCCACTTCATTTGCCATACAAGCGGAGAGTGGGTGAAGCGGCGCACCTTTCAGTGGATAGTTGGCTCTGAGGAAAACCTAAAGTTTGTTCTGCCAAAAATGGGGTTCATCACACGGTTGAGAAATCTCCGATTTTCTACCTAACTTGTTTCGCCTTTTTTTTTTACCCTGCGGAGCATCAACAGAAAGGCACAAGGTACTGGCCTGTTAATAAAACCTAGCGATCGTCTAGCCTTGCTTACTTCGCGGATATATTAGGTTAACTTAGGTTAGGTTATTTTGACGTCAGGATAGCTATGTGGTTAGGTTGAAAGCCTTGTGCCACTCTACACCCTAAATTTGAGTAAGTAAGAGCTGAGATTCATTAATAATCCACTAGATTTCAGTCCATGTAGCACTGCTAAAAATTAAGAGATGCTATATACTGACTGAAATTTAGTGAATTTTCTCTGAATCTCAGAAACTCTTATACTGATACAAATTTAGAGTACAGTGGTAGAACTCTAAAGAGGTGGAAAATGCAAACTACTTTTCCAGAGTGGGGATGGAATCCGATTACACGGCAATATACGGAAAATTTAGCTGTCGTGAGCACATGAAACAAATGAAAAGAGACGCGCCGGGCCGGTGTTTGGCGTGCAATTGGTGTGCCGACGGTGCAGTGCAGGGCGGGATACGGGCGCTGCGCCTGCTTGCGCCTTGCGCCTTATTCGCCCGCCGCCCAGCGACATGCCTTTGAGCCAGACGTCTTCTTATACAAGATCAATAGACGTCTCGCGTCTCATCTCTACAGCATTAGAAACGTCGACACTTTTCGTCTTTTACGTTTTCATAAAGGATTCCGTCGCCCTGCCAAAAAAGGGGCGATTATCGGTAACACGGGGCCAAGGGAGAATCTCTATTCACCTTCCTCGCCGGCGCCAATCTCAATTAGAGATCTTCGCTGCTAAATTTGGCGAGGAACCATTCATCTCCAGTCAGAA
>Ga0058701_10004438_pt1 | contig 11398 bp, 4 predicted proteins | sample AgamicOrMae_FD_97039 | JGI IMG/M metagenome (GOLD analysis project Ga0058701, IMG submission 97039) | Agave microbial communities from Guanajuato, Mexico - Or.Ma.e | ecosystem: Host-associated > Plants > Phyllosphere > Phylloplane/Leaf | place: Guanajuato, Mexico | collected 2012-06-04 | reverse complement strand
GTCTAATGGGTGAGATTGCCTCGCTGGTATGAAATCCCACGAGGAAAAAAATCGCTCTCGCTTTGCGAGGTGAGCGGACTAGAGTATAGGCACTTCTTTCCTCTGTGGCTGTAGGGACTCCAGGGACTTGTTCCCTGTTTGAAAAGATTACGCGATTAACATTCATGGCGGAATCGCCGGCGTGCCGTTTGGGTACATGCATGATTTATTGATTTATGTTATCTTTTCCAACCAAACCGCTTTTCATTTATAATTTCCGTTATCGCTGCATGGAGGGGCGTCCAGGTTCCAATATGCTCCCATCCTCATCCAAGCAATTTACGAACTCGTTTGACTTTTTTCCGATGCACCGGCCTGGCGCAAGGGGCGAACGCACGAGCGATATATCTTAAAACTTCCTTTCTCGGAAAGCTATTACGCAGACTTGAACTTTTCACAACTAGCGATTTCCTAATGGCTAAAGAGTCTTTATTGGTAATCAAGACCACTCTAATTACATTGTCGAGTTTGGAGTAGAGTCAACTTTTCCGGCCAAAGATATAATACTGCGTATTAATATACACGGGTGCTCCCTTGGTCCATTATCGTTTGTCAAATTTTAAGACCAAGATTACTAAGCGCGAACTATGCCGTCCCACAAAGTCTCTTATCGCTTATGATTTACGGCAGTTCGCACTGAAACAGGTGATCAAACTTCAGCGGCGCTCAATAGATCTGCTCATCGGACAATTTTAGTGCATCCAGGCTACATTTTAAATGAAGCCTAAATGCAATTTGAAAACTTGAAGGCTGCCTCTCCTGGCAAGTAAGCTAAGGGCTTGCATACAAGTTAGGCCTACTTAGACGAAACCAAATTATTTACGTTTACTGGCACTCCACAGACATTCCCGTGGTTGACTGCTAGCGCTCCGCTGACGCTCCACTCGGCTTGGCAACGCATACAAAACATGAGGTAAAAAAACCAACCTTTCGGATCGACAGTTTGTCGTCTTTTAAAACAGGTTGTAGTTACTCCTATTCCATAATATTCCCATCTCCTCAACCCGAGAGCAAAACAAGCGGATTGATCGATCAGAAATCCTGACCGAACAGCAAATCAGGTCTGAAGAAGGCTTTCAGTTAGTACTATTAAATCAGCGTTGGCGGGCAAGAGGCGGCGCTCCGCACGGTGGCCGCGGCGTCTGTGGTGGGCGATAGCGAAAGGCTATTTCCCAACGGAAGCTCCTGTGGGACCCACTGGGTCCGCCTGCGTCCGCTTGCGTCCGCCACACCAGATGTCCTCTCCAATAATCCGTTTCGCAGCGCGTAGTGCCATCTGCGACCGGATTCGCTTCTATGACAGGTGCACTCAGTAAACAAGCAGATGACACAAACTTCGGGATTAAAACAAGGACGGTGCATCCAGCTCCGATGCAAGAATAAACGGACACCTTTTACTGACGACGGGATGTGCATCATAGAACATCTATAAGGGAGGCATATAACCAGCAATTCTAATTTTAAAAGTCAAATTTTCTACCTACTTTTATTTCTTGTCAAAATTTTAGTCCAACGTGCTGGAATGATAGCGGCGCAGTGCACAGCGCACCTAGGCTATTGTTAACGGTGCAGATTATTTCTCGGTGTTTTTTTATCGCCGCCGAAAAGTAAGCGGCATCAGGCTTGGCGATAACTGAGAGGAGCGAGCGAGACACAGACCACCAAACCTGGCATACGCGGTTGTATGTCGTTCATCTTCTTAAATAAAATATTGACAAAAGTGCAGTCAAAAATGCCGACTGAGTTATGAGCGTCTGGGTAATTTCGTAAACAACGATTCAGCCTGCTCGACACAAGTGCCAAGCGTGTTGCCTACTATGAGCTGAATTCCTCACTGTACCACAGTCTTCTGATAACCCTTAAGGCCACAGGTGAGCGGTAATCTAAAGCACCATGCTGCAGCCCTCTGTAATCAACTGATGTGTAGTCTACGCTCTATGATAAACAAACTACATACAACTACAAGTCCGTAGAAGGCAACATGCACAGTGGTCGTTTCGAGCAGGCAGTGTTGCCAGATCTCGCTATTTTGAAAACTTAAACCGCGATTAACTCGAGAACCACTGGAGATAACCGAGCATGTCGGGTATGTTTTGAATCGCTCTCGAGCTGCGCAGCTCAAAAATTGGGTTGATTATCAAGTTTTCTGTACGGGTAAGTCATTAACCGCATTTAAAAATGACGGAGTCGATAAATCTGGCAACGCAGCGAGCAGGTTGCATCGTTATTTCAGTAAATCCCAAGAAACTCGTAACTCACTGGGTACATTGTTTAAAACTTAAATTGAGTGATGACCACTGGCTGAGGAATATCATTTAAAAATAGATGAGTGCAGTCGATATCAAAAGTCGTTTCCAATTTATTCGGATTTTTCCATGCATGAACACAACTTTTAATCAACACTGTACTACATGGACTGAAATGAAGTCATCGCAGCATTGAGGAAAACCAAGCGCTTTCGCTAAATTGTCAAGGAGTATATAGAGGGTGCGCGCAAAGCGAGTAGTGCATGCTTCTTTCTTGCACTGCACTTGTCGACTGTAATTGGCTATTCATATGATACGTGGCGAAGCAAGGCGGTGAATAGCCTCACGTCCGCACGCATTTGGCGTCATGTCGCCATATCTGTGAACCCCGTCTACGCTGTTTTGTGACACAGGATTAAGTGAAGACGCCTGTGGAAGCAGACACGCGTGTTCTCCCCTTCGGCGGGGACGTTGAAATATTGTCGACGCTATGCACGTGAACAATATTTGGCAGCGACGCCCAGCGCTGCCGACATCCATTTCTGCATCAAAACAAAGACAGTATTCCCCCGTTTCTATAAACGCTCAAATTGAAAGTCGGGCGAAATTGAGAGATTCCTCCTGCCGATCTTATTTTGCGAAACAGCGGAGCTCTCCGAGAAAAATGGATACTGCTGGAAGCACTCGCGCGCCAGTAACGAGTAGCTCGAGCAGCCCTGGTCATCTTCCTCCTTCACGCGAACGAGAGATTGAAGTAATGATTGTGTAGCCTTTTTAACCGCAAGTAACCTCGTTATGCAAACGCGCCTGACGAGGAACCACTGCTTCGCCGACGCCGATAAACTTTTTGATTCGTCTCGGAAGGAGAAGAGACAAGCGTGCACACACATCGTCGGAACTGTGGAAGGCGTACTATGCTATTATAGTACTCATTAAGCTCCGCTACAACTTCAAAGCAAAGTAAAATGGAAGTCAGACAAAGCTGTTTGGCCAACTCAATCCGTACAACTTCTCCGATAAGCCTCCTGGATCAGTTAATTGCTTGACTATCTACATGTCGGCGTTCCGTCTCGCCGACGTGACGATGATGTCGATAATAGCGACGTGCTCGAGAGAAGAGTTTCGTCCGGACGAGAGGAGCAACTGGACCGGCTGGACAGAGAGGATGGCTTGACCCGGCTTATGCTGAGGCGATCCGGTGGGCCTTTACGCCTGCGACGCTGGGATCTTTATTGTATGACTCGAGGAGGGAAAGATGTTGGTCGCCTGTCAACTTGTGTTGTGCACGTCGCACCGCTTCATCACTATCGCCGTTAACCACGTGAAACTAATTAATCGTTATGGAAACAAGACAACAAAAGGAATCCTTTTTTGTGTCGGAACTGATGTGAGAAGCTATCATGAATCGTAAGCATGAAAAGTTGAATATTCCCCATCTCTTGAGTTTCCACCTTTTGTCCCCAGACAGCAGATATATGTCTAATACTACGCGATCTATAGGTGGGCTACATGGCCGCAAATCTGATGTCTATTAGACGTCTATTAGACATCTATAGACGTATATTAGACATCTCTTAGACGTCTACGATTGGTAGATTCTTCTGAACATTGTGCAGATTAGACGTCTAATAGACGTTTATAGATGTCTGATAAACGTCTAAAAGATCAGATTTGCGGCCACGTAGCCCATCGATAGATCGTCTAGTATTAGACGTCTATTTACTGTCTGGGTCGCCACGCTAAGTGGAGCGACAGCGGAGCGAGACATAAGGCAAGTGACGTATCCGGAGTTAACTTCGTGGACCACATGTAGTCTCCTTACATCAAATGCAGAAGAGGAAAATATACCCTTTTAAAAAAGACATTGTCTTCCGACTATGACAACACGATGAACACGCATCCTCCTGTGTACACAGCGGCAAAAATTTGGGTCAACCTCCATGCGCGAAGGCGCGAATTTTAAACGCAAGTAGGTTTCCCAAATGCGTTTCCGGACCCTAAAACGCGTCCTTCGAGAGACAACTCGGTCAGTTCGGACGGTTTTAGAGGAAAATAAAAATGAACGGAGGGCGTTTTACGACGAAATGACGAACAGTTTCGGGCGGTTCCGTGATGGGATTGACTGGTGATGACGTTATGGCACATCTTGAGTGACAGCCCGAGGGATCTTCTTGGAATTTGTATCTTCCCAAAAGTGTGTCACTTTCGTAGTGTTTATTCGGCCGTCTTGTGGAGAAGGCGCCGTTACGACCGTGGCAGCTGACCTGTGAAATAAACTTGTGGTGCTCCTATGCATCCTGATTTCTCCTCCACGGAATAATCAGGGACAGGAACAAAACGCATGACGTAATTTTTACACCTTTGTAACTCGAAAACGGTTAAAGGTAACCTAGCACATTGACCTATTTTTGGAACCGCCAGCTGCTCGCGCTTCCAAAAATAGGTCAATGTGCTAGTTTATCTCTAACCGTTTTCGAGTAACAATCGTGTGAAAATTACACCACGCATATTGTTCCCGTCCCTAGGAATACTTCTTTGAGAAGAACTGACAAGATTTGGTTATACTAAAATCCCTCGTTTATGTTCGTGGCTCTGTAGTGAATACGCGCTTAAAGGCGACGAGCGTGGACGAGGGTTATCTGTGGGGCATTTAGGTTAGGTCCAACCACCGCATCAGCCCGTTTGAATAAAAGACGTTGTTTTGAATGTTTGACGAGAGTTGTCCGCGGGCTTCGCTACGGCGGCGCCACGGCGGCGCCGCTTCGCCGAACCGACCGGAGGCTGACGAAGGCCAGTCGGCGTAACGCACACAAGAAAAGCGAAACAAAAAATTGAAGGCCCTTCTCCCGTATTGATGTAACAAAGACGAGCAATGGAGGCGGGCGTACAGACGCCACCAAAACGGACCGACCAGAGAAGCGAAGCATAAAATAGATGCCGCATTGTGAATTTCAAAATGTTGTCAATTCTTGAGTAGGACTCTCCATCGCCACGCCGAGCAGAGGAACACACGAGGTACGGAACCTAAAGGTTCACAAGTAAGTAGTCACGCTTGGCGACAGGTTACATGACAGATAAGGGATGATACGACTAACAAGGGGCCGCCCCAGATTTTCTTGAAATTTTCAAAACTGCAAGACAGCGGAATGGAAAGATACCCAAGCCCCGAACTTGCAGGCGAAGTTAATTTTTACTACCTTAAAACTATAGCGTCCAATGTGGAGCAAAAAATATTTTTTTCTTCGTAATTAAAAACCAATAATCATTTCTTGTAGGACACTTAAAAGCAGCTCCTGAGACCGAAATTTTGAGGATTTTTTAAAAATATTTCCAGCCGTTTTCAAAATATTGGATATTATAAATGTTTTTAATTTTTTTGTTCGATTTTTAACTCTGTTTTTAAGGTAGAAAAAATGCGTTATAAAAATGCATTTCATGCATTTTTCCACCTCTTAAAAATGCATTGGGCTTGGGTATCTTTCCATACAACTATCTCAAAATCCTGAAAGTTTCAAGAAAATCGGAGGCGGTACTCCCCTAGTGAGTTGGGTGGGGTGAGGTAAGGTCCCTGACGGAAAATTACCGTAAACGTTAAAATTTCCTCGTCTTTTTAACCCATGTCCATGAGATCTTCAAACCCCTCACAAAATATCCCTAAAGCTCATGACACTTTACCGGCAAATAACTTAATCAATTCGCAGCCGTTGACTTGAGATTAAAATGCGTCGACAATGTATGCAACCGATCTATGATACACATATGCGAACTTGTGTCATCAAGGCTTCACATTAGTAATCTTGTTAGGGGACCATTTTGCGCCCCTCTTCGCCGCGTTACCCCTTGCCAAGCAGTACACCGCCGTGCGTACATCCAACCTGTTACATCAGTAGCCCTGTTTATTGAAAGGAAACAAGCGTTGGGTTTTTGCAGAGCAAGCTGCTGCTAAGAGGATTAGATTTGAAAGTTTCAACTAGCGAATGCTCTGTTTAACCAACAAATTTCTTGTTGCAGTACCAAAATTAATATTAACCTGATACTATAACCAATTACAAAACATTAAACTAGTGGTCATGTTTACAAACTTCGTAAATCAGAAACGACACGTTTTAGATATCCCGCCTAAAATTTCGCCCCACTTTTTGAAATTTGAGAGGAACCAGGAAATACGGTTTTATGAATGAGGTGTTTTTTTTTGTATCTATATTAAGCAATTACGACGTTTGGTCGTATTTCCTAGTACATCTATACATAATTATTAAAAATATTTCTAAAATATTTGGTCATTTATCTCAATGTCTGATGTGATCTACTGTTAACCCGCCTTCATAGAAACCTTGAAACTACATTTAACGTTAAATTATATAAAAAGCAATTGTGTATGAAAGACGGAAGTCATTTCACTCAACACTGACGAGACTCTACCTCCCTTCTCAAAAAAATTAAAAAATTCTAATGAGGCAATAAGTACGTCCTAATAGGGGTGAAGCAGCCTAGCCTTTGCCAGAGAGGCTGAACTTTCATTTCGAAAGTCAACTATGACAATTATGTCGAATAATGGAAGCTAGCCTTTAAACTAGTTAGCAACGATCGGGCGGACGTTTGATAAAACTAATCCGCTAAAAAGACAACCCTAAAGTTGTTTCCTCTCCCATTCGCCGCTTTCTGAGCTGCAAACATGAAACAATTAAGATCATGCTCCAGTTCTGGGGAATACGTTTAAATATTCTAATAGTGGGCCTCGCGGATCCAAGGGGGAGATGCAAGTAGAAGAAAACACTCCCCACGGGCCCCAAGGCATGGGGCCCATGGTATGGGGCCCATGGCTACGGGCCCATCGCCACGGGCCCCTAGACCATGAGCTGCTAGCCCTAAGGCTGATCTTTGAGTTAGACTTTGGGGTAACCAGAGACTTTCCCCAGGTCGTCCCAAAAATATTAATTATATCGAGCCGCCCTACTTACAATTACGAGATAGCACAGACTTGCTGTTACTTACAAGCTTGCTTTCGCTAGAGAGCTCCTCACCTGAATATTAATAAATTCATCGTTAGAGTGCTCCGAGACAAAAATTCAAGGTTTTCTCAAGTCAGGCCCCCAGAAGAGCTCTGAAAACATAATAGGCTGGAAATATTTTTGACATCATAAATACAAGGTTAAGTGAAGTTCTTTCTTCAATGTTCAGTCGGATACAAGCAAAAAACAAAAACAAAAAAAAAATAAACGAAATACAAGAAGATTTTTGTTGTTGAGACAAACAGCCTACTACTTAAAAAGCGTCTAGCAACAGCCAAACTTATCATTCAAGAGACATTTTCATGACATGTGCTATCATAGACAGAAAAAACGTCCCCCCCCCTGCAGTCACCTGGACATCGGTGCGTTTCGGTGTCCTACCTTAGCTCGGCATCAGCCAATCATCTGCCTGATTCCGAGCTGAGGTAGGCAACCGCAACGTACCAATGTCCAGGTCAGATGGTTGCAGGAGAGGACGTGTTCTCTGTCTATGATAGTAACCAAAAATTTTTCCTCTTGCATGTACCGAAACGATGTTTTGCACATTAAGTTTGTAAGACTTGAGTTACTTAAATTAAATATTTGACGCAATGTTAAAATATTTATTTAGAAAATAAGGTCAAATAGGTAGGAATTAGGCTTTGTCTCAAAAAATCAGCGGAACCGCTTGTGAAGATACTTCAACTACTTCACCGAAAGAAGTCCCCAAAATGGCGAAATCACACTCTTTAAGAAAGATAAACATCACAATGAATCGCAATTCCTGAATATTTAAAGGAAAGTTCATATTTTGAACGATTTTTTTCAGATGTCAAACACAAGGTACACGTATTTCATGTGGCAAAAGATTTATACGCTGTGAGTTTTAAAGGTTAGATTTATCACCTCTGTGATCTTGTGTCGTTGAACGTTCATCTCATGAGAATGATTGCATGCAACCACGTGGACTGGGTTATTAGGTTAACCTCGGTACTTAAACATGCCATGCGCCTCGACTCACTATCACTGTCACCAGCCTGTCACCAAGTTCCAAGCCGCTTTCCACTAACAGCCACGGAGAAGTGAGAGTTATCAGGCTTCGTGACCGTCGAATTCACTTAACCATGGTTGTTTGGATAGGTTAAGTCTCTTGTACATCCCTCTGCTTCGTGATGGAATAGGTGAAAGAACAGAGGTAGAAATCAAACCTCTTATAAAAATTTACAGTGCGTAAGCATTCCTCAACCTTAAAGTCAGCTATGCTCCCTCCAACGTTTGCGTCTTTTCTTATCGTTTTCATCTTCAACTTCGTCACCTTTGAGAATCCCCGGTGAACACCATCTCCTTCGTGAGCTTCCTCTATGCGGTTGTCTCCTACGCTTTCGTCTCCCTCATTCCTCCATCTCCCTCATTTGTTTCTTCTTACTCTTCCACTTCCTTGATAAGCAGCACGGCCCCTGCTCTTGGCCTCTTTTTGCCCATCAAAACATCCCAAGAGCAATGACTGATACCAACCATAATACCGTCCTCCCCCTCATGTAGACCTCCGCTGCACCAAGGACACTTCGCCTGTCTGACGTATCAACAAAAATATTGCTTTATATATTTTATCTCCGATCTTTCCTCTAAATGGAAAAAAAAAGAAGTTAAATGCGATATCGTAGAGAGAAAAATTGCGAAAAAAGTACATCAGAATTTGCTACTGAACACGTGCGGAGTTTTGAGATGCGGGATATGTTCTGACACGATAGATTCGACAAAAGTGCGATCTTACCCAACCTTTTCTACCTCCCTATAAAATGCTATTCTATGAAAGACAACTTCTGCCCCTTTTCCTCCCGGAAATATTGATTTATCTGATTCCTCGGAAGCTATCATCGTCTTTTTGCACGTATCAGAATTTTATGTTTTCTTTTACTTGTATATTCTGCGCATTCCATAAAGCCCCTGTATTGTATATCTGCCACAAGATATTTTATTTTACTCAAAATTAATAAACAGAGAAAAAATAATTCAGAGAGAAATATTAAATAACAATTGTTTATAATAGACTCATTGTCAGTATGGCTACATCTTTGTCAGGGCTGTCCATGGCTATCCATACTGAATTCTCCATGTTACCACGAATTCTTCAACCTGGGTAAGTTAAAACCTTGTCTGAGGACTTCCCACACCTCAATACTCCTTCAAGTAAACGAAATTTACATTCCTGTCTCTGTTGTTAAGACGACAACACATTCATGATACTTTGATGCTAGAAGAAAACAAGTCATCTTCAGCATGTTTGAAAAGATATCCAGTTTAGGATAGTCACCAACTCAGGCTTAACACTTGTCCCTGGCATCGCATCCAAAGTAGGTTAATTGTTGGAGCCAGGACTCATTGCCTGTGTCAGAGAGAAATTCCAGGAGCCGGCTCCGAAAGAACCGAATATTTGCTGAGAAAACAGTGCAGTGCACGAAGGTACCTTAACAAGACCCCTCTGCCCTGTCAACCTGGAGAGAGTAAGGAGAATATGCATCAGAGCCCTTCCCTCCCGATTCCTTCTCCATTGGCCTTTTTGCAGCTCGGGTCTCGAGAAGCACGGATCGCATTTATGTACCCTGGTAACGAGATTACGTCGTCAATCCGGGAGAGGCCTATCCTAGGGTTGACGGGGTAACGAACACGCCGCCTCCCGCCACACTCCGCTCCTTCTTTTGCAAATCTATGCTTCTTTTAAAACCCATGGGTTTCCGATCAAAGCTTTCTGCCTGCAACAGAGGCTTCCCATAACGTTGACGTAAGTCCACGAGCAGTTTCGGGTTTATTTCGTATGACCATATAAACGATGCCAAGTGGACATACTTGCTCACGGTTTTAAGTGACTGTTAATTTTATGGGGGAAAAACCTTTTGTGTTGTGAAAAAGTCCTTCTTGTGTTCCACTTCCGTCGCTGATCGGAGTAAGAAAGCACGTAACTCTAGATACAATGCTTTGTTACAACTGCTTCAAGCTTCCGGTAAAAAGTGAGGTTACCCGAAATATCCGCTCACGCGCACAGACAACTTTGACTGTATAACGGAACGATAGCTATAGCGTTGAAATGGTCAAAACTGAATACGTGAGCATACTTGTCACGTCGGATGAATGGAATGTCGAGACCTAACAGGCTTAGTACTACTGCAAGTCAGTCCCAAAAAAGCTTGAGAAGTAAGTAAGGTTACATGATAAAACTAAAACGTTTTGAGGTGCGAGAGACTTTCACTGAAACGAGTCATTCAATATTGGTTATCAGGGCAAGATCTGCTTGTGTTTGATGAGTAGTTCGAACGAATTTAAAGTATTGTTTTCCTTGTTGCATTTAGAGCTAAAATGCAACCACAGTTTATCTTGCAATGGGTGGAGTCACCTAATGCGAGACTATTAAGAACAAATGCAAAAACCCATTAGCATAATTCGTTAGAACTGACAAGGTTTCATTACGAAGACCGAAGAAACTGCTGCATATTTTGCGAAAAACCCGCGACTTTATGCCTCAACTCATTTTTATCCATCAGGTCGACATAATACGAGCGAAATAAATGCACGTCATAATCTAATATCCAGAAGATACAAACAGCGTTCTTTCTAGGAAGCCAATATTGCTAGAGAGAATCCGAAAGTGAGGACAAAACCCGCTGCAGGGAGTTCCAGAGAAAAGACTCTCTGAAAAAGATCTCAAGTAGAAGTCAAGATTTACTTATGAGGCTGCGTAAGGTTGAAGACCACTTAAAGGATTAGTGGAGGTCCTTTTTAGGATGCATGAGAACGAGCCAGAATGATGTCTCAGAGATGATACACACTCAAAAGGAACTTCCTAACCCGCTCCGCCGATTGATTAGGGATATAGGTTGTCAGGACGGGCCAGCTGGAGGGCAAACTAGTCACTTCAGAGATGCCAACTTCTCCCTAATCACTCAAAACTTTTACACCATGCATCAAGGTCATACTACACTCTACATTTTTAAGGTTGCATTTTGAACCTTTTGGTTCGACCCCTACGACGTTAAGCCGAGCGGAGCGAGGCACAAGCCACATAACCTAACTTAACCTAGGGTTACCTCATTAAAAGGTCGCCAAGCCTGATGCCGCTTACTTCTC
>Ga0058701_10004437_pt1 | contig 11399 bp, 7 predicted proteins | sample AgamicOrMae_FD_97039 | JGI IMG/M metagenome (GOLD analysis project Ga0058701, IMG submission 97039) | Agave microbial communities from Guanajuato, Mexico - Or.Ma.e | ecosystem: Host-associated > Plants > Phyllosphere > Phylloplane/Leaf | place: Guanajuato, Mexico | collected 2012-06-04 | reverse complement strand
GTTTAGGAATGTTGTCCAAACATTTTAAGCACAGAACGAACATTTTTAACCCACTGGTCCAATTTCTACAGCAGTTTTAAAAAAACGAAAAAAAGTGAGTCCATACTTTTGACCGGTACTGTATGTCGTACCCTTGAGGTACATCTAGAATATGGTCCGGTCAGCTTGCAAACTTTTTCTTTAAATTGTTTTGGATTTTTTTGCGATGATTTAAAAAGCATTCAAAACAGAATTACAGTTTTGAGGAGTGCGTATGATCATCAGAAAAAAATAAGGAACTAGGAAAGAAATCTAGTGACAACCCTTTTTTGTCCAAAACAATGTCCAAAATTCAATTTTATTGAGTACTCAGCAGAATCGAACTTTTTTTTTTTGGTTAAACTTGATGGAAAGACTCATCTCTTGAAATTAGCATTTGCAGAACTTTTATGGAAGTAATCTGCGAAGCAGTGGTTGGAAAGTAGCAATGAAAAAGATAGCTTGTCCATCTTGTTAATAGTGCTATAATAGTCTCAGCGCAGTTGTCTCATTTTTAGCAGCGAAATTCCTCCCTTGCGACTTGCTTGGCTAACGATTTCCAGGGTTGGCTAAAATAGCCTCCGTTACCTTACTCCCGGGGGCTGTTGATCTTAAGGTGTTTTCCGAGGCGACTTAAGACCCGCTCGGCAAGGGAGAAGTCAACTGTTGGATCAACGACCATCGCTTGCCCCTGACCCACATAATCCGGAATAACACGAGTATATTTCGGATCTCGAAGTTTTTCGACGTGAGCTACAGCTTCGGCAACTTTTGTCCAACTATCTTTTAAAACTTGTTATTTCAGCACAAGGACAACCTGCGAAAACAACGGATATGAGTATACCACCGTCGTTTTTGGAGAACATTTTTGTAACTGAAGTCTTAAAGAAATGGAAGTTGTTCTAGAAGTTCATAAATAATATAACCGAATCTTAATAAAATAAAGAAGCGGAAACGCCTCAAAGGAGGTGCAGATCTTTGTTCGTGAGTTAAAAAAGGAAAAAGGAATATCTCTTGAAACTAACGAATAACCAATCTCTTTGTCAGACGATTTTTGTTGTTAAAGAGGTCAGACGTTTTCATATTTTTTAAAGTAGTTTATTAGACATAAAATTTCGTAAAAGTAAGTTTGAAAACTTGCCGGAATTCATGATTTTGTAAAATGTTTGATTTTTATTTAGAAAACACCATTTGATGGAAGCATGACTTATTGGGAAACAAAGTGAATTATACCGAGGTCAGCCCGTGAACAATGAATTACGCAGTAAACCTATCGACGTTGTAAATTTCAACACATGATAAAATCATCATGTAAGACGTTTCTGCTTGAAGTAAACCCAAAACGAAAAAAGATAATTGTCAAAACTGAAATACATAAGTTATTTAAATGAGAGACAAATACAAAAAAGTCATCAAAATGAAAGACGGATTAAAATATGAGAAAGTGTCTCCATGCAGTTGGTATGAATATTGTGTGACTAGATTGTTTCGTCAGAATGTAGCTTTCGATCGGAGCTAAACTGATTCCATAGGGAAAGAATCCATTGGCCTGACCCGAATGCGTTGCGGCGGCAGTGGCGCATTTCAGCCACGAGTCCCGCAGCTGGATGAATTTGTGATTTACGTCGAATGGCGTGGCATGGCGTGGCAAGCGCAGCGGACACCGCTTCTAGTTATTGCACAGCCAACTCTATACATTAGGCGGCCAAGCGCGTCTAATGCGCACGACTCGAACTGCTCTAACGCGTCCTTCCGACCCATAAATTGGCCACAACCATCCTCAACTTTGCCCGTTTACTTTTTCATCAAGATGATTTAAATTTCTCTCCTTCTCATTAGTGACACCTTGTAATTTGCTTGTCCACCGTCAGTTGAACGATCAGTTCAAAATGTATAAAATGTTCGCAAAGTTTTGTCCGTGAGATTATTTTGTAGCAAATGAGATTGACTCTGATAGTTTTGGTGCATCGCGGGATGAATTAATTACCGAAGCGAGAAAAGACCCGACGGCACGGCGAATTTTTCAGTGTATGCCTGATGGAGATCTACGCAAATTTGGCGAGGTTGATGATGAAGATCCGAATAATAACGTGGTCATGAATTCCATCAAACTATTTAATGAAATAGTTCAAGATTCTCTCGAGTTGCCTTGCACTACCTTTTTTACTCTGAAGAAGGATGAAGACGTACAAAACCCCACTAAAATCTGAAACGAAGACGTGGTTGGGTGTCAAAAATCAAACGAAAACCACAAATGAACACTTCGTCAGATATGACGCCATCTTGAGGAAAGTTTTCAGATGTCCACAAGGTAACTTAGTAGAAAGGTCTAAGAGAGAACTGGCGCACCCTTAACCTAACTTAACCGAGGGTTATTTTGCAACCTAACCTAACTTGACTGAGGGTTAGGTTGCAAAATAACCCTCGGTTGAGTTAGGTTAAGGGTGCGCTAGTTCTCTTAGACCTATCTACTTAACTTAGATGTATTCTTCCTTGGTTGACCCCCCGTAATGCTGATTTTAATCGTGGAGCTGATCTGAGATGAAGAGCAAGCAAGGGACACGATGAAGATTAAGATGAGTGAGCGGCATTAGGATTGGCGACCGTAAGGTTAATTAAGGTGGCGTGTCACGTGCCTCAGCAGACCCTTCAACGGGAGATGGAATACAAGAATGAAAAATTCCACTTTAAAATTTTTCAGATCGCAAAGGCAATATTTTGGTCTCCAGACGGACTGACCAGAAGCTTCTGGCAGGTCATGCATTTGATCCTTTCCCGACATGAGCGCCGGTTTCTCGAATACACACCGCTATTTATACACGTTGCATACGCGAGACAGACTGTCTACCCGGCGAGATTCTATCAGTGACCAACTGCATGCACTCAGGGGCTGCCAAACCTCCTAAAATAGTTAAACAGTGACGCTCCTTGTCCACGTAGCTTAACTGCCAAAAATTCCGAATGTTTAGCCGATGAGCTCCATGGATTAAACCTCTTGTTTGTAGTTTGTACGCTCAGGCAAGCCAATACAAACACCCCGTAATTACAGAGGATAATTTATAGTGCTCACGTTTATTGGGTCCAGAGTATTTTCAGATGAAATCCTTCCTGAGTGGCTTTCATATTTCTGAATATGATACAACAGTTGTTCCAACGTAAATCGAAATACAAACGGCTTTTCTGCCAAGAAGTGGCAAAAGCCTGGCGACTTATTAACGGAATCAAAACATAAGGCACGAACATAACCTATTTTTTTAAACCTAACCAAAGCTAATCAAACCTACGCAGCTGTATGTAATGTTTCTTGAAAACGTAAGTAAATAGGACTTAAGGGTGGAACATAAGAGGTCAGGCATTCCACCATTTGAACCGTACACGAAACGTTTGTATTTCGCTGACAACCAAAAAGCCGCAGTTAATTTATGTTTCGAAATAATTTACTGGGCTGCTTGTACAGATAGTCCCACACTCTAAATCTTAGTTTGTATTTTCTACCACTTGTGTTTCACCGTTTGCTGCCAAGCGGGACGACAGAAAAGCATTTCTCGCTCAGAGTTCTTAACCCAGCGCGATTTAACCCAATTTAACATTACTTACGCACCGAAAAGTAATTCTTTTTGGGGGTACATCCTCTTCCTTTTTAGGTATGAAGGGTAAACGGGCCGTATCGTGTCGGTACCTACAAGCACTAACCGTCCAGTTCGAGACGACGTTTTCTGAACCGTTCAGCTCGAGACGACGTTTTCTTAACCATCAATTTCGGAAAGACGTTTCCTTTCACCAGAAACGATTAACGTTAGCTTTATGTAAAACCTCTGCTGACCAAAATACAGCCATACTAGTGAATGAAATAATCACAGAACGCGGAAAAGGCAGTTTTGAATGGTCCGCGAATTGAATGGTTTAGGGAACGTCTTCTCGAACTGAACGGTTAAACCTTGGAGGTACAGGTTTGTTTACTAGTTCTTAAAATGGGCTTACCAATGACCATATCAATAGGAAGGTGTATCCTAGTTCTTTTCATTGATATGCCTATTAGATCGATATAGTCACCTGTGTAGCCCCAAAAAAGAAATAATTAAGTTGACCTTAAATTCCAGTTTTCTTTTCTCTATTCTTCGGACAACGCTGTGAACCATGAATCCAGTGAAATCATACAAGAATTTCCAAAGAGTGAACTTTCATACTTGAAACAGGAAGGATTATTTCCGCCGGAAATGGGTATTAAAGGAATAAAGGAAGACGGTGACAGAACTTACTGGCTGTTCCGGAAGAAAGTAAAGCAGAGATTGTATTATTTAAAAGAATACTTGGCAAAGTAGGCGAAAATTTGCATTACGTCTTGGTTTGGCACCGCAAAACAATGTAGGGCGAGAAAGGCATTGCAGCAAAAAGAATTACGTTTGTTTCTTTGCAACCCTTTGGAGCATACGAGTCCGCTTTCGTTTTCCGAGAAAAGGAAAAAACAGAGGCCAAGGCATACCTTCACTTCGGTGGAGGGCCCACTACCTGCATTATGTATGGGCACTTAGGTCCTGAAAATACATTGCATTGTTACTTGAACCGTCAAACGGCAGCGGAAGCTTTTCCGGCACCCAAAACTGCCAGCTGGCCAATGCCAGGCAATCCCACACCGGGTTTTAGAGGATGGATCTTCCACCTCTGTTATCCACCTTGTATGGTTCAGGTTCAACCTTTACATTATCAACGACATAGAAAGGTGGACTCACGGAAGGTTTATAAGTGTTTTGTGCCTCAGTCCACTGTCATTCCGTTCTGACATACCTTGCGCTTTATTCTGGTAGAAACAGACTTCGGAGAAGCAACTGATGTTTGGCTGGGTGAACATACGGACAACCGACATTGAGTTGCGTGAGCTTACATGTCTTGTGCTTTGCACTGCTATCGTTCCACTCGGCAGGGTGATGAAAAGTTGAACATAAAGAGGTGGAACGTTACTTAAAGTGTATGCGTTACTCTGTGATTAGTGAGGGTGTATACGAGTATATAGTGAATCCAAGGACTGACATTCAGCGAGGGGTAAAGCCTGTATTCAAATGCCTCACGGCAGAAAACAGCAGGAAACCATAAAGGCACAAGATTCAAATCCGATTGCTCTCCTCCATGAACATGAGTAGTACGTCGTGGAAGGGGTCGCCAATGATGTGCGTGTTGCGTCTGGGTATAGACTAGGCGGAATCGAAAATTTAAGCCATTTATCTAAAGAAGACTCGGAGGAAACTGCGCTGATGGGACAGTTGACTTTTTATGTACCAAACTTTTCGAATTAGTTCTGCGCAGTTGTTGCACCAAAGGTGGCCCATGTTCATACGCAGCGAAGTTTCATTTTCTGCCTCTTCCATTGCATCTCTCATCATGAAGTGACAGTGTAGCGAGGCACAGGAAACTAAACCTTATGACTTCTCTTAACAGTCTCCCGGAGTAAACGGCATCAGGCATGGCGACAGAGACCATAAGATGCATCCTCAAAAGTTCGAATGTTATTCAGTATGGCGTATATTTTAGGCGTTGGAGCTTTCAGAAACTCACGGCCGTATGAGGAGGGGAATAGTTGGTTCGGTATTCCATTTCAAATATTTCTTGTTTATCTCTGAGAGTTCGGCTGGAATGTTGCAACCGTTGTTGGAACTAAATATTGTTGGGAACTCGTATAGTTTCTGCTATCAGCTAGACAAACAGAAAATGTTTACTACTGGCTCATACCTGCGCTGAAATATCTGCTGAAGTTGGTGTACCCTTCTTTACTTACGCCAACGCTTACACGCAACTAACAATCTCCCGTTACTGCTTCTTTAGCGTCAAAGCAAAGTGCTTGGTATTCTGAACCAGGCCACATGCAAGTTGTTCAAGGACAAGTGAATTAGGGAATTGCCACGATTACTCTTAGTTCAAACGTTTGGGTTTCCCTTCTTTGTGACCTACCTTTCGTCACAAACTTAAGCAGGATGAGGCTCATGGCACGGAGCCTAATACCTGACTTAACCTTTAGGTTGATACAATCCTACATTTGACAATCCTGATGCCACTTCTCGGTAGCAGTTACTGACAACGAAGAGGAAATTGCATCAGGCTGGATGACAGACAAATGGAACTGCAGTGGAGCGGAGTGCGAACCGCGTCCGAGAAGAGAGTTAGTGGGGTGGTGCACAAGGTACAGGTTGTGCAGTTCAATCCTTGTATGACATTCCATGGGTAGGATGGATCGCAGAGGTGGGAAGTCGAACCTTTGAAGCTGACGTTAAAGGTGGACTGGATTTGTGAGGTCGTCTGCCGTGTCATTTAGGCTGGTCAATAAATCTGGCACGAATACAATTTGTGCTACAACCAGGTAAATAATCCACATCATGTGATGATGCCTTATTGATTCAATAGCGAGCGTGTCCTCAAGCGTATAAACACTGCTCATCCTTTGTTCAGTAGGGATAAATGGTAGACGCAATCTTTTAGGAAAACCACACATTCATGCATAGCTATTTATGTTTACCATAATAATTTCAACTGATTCTATAACTGTGAATGAGAAAAAGTAAAAAAAAGGGATAAAAACTGAAAACTGTTAAAACGATCTTCTGCAGAGCACAACCTTTAACCGTAAAGTCGTCTTTTTACAGATTTTTTTTTAGTTTATGTCTGGGAATCCGTTTCCAAGGCCTTTTAACCAAACCACCTCTAAATTATTAATCGTCATATGCCGATATGATTGTTGTCATGCCTCGTGATGTTCGAAAACAAATCATGGTTATCCCAATAGTGTTCTTTTATTTTGCGCTAAAATGGTTTACCACGTATTTTATTTTCTTGAAATTTCTAAATTTAATAGTCATTACTAACATGTGAATTTCGCTTGCTTTAATGACGAAAACAAAAAACAGAAGAAAAAGCTTTTCAGCTAAATTTTCCTCGAGTCCTTTTGGCGCTTGGGAAATCCTGTCGAAGCACTTTCCAATAAGTTATACTTAACCAAAGTTTACCTGATTTCGCCCGAGGAAAAAGAAGTGCATCGAGGTTGACAGTTGCTGGCTCATGCCAAAGTTACTTTTACTTATGGGATCTCGTTATCATCAGAAAGGCAAGGCTGTGTAAATTTTCTGGATGGGACCAGATTGCGTCGGGGAGCACATAAGAAACGTCTTGGTAGCCGGGTGCGCGGCGTGGCAGCGAGTGATTTCCACGCGGGCGGGCTCGAAGCCAGGTCCGCTGACTGGCTCTGCCCGCGCCTCTGCCTCTGCTAGCGCTCACTCCCGCCCCTCTTCCAATCTTCGTCCCGAACGAGATGGTATCAGTCTACAAGTCGTCCGAACATTTCGCCCGGCTGCTACTGTTCTTCTAGTGAGATCCCAAGAGGGCCCCAAGTTACAAACTGGACGGCCTTCTCCAGGTGTTCCATCGCTTTGGGTACTGCGAAATTCCGCACCACACTGCCTAATGGTGACGAAGATAACTATAACATTGATGGCTGAAGATTCTAGGGACTACTCGCTGCTTAGCTCCTCAACTAAATGGATCGCTGATAAACATGCCATCAACATCAGCGAGAACTTCACTGACTCACATTTCGCACCCCATGTACTCTACCTACCAAGGCCTAAGTGGAGTGAGGGCTATGGCACCTAGCTTGACATTAACATATGCCGCGTGCTTCTAATAAGATTGCTGAGAAGTAAACGCGATTCGGCCTTTGTTACAGCCTGGTGGAGCAATAGTGAAGGCACGGGGAACCAAACCTAACCTCACTTAACATAGCTGTTTGACGCTAAGCCTATTATATAAGAGATCCTGACTCTGGGCTTTCAAATTGATAGCTGTCTTTGACTGCAACACAATAGAAGCGCACGTTTGATATACTCTTCGTCAGGGGTGACATTAAAAATAGCTACAAAGAGGAATCCTTGTCTGGAAAAATCCCTGTCTGGAAACACTATAAATAGTGGCACTACATCGTAAAAAAGGATGAGGTCATATGACAATGCATCTTGCAAATAGGAGAGCATTTTAACATGTGGGACGTCGTAAAAAGACAGTATTCACTTTAAAAAAAATGTATGAGTGGTATTAAATACCCCATAAAGGAAAGGAAGACTTCATCTCAACAATGTTCGAAGAACACCGTAACGTAGCAGAAGCCAAGTTGATAAAAATAAGCGCTGGAAAAACAATTGGTTTTAGTAGCACCAGTATCTCTGATGAGGAGAAGTGTCGTAAGGCACGGTGACTTGGTTAATCTAGGTTAAGTTTGATTGCGTGGCTCAAACCCTCCTGTACTTCCTGACGAACAGATAAAAGTGGGGAAAATTGCATCCCTCAACTTAACTGTGTTTTGTGTATCCCGGTACAAAATGAAAATCTTGGGAGTCATTTACATTTTTTTCTGATGTGATCTGTAAAGAAGATGATATATATTAAGAACATAATTTATACAGATGGGCCGAATGCACGTTTTTGCATTAAGGAGGGTCCGATGAGAACAGTTGGCGAAATGCTGACCTCAAGGAAGGTTTTACCCAATTCACCCAAAGAGAAGATAAAATACATTCACTCTTCCAAAGCAGATGCTCGTATTAGTTGTTTTTTTTTTGAATTTCGTTCCTATAAACACTTTACTTTTGTTCATGTTTTTAAGCAACCGTCTTCATTTGGTTGTGAAACATCAAATATTGATGATCATACAATTAGCTCTAATTTGGGACGCAAAGTGAACTGTTAAAGGCTGTCAATGTTGTATTACACACGTCGATAATTACTCTGCCTGCTCCCATTCTTCAGCGGCCATCCTGGTTGTGGTGAGCTCAAAGCTCGACCGAGACAGGTTCTTCCAGGAATCAACTTAGGACAGGTTAACTTGAGAGGAGTCCCACTGTAACTGATTGCGCAATCGTCTACCACGCTTTGAATTTGCCATCTCATTGAAGTAAAAGCTCCATTCAGATGTCTGCGTGGCGAGGGCACCGGATTGCCGGTTCTGGTGGTACTCCGTGAACAGGTACTTTGACAGTGCAGAATTGTGACTGCAGGAGACATGTAGGAACACCATCCCTTACTCAGCAAAATGACGAGGAACCCTTGTTCAGAGCGGTAACACCCATTGCCCTAGCTTTAGGAGTCTGCACATTTCCGGAACAAAATGTTCAATCGTGAAGAGAGTTTATCGGATTTTCCGATCCGTCTATATGACCGGTGTATTTTTCAGCTTTCATATTTAATCTTAATTTTTTTTTCTCTTCATGCTTCGCTTTTTAGTTGTTTTTATGGTTATACTTACAAGTTTTCTTTTCTGTCAATTGTCATTTATGGTCACAAATTGACCCACATATTTCCCCTTTCTTTTGCCAGGACTTACCTGCTGAAATGCATCTGTTTCCTCCCAACATTTTCCTTTCCAGGCTTTCCGTGGTACTTGAGTGTTCTTGGATCTTCTTACATCCTGAAGTCCCATCGCCTTCCTTGAGTGATTTCTTCTCATTGGAACGTCCTTATCAGCAGACGTATTTTCGCCCTGTTTCTCTATGCTTCGTTTGTGTGTGCATATCATCTTCAAGAATTTTCGTGGCTACTCTTCAGCTTTCTACGGTTTTTATCATTCGCATCTAACAATGTCTTTCTTTGTCAAGCCTACCCCTACGCTATACTACTTCCTATATATGTCCTCTTTTCTTTCAAAATAAATCAGCCTCTTCAGCTTGGTTCCTCCTCATTTAAAGCTACCCTTTTCTCAACACATTCCTCGGTGGCTTCTTGAGCATATCCTCTTCCCCTTCATTAATTTCCATGACCACTCTTCAACCCGTCTTCAGCCGTCCTTCATTCCTGAACTTTATCAATTGTTTCTCGAGCTTTCTCCTCTCTTTTGTAAGTTCTTCCACTTTTAAACATATTTCTCTTTGGCAATTCCCAGTCCTCTTCTTTTTCATACCTTCCTTCAGTTCCTCTCGGCATGACCTTGTTTTTTTCGAGTATTTCCGTAACTGCTCTTCCTCACTTCATCTTGTCTTTACTCCCAGCTGACCTAGATTCTTCTCCGTACAGCTCATCCTCTGCCCTTCCTCTCGGTAATTCCGCAATCATTCTTCAGCGCTTATTTCCCGCTGATGTCCGTTCCTTTTCATCCTCGTTTATTCCAGCCACCCTCGGTCTCTCTTAATCCATCATCCTCGCCTGTCCTCCAGCTATTCTCAGCTGTCCTTTAATCTCCCATTTTTTTTCGAGGTTCTCCCCAGTGATTTTTAAAGTGGCGTAAGATACCATCAAAGCCCCGTCAGCACTTCTAAGCACCTCGACGCTTGGCGCCTGGGCTGTGAGATGGATCAGTGCCGTCACCGACTTTCCAAATAAAGGCTTTGACCAAATGGCCCGTGGGATTGGCCGTTGAAAATATGCGCGCGTTGCACTTTAGCCACAGTTGATCGAGTTGCGGCGCGACGCTCGGAAGGTGCATCTATGCAGCTGCAATGCAGTCGGGGGCCTTCTCCTTCTTCTCAGTCTCGCCTCATCGCTTTTGCCAATTTTAGAAATGGGCAACACTTTCCGGCATGCTGCTCCACCTGGGGAACACGTGGCCTCTCCTATGCTAGACACATTACGTATGCCTAAAATCTGCATTTTGAAGCTCGTATTTTCTAGCTCTTGCGTTCTACTCGTTTTGTGCAGCCTAGCAGATATCGATAGTGGAGTGAGACACCATCTGTACCTTCTACTGCTTACCTAACTTAAGATATCCCCCCTGTGATACTAAATTTTTCTCGGGCTACCTCTAGGTAAATTCAATCTAACCTTTCGTCGCCTTGATACATCTGCTGAGGAACATTGGCACCTACAAGCATTAAGGTCGAGACGATGTTTTCATGAGGAAAGGTCTTCTCGGACTGGACGGTTAAGGAAACGTGCTCTCAAACTGGGCGGTTAAGAAAACGCCCTCTCGAACTGGACCATTATACTGCTTGTAGGAACCGAGTTAGCGACATCAGCTGATGCCACTGACTGCCTGACAAAGCTTTGGTTGGCTGTAGTAAAGCAAAGCATAAACCTTGATCCTAACATATGCGGCCGCTCGTCCTTTGTCCCATTATCGTAACTGGAGGTTAGAATAAAGTGAAAGTCCGCGGATAATTCTTCAAAGGGTTTGCACTCACGTAAACTAATCCTGCAAGTCTAAGATAATCTGAGACAAGCTACTATAAGTTAGGTTAATATTAGGGTTCTTAATAAGGAAACAAAAAATACCGGTGTAAGCGGCACCTCTTACCCCCCGGCACCTTGTCCCCGGGGTACACCATGCCTAGGCACAGAATACCCCCCGGTGCACGATGCCTAGGCATGGTGTACCCCTCTCGGGGGAGTACTCCATGCCTAGACATCGTGTACCG